>Ga0302300_1000042_pt1 | contig 177169 bp, 172 predicted proteins | sample III_Palsa_E1_1_FD_198756 | JGI IMG/M metagenome (GOLD analysis project Ga0302300, IMG submission 198756) | Peat permafrost microbial communities from Stordalen Mire near Abisko, Sweden - III_Palsa_E1_1 | ecosystem: Environmental > Terrestrial > Soil > Palsa > Peat permafrost | place: Sweden...
ATTCTAATCACCAAACAACACTTTAACACTAAACTAATTCAATCAAAATGAAAAAAATATTACCTCTACTCTTACTAGTACCTTGCTTAGCATTGGGGGCTGCAAGCCACTCAAAAGCAAATAGCAACTCTAGACTCACCACAACTGGCATAAGCCAGAATGTGACCAATGCAACCCCAATAAAAGGTGTTGTAAAAGACGAAACAGGCACAACCCTGCCAGGAGTTTCTGTAATCATAAAAGGAACAACAACCGGCACCCAAACAGATGCAAACGGTAAGTTTAGCCTAAGCGCGAATCCTGGCGATGTACTTGTTTTTAGCTATGTAGGCTATACTAAAAAGGAAATTATTGTAACTACCCAAACAAACTTTACTGTAGTATTATCATCTGATTCTAAAAACCTGAACGAAGTTGTAGTAACGGCTTTGGGTATTAAAAAATCAGAGAAATCGCTTACTTACTCTACAGATCAGGTATCGGGCAAAGAGCTTACCGATGTACCAACTGACAACTTAATGAACTCACTGAATGGCAAGCTTTCTGGTGTAACCATCACTCCAAGCGCCTCAGGTGTGGGCGGTTCGGCAAAAGTTATCCTGCGTGGTAATAAATCAGTTGCGGGTGGCAATCAGCCATTATATGTAATTGATGGTATTCCAATCTCCAATGGATCAAACTCCAATGGCCAGCCAAACAGCACCTACGGTACAGCTGTAGGTCAGGGTGGTGGCGGTATTGCCAACACAAATCAGGATGGCGGCGATGGTATATCCAACCTAAACCCTGACGATATCGAAAGCATTACTGTTTTAAAAGGAGCTTCTGCCGCGGCGCTTTATGGTAGCCAGGCACAAAATGGTGTTATATTAATCACCACTAAAAAAGGAAAAGCAGGCAAAGCGGTAATTAATTTTTCATCATCATTTACTGCTGATAAAATTGCTTATCAGCCTCAATTCCAAAACACTTATGGTCAATCCCCAACTGCAGCTACACAAAGCTGGGGACCAAAGTTAGCCACCAGTGCACCGGATAACTTATCTCAGTTTTTCCAAACCGGAACAAACTATACTAACTCGATAAATATTTCTGGGGGATCAGATATGGCGCAAACTTATTTCTCTTACGCAAATACTACTGCCGCAGGTGTTGAGCCAGGCAATAAGCTATCGCGCAATAACATCAATTTACGCGAAACTGGTCATTTTTTAAACAATAAGCTGACGCTTGATGCAAATGTTAACTACATCGCTCAAAATGTTGACAATAGTCCGGGCTTAGGTTTTTATTTAAACCCACTTACAGGTCTTTACTTATTCCCAAGGGGGCAAAACATAACACCATACAAAACACAGTTTGAGTTACCGGCTGTAGCAGGAGGCAATGGCGCTCCTACGCAAAATTGGCCTTTTAATGAGGACGTACAGCAAAACCCATGGTGGATAACCAACCGTGATCCTAACACCAGCAACCGCAACCGCACAATTATTAACGCAACTGCTAAATATGATATAACCAGCTGGTTAAGTATACAAGCCAGGGGAATTGATGACCGTACTTATGATACCTATCAGCAGGACTTATACGCAGGAACTATTGGCGTATTATCAAAAGCAAACGGACAGTTTTTGTTGACCAACCAACTGAACGAGCATAAATATGCTGATATGTTAATCACATTTGCAGTACCGGGTAAATCAGATTTTAAGTTAGATGGTATACTTGGTGGCAGCATAACGGATGATCATGTTGATGGAACAAACATTGGTCCTGATGTAAATAACAATTACAATGGTAATGGCTTAATTATCCCTAATGTTTTCGTGCCTCAAAATTTAGATGTTGCAGCTGACGGGTCACCAGTACAAAATCTGCAAGCCCTTCACAATCAGGATCAGGCTTTATTTGCAAATGCTAACTTATCTTATAAAAACTGGGCTTACTTAACAGTTACAGCAAGAAACGACTGGTCCTCAGAACTGGCATATACGCCAAATGAATCTTATTTCTATCCTTCAGCGGGTCTTTCATTGATATTAAGCCAAATGCTTGCTTTACCTACTGATATTAGCTATGCAAAAATAAGAGGAACTTATGCGCAGGTTGGTAACACTGTTTCTATACCTTATGCTACAGACCCATTAACGCATTTTGGAACAGGTGGTGTTACGTTAAATTCAGTAGCTCCATTCCCGCTATTAAAGCCTGAAAGAACTAACTCATTTGAGTTGGGTACCGATCTACGTTTTTTTGCTGATAAATTAAGTGCAAGTTTTACCTATTATAAATCAAACACTACCGATCAGGCTATTGCTATTTTACCAGCATTTACAACTTCTTTCTCTAAAGGATACCTTAACGCCGGTAACATACAAAACTCAGGTGTTGAATTCACATTAGGATACGAGGCGATACACACCACGGATTTCTCATGGAATACCGCATTCAATGGATCGGCTAACAGGAACAAAGTATTAGATGTTGACTCAAAAGCAGGCATTCCACAAGTTGTTTTAACACCAAATAACAATAACAGCTACGAATCAATATTAGCTACAGGTGGATCTTACGACGATATATATGGTGTAACATTTAAACGTGACGCACAAGGCAGAATATTAATAGGTGCCGGTGGTGCCCCGGAAACTAATAACGGGTATAACTACTTAGGTAACCCTGACCCTAAATTCCAATTAGGTTGGGAAAACAACCTCAAGTATAAAAACTTTAATTTTGAATTTTTGGTTGATGGAAAATTTGGCGGCCAGGTATTGTCGCTTACACAAGCAGTTATGGATCAATATGGTGTTTCACAAGCATCAGGCGCTGCCAGAAATGCAGGTGGTGTAAAAATAAATGGTGTTAATGCTACCACAGGCGCACCGGTTACCAGTGTTGACCCTTATACTTGGTACAGCACTGTTGGCGGCCGTGCCGGTATTTCAGAAAACTACATGTACAGCGCTACAGTTGTTCGCTTACGAGAAGCATCGTTAGGTTATACAGTTCCATTTACATCAGGCGCGGTTAAAAGTTTAAGACTTTCATTAATAGGAAGGAACCTTATCTACTTCTACAAAAAAGCGCCATTTGATCCTGAAGTTACCATGTCAACAGGCAATGGATTATCAGGAGTTGATGTATTTAACCAACCAGCTACACGTAACTATGGTTTAAGCCTTAATGTTACTTTTTAAAATATTCACTTTTAAAATATAAAATGATGAAAACATATTATAATTTAACCAATACCATGAAGCTTAGGCTCAGCGTTGCGGGTTTGCTTGCATGTGTATTACTGGGCTTTACCGGTTGTACAAAAAACTTTGAAAAATATAATACAGATAATACCGGTTTAAAACCTTCACAATTTTCTGCAGCGCTAATATTCCAGGGAATACAAACATCGCTTTTTGGCGAAGAAAACAATTATCAGCTTAATGAGAATTTAAATGCTGATTGTTATTCAGGATACATGATGTCTCCCGATCCGTTCAGGGGCAACATCAACAACTTAACTTACAGTTTGGTTGATGGGTGGAACCAACAGGTTTTTAGCGATGCCTACACTATATCAATGTTTGATATAAATTATATTGCCAGTGTTGGTACCAAAGCCTCACAACCTGACTTTTGGGCTATCGCGCTAATATTAAAGGTAGAAACCATGCACAGGGTAACCGATAAATATGGCCCGGTAGCTTATAGCGCGGTTGGAAAATCTGTTACCGCTACACCTTATGATAGCCAACAAAGTGTTTACAACCAATTTTTTCTTGAGTTGGATACAGCTGTAACAACCCTTAATACCTACATTAAAGCTAACCCGGGTGCTACACCATTCCAAAAGTATGATTTGGTTTACAATGGCGATTATACCAAATGGCTTAAGTTCGCTAACTCATTACGCCTTCGTTTAGCCATGCATTTAACCAAAATTGATGCAGTAACTGCACAGGCACAAGCTGAGAAAGCATTAGATCCAACTAATGGCGGATTAATGTCGGTACCATCAGATGATGCAGGAATTTCAGGTGGGGGATACCATAACCCACTATTTGTAATTACAACCAGCTGGACAGATATATCATTAGGCGCGCCATTACAAACTTACCTGACAGGTTATAATGACCCTCGTTTACCAGTGTATGCTTCGCCTGTAGTTACTGACCCTAAAGTAGGAGGTGCACTTCCAACATCGTATGCCGGCCAATATATTGGTATCCGTATAGGTTCATTAATAACGGCTAAACCAAGTTATAATAGCTATTCAACCTTAAATCCAACAACAGCAGTTAGCTCCTCATCGCCTATGATTATGATGACAGCTGCCGAAGTTTGGTTTTTGAAGGCCGAAGTAGCATTACGTGGCTGGCCAAACGCTGGTGATGCGCAAACTGATTATAATACAGGTATACAAACTTCTATGGCACAATGGGGCGTATCAGCAGGTAACTACATTACAAATGCAACCAGCACACAAGCTGCTTATACAGACCCAACAAATTCCGCTAATAGTTCTCCGGCGTTATCAACAGCTACCATAGCATGGAATGCGGGTGCTACAAACGAGCAGAACCTTGAGCGTATCATCACTCAAAAATGGCTTGCCATGTTCCCTGAAGGAGAAGAAGCATGGACAGAATACCGCCGTACCGGTTATCCTAAATTGTTCCCTGTTGTTACTAATAACAGTAACGGTACAATTGACTCACAAATTCAGATCCGCAGGTTAGCTTATCCGCAAGCCGAATATACATCCAATGGCGCGGCAGTGCAAGCTGCGGTTCAACTATTAGGTGGCCCGGATAATGGCGGAACAAGAGTATGGTGGGATGTTGCAAAACCAAACTTTTAATTAAATCTGTAGAATCGTGATAAACTAATTGGTAAAACAATCCTCAAATTATATAAACGATATACAGTATAAATAATACTAAAGAGGGTTACAAGTTGAATACTTATTGATTAGATTGAATGAATCCCCGCCAAAAGCGGGGATTTTTTATTATAATATATTTCATAACCAATAGGGAGTCATGTTGAGCGCAGTCGAAGCATATGCGTAAAGGCCTTTGCCCACATGCTTCGACTACGCTCAACATGACATCTTTTTTAAATCGTCAGAGCACTTATGAATGCATAGCCAACCAATTATTATGAAACATCTATCCGAAAAAGCTTATTGAAAATTTGGCAAAACAGAAACCCTATAAAACAAGTAAGACCTCCTGATGGGCAGGAGGCCTTTACTAACCAATTATAAACCTAAATTATGAGAAGACTTTTCTAATGTTTTTCAACGGTGTAAAGTTAACACTAACTTTTATACTATCAAAACTTTTTTTTAATTTTTTTTAACATTTATTAGTTATATGTACTAATAATACCAATTATGAAACATTTAATTAACAACATCGTAATTTTTTTAATGCTAAATGCTTTTTAGCATTATTTAAAAAAACAACATTTAAAAATCCAAATTTTTACTTTTTACCTTCTAAAAAAGCAAAAAATCACCACATAACACAAAAAACACTAAAAAATCAATTAAAAAAACTTAAAAATTCAAGAATTTATATCAATTCACAATTAAAAACTATTTTTTTCTAAAAAAATTGCCTTTAAAAATATTTTTTTCTCTTTGTCACGCATATTTTACTAATTTAAAATATTACGTTAAGCAAACAACAAACATAAAATAGCTTTATCACCTTTGTGTAAACTATACATTAACTTAATGACAACATCTTCAGCCGCATCAAAAAAGCCTCATCTTACAACATTCACCCTATGGATAATGACCATCGCAACCGGTTTAGTGGTGGCAAATATCTATTATAACCAACCTTTACTGGGCGATATTGCCCATACATATAATGCAAGTAATGCCGCCGCCGGGCGCATTTCCATGATTACACAGATAGGATACGCTGTAGGTATGTTTTTTATTGTGCCACTGGCCGATATGTTTAAACGAAAAAGAATGATGCTGTATATAATAGCTATTGTTGTCATCGCATTATTAGGCGCGGCAATGGCGCCAAGCATCAATATTTTAATCCTAGCCAGCTTTTTAATTGGCTCGGCATCATTAATACCGCAATTATTAATACCAATGGCCGCGCATTTAGCCAATCCGAGCGAAAGGGGTAAAAAAATCGGTGTGGTTATGGGTGGTTTATTAATAGGTATACTACTATCACGCACCCTGAGCGGTTTTGTGGGTGCACATTGGGGCTGGCGCGCCATGTTTTATATAGCGGCAGCATTAATGCTGATAACCTGGGTGGTGATATTCTTATTCTTACCCGAGGTTGAACCTGATTACACCGGTAGTTACAAAAAGCTAATGGGATCGCTTATTGATCTTTTTAAAAACGAACCTAAGTTGAGGTTCGCTTCCTTACGCGGGGCCCTTTGTTTTGCGTGCTTCAGCGCATTCTGGACCACCATTGTATTCTTATTAAAAGAAAACTTTAACATGGGTAGCGATGCCGCAGGCTTATTTGGTTTAGTAGGAGCTTTTGGCGCCATAGCAGCCGGGTTAATGGGTAGGTTAAGTGATAAGATGGATCCATTTAAACTTTCCTTCTTTACCCTCCTGTTGGTTTTAGTGTCATTTATCGTATTTATTTTTTCATCTCATAGTATTGCAGGCCTTATTATAGGTGTAATAATTCTGGACATGGGTGTACAGGCTACGCACATATCCAATCAGTCCATCATCTTTTCTTTAAATGCCGAGGCTCGGAATCGTATCAATACCATATACATGGTGTCCTATTTTATTGGCGGCGCAGCCGGAACTTTCATGGTAACTGCATTATGGGGTAATTATCACTGGTTGGGTGTATGTATTTCAGGAATTATCCTGTCATCAATCGCCATTATAGTGCATCTGCTAAATCATCGTAGCAGGCAAAAAAAGGCCAATCCAGCATAGTATTACTAAATACCGTACACACTGTTCTTTTCCGCACAATCGGTCAAAATAAAGTCATGCAAATGCAGGCTTAATGGGCATCTTTTTGGATTGATTTTTACCTTTTTTAAAATAATTTAAGTTCAAAATGCATTATTTTTTAGTGCATGCCAAAGTTTGGCACTGTATTGGTATACTACCTATCAAATGACACTGAAATGGTAATTGGAAAGAAAGATCAGCAAGTGGAACAGAAGCAATGGGAAGACCCATCGAACCCTGAAAAACCAAGTGATGAACGTGACCAGGAGCAGTTACAAAGACAGTTGAATGAAGCCAAAAGAATAAAAGAGAATTTAACTAAAAGCGATAACGATAAGCTAACAAAAACTAAAAATATTTAACCTATTTGACCATGAAAACTTACAACAAAACAGCCATCAGCAAATTAGTTACTCGCATTGATGAAGAATTGTTAAACATTTTAAGAGAAGATCTTAAAGCTATGAAACAAGCTAAAGTTCAATTTATTAATAGCATTAATAACAACCTGCTACCAGCAGCTTAATTATAAAAAACTATCTAAAACATCTACCTATGAAAACTTACAACAAAATAGCTACCAGTAAATTAGTTGCCCGTTTTGACGAGGAATTACTAAACATATTAAGAGACGATTTAAAAGCTTTCAGAGCTAACGATCAACTTTCAACAAGCAACAAACAGGCACCTGCACAGCGTAATCTTAAAGCTGCCTGATCAATCATATACATCTACCTATCGGAATTCACACCACCTATGAAAACCATAAAGCCCCGCATTTTTTGCAGGGCTTTATTTTTTTGCGACATATTTTATAATTAAAGCCGCTGTTTTGGCTGATGCACCGGGATGCCCCATTCTTGCATCAAGCTCATCATAGTTATTAAGCATCTCTTTCCGGTAATCCTTATCATTAACAATCAGGTCGAGCTCCGCGGTAATAGTTTGTGGTGTGCAGTCTTGTTGTATAAGTTCCTTAACCACCAATTTATCCATAATCAGGTTTACTAATGAGATGAATTTTATCTTCACTACCATACGGGCTATAGTGATTGATATGTTATTGCCCTTATAAACCACTACCTGCGGCACATCAAACAAAGCCGTCTCCAGCGTTGCTGTACCCGATGCTACCACTGCGGCATAAGCATTCTTCAACAGATCATAAGTGGCATTAAATACTACAGGGATATTTTTACCCTCCAAAAACTGATCATAATATTCCTTTTGGAACGACGGCGCGCCTGCAATCACAAACTGATGATTCGGGAATTTATCGGTGAAACTAATCATATCAGGCAATAAGCGGCTTATCTCCTGTTTACGACTACCAGGCAACAGGGCTATTATTTTCTTTTCAGGTAGATGGTTGTTTGTATAAAAGTTTGCATCCGGTTCAAATGCCGCGGTAGCATCCAGTAACGGATTGCCAACATAATCCACCTTCATGCCCCATTCTTTATAAAAATCAACCTCAAAAGGCAAGATGCAGAACATATGATCAACTACCTTTTTAATCTTCAGTACCCGCTTTTGGTTCCAGGCCCAAACTTTGGGGGATATGTAGTAGCAAACCAGCAAGCCATTCTTTTTGGCGAACTCCGCTATTTTTAAATTGAAGCCTGGGAAGTCGATCAAAATCAAAACATCAGGTTGATATTGAGCAATATCCTGTTTACAGAAGCTCAGATTTTTTAATATCTGGGGCAGATTAGCCACTACCTCGATAAAGCCCATAAAGGCCATATCGGCGTAATGTTTTACCAGGGTCCCGCCTTCGGCCTGCATCAGATCGCCACCAAAATAGCGGAACTCTGCTTGCTGATCTGCTTTTTTCAAAGCATTCATTAAGTTGGCGCCGTGTAAATCGCCCGAGGCCTCGCCTGCTACCAGATAATATTTCATCCGGGATTATACGTTAAATTTCCAGCCATTCAATAACGGGATAGCATGATGCGCCGTCATATCAAACTGTACCGGCACTACCGATACATAGTGATTATCCAATGCCCAGTTATCGGTATCCTCACCGGCATCATTTAACTGGAATACTCCTGTTAGCCAGTAATACGGACGTTTATGCGGGTCTATACGTTCATCAAATTCCTCGGCCCATTTAGCGTTGGCCTGGCGGCAGATCTTTATTCCTTTTATATCCCCTCCGCTAGGGAAATTCACATTAAGCAAGGTTGCGGGTGGTAAACCATGTGCTAATACCTGCATGGCCAGTTCTTTTACATATTTTTTGCAGTGGCTAAAATCAGCCTGAAGCGTATAATCATCTAGCGAAAAACCAATAGACGGGATACTCTCAATAGCTCCCTCAACCGCGGCCGACATGGTACCCGAGTACAACACATTGATAGAATTATTCAACCCATGATTAATACCCGACACACACAGATCCGGCTTTTCGCCCTTAAATACCGAGTTTACAGCCAGTTTTACGCAATCTACCGGCGTACCTGAGCAGCGGTACATCTCTACATCTTCGTAAATATCTACCTTATCAAAGCGCAGCGGTTTGCCTATGGTAATGGCATGCCCCATACCCGACTGCGGGCTATCTGGTGCTACCACCACTACCCTGCCGAGTTCCTTCATTACATCTATTAACGCTTTTATGCCCGGCGCGGTGATGCCGTCGTCGTTTACTACAAGTATGGTTGGTCTGGATTTCATATCGCCTCAAAATTAATACATTTTGATGGATATGATTATAAAATTGATTTAAGTGTACCACGAAACAGATGAAACACTTTGGTACACTTCTGGAAGAGAAAAGTGTCTTTTTATACCCCAAAAGCGCCAAAAACCACCCGTATTAGAATCGTTTTTGGCGCTTTTTGAGACGTTTTATAGCCTAAAATGGCCATTTTTAGTTCTTTTTTCGCTCAAAAAGCCTCGTTTTTTGATGCTTTTGATACGATTTTGACCCGTTTTTATAACTTATTCAACCAGTCAACCAGCTCATCGCGGCTTTTGCCGGTTTTCTGTTGGAGCTTGCCTAACATTTCGTCGTCTTTACCTTCTTCGCGAACCAAATCGTCATCGGTCAGGTCGCCGTAGGCTTGTTTCACTTTTCCTTTCAACTCGTTCCAGGTGCCCTTTAATTTTAAATCGCTCATGATGTTTTTCATTTTAGATGTATGGTAACAACAGCTAATACATTGTAAGGTTTGGATAATATTAAACTATAGCCTTATGGAATATTTTTTACTAAATAAATAACAAAGAATGCAAGATAGTTTTGTCTCGAAACCAAAAGTTATCACTGCAAAACTGTAATTGGTATAATAAACTGGGGTATTATAAGAAATTATCCTATGATTGCCTATCAACATTAGAATGTTTAAGCCAATCAATGTTAATGAAAATTGTCCTTGAATTGTATATAAGAATTTAGTGGCCCTAAAAGGAGTTGATCTTCGAAAATCCTAAAAAGAGTAGAGGACGTAATCCCGAATACGTTAATGTAGGGGAAAAACCTTAATCACATTTATCATGAACACAACATTCAAAAGAGTTCGTTTAGACGATTTAGAAGTAAACGTAAGCCCTGTTCAGTGCGAACAAAGTGCTGTAGCAGTAGGTAGCATTATTGTTGCCATTATTGTTCTTTAAGTACCTGCAAAGTGTGAGCTTGTTGAAACATACAGGCTCATACATTTGCTTAAAAATTTCATCATAAATTTTTGCCAGATTACTCGATTTGTGCCAACATAATTGGCAAACCAGGTTATTACTAAACCACAATCATATTGCTTTGAAGACGCAACAAACAAATGTGTTTGTATAATTCAGATAAGTTGATTGATTATATCACATTGTAATGGAACATTTTTTCAAAAAATTTGGATTGGATAGAATTCAAAAATTAAAAAGCCTCAACGAGTTCTGCATTGCAGTTGAACAAAACTCCTCAGAGAACATTTTTTCACTAACAGATGATTTTAAAAAATTATCTTCCGGTATATTTATGCAGGAGTTGATTGAATATGAACTTTATAAGTTATTTAATGATATTTTATACTCGCCAAGCCCATCAACATTTTCTTTTGTAAACTTATTTGATTGCCATTACTGTACGTTATCACTTTATTACAATCAGCAAACAGATTTTGTAGAAAAGCCCCGATCAAGCGCTTATGCTGCAGACCGATTGATGATGTCCTTATCAACTGATGCGTTAGTCTATACACATTATAAGCAATATACTCCCTATCCACTGGATATTCTGGATAAATCAAGAAAGTTGCAATTATACCAAGAGAATGCCTTTTTTGCACCCGGTGATATATTTCAGTTAAAGGCTCATGAAGATATATTGGTATTTCATGAAGGTAATAAAGCTTTAATATCATTAGTATTAACATCAAAGGTAGAAACCTCTTTTTTATGGGAATATGAAACAGCTAGCTTAACGCCAAAACAAATTATAACGGGTGGCCCTATGACATCCCGCCTAGAACATACATGCCGTTTGCTTGGTGAACTTGGCCATTATGAATCCATTCCTGTTCTGAAAAAGTATTTGGATTACGAGGATTATAATGTTCGGTGGGAAGCGGCAAAGAATATTATGTTAATTGATTTTGATAGTGGCATAGCTGCATTAGAGTATTTAAAGCAGGATCCGCATCCGCAAATTCAATTATCAGTTCATAATGCATTATTAAAAGTTAGCAATTTAATCAATTCATAAAATCATGGCTTTATCATTCGAATTAAAAACCAACAAAAGTATTTCATTTGAGGAGTTCAATGAATTTGTTACCAGCGTGCTGGTACCTGACGACGTAGATACGTTATTGCCTTGCACTGAAAAACTTCAAATGCTATCTAATAACGAAACCTTTATTACAGATATCATACATAAGGAACTAACCGATGCAAGCTCATTTCAAATAAGTAATAACTATACTGCTCAAAGTATAATGTTATATAGCTGCAAAAATTATTACATCCGGTTAAATCTCTGGCCTCCTTCATCCGAACGTGAAGATATTAAAAGATGGCAGGATCAATTATATTTTTATGAAAGAGCCCACGATCATAATTTCGATTTTCTTACCGTAGGATATTTTGGGTCAGGGTATGGTACGGAAATGTGGGAATATGATTATGAAAAAACTTCAGGCTATGTTGGAGAAAAGGTTGATATGACTTTTTTGGAGAGAACCCGCCTGCCAAAAGGTAAAGCCATGCTTTACAGGGCTTCAAAAGATATTCACTCGCAATTTGCTCCCGAAGATTATTCTGTCTCCATTAATATAATATCTTCCCGGCAACAAATAATTGTCAAAAGAGAACAATACTTTTTCGATTTGGAAAAGAAAGAGATTATCGGCACCACAGCCAACGGTGGGACAGGAAGATATTTAATGCTTAATTTGGCCGCAATGTTTGGGAATGACAAAACGGTTAACGTTTTAGAAGGAATTGCAGATAAACATGAAATACCATATGTAAGGCTAAAAGCGTACGACGCTTTATTTACGCTTACAAAAGAAAGAGAAAAAGTTTGGGGTAAGGCACTAAATGACCAAAACAGGGTTGTTTCTGACCACGCAAAGTTATTCTTGGATGGGAATCTTCGCAGCAATATAAATGTAACAGGAAATTTGGTGTAATTTAGTGGTAATTAATAAATTGAATTAATGTAATGGTGAACCTAAATCTTAAAGTTAAAAGAAAGGCAGCTGCATCCATATTACCTGTAACTTTGATTTTGGTACTTATCCTATTTAGCTGTTCCCGGCTTTTAGTGATCCAAAATCGAAATTTGTCAATAGCCATTACCTTAGATTTAGTATTTTTAATCCCTTTAATTCACGTTATACTTAGCCAGCGAAATAATAATTTAAAGTATTCAACTGCCTTGTTTTTTACCATTGGATTAATTGTGGCAAGTTTTATAATTCCTAAAAACAATCAATTCTTACTGCATGATATAAAAGTGTGGGTAGTTCCTGTTATTGAGTTTTGCGGGATATTTCTTTTTATTATACAAACCAGGAATATTCGTTCTAAGCAAATTGCACTTAACGGGAATAGCGAAGATTTCTATACAGTTTTTAAAAACGTAGCCAAAGATTTGTTACCCTCGAAACTGGCATCAATTATCACTGCAGAAATATCTGCCTTTTATTATGGATTTTTCAATTGGAAAAAAATCATTTACAATAATAAAACCTTTAGTTATCATAAAAATACCGGCACATTATCGCTAATAGGCGTTTTTATTTTTATGATAGCACTTGAAACGTCAGTTTTTCATTTATTATTGGCTAAATGGAGTATAAAAGCTGCCTGGATAATAACCGGTGTTAGTGTATATGCTGTATTACAAGCATTTGGCATTGCACGGTCTTTACTTAAAAGACCCATTAAAATTATCGATAAGCAGTTAATTATCCCTTACGGCATATTAGCAGAAACTGCCTTTAATGTAAATGATATTATAACCATAGAAAGTTATAACAAACAAACTATCGGGAGTGAGAATTTAAAATGTCTGTCTCCTTTTAAAAAGATCGAAGAGCCGGATATTATTTTGTATCTAACCCAAACCCACTGCATTGATGGGATTTATGGCTCCCAAAAAGTGTTCGATAAACTATTGATCAACGTTGATGAAAAAGAAGTATTTATAAAACAATTGCAGCTACTTATGAAAGATCTTTCATAACATGTAATAGTTATACGAGTATTCGTATCAAACAAGAGGAACTCCTTAAAGAGCCCCCTTCTTAATCTCCTCCACACCCCCCGATCAAGCAAGGTACTGATGTCGCCTAAATTAGAAGTATCTCCTTCGGCTATCTTCCTCAATATCTTGCGCATAATTTTGCCGGAGCGTGTTTTAGGTAAGCCCGTCACAAACTGGATTTTATCAGGCTTGGCTATCGGCCCGATGATGCGCGATACCGTCGCCATAATATCCTTACGGGTGAGGTTCTCGTCACCATGTTTACCCGGGCCAACCCCACTCTGGTGCGAGTATGAAGCGCGGGACTGCAGGCGGATACTGCCTTCTAATTTGCCATCCACTAAACATATTGTATTTTAGCTTAATGAGCGTAAAATATAAATTCAGAACAGGAGCAACTTTACTTTGTGACCTTTGCCGTGGTATACTGGATCGACCTGTTTGTTCGAAATGAATATAAGGATATTTTACTTGATAGCTGGAAATACTGTAGTAAAAACAAGGGACTCGAAATATATGGTTGGTGCATTATGACAAGCCATGTACACATGATCATCGGCACGCATGGCGAAAAGATGGAAGACATTATGCGCGACATGAAAAAGCATACCTCGGCCGCAATAAAAGAAGCAATAAAACAACATCCGCAGGAAAGCCGTCGCAAATGGATGTTATGGCTGATGGAACGGGCAGGTCAAAAGAACAGTCAGAATATTAATTTTCAGCTATGGCAACAGGATAATCATCCTATAGAACTGCCGGATATAAAATACTGCATCAAAAGTTGGATTATATCCATAACAATCCGGTAACTACCGGTATTGTTGAAAAGCCGGAAGATTATTTATACAGTAGTGCAAGGAACTACTATGACTTACCGGCTTTGATAGACGTAATACTGGTTGAGCCAATGGTTATATAATCTAAAGACGCGAGTACGCCACGCTTTTACCTGCGCTGCATACTCGCGCCAGAATTGGGAATAAAAAACGGATGATAAAATGCAACGTCGGCACTCCTTTTTATTATGAAGAGCAGGGGCTTCTTAAGCCAGTCCCATAAAGTTGTTACAAAAAATGTATCTATATTAATTATAAGCGCTATAACTTTATGTGTAGATATGAAAAAGCTACTCATATACTGTTTGCTTATTTTTTCGCTTACTGCAAAAGGGCAGCATGCACAATTTGACCCGGCTAAGGCTTATCTGAATGATACTACAGGATTTACCAAATATCCTGACGCATTTTTATTGGAAAATTTAAAATTACCGGTAAAATACAAACGCCTGGAAATTAATACCTGGGTGAGTTTATATACCCAAAGAACATATCAGCACCAGCATCGCAACCTGTACCGATATCCGGCTATTGCCCATCCTACGCCAGATACTATGGTGCTATCAAAGTGCGACCTTTTGGATTGCTTTAACGGCAACTACGGTGCCGATTTGCAGCCTTGGTATATATCGGCACAAACCAAAAAAGGCCAAATTGTAACGGTAACAGATACCAGCCAGTTAAAAGCTTTTTTGGGTAAAACAGATAATAAATTTAACGCGTATTTATGGTTGTTGCACCATGACCTGGCATCAGAAACACCTATAAAAACCGAACCCCGCTATCAATATAAAACCGTTGCCGGTGGCATATTAATAAAATATTTTACCCGTTATGATTTCGGTACTTATGATGACAATGACCCGCAGCACCATGCAGGCATCGAGGTAATTTTTTTTGTTGGTAATAATTTCAGGATTGTTTTTGTGAGGAAGAAAAATGTGCATAGCAATATTATTTACGAGGAATAGTTTCAGATCTTTCGTTTCCGCATAATTCTCTTCGAAAAACCCTGCGGAAACAGAAAGTATAAAAATAGAGGAGTTAAATATGAACACAACCACAAAAAAAACTGGATATATTTTCCTGATATTGGTATATTTTCAATTTGGCTTCACCAAATACTCGCATGATAGAGAAACCATTTTAAACAATAGATCACTTATATCGCAAATACATAATTACACGCTATACCTAAAGCGTATTTCAATCACTTATAAAATAAAAGAATACGCAATTGTAGTAAATTATACAAAGAAGCAAGCCCTTGAAAAGTATACCATCTTTCCAATATTCTTTTCCGAAGAGATCACCCCTTCATTCGTGATAAATCTAACCGGTCAACCCATTATTTTTCATGACGATATGAAACCTTATAGTGCAAATAACAGGTTGATAAATTATATAAAGAATAAGTGCTTTCCCAATGAACAGGCCCCATGGGATACTGCCCATACCTCGCTTGATAGCATAACTGTGCCCGGCCAAAACCATAAAACACTAGTAAAGACCACGAATTTCGATAGCGGAAAAATGCAAGCCGTTCCAATTTCTCCAAAGTGGCTGTTTTTAACTTATCGAAATGCACACTTAATCAATATAAGAGAGAGCAGGGAGGGATTAACACAATAAGTGTTATTTATTACCGCCTCCCCAGGTCCTCTTCGAGAGACCCTGCGGGAACAATAGCAGCCGGAATTCGCATTACTAGTTTTTTGCCTTTACTTAAATTGCTTTCTAAAATACGGTGCGCTTTTTCTACAGTTGCTATCCCAAGCTCGCCAACGAGATCTACCTGAGGTGGGCTAATAACTCCACTTTCTAATAAACCGGCAATCTGTTGCAGGTTATTGCCGTAATAATCCTTATCCCCATTGAGCGCATAAGCAAAATTGGAAATATTGAGAATGCTTGCCCCTTTATCGAACAGTGCTTCTCTTGCCTTCGCGGTAGTCAAAGCTGTAATATCAACGTATGTACCATTCGTTATCAGTAACTCAGCACATAACTCGGAGACTTTGCCTCCAACAAGATCAATGCAATGATTAAAAGAAAGTTCTTTATTTGCCGCTATGATATTCGCTGTCAAATCAGTGGCATTATAATCGATTATTTGCTCCGTTGATAGGCCCAAAGCGATCAGATGCTGTCGGCTTTCATCATTGCCCGCTGTAACCACCAACTTGCTGATGCCTTGATATAACAGCAGCTTTATTAAAGCTAAGCCGACGCCACCCGCAGCTCCCGCTATAAAAAGCGTATCCTCGTGAGCTGGCTTTAAACGCTTATAAGTTTGCAGGGCGGTAAGATTACCTACGGGTACCGCCGCGGCTTCTTCGAAGGTGAGATTAGCAGGTTTACTGGCTAAGATATCTTCCGGAACGCAAATGTATTCTGCGTAAGTTCCATTCGAACCCATGCTTCCTGATGCGGCAAAAACAGCCATTCCTTTTTTGAACTTCCGGGCGTCTTTCCCCGTTTTTACAATAATCCCTGAAAACTCCCTGCCTAAGATTGGTGAAACCATTTTTTTCTTTTCATTTTTGCCCAAGCGCATTTGATAATCTATTGGGTTAAAACCTGCCGCTTTAATTCTAATCAGCACCTCATGGTCTCCAGGCACCGGAATTGGCAGATCAGTTCTCTCTATAAAATTATCAGTGTCACCAAATTTGTTTAATACTATTGCTTTCATATTATTTTTGTTATACCAAAGTTCAGTACTAATCTTTTATTTTTGAAATGAGTTAACCGGAGGTAACCGGTAACTTACAGGAAACTCGTAATGGGTACTATTAACATCGACGGAAATGTACAGGAAGCAACCTGCAAGCAGGAACTAACCGCAATGCGCGACAGTATTGATGTGTTAGGCGGTAAATGGAAGCTTATGCTATTACGTTATTTGAGTATTCGTTTAGAAGAAAAAAACACATTTAAAAAGATCCAGCGAGAAATTGAAGGAATATCAGCTAAAATGTTAACCAAAGAACTAAAAGACATGGAGCTGAACCTGCTTATTTCCAGATCGGTTATCAAAACGAAACCGATTACTGTTGAATATGCGATTACCAACTATGGCCTTAATGTCCTGCCCCTTGCAGAGAATCTCGTACAATGGGGATTAGATCACCGTGCGAAAATTAAGAATTGATTTCATCTCCGCAGGGTCCTCTACGAGAGACCCTGCGGAGACTAACTTTTGACTTTTAATTTTTGACTCTATTAAAGAGCCCCATTCTTAATATCCTCAACCACTCCCGGATCAAGCAAAGTACTGATGTCGCCTAGATTGGAGGTATCGCCCTCGGCTATCTTCCTCAATATCCTGCGCATAATTTTGCCGGAACGTGTTTTAGGCAGGCCAGTTACAAACTGGATTTTATCAGGTTTAGCAATCGGGCCAATAATGCGCGATACCGTCGCCATAATATCCTTTCGGGTAAGCTCCTCGTTACCATGTTTACCCGGACTAACCACAAAAGCGTAAACACCTTGTCCCTTTATATCATGCGGGTAACCCACAACGGCTGACTCTACCACACTGCTGTGCATATTGATGGCATTCTCTACCTCGGCAGTACCAATACGGTGACCCGACACATTCAGCACATCATCTACACGGCCTGTTATCCTGTAATAGCCGTCCTCATCGCGCAGGCAACCATCACCTGTAAAATACAGGTCGGGATAAGTGGCGAAATAGGTAGTACGACAACGCTCATGGTCGCCATAAGTAGTACGCAGCATTCCCGGCCAAGGGAATTTGATACATAGGTTTCCGCTTACGCCGTTTCCTTCAATCACCTCACCCTTTTCATCAACCAAAACCGGCTGAACCCCCGGTAAAGGCAAAGTAGCATAACCTGGTTTCAATGGAGTAACATTCGCGATTGGCGATATCATAAATCCGCCGGTTTCAGTCTGCCACCAGGTATCTACAATGGGGCAATTCTTTTTGCCGATATGTTCATCGTACCAGTGCCATGCCTCTTCATTTAAAGGCTCACCTACAGAACCTAATACCTTAAGCGAACTCAGGTCTTTATTGTTCACATTATCCAAACCAAAGCTCATTAAAGAGCGGATGGCGGTTGGCGCGGTATAAAATATATTAACCTTGTATTTATCCACAATATCCCAAAATCTGCCACAATCCGGCCAGGTAGGTACACCCTCAAACATTACGGTAGTAGCACCTTGCGAAAGCGGACCGTAAACAATATAAGAGTGCCCGGTTATCCAGCCAATATCGGCAGTACAAAAATAAACCTCACCCGGTTCGTACTGGAAAGCATTGGCAAACGTATAACCCGTATAAACCATATAACCACCGCAGGTATGCACCACACCCTTAGGTTTGCCGGTTGATCCTGATGTATATAGAATGAAAAGCATATCCTCAGCTTCCATTTCCTCAGCATCACAGCCCGTTACACCGCGGGTTTCTACCTTCTTAATTTCATCTTCCCACCAAACATCACGGCCTTTTATCATAGATACCGGCGTACGGGTATGGGTTAACACAATTACTTTTCTAACCGATGGGCAACGCACTAAAGCATCGTCAATCACGTTTTTCATCGGGATCTGCTTATCGCCCCTTACACCACCATCGGTAGTAATAACTATATTACATTCCGCATCCAAAATCCTGTCGGCAATAGATTGCGCCGAAAATCCACCAAAAACTACCGAGTGAATAGCGCCTATCCTCGCGCAAGCCAAAACAGCAATCGCCAGTTCGGGCACCATTGGCATATATATACATATACGGTCGCCTTTTTTGGCGCCGTTATTCTTTAAAACATTGGCAAACTGACAAACCTTATCATATAATTGTTTATAAGTTAAAACCCGGTGATTTTCTTCCGGATCATTTGGCTCCCATATAATAGCAGGTTTATCGCCCAAAGTTTCCAAATGGCGGTCGAGGCAATTCTCTGTAATATTGAGTTTCGCGCCTTTAAACCATTCTATTTTAGGTTCTTTAAAGTTCCAGGTTAATATTTTGTCCCATTTCTTTCTCCATAAAAAAGTATCGGCAACTTCTTTCCAAAATTGTTCCGGTTGTTCAACGCTCTTTTTATAGGCTTCCTGGTACTCAGGAAATGATCTGATCCTCATAGTATAAATGTTTTTTTATTGGCGGCGTAAATTAGTAAATTTCTGCTATGATATATACAATTAACTAACTTTTAATAAGTATAGGTACTTTTTAAAAACATACAGTGTGTGCGGACACATGATCAATTATCGTTCCGACCCTCTTTGTCGCGCAGCGAAAGAGAGGGTGGTCGAGCGAAGCTAAGACCGGGTGAGTAGTCATCGCCCGAATACTGACAAAACAGTGTCAGCACTTTTCCAATTTACTCTCCGTAAATTAGTAATTCCATATTACACGCAATTGCTAAAACTTTTAATAAGTTTAAATAATTTTTAAAACCAATATGCCTTATAACAGATTTACAATCCTAATCTTATTTATAATTTTCGCATCATGCAGCCCCAAGCCGGCTTTGCAAAGAAATAATTATCCAGCGTATGATGGTGGAATATATTCATTGAGTGGTAATATTAAACAAATCACAACAGAACCAGCAGATGATCAGCCTACTCCAAATCCTGGACAAGATTATCACACTGCTTATTTTGATAAACGGGGAAATGTTTACAAAACAATAGATGGGTTTCACGGCATGGTTTCCCAAACCCACTACTTTACCATTTATGACAAAAGAAAAAACAAATTAGCAACACTAGGATATTTTAGGCATACTGATTTTTATGTCGAGGGCGATTTGCGTCCACCGCTCCATATTGGAAAAAATGGTCAACCAGAGAATGACTTACAACTCAAAGAAATCTATAGATATAATGATCATAAACAAATAGTAAATTATGTAACAATTGGATACAGACGTTCGCCTGACAGTAGCTTCTATAACTACAAATACAACAATCGGGGTCTATTAATTGAACTTGATGATTTTGTAAACCCAACTGTTTTGGGCTCTTTAACTAAATTTAAATATGACAATGACGATAATTTGACCGAATCAGATGAATACCAACAAGATCGACTGAGAATAAAAATCGTCTATCAATATAAACTTTTTGATTCAAAGGGCAATTGGACACGAATGATTACTCATACCACAGGTGATTTTTATGGGAGCAATGGTGAAAATTACATTATGAAACGCGAAATTTCCTATTACTAACCATCTTCCCCAATCTTTTTCAAATTATTTTTAAAACACTGTTGACTAATTCACTTAATTTCCTGATATTTGCAAACTCTTTTAATCAGGAGTTACCATTAAAAAGATTTGTCATGTCAAGAATATGTGATTTAACAGGAAAAGCATCAATGGTTGGTAACAACGTTTCTAACTCAAACGTTAAAACCAAACGTAGATTTCATCCTAACTTAAAACTGAAAAGGTTTTACATTCCCGAAGAAGATAAATGGATAACCTTAAAGGTTTCTACATCTGCAGTGAAAACTATCACTAAAAACGGGATAACTGCTTGTATCAACAAGTTTGTTAAAAAAGGATACATTTAATAGGTAGCTGTTACAGGAGGTAGCATGAGCAATCATACTGCCGTAAATAACATCAACCACAACAATATAAGAAAATGGCTAAAAAAGGCAACAGAGTTCAGGTAATACTAGAGTGTACTGAGCACAAAACTAGCGGTATGCCGGGCATGTCTCGTTACATCACCACTAAGAACAAGAAAAATACAACTGAAAGATTGGAAATGAAGAAATTCAACCCGGTTTTAAGAAAAGTAACTGTTCATAAAGAAATTAAATAATTTTAGTTGAAAGTTTAATGTTCAAAGTTCAAATGAACTTTAAATGTTCAACTTTTAACTTTCAACACATAAAAACATGGCAAAGAAAGTAGTTGCAACCCTGAAAGTAGCTGGTAAAGGCAAGGATTATTCAAAAGTAATTACAATGGTTAAGTCACCTAAAACTGGTGCTTACTCATTTAAAGAACAAATCGTTCCTAACGATAACGTTAAGGATGCGATTTCCGGCAAATAAAAACCGGTTACGGTTCTGAATTAATACGAAAGCCATCTTGTTATACGAGAGGGCTTTTTTTGTTGATGTGCAAATTGATAAAATAACCTTATACTGATATTTATTAATTTACACATCCGCATATTTGCATATCTGCACATCTAAAACACTATGGGATTATTTGATTTTTTCAAGAAGAAAGAAAGCACACTGCAGGAGCAGGAAGCGCTGGATACCGGGTTGGAAAAAACCAAGGACAATTTCCTTTCAAAAATAACCAAGGTAATAGCCGGTAAATCCACCGTTGATGATGATGTGCTGGATGAGCTGGAAGAAGTATTGGTAACATCAGACGTTGGCGTTAGCACTACCCTCAAAATTATTGAGCGTATACAGGCACGTGTAACCGTTGATAAATATGTAAGCACCGGTCAGCTGAATGGTTTGCTGCGCGATGAGATCCAAAAGCTCCTCGCCGAAAACAACAGCAACGATTTTTCGAGCTTTGAATACGGCGATCATAAACCATATGTAATTATGGTGGTCGGCGTAAATGGCGTGGGTAAAACCACCACCATTGGCAAACTGGCCCACAAATTAAAGCAGGCAGGCAACCAGGTTGTTTTAGGCGCAGCCGATACCTTCCGCGCGGCAGCAGTAGATCAATTACAACTTTGGGGTAAACGTGTAGATGTAAAAGTAGTAGCACAGCCCATGGGTTCCGACCCGGCTTCTGTAGCTTATGATACTTTACGCTCGGCAGTAGCCAATGGCGATGATGTAGCAATTATTGATACAGCTGGCCGTTTACATAACAAAGTAGGTTTGATGAATGAGCTAACCAAGATCAAAAATGTGATGCAAAAGGTAGTGCCCGGCGCACCGCACGAGATTTTGTTAGTGCTTGACGCCTCAACCGGCCAAAACGCCATTGAGCAATGCAAGCAATTTACCGAAGCAACAGCCGTAAACGCTTTAGCTTTAACTAAACTGGATGGCACAGCCAAAGGTGGCGTAGTAATAGGAATCTCGGATCAATTCAAGATCCCCGTAAAATATATAGGTGTAGGCGAAGGCATGGACCATTTGCAATTATTTGACAGAAAAGCTTTCGTAGATAGCTTGTTTAAGCAATAAATAGAAGATATTAAGGATTGTCATTGCGAGCGATAGCGAAGCAAACTCGTAGAATACAGGGCTACGAGTTTGCTTCGTCGTACCTCCTCGCAATGACATAGTGTGTTAAGTATGAAGACAAAAGGAATTATCAATCAACCAACTTTAGTTAAACCACGTGTAAACGTAGTTACACTCGGCTGCTCAAAAAACACCTACGATTCAGAGGTTTTAATGGGGCAGCTCAAAGGCAATCACTTTGATGTGGTGCACGAAGCTGAGGCTGGAGTTAATGACATTATCGTCATCAACACCTGTGGTTTTATTGATAATGCCAAACAGGAATCTATCGATACCATCCTGCAATACAGCGAGCTTAAAGATCAGGGTAAAGTTGGAAAAGTGATTGTTACCGGTTGCCTTTCCGAACGTTACAAACCCGAGCTGGAAGCCGAAATAACCAATGTTGATTCATGGTTCGGTACAAATGATCTGCAAAATCTGCTTCAATCAGTTGGAGCCGATTACAAACACGAATTAATAGGCGAACGCCTGCTAACCACCCCATCACACTTCGCCTACTTTAAAATAGCCGAAGGCTGTAACCGCCCCTGCTCATTTTGTGCTATACCGTTAATGCGCGGCAAGCACCTGAGCACGCCGATGGATCAATTGGTTAAAAATGCTGAGAATCTTGCTAAAAACGGCACTAAAGAACTCATACTAATCGCGCAGGATTTAACCTATTACGGTCTTGATCTTTACGGCAAACGTAATTTAGATGAATTGATGCGCAGGTTATCTGATGTTAATGGCATCGAGTGGATCAGGCTGCAATACGCCTACCCTTCCGGTTTCCCAATGGAGATTCTGGATGTGATGAACGAGCGTGATAACATTTGCAAGTATTTAGACATGCCATTACAGCACATCAGCGATGATATGCTAAAATCAATGCGCCGTGGTATCACCAAACAAAAAACAATCGATCTGGTAAACCAGATCCGTGATAAAGTACCCGGCATTGCCATGCGTACCACCCTCATCACCGGCTACCCCGGCGAAACACAACAGGATTTTGATGAGATGGCACAATGGGTTGAAGATACCCGTTTCGACCGTTTAGGTTGTTTCACATACTCTCACGAAGAAAAAACACACGCCCACTCCTTAGTTGATGACATCCCCGAAGAAGTAAAACAGGAACGTGTGGATGCCATTATGGAAATTCAGCAAGGTATCTCCTTCGATAAAAACCAGGAAAAAATCGGCAATACCTATAAAGTACTGATCGACAAAAAAGACGGCGGCTACTTTATTGGCCGTACCGAATTTGATTCACCCGAGGTTGATAACGAAGTTTTGATAGATGCCAGCTTACATTACGCTACTGTGGGCAGCTTTGTAAACGTAAAAATTGACAGCGCCGAAGACTTCGATCTTTATGGACAAATTGTAAAATAACAGCTTTTTGCGCTCAGGCTCTTCTTTTTAGGTTTTTAAAATCTAATTTCGAACATATAATACTTAGGATGTTTCATTTCTAAATCCGAAATTGAACATCCGATATTCGAAATAAAAAAATGGAAGCCTCCTGTATAAACTATAAAGAAACCGGTTACTTTTCTCACACGGTTATTGATTACATCGACGATACCGCCGAACTAAGACCTTTTTATAGTCACCGCCCCGATTTTAATGGCTTTGCCGAATTGCTTAAAACCAAAAAAGTTATTGCTGATCGTGAGGTTTTAACTACCGTTCTAACCGAGCAATACGCCAGGATCACCAATTTCGATTGTTCGGTATCTCAACTGGTATTGAATAATATCACTTCGCTAAAAGAAGCAAACACATATACCATTACTACCGGTCACCAGCTGAATATATTCGCGGGGCCATTATACTTCATCTACAAAATAGCGACAGCTATCAAGTTAGCACAACAGCTAAAAACACAATTCCCCGATAAAAACTTTGTGCCCGTTTACTGGATGGCATCAGAAGATCATGATTTTGCCGAGATCAACTATACCAATATCGGTGGCAAAAAAGTGCATTGGTGGTACGAGACAACCGGCGCCACCGGCCGCATCAATCCAGATACCATTCGCCAGGCGCTTAACCAGTACAAAGGCGTTTTAGGATTAGATCATCACGCCCCTGAGCTTGCTAAAATTGTAGAAACCGCTTACAGCAAATTTGATAAGCTAGCAGATGCTACACGTTACATGGTTGATGCACTATTCGGTAAATACGGTTTGGTGATCATCGATGCCGACGACCATCGCCTTAAACAGCAATTCGCTCCTATCATGGCGCGGGATATTACGGAGCAAAATAGCTTTAAAAACATCACCGCCACAAACGAACAATTGCAAAAACTGGGCGTACACATACAGGTTAATCCTCGCGAAATAAATTTCTTTTATTTGCAGGATCATCTGCGCGAACGTATTGTTTTTGAAGCTGACAGCTACAAGGTTTTAAATACTGAGATCAGTTTTACTAAAGAAGAGCTATTACAGGAAATCAACCAATACCCCGAGCGTTTTAGCCCTAACGTAGTAATGCGCCCGCTCTACCAGGAATGCATACTGCCCAACATCGCCTACGTTGGTGGTGGTGCCGAAGTGGTTTACTGGTTGGAACTAAAATCAAACTTCGAACATTATAAAGTTGATTTCCCAATTCTCATCCTGCGTAATTCAGGCCTCATCATCCGCAAGGAACACGCCTCAAAAATAGCGAAGATGGATTTGCACAACGCCGATCTGTTTAAGCCAACCGATACTATAAAAAGCGATTGGGTTAAAAAACACAGCGACCACAATTTATCTCTCACCGAAGAATGGCGTGAGCTAACCGCGATTTTCGAGAAGATAAAACTGCGGGCCTTTAAAATAGATAATACCCTCGCCCCTTCTGCCGAAGCGGTGCAGGCACGACTAAAACACGCTATCGACAACCTCGAAAAGAAACTGGTAAAAGCCGAAAAAATAAACTACCACGCCAGCCTCGAGCAAGTAGAAGGCATCAAAGCCGACCTGTTCCCCAAAAACAGTTTACAGGAACGCACCGAAAACTTCGGCCTCTTCTATGTAAAATGGGGTCAGGAACTGATCGATGAGTTAGTCCGCCACTTTGAACCGCTGGATTTTAAGTTTACCGTATTAACGGAAAAATAAAGCTCATCTCTTACCGTCATTGCGAGGAACGAAGCAATCTCTATACTTTACAGAGCTGCTCTGCAGGTTCAATGCCTTGCTTATGTATAGATTGCTTCGTTCCTCACAATGACGCACCGGCCAAAAAGCACAGCCCCACCGTTAACCGCAAAAAACCGGCATCGTCTGGTTCGGCAACCACACCAGAAGTAGAAGCACTAACAACCATAGAAGCAGGCGCAGCCGGGGGTTTTCTTTTGGTTACTTTTCTTTTGCGGAAAAAGAAAAGTGACGCTTAGCGCAGCGATACCAGAGTAAGGTAAACCGCTTTTCAATATATTTGTATCCATGCAATTCCAATCCACCATCCTTATCCTTCCCGGTTTAGGTAATTCAGGGCCGCAACACTGGCAATCCATCTGGGAAAAAGAATACAACTTCATCCGCGTTGAACAAAAAGACTGGGAAACACCCGTATGCTCCGATTGGATAGAAACCATCAACACGGAAATCAAAAAACACAACCGTGCTGAAGTTATTTTGGTAGCACACAGCCTTGCCTGCACCACTGTAGCTTACTGGGCACAAAAATTCAACACCAAAATTAAGGGTGCTTTATTAGTTGCCCCAAGTGATACCGAAGCGGATTCTTATCCGCCCGGCACAAGCGGATTTACACCTGTTCCGCTTATCAAATTACCTTTTAAAACCATCACCGTAATCAGCACTAATGATTTTTATGTAAGTACCGCCCGCGCCGAACAATTTGCAGCCTCTTGGGGCAGCGAAGTAGCAAACATAGGCGATGCTGATCACATTAATGCAGCGTCCGGACTGGGCCGATGGGAACAAGGGTTGCAATTGTTGAAAAAGTTAGATAATTGATTTATATTGAGCCTTTAATTCTACCTTTAAAATCCAAACCGATAACTACTGCCAAAACCGAATGAAGACACGTTTAAAAAAACATTTTTTATTTACCGTGCCCTTTATGGTGACAATGATTTGTTTTTTTACCGCTTGCACAAAAAGATCACCTATACCAACAAGTACCAAATATGATGCTGGCGGCACTGGCAGTACCGGGAAAGATAGCACCGCCGCGGATTCTATAGCATCATTCAATGGGCCAACCGGTGTAGCAGTTGATGCCGCGGGCAATATATACGTAGCCGATTATGGCAATAATGAGATCCGTAAAATATCCACAACAGGCATAGTAAGCACACTGGCCGGTAACGGTATACAAGGCTCCATAAACGGTGCCGGAAACGTAGCCACCTTCAACGGCCCAACCAGTTTAACAGTCGACCCATCAGGCAATATTTATGTGGCCGATGACAATAATAATCAGATCCGTAAAATAACACCAGCAGGGCTTGTAAGCACACTTGCAGGCAGCGATAGTACCGGCTCGGTTGATGGCATTGGCGCGGCCGCCTATTTCTTCGGGCCAAGCGGCGTGGCTTGCGATGCGCAGGGTAATGTTTATGTTACTGATGCGGGCAACAATCTCATCCGTATGGTTACCCCTGCCGGTAGCGTAACTACTATTGCAGGTAATGATAATCCGGGCGCGACCAACGGCGCAGCACTACTTGCGGCAACATTTAATAATCCTGTCGGGCTAACCCTGGATAAATCAGGCAATATTTATGTGGCCGATATGCTCAACAACCTCATCCGCAAAATAAGCGGCGGGCAGGTAACCACCTTTGCAGGCAGCGATACCACTGCATCCATTAACGGACAAGGCACTGCTGCCGCGTTCTACTTTCCAAACAGTATAGCAGCTGATGCGTCAGGCAATCTGTATGTAACCGAATATGTTACCGATCTCATCCGTAAGATTGATCCCAACGGTAATGTAACCACCTTCGCGGGCAATGGCAATGCCGGGCAGGCAGACAGCACCGGCCTCGCGGCATCATTCAACGGCCCATCAGGCATAGCTGCTGATGCCACAGGCAATGTTTATGTAGCCGATACTTACAACAATGTTATCCGCAAAATAACCCCTGCCGGGGTGGTAAGCACCATTGCAGGCAGTGGTAGTGTAGGGTCAATAAATGGCAAAGCACTTTCCGCGGTTCAGCGCAAACGTACTAACAGTATCAACACGGTTAAAAAAGCAAGCAGCAAAACACTATTTAATATTTTTGTGAAGAAACGGTCGCAGTAATTCAACTCACCAAATTAAAAAAAGCGGGCAAAGGCCCGACGGAAAACCGGGCCGGGAGTTGGCCCTGCGGGCAGAAGGCTTTTTCCGTCTTGACTTTTTGTTTTTTGTGTCAAGACAAAAGAAATAGCCCAGCGGCAATGAGCGGACAGAATATATTATTAAAACGGAAATATTTCTTCTAAGCAATAGCGAAGAATTTGTACGACTGTAAACTACTTTACAGATTCTTCACTCCGTTCAGAATGACAAGGTGAAGAAGGTTAATTTACTGAGCAAAAACCAAGCAAATCAACACGTCAATGCAAAACGCATAGTTGACTCAACCGACTACGCTACGCTGGTCGACCTCTCTTCGCCTGCGGCGAAGAAGAGGTGAAGCTCATTTTTCTTTTTTAAACCCTTTTTTACCGCTTGCGGAAGAGAGGGTAAGGTCAAGCGGCTGAGCGATGACCGGGCGAGGCAACACGCCAATGCCTATTCAATATTCAGGTAAGTCCATACACACAAAGCCCTTAAAAACCTATATTTGCCCCATGATCGTATCCGAATCCACATTACGCGCATTTACCAAAAATATATTCCTGGCCATGGGCTGCAGCCAGGAGCATGCTGCCTTAGCTGCCGATGTTTTATTACTGTCCGATCTTCGCGGGATTGATTCACATGGCGTGGCCCGTTTAACAGGCTATGTACGCCTATGGGAGAAGCAAAGGATCAACGCCACACCAAACATTAAAATAGTGCACGAAACGCCAACTACGGCCACTGTTGATGGTGATGCAGGTTTGGGTTTAGTGGTAGCGCCATTTGCCATGCAGATAGCGATTGAAAAAGCTGAGAAATATGGCTCAGGATGGGTGTCGGTGCGTAATTCCAACCATTTTGGCATTGCCGGTTACCACGGGTTGATGGCGGTTGAAAAGGATATGATCGGTTTCGCCATGACTAATGCCAGTCCGCTGGTAGCGCCAACATTTTCAAACGAACGTTTATTGGGAACTAATCCGATGTGCTACGCTTTCCCTGCAGGTAAATATCCACCTGTAATTGTAGATATGGCTACATCCGCGGCAGCAAATGGCAAATTAGAAATAGCGCAACGCCTGGGCAAACAAGTACCCGAAGGCTGGATACAGGACAAACAAGGCAATTACACAACCGACCCGCATGCCTTAAAAACAGGCGGCTCATTATTGCCTTTGGGCAGCGACAGGGAACATGGCAGTCACAAAGGTTTTGGTTTAAGCGCTACGGTAGATATTCTGTCAGCCGTATTATCCGGTGCGAATTATGGCCCATGGGTACCACCATTTGTTGCTTTTTTAGATCCGCCAAATGACCCTGTTGGTCAAGGTATTGGGCATTTTTTGGGGGCGATGCGGGTAGATGGTTTCAGGCCGGTTGATGAATTTAAATCACACCTGGATAACTGGATAGAACGGTTCAAATCAGCCTCAACTATTTATCCCGATCAAAAAGTCATCATCCCCGGCGAGCCGGAATTAGAAGCCTATACAAACAGATTAAAAAACGGTATCCCATTAGTTGATGCCGTTGCCAACGACTTAAATGAGCTGGCTAAAAAGCTGGGAGTTGAAGAGTTGACTGTATAATAAACCAGTTGTCATTCTTCGCTACCGTTCAGAATGACAATTGGGAATGATAATCTCGGCTACAAATCCTCTGCTATAAATAAAAACGGCTGTTCAAATTGTATGTTAAAAAAACCATCCTGTGCCGTTTGGTAACGGTTATGGCTCAGCATAACTAAACCGCTGGTATGAAGCTGTTGCGGTTCTGATAAAAACTCTATTATTTCGCCGGCGGGTTTCCACTTGCTATAGCCGGAGTTAATTGCGCATATCTTTTTATTATTATAAAAAATCACCACGTCAATCTTATCAACAAAAAAAAGGTAGTCCTTTAATTGTAACTCATCGCTTATAACATTAACAGCCGGATAACTATGGGTAATTAAATACTTAAGCGCGGTTTCTACAATCGGGCCGTCGCCTGCAGGCATCCATTTCATATCCGATTGCAGGTAATCATTAAATTCGTTTGAAATTATCCAGTCTATCTTAATGCCATAAGCATTAACATTTTCGGCTGTTTGTTCGGTAACAATAACGGTTGGGCTCCACTCCAGCAACTGCCCCAATAATTCATCCGAAAAGGTATCCAGCCCCAATACCAGCAAAGCGGGCTCCTGCTTCTCGCGAACGATATGATGGGACGACATTTTTAATGAAAGGTTAATGAACTATACAACTTAAAATTAAATAAATAGTTTCATTTAGTGCTACCTACCTTGTTAAAACAGGCTAGATGAACAAAATAATTAAGCAAATAAATTGCGTAACGCCAGATTCTCGCGTTCTTTTGAGCGGGTAAGGAAGGTAATGAACCAATTAAATAACAATGATACCCCTGTTATTAACAATATTAATGTAGAGTTACCAATGTAGCCGAATACCAGTACAATAACAACCGATAATGCATTCAGACCTGCCAAAATTAAAGTGGTTTGTATATGGCTGTAACCAAGTGTTAATATACGGTGGTGCATATGGTTACGATCTGCCTTAAAAGGCGATACGCCACTTGCAATGCGCATGGTAAATACACGTAAAGTATCAAATATCGGCCCAATTAATATAGCGAAGGTTAATGCAGGCGCGTTAAATACCGCAGGCATATTGGTACCGGTAAATTTGTTTAACTCAATAAACTTAAATGCCATTACTGCCGATATTAATCCGATGAGTAATGATCCGGTATCGCCCATAAATATTTTCGCGGGTGATAAATTAAATTTCAGGAAACCTGTTGTAGCACCCACCATAGCCAGTGCAACCGCGGCAAGCTCATAATGCTTCATGTAAATAAACAGGGCAGCAAAAATGCCATTAACCATCATCCCTGTAACTGATGCTAAACCATCAATTCCATCTATCAAATTAAAGGCATTAACAATAAGCATAATAAGCAAAACAGATAACAGTGCGCTTACAAAATATGGTAGCTCGGTAATTCCAAAAATACCATACATGCTGGTTAAACGTATATTACCAAGTACAACCAATATTCCCGCTACAATAAACTGCATCATGAATTTTGTGGTAGAGTGTACGCCGGTTAAATCATCTTTAAGTCCCATTGCAAACAAAATAATACAGGCAGTAAGCAGATAATTAATGGGCAACGATTTATCTGCAAAACCAAATAAAAGTGATGTTATGGTAAAACTCACAAAAATGCCAACGCCACCAAGGCGCGGTATGCCATGATCGTGATGCTTTCTAAAACTGCCCAGGTCATCATACAAATGACGTTCGCGGGCAACATGCAGTATTGAAGGGATTGCAAGTACAGTAATAAGTATAGAGAAAGCTATAATGAAAAGATAATATAATACGGGATAGGTATGTAAATATTCTTGCATATGACGTACAATAGCTAAATTAATTCTTTTTGTTTAAAACAATAAACGTTCCTTAACAGACCAGTAGATTTTCAATGATTAAAAGTACTGCCAAAACTTTCGTAAAGGCTTCATAATCAATGAAATTAAAGGCAATTTAATTCCATTATTACGCATTGCTTTTAAATCAAACTTCCACGCCTTAATTCTATTTATGGGGCTCTTATTACTCATTCCTCCACACTGCATCCTAACCATAACTTTATTAAGAAAATAGGCATTAACTTTTGTTTTATGCATAAACCTTAACATCAATTCATAGTCGGCGGCAGTTCCATACTCCAAGCTATAAAACCCCAAACTGTTAAATAACGATTTCCTGCAATAAAACGTCGGATGAGCAGGCATCCATCCCCAGTCAAAATCCCTTCTCTTGTATGCCCTTGTACGCCATTTACGGATTATAGTTTCATTCTGATCCACAAAGTCAAGGTTCCCATATAAAATATCGGTATTTGAATCCATAAAAGCCGTAGCTACGTTGGCTAAAATGTCATCTGAAGCAAAATAATCATCAGCATTTAAAATGCCTATAACATTGCCTGTTGCTAGCCTTATCCCTTTGTTTAGGGCATCATACATTCCCTTATCGGGTTCAGAAATGATAGTTTTAATGTTTTGAGCATAGTGATTTATAATCTGGAGCGTACTATCGGTCGAGACTCCGTCAATCACTATATATTCGATATTTCGATAGTTTTGGGCGATAACAGATCGTATACAACGCTCAACGGTACTTTCAGCGTTGTATGTAACCGTTATTAAACTTACCCTTATATCCTGCACTAAGAAAAATACTGCTTTTTAATACCCGCAAATTATGTATTTTTGGTATCAAGACCTAATTTTAGTCAAACAGAATTGTTCAATATGCGCCTTTTTACATTTGTATTTTTAACCATTAGTTTACTCTCTGTTTTAACATCATGCTCCTATAAACAGGATCAATTATTGTTTCAGCAAAAACAAGGATTTGATAGCGTTTCTGCCCAAAATGCCCCCACGCTGGTGCGCTATCACATACAGCCTCAGGATATTTTACAAATACGTAACCTGCAAAATATAAGCTATATTATTGGCGATGCACCTTCAGCAACAACCTCAACCGGTGGGTCGTCTGGCGGTGGCAGCTCACTTCAAGGTCAGGATTTTCAGGTAGAGGAGGATGGCAGCGTAGCCTTACCTGTTATTGGCCGCGTACAAGTTGAAGGCCTCACAAGGCAGGAAGCCGCTAACAAGATTGAGGAATTGTATAAAAAAACCTTATTAAAAGATCCTATTATTGAGCTTAAAATAGTCAATTTAAAAATAACCATCCTGGGTGAAATAAAAGCACCCGGTAATTATCAATTGATAAAGGATAAAACAACTTTGATTGAGCTGATTGGCCAGGCTGGTGGCCTTACCGATAAAGCCAATGAAAAAAACATTGAAATAATCCGTGGAGATCCAGCTCACCCAACTGTTAAGCGTATTGACTTAAGTAATATCAGATCATTATCAGATCCTGCGGGTATTTTACAAAATGGAGATATCATTTACATAGCTCAAAATAAACATGCTATACAATTCGATAAAATCACAACCTTCTCAACCATTATACAGCCGGCCTTAATTGTACTTAATACCATTTTAATAATTTTAACGCTTTCGCGCCACTAATGGAAGAAATTAATAAAGCTCAGAATAAACTACCCAACCAGGAATTAGATTATTTTAAGATAGGTAAGATTTTATTAAGCCGCTGGTACTGGGTAGTAGGATCGGTAATTTTGGCTATGCTGATGGCAAATGTATACTTATGGTACACCCCTAAAGTATACGCTACATCGGCAACGATGAAGTTTGAAGAGAAAACGTCGGAGATATCTGATCTGATGAACGTAATGGGTAGCTCTCAAAAATCCACCTCAAAAATCCAAAGCGAAACCTATGTTATACAAAGCCGCGGCCTGGTTCTGAGCGCGATTAAAGATCTTGATTACCGCATAAGTTTTTTTCTGGGCAGAAGGGTGCGCACTACCGATATTTATCCTCAAAAACCACTCAACATTCAATTGCTGAAATTTGATACGCTAAATTTTTACCATGACCTGATCAGCTATCAGCCCAATGATGGTAATACATTTAGCCTCACTTATAAAGAAGCGGGAAAAGACATAACAAAAGTATATTCATACAACACACCGGTTAATATTGAAAACATGGCCTTCAGTATTAAATATCCAGGAAATATTAAAAATGCCGTTTACCTGTTTAAATTTAACGTACCGGATGATTTTGTTGGCCGTGTATTGGGCGGTTTACATACCAACGAGGTGATAAAAAACTCCAATATCATATCGCTGCAGGAAACTGATTCCAACCCGCAATTTGCAGCTGATGTGCTTAACGCTATCATGAAGGAGTATTTGGAATATGATCGGAATCAAAAAACACAATCGGCTACCCAAATGATAAAATTTATCCAGAATCAATTGGATACGATTTCGGTAGAAGTACGTGGCTCAGAAAACCTGATCGAGAAAAACAAACAAAACTCTCGTATAGTTGATATTAGTACAGCTGCTACTGACGCGTTAGGTAAAAGTAAAGATCTGGAAACCCAACAGTCACTACTTAAAATACAATTACAGGCTATTGATCAGTTAAGAGACCAGATTACCAGCGAAAAAGACAATGTTAGCCTCAATTTTAGTATGCAGGGCAGCATTGATCCATTGCTTTCACAATTAATAACTAATATCAATATCCTCATCCTCAGAAAAAACGAACTCTTAAAATCATATATCTCATCTTCTCAACCAGTACAGGATGTTAATCAACAAATACTTCTGGTAAAAAATGCCGCTTTAGATAACCTTAATGCGCAACACGCCCGTATTGGAAAAACCCTGGATTATCTTAACAGCCAGGTACAACAGGTTAATCAGCAAATAAATGCCTTGCCCGAGAACGAGCGGGTTATGGTAGGTTTAAAACGCGATTTTGATGTTAATGACAAAGTATACTCATTCCTGTCAGAAAAAAAATTAGAGGCGCAGATCAGCCGCTCAGCCATATTACCTGGCGCAAGTATTATTGAACCGGCGGAGCCAAACTTTTCCCCGGTATCCCCCGACGATAATTCAATACATCATACAGCGCTGATATTTGGCATATCATTAGGTTTGGGGCTAATTATACTGATCAGGATACTGAACCCCTATATATATGATAAAGAAACTGTAGAAAGCCTTACCTCTGTGCCTATCCTCGGGGTTATCAGAAAATTTCCCGAAGATATTGATGAAGACAACTCACAGATATTAGCCATCAGCAAGCCCAGGTCAATTTTTGCCGAATCAGTGCGTTCGGTACGTACCAATCTTAGCTTCCTGGCCTCCGAAAAATCAAGCAAGGTTATCTGCATAACTTCTGAAGTAGCAGGCGAAGGAAAATCATTTGTGGCAGTTAACCTGGTTAGTACACTATCACTCATAGATAAAAAAACAATCCTTATAGCAGCCGATCTTAGGCGCTCAAGAATGCACCATACCTTTAACGTGCCTAATGATAAAGGATTAAGCAATTACCTGGCCCATCAAACATCCCTTGATGATATCATTCTTCAATCCAAACAGGAGAACCTTGATTTTATAGTATCAGGCCCGGTACCGCCAAACCCTTCCGAACTGTTGCATAACCCGCGAATGAGTATGATGATTGAAGAATTAAGGTCGAGATATGATATTATCATGATCGATACGGCTCCTATCGGCCTGGTTTCAGATGCCATACCGCTAATCAGGATGAGCGACATAAATATTTTTGTGATCCGTTCGGGTAAATCAAAATTCTATGCCGCAACAGTACCTCAGCGCATAGCGCAGGAGTATCATTTAGATAATACAGCCATTATTTTGAATGCTTTTACCGAAGATTTGTTACACTCCAGGTATTATACCACTAAATTTACCGGAGAAAATTATGGCACCCGATATTATTATTACTCCGATTACTCGGGCTACGAAAGCTCTGGTTATTATGTTGATTCAAAAGAAAAAAAATGGTGGAATATTAAGGGTTGGTTCAAATCATAAGCGCTTGGGCAAAGTATGGCGGTAACAGCAAGTACATTAGGTTACAAATGGTATCCGGTTTATACACACCCCCGGGCAGAGAAAAAAGCACACCAGGGATTAACAGATAAAGGGATTAATGCCTACCTGCCGCTACACAGGCAACTTAAGCAATGGAGCGATCGAAAAAAATGGGTAGAAGAACCTTTTATAAAATCTTACTTATTTGTAAATATTAGTGAGAGCGAGCAGGCCGAAGTTTTAATGACCAAGGGAATAACCCGGTTCATATACTTTTCAGGCAAAATAGCTTCTATGCCCGACAGGCAGATAGAAGATTTAAAACTACTTATGGCCAGCCCCTATGAGCTGGAAATTACTGAAAACAATTTGCAGGCTGGTGAAAAGATCATGATCAAAGCGGGACCGCTTAAAGGCATGATTGGCGAAATAATAGCCTATCAGTCGCAAAAGAAGTTAATATTACGCCTTGATAATTTGGGCTGCTCAATTATTGTAAATGTTGCGGCCAATATTATTGACAGGTTTTAATTTAAAACAAAATTTAAACAGTATAGCTACAAAGCAATACTATTACAGCCTTTGGGGGCGATATTTAATAAACTGAAAAGCAATAAGTTACAACTAAAATTGTGACTTACGGGGCGAAGCTATGAACATACGTTTCTTATGTGCAGGATTGCAGGAATAATATCGACCAGGCTATCACCTGGTGAGATAGGCAGCAAGATTAAGCTGATGTGCGCTGCTTTACAGCATGGCGGACCAGATGACGCGGGTATTTTTATTGATGAGGAAAAGCACCTTGGTTTTGGCCACCGCAGACTATCAATCATCGACCTAAGCAGCAACGGGCACCAGCCAATGGCTGATGTGGAAGAAAAAGCGTGGATAACCTTTAATGGCGAAATATATAACTACCCCGCGATAAAAAAAGAATTGTTAACAGCCGGTGCCAAATTCCATTCAAACACCGATACCGAAGTTATTATACAAGCCTATTTATACTGGGGCACAGCTGCTTTTGAAAAGCTGAACGGTATGTTTGCTTTCGCCTTATATGATAAGGCAAAAAATAGCACTTACCTGGTACGGGATACCGGTGGAATAAAACCGTTATATTATTGTGCTGATAAAGGCCAACTGAGCTTCGCGTCAGAAGTAAGAGCATTCAATATAGCCGGTTTGGCAACGGAACAGGATAAGGATTGGCGAATTAGATTTTTGGCTTACGGCCATATGCCCGAGCCTTATACTACCTTAAAAAATGTTTATAGCCTGCCCAAAGGGCACTTTTTATGTTGGGATAATGCAAAAGCCACATTTAGTGCAAATGCCTACGGAAACTCAGTAAAACAAATAACTATATTTAATGCCGCCGAAGCTCGTGAACATATAGTTAGTACCTTAACTGAATCGGTAAGCAGGCAGTTAATAGCGGACGCACCTGTTGGTGTGTTCTTAAGTGGTGGTGTCGACTCAAGCCTGATCACCTTACTGGCTAATCAACAAAAGCGCATCAATCTTAAAACTATCTCTATACACTTCAACGAAGAAGCGTATGACGAAAGTGTTTTTCAAAAAATCATACGTGATAAAATCGACGGTGAAAAGTTTGACCACCTGGTAAAACAGCAAGATTTTGAAGAATCTTTCCCGCAAATACTGCGTGCCATGGATATGCCAACCACCGATGGTATCAACACCTGGTTTATTAGCAAATACGCGCAGCAGGATGGTTTAAAGGCTGTACTATCAGGCATTGGCGCCGATGAATTGTACGGCGGCTACCCATCATTTAACCGTGTGCGTTACCTTAAATATTTAAGGTCGGTTCCGGCATCATTACTTTCATTAACTACCCCACTGCTGCCAGATCAGTATAAAAAGTTTGAGTTTCTTAAATATAACAATCCTGCCGCTGATTACCTGTTTTTAAGGGCCCTGTTTGCCCCGTCAAGCATTGCAGCTATATTGGATACGGATGTTAAACAAGTAGCAGATATTTTGTTTTCTGGTGATAATGCTCCTGCTACAAAAATCTACAACCAACAATACGCCTCACAACTGGAAAGCAATTTTTACATGCAAAACCAGTTGCTTCGTGATACGGATATAATGAGCATGAATCACGGTCTTGAGGTAAGGGTTCCTTTTCTGGATGAGCAATTCATCAATCTAACAGAACAAATCTCACCTGAAATAAGATTTAGCGATAAACCCAAACAACTGTTAACAGATAGTTTTAAAAATCTGTTACCCAAAGAAATATGGAACAGGCCTAAAATGGGCTTTTCCTTTCCTCTGCAAAAGTGGATGCAACAAAACCAGCTTATTTCCGACGAGGCGATGTACAGGGGGAAAGCAACAAAAAAAATGATCGGAAATTTTAAAACCGATAAGTTACACTGGTCAAAATGCTTTGCCCTCTTTCAGCTACAAACGCATGAGTAAAAAAATACTGCTTTTTACACTGCAAAGTTTTAGCACAACAGGCGGTATCCAAAAAATGACGCGAACCCTGGCGCATTCTTTAAACCACATCGCAGTTAATGATAAATGGGATTTTGACATGTACTCGGCTTATGATACTAATCAGGATTTGATGCCCCAATATCTCCCCCCGGAAAAGTTTAGGGGATTTAATGCCAACAGAAGTTCCTTTGTTATACAAGCGATAAAAAAAGGAATCAATGCCGATGTCGTAATTTTAACGCATATTAATTTAGCCCTGGTTGGGCTAATCATCAAAAAAATAAACCCTAAAACAAAAGTTTGGCTTATCGCCCATGGAATCGAAGTTTGGCGGCCACTCAGCTTTTTTCAAAATGCCTTTTTAAAGCATTGCGATAAGGTTGTTTCTGTAAGCAACTTCACCAAACAGCAAATGATGAGCAGGCATGACATTAGTGAGGACAAATGCGCCATACTAAATAACGCTGTTGACCCATTTATGCAGTTACCAACCACATTTGTTAAACCGCAGCACCTTTTAGATAGGTATAACCTTACCCCCGATAACCCCGTAATATACACCTTAACCCGCCTGGCAAATTCAGAACAGTACAAAGGGCATGATCAGGTGATTAAATTGATAAGTCGTTTAAAGGTGAAGTATCCGGGTATCAAGTATGTGCTATCCGGCCAATACGATGTTAACGAAGAAATTCGCCTAAAAAACATGATTGCCCGGTATGGGATTGAAGACGATGTTATTTTAACCGGTTTTATTGCTGAAAAAGATATACCCGACTATTTTTTATTGGCCGATATATTTGTTTTGCCCAGTAAAAAAGAAGGTTTCGGTATTGTATTTATTGAAGCATTAGCTTGTGGGCTACCCGTTATATGCGGCAATGCAGATGGCAGTATTGATGCTATACGCAACGGCGAACTAGGTAAAGCCGTAAATACCGATAACCTTGACGAATTGGAGGCAGCGATAAGCAATGTATTAGAAACATCCCCATCACCCCAAAAACGTGATAGTTTACAAAAAAAATGTTTGCATTATTTTAACGAAGATGCATACATGAATAACTTAGAAGAATTATTAATGGCTGCAAATGGCTAAAGCAATAACAGTAGAAGGGCTCTCGAAAGCATACCAGTTGGGCGATTTTGGCACCGGCACCATCTCGCGCGATGTAGAACGCTTCATTGCCCGCATACGCGGAAAAGAAGACCCCTACCTCCGCATTGGCGAAACAAATGATCGTACCGTAAAAAGCGACAGCGATATTGTTTGGAGCCTGAAAGATTTAAACTTTGATATAGAAGAAGGCGATGCCGTAGGCATAATTGGCCGTAACGGTGCCGGTAAAAGTACCTTACTAAAAGTACTGAGCCGTATTACTTCCCCTACTACCGGGTCGGTAAAAGTTAAAGGGCGTATAGCGAGTTTATTAGAAGTCGGTACAGGCTTTCACCCCGAACTATCAGGAAGAGAAAATATATTTTTGAACGGGGCAATATTAGGCATGCGCAAATCCGAGATCAAACGCCAGTTTGATGAAATTGTTGCATTTGCAGGAGTTGAACGATACATAGATACCCCTGTAAAACGCTATTCATCGGGCATGTATGTACGCCTGGCCTTTGCCGTAGCAGCCCACCTGGAATCAGAGATACTGATAGTTGATGAAGTTTTAGCCGTTGGCGATGCAGAATTCCAAAAAAAGTGCCTTGGCAAAATGGGTGATATTAACCATGAACAGGGTAGAACGGTATTATTTGTTAGTCACAATTTATCAGCTATAAAATCACTTTGTAATAAGGGGATAGTTTTAAATAATGGCCTACTATATGCCGAGGGTACCGTAGATAAATGTTTTGACAAATACTCCGCATTGTATGTCGAACGATCTGAAAAGGATCATTTTATAGAGAATTTCCACATATCAGGGGATCTCAATTTAAATCACTTTTCATTTAATAAAAAAACATATACACCCGATGAAAAATTAGAAATAAATATAGATATATCAACAGGTTCTGAAAACACAATTACCGGTTTCGCTATACTAATTTATAATAATTATGAAGTAAGAATTGGCATATTAGATTTAAGAGCACTTGAATTGAATAAACTAAATGAATACACTAATGCAAAACTTAGTATCGAAGTAGATTCTCTTCCATTAATAGGGGGCACTTATAGCATTGGTATATTTATAAATTCAAAATCATACTCCGGTAACCTTCTTAATCTATTAAATATAAAAATCGAGGATTCTGCAATTGAACCAAAATATCCCGAATCATCGTTGGGATATATAAATCCAATCTTTTCAGGAAAAATAATTCATGGATAACTATATATCACAATACGGGCAAGATAGATTACTTGATCAGTTTTTATTCAAAAAAAAACAAAACGGGATATTTGTCGATATAGGTGCCAATGATGGTAAAACAATCAGCAACACATATTATTTTGAAAAAAACCTGAACTGGACTGGTATATGTTTTGAACCATTAGATGAAGCCTATAAAAAATTACAAGCTAACAGATCTTCAATTAATATACACGGCTGTGCTTTCAATAAAACATGTACAGATGTTTTTTATTCTATCAGTGGCTACGGTGAGATGCTTAGTGGCTTAAAATCACAATATGATGATAGGCATTTAGAAAGAATTGAGAGAACAATTGCTGAACATGGTGGAGAAATTAAAAAGATTGAAGTAAACTGCTATGATGTTAATGAAATACTTAAAACCAACAGCTTCTATAAAATTGATTTTATAAGCCTCGATACCGAAGGCGGCGAGTTAAACATATTACAAGCAATTGATTTTGATTCATTTAAAATAACGGCAATTGTTGTAGAGAACAATTACAATGATGATAGTATCAAAAACTTTATGTTTAATAAAGGATATATTTTATTTGACAAATTGGATAGTGACGAAATCTTCTTGCATCCCGCACATTACGGCCATCTAAAAACCATTAAAGCTCAAACCGAGCTGAAGCTAAGAAATAGCCTCCGTAAGTTTAGAAAACTTGCGTCAAAAATAAAAAACTAATGAAGCTACCTGTTTCCGCAATTATTGTTGGTTTTAACGAGGAGAAATTATTAAAAAACTGTCTCCCTTCCATTCAATTTTGCGACGAAATATTATATTTTGATTTAGGCTCTTCCGATAACTCAATAACTATTGCAAAAGAACTTGGCGCATCCGTTATTATGCACGAAAGGGTACCAGGCTGTGAGTGGATACATAATGAATTTGCTAATAAAACAAAACATGAATGGCTGCTTATTACCGACCCGGATGAGTTTTTGGATGTAACTTTGCAGCAAGAAATAATTAATCTATTTAATAACAACGCTTTAACGCCTGATATAGGTTCTGTTACCGTACCCTGGCTTTTTTATTTCAAAAAATCAAGGTTAAAAGGTACAGCCTGGGGCGGTGTAAATTATCGGATATTACTGGTAAACAATAAACGATTCGCTTTTTTGCCATACGTACATTTAGGGCGTAAATTAATAAATGGGTATAAAAACTATACCATACCCTTTAATGGCAGCAACGCTATACATCATTATTGGATGCAAAGCTATAAACAGCTAATCGAAAAGCATAAAAGGTATCTAAAAAACGAAGCTATAGCAAGATATGAAAATGGGCAGGGCTCTTCCAGAAAAACCATTATAAATGAAATCTCCAGTTCATTTAAATACAGCTTTAAAACTAAAAAAGGTTATTTAGATGGATTTAAAGGGCTGTTTCTGTCCCTATTCTGGACCTGGTATCAGACAATGGCCCAGTACAAGTTATACAGGCACCAGAAAAACATAAAAGGTTAATAATTTATGGATTATCCAAAAATATCAATTATAACCCCATCCTACAATCAGGGGATTTTTTTGGAAGAAACTATATTATCGGTTCTTAACCAAAATTATCCGGCCTTAGAATATATTGTAATTGATGGTGGTAGTACTGATAATTCGGTTTCTATATTAGAGAAATATGCCGACAGAATAACTTATTGGATCAGCGAACCCGACAAAGGACAAGCTGATGCAATAAACAAAGGGTTTAAAATCGCTACCGGCGAAATTGTAGCCTGGTTAAACTCCGACGATTGTTATGAAGAAAACACTTTAAACATAGTTGCAAAACATTTCATCAATGCACCCGATATTAATTTCCTTTTTGGTGATTGTAATTTTTATGTTGAAGCCGAACATTACGAGCATTTAAATAAAATAAACCTGGTAAACTTTGCAGCCAAACAACTTGGACAATTTCCTTACTCGCAACCGTCATGCTTCTTTAAAAACAACCTGTTAAAAAGGTGTGGTTATTTAGATACTGATTTACACTACTGTCTTGATGTTGATCTGTTTATCCGATTTGCGCTAAACGGCAAAATGGCATATACACCGCATATATTATCTAAATTCAGGATACATGATCAAAGTAAAACAACTAATTACTGGGATAGGTTTTTAAATGAATGGGTAATTATATACAGTAAAACACTGCGTACAATTAATGCTTCTAAACATATTGATTATGCTAAAGGATTAGAAATATATCACGAAGATGATAATATTTATACACCCTGCACCAATAGCTTTAAAACCGACGACATTAATAAATCATTTATTTATTTCCTTCAAAGGCAGATGAGTGTTGTCTTTCCAAATAATATCACCATCAAAAACTATAAAAAGCTCGATATAATAGAGCAAGTTTTGAGCGATATTAATGATAAGCAATTAGTAAAATCCATTTATCTCCGTAAAAATCAGTATTACCTGTTTATAAAGAAATATTATTTAAATCCTGTCAGCTTTTTTAAAACCCTGTATAATAAGGTTTCAAAGTTTATAAATAACATCAACCCTAATATCACACCAGATTATAAACTAATTAAGACACAGGTTGAACATCCGCATACCATTCCCATCATCATCATAAATTATAACAATCTGTCGGGCTTAACGCAACTGATAGATTGGTTAGCCGATAGAGGGTATAATAATATCAATATAATTGATAATGACTCCGATTATGAACCGCTTCTGCAGTTTTATAATAACAACACAAAGGTGAATGTTATACGGCAAAAGAATAATGGCGGCCATATGGTACTGTGGCAAAATGCACGTTTGTTCAGAAAGTTCGGCAAAGGTTATTATGTTGTTACCGATCCGGATGTTTTACCAAAAAGTGATTGCCCCTCCGACTTCATGACTGCATTTATTAATCTTTTGGAGCAAAATGCAGCTGTTACCAAGGTGGGGTTTAGCCTCGAGATAAATGATATTCCCGATGCTTATACCCTAAAGGATGCTGTTATCGCCTGGGAAAAAAAATATTGGGAAACCAAATTCTCGGATAATAGTTTTGTGGCTGCCCTGGATACAACCTTTGCATTATACCGGCCGGGAAATATCGATCTGAAACAATTTCATTCAGCTCTAAGGACAGATCGGCCATACACCGCGCGCCATTTAGGATGGTATATAGATCCGGATAATTTAAGCGAAGAAGAACTGCATTATATTAATACAGCTAATTTTTCAAACAGCTGGTCGTTGAAGTTAGAAGAAAAAAGCCTGGTGCATGATTAAGCTTTCCGTTATCGTTCCGAACTATAATCATGAAAGATTTCTTGTACAAAGGCTCGACTCTATACTAAATCAAACTTATCACGATTTTGAAATAATTATACTTGATGATTGCTCAACCGATAACAGCAAAGATATTATTGAACAATACCGCGGGAATCAGAAGGTTAAACACATTATTTATAACGAAACCAACAGTGGCTCAACCTTTAAACAATGGAAAAAAGGTATTGAACTAGCCCAAGGCGAATACATTTGGATTGCCGAGAGCGACGATATTGCCAAGTTAAACTTGCTGGCAGAGCTGATGGAGAACACTCAAAAAGAACAAAATATTGTAATCGCATATGCTAAATCAACAAACGATTTAGAAGTATTTTCAGCTACTAATAATGAAGCAAATTATCCTGTTAAAATATATGATGGGGTTTCTTTTATTAACCAGTATATGCTTACCAACCCGGCCATTGTAAATGCAAGTGCTGTGGTTTTTAAGAAAAGCGCTGCAGATAATTATATACTAACAGAGATCACCAAATATAAATACGCTGGCGATTGGTTATTTTGGAACTATTTATTGGCAAAAGGCAAAGTAGCGCAGCATAATAAAACGTTAAATTATTTTAGACGACACACTGATAGCGTTGCCGCGAGAGGCGACAAATCGGGGCTTTTTATACATGAGGGATTTAAGCTCTTACTCTTCACAAAAAAAAGGTTGAAAATATTTTTACCTGTAAATCTGATAAAAGTTTGGGCATCAATATGGGCGCAAAACTATTTGTTAAATCGAAAGAAATCATCTTCAATAGTTACTAATAATATACATACCTCCTTATTGATTTCACCATTACTGGTTACTTTTTTTATATCTTACTATGTTAAATTCAGGTGGTTTTCAAACTATAATATTACCTATTAACCGTTCATGATTGTTATAAAGTTACAGGGCGGTTTAGGCAATCAAATGTTTCAATATGCTTTTGGTGTTGCTCTTGCTGAAAAATATCAGGATGAATTAACTTTCGAGCTTGGCTATTTTAAGGATTCTTCTTCCAGGCAATTAGGGTTATCCTATTTCAATACAATAATACCCGAAATTTCCGAGGCAACCCATAACCGTTTTTATACATTAAGAAGCAGGATATTAAAAAAAATAAACCTGTATAGCTTAAGCCACTACATTGTACATTATCAGCATCATTTCAATTATTATTTCATAGCTCATAAGAAAAACAAAACAATTCTATACGTTGGTTATTGGCAAAGCCCGATAAATTTTCAAAAAGTATCTGGTTTATTAAAACAACAGTTTACACTAAAGACCAACTCAATTACTCCAGCAGATATCGCTTTGGTGAGTCAGGATGAAACAGTTGCCATACATGTACGCAGGGGTGATTACTTGATAGGAGAAAATGCGAAAGTACATACGAACCTTAGCATTGAGTATTATATAAAAGCTGTTGAAAAAATGCAACAACTTATGCCGCAAAGTAAATACATCGTTTTTTCTGATGATATTGAATGGGTTATTGATAATTTAAAAATACCCGTACAATGGCAACCAATGCATAATCAAGAGTATCGTGATGTTGATATTATGCTGCTGATGTCAAAATGTAGTCATCAGATCATTGCCAACAGTACATTTAGCTGGTGGGCAGCCTGGCTAAATATCAACGTTAATAAAATTATCATCAGGCCGAAAAATTGGTTTGCTAATGGGATAAATGAATCGGATTTAATACCTGATACCTGGATAATAATATGAAGCAAGTAATAAATTTAGATGAGTATTTTGATCAGATTTATTGCATAAATCTTAAGTCAAGGCCCGACAGATTGCTTGCTTTCAAGAAAAATTTTGATGCCTTAGGTACCTCAAAAATAAACATTATAGAAGCAGTTGATGGCAAAACCATTGATATAGGTGATTGGAAGTACAATAGTGGGGCACTAGGATGCAGATTAAGTCACATAGCCGCTTATAACGACGCCATAAAAAATAAATACGCTAAGATCTTGGTGTTGGAAGATGATGTTATAATTAATAAAGGCATCAAAAAAGCTTTATTTAAACTGCAACAAAACTTACAAAACAACTGGGACCTAATTTACTTTGGCGGCAATCACGTTATAAAGCCCGAGAAGATCAACAGTGAGATTGTTAAAATTAAATGCACATTAGCCACACATGCAATAGCCATAAATTGTGCCTGTCTCCCGCAGATTATAGCTGAACTTGAACATAACGACCATTGTATTGATGTTGTACTGGCAGATTTACATCCTAAATTAAGAGTTTATAGCCCCGTAAAACCGGTGGCTTATCAAAAGAACGGTTATAGCGATATTGAAGAAACAGAGGTTAATTATAATGTTAGCTTTATTAAAAAAATTATTTTTAAGATAAAAAAAACACTTCGTAATAGTAATAATTGAAAGCCCTCACTTTAAACAACATTAAAATCCCTAAAGTTTTCGAACAAAAGTATATCCCATCTTTAGATGGAATTAGGGCCCTGGCAATAACTATTGTAATTATTAGTCACCTAAGAATTAACCCTACGAATCCGCCCTTCTTTGCTTTTTTTGATACTTATATAGCAGCAGGTAGCGTTGGTGTCCAATTCTTTTTTGTTTTAAGTGGCTTTTTAATAACAGGCCTGTTATTAAAAGAAAAAGTTAACAAAGGAAAAATCAACTTAAAAAACTTTTATGTAAGGCGCATCCTCAGAATTTTTCCGGTATTTTATGTATTTATAATTGTACTCGTCTTATTAAAATCTTTTTCAATTATAACCATCTCCAGTTCCAGTCTAATAGTTGGTGGGTTCTATTTAACCAATCTTATTCCCACGGCTGATTCCTTTTATATATTACATAGCTGGTCATTATCTGTTGAGGAACAATTTTATATTATTTGGCCACTTATACTCACATTTTTTCCTAAAAAATATTATTGGTTTATACTTTTAGTTGTGATCTATAATATAATTCTTAGGCCTTATTTATTTTTCCACCCTAATTTGCCCCCGGCATTTTTGTTAAATGGCTTTTTTACGCTAGTTCCTTCAATACTTTCGGGGGCGGTATTAGCTGTTATATTATTTAAAGGCTGGTTAAAGAATATTTGGGGAAGCAATATAATTGGGAATTTGAGCCTTCCACTCGCGTTACTTGCCTATTTACCCAGGAGGTTTGGAATGATACCGCTATATAGCTTACCGTTTGACTACATTTTAAGCAGTATTTTTATAGCGATCTTTATCAATCACGAAATTCATAGTAACCCTGACAGATTAATATATAGATTATTAAATTCAACTTTAGCTAAACAAATAGGCATATTGTCATATAGCATATACATTTGGCAGCAATTATTTTGCACCTTTATTACTAGCTATCATGTTAATGCATGGTGGGCAAAATATCCCTTAAATATATTTATCACACTAGTAGTATCAATTATTTCTTATTACCTAATTGAAAAACCGATACTAAAGTTAAAAGCTAATTTCATATAGCGATATTGCTATTAATATAAATTTGGAACCTAACATTATCATAAAGGATAAAAACTTTTAAAAGTGAAATTAAAACCGGCTACTATATATACCGTTTCAACACATAATTACAAATACGGGGCATTTGCATTAATAAACTCAGTGCGCAATTTGGGGTTAAATAATCCAATTGTTATCGGCACAGATATACATCTGCCTGAACTTGAAAACATTGAAGGTGTTACGCAAATAATATTAAACTCTAATTGGAGTGGACTTAACTTAAAATCGGTATTAATTTTAGAGCATCCGGCAGAACATTTTATATTTTTTGACGCAGATATTATCCTTACCCATGCAGATTTTATACCTGAATTGGAACGCCTGTTATCATTAAATAAATTCGTTGCCTGTATTGATGGTATTATAAGCCAGCATGAATACCGAAGATCATATTGGGCCAAGATTTATCCATTCACCAATGGCAATAGTTCAGAACATTCCTGGTATTATAATTCGGGCTTCTTTGCAGGGGTTTTCAGTTTGCATGAAAAAATACTATCCGATTGGAAAGAAGTAAGTAATAAACACCTCGACCCAAAAGCCTATTTGTTTGATAACCCCAAGCTTCCAATGGCCGATCAGGACACATTTAACGCGGTATTACAAACAATGCCATTGGAGGCTCTGGTAACTATACAAATGCCCGATTGGCGTGCTATAAGCGTGCACAACCATCCTTTTTTTCACATTGGCAATTTTAACCCGCAGGCTTTTTTGCACTGTACAGACAAAAATAAATCGTGGACCATAAAAAAGGCACCTGCAAGGTCTCCTAATGCCTATGATGATCTTTGGTATTATTATTTGTTTACAAACAAACACCCGGTTAATTGCGGCCTTGAAATCTCGTGGGGGCTAAAACAATGGTTTCAACGTACAATGATTTCCCGTGTTATAATTAAATTGAAAAATATTTTTTAGCAAATAAGTTTGACCACCATTTATACTGTTTCAACGCATAATTACAAATACGGTGTATTTGCATTAATAAACTCATTAAGGCAACTTAAAATTGATAATCCTATTGTAGTTGGCACCGATATGCATTTGACAGAGCTTGACGGGATTGACAATATAACTCAATTTATTTTTGATGTTGATTGGAATGGCACCAATCTTAAAGCATATACTATCTTAAATAATCCCTCAGATTTTTTTATCTATTTTGATGCTGATATTATCCTTACTGATAAGAGGTTTATTACTGAGGTTGAAAAGGCCCTTAATGAAAATAAATTAGTTGTGCCTATTGAGGGTATAGATAGTGAAAATGAGATCAGAAGAACATATTGGCAATCAATATATCCATCTAAAACTGATAAAATTATACATAGTTGGTATTATAATGCGGGTTTTTTTGCCGGAGTTATGGCGCAGCACAAGCATATTTTAAATGACTGGATAGCACTTAACAAGCAGTATTTAAATTTGAAAGAGTTTTTATTTTTTAATAAAAAACTCCCTATGGCTGATCAGGATACTTTAAACGCAATATTACAAACCTTGCCCATAGAAAGTATGGTTACCATACAAATGCCTGATTGGTATTCAGTTGCAACTCCTCAACATCCTTTTTACCCAATTGGTAATTTTAAGCCGCATGCTTTCTTACATTGCACCGGCAAAAATAAACCCTGGGCAATAACCAATGTGCCGGCAAACGCTCCTAATACATATGACGATTTTTGGTACCAATATCTATTCATAAATAACCATCCTGTAAAAAGTGATTTTAATTTACCTTATTTTCAAAAACAGTGGTTTCAACGTACAGTTATTTCCAGGCTGATCATCAAACTGAAAAAAATATTTACCTGAGATTTAAACCCCGATGAAAAAGCTAAACATTTACGTATGTCTGATAACCGAAGAATCGGAAAGCTTATGGCACAGGCAGATAACATGGTCGTTACAGGCTATGGGGCATAGTGTGTTTACTTCACAACAATTGCCACTCCGGCAATCATGGCTTACCCCTTACAAATATTGGGGTGAAGAACAGAAGGTAAACTTAACCCAGTTAATTATTGATGATGTAAAAAAAGAACATGCTAACGCTGGCATCGATCTGTTCTTTTGTTACTTGTTTGACTTTCAGTTTAAACCCTTCCTGTTTACCGAACTTGAAAAAGTCGGCATCCCGAGTTTGTACTTTTTTTGTGATAATTTTTCGCACCCTCAAATTGCCCGCGACTATGCCCCATCAGCTACTTTAAATTGGGTGCCTGAATGGAAAGCAACAGAACAGTTTAAACAATCAAAAAGCAAATACATTTATTTGCCAATGGCTGCAAACCCACAATTAAATTTCCCTTTAGATACCACCTTAAACGAGGACGTAACTTTCATCGGCAGTAAAAACAATTACCGCGGCAATATTTTAAAATCGATAATTGATAATGGCTACCCGTTAAAAATCTATGGTGATAACTGGGTACCATCATCGGGCAGTTTTCATGATCTCGAAGGCAACAACAAACCCACTGCCTCCGAATATAAAAGCCTGCCTTTTAAAGAACAGTTGCAACGTTTTATATACTGGAGAAAGCAATCCATTAAATATCAAATCAGTAAAAGACTAAATCCGCAGTCCAAACCCACAAATAATATATCTGAATTTGATTTCAGCGAGCATACCAATAAAGAGCTGCTCGACTGGAAAACAATGAATGAATATACCTTTAAGGCAAAGGTTTGCCTGGGTATAAATGATAAGTTTATAACCGATGCAAACGGCACACCATGTAATTACATGAAGATGCGCGATTTTGAAGCGGCAATGTCGGGCGCTTGCTATCTCACACAAAACACCCCCGAAAGTGAGTGGCATTTTCACGAAGGGCACGAAGTAATGAGATATACTTACCCCGAAGAAATGTTGGAAAAATTAAGCTTCCTTTTAAAAAATGAAAACTTCAGGAATAAGTTAAAAATAAATATAAGGGCAAGAGCCCTCAAGGATCACACCTGGGAATCAAGATTTAACGAGGCTTTTAAAGCCCTTAACCTGCTACCACAATAAATTTGAAACCGTTAGTATCCATTATTATACCTGCCTACAATGCCGCGGCTACTTTGCCTGCCACTATCAACTCGGCATTGCAACAGTTAAGCAATGAGTATGATATAGAGATCATCATTGTTAACGATGGTTCTACCGATAACACAGCGGAAGTGTTAGGCAGTTTTAAAGAGCAATGCGCAATCATTACTACTACTAATCAGGGCGTCAGCGCTGCCCGTACAACGGGCCTAAAGCATGCTAAAGGCGGCTATATTCAATACCTTGATAGCGATGATCTGCTAATACCCGGCAAGATCAAACAGCAACTCGATGCGCTGATTGATAGTCAGGCAGATATTGCTTATTGCGACTGGCAGAAATTCACCCAAAAAGATGAAGAAATAGCCATTACCGAAACTATCACCAAACAAATAAACGGCGACCCAATAATTGATATTTTTACCAATTTCTGGTGCCCGCCAGCCGCATTGTTGTATGCCCGCAAAATAGTTGACAAGATAAGCTGGAACCCCAACCTACCCATTATACAAGACGCACGTTATCTACTGGATGCTGCCATTTCTGGTGGCAAAATTGTTTACACCCCCGGTGTACAGGCACAATATCGTACACAACAAAATAATTCCTTATCGCAGCGGGATAACTTAGCATTTACAAAAGATTGTTTTATAAACGCCAAAGAGTTATATACGCTATGGGAACATGACATTAAAACAGATGCCGCAAAAAAAGATGCATTAATCAATGTATTAAGAAATTGCATTACCGAATTTTCGATAAAAGACAAAACATTGTTTAATCAGGCAATAAACCTGTTATTGAAAATATCACCGGGTTATATACCTGCCCAACCCGGTATACATCAGTCATTGAGTCGGCTATTAGGATTTAAAAATGCCGAAAAGATAGCCTCATTTAAACGCAAGCTTACAAAATGACAGTACTGTTGGTGAGCGAATATTTTTACCCTCACTCAACCGGTGGTACCGAGCAATATGTTTATGAACTTGCCGGGGCATTGGTATCAGCCAATATACATACAACTATTCTTGCCGTATCAACCCCTGCTAATAGCTACCGGTACAATAACATTGAAGTACATACTATTCCTTTCAATAATAATTTTAGCAAGCAAGTTATTGGCGGTATTACTGCTGCCGATAACCTGCAGGCATTTATAAATAAGCTAAATGAATTACAGCCTGATGTAGTTCATTTTCATACATTAACAACATCAATCGGCACATTCCATTACGAGGCTGCACATAAAACTGGTGCCAAAGTGATCTTTACCTCGCATATACCCGGCAACACCTGCCTCCGCGGCGATTTAATGCGCTACGGCGAAACCGTTTGTGATGGTAAAGTACGCCTTAATACCTGTTTGGCCTGTTACCTAAATGCTAATGGCATACCAAAGGTGATAAGCCCGGTTGTAGCAAAAGCTATGCGTATTTTAAAATACCCGGCTGTGTTATCACAAGCATCCGCCATAAAACAACAACAACTGGAAAAAATAAAAGCTATTTGCAGCCATGTAGTTACCCTAAGTAATTGGCAACAGCAAGTATTTTTAATTAATGGCTTTACTCCTGCCCAATTAATTTTAAGCAGGCATACATTTAAAGGCGTTCCATCAAACTTTAAACAAGATCCTCAATCCGGCATTATTACCATTGGGTTCGCCGGGCGGGTTACTCCCGTAAAAGGGCTGCATATTTTGATAGAAGCATTTAAAAAACTGGACAGCAAATTATATGAACTGCAAATTGCCGGGATTAAAGACCCTGAACATCAGCAATACATGGATGGCCTGTTAGCTGAAACCAAAGAGCTGAAAAACATCCATTGGCATTTTGATTATACCCCCGATACCATCAATTCGTTCTATCAAAAAACAAACGTTTTGTGCATCCCGTCAACCTGGCACGAAACCGGCCCCTATGTTATGTTTGAAGCCATTGCCCGGCATATCCCGGTAATAGCAAGTAACATTGGCGGTATGCAGGAGTGGGCTAATTTAAATTACCCGGTTAAAACTTACGCGTTCAATAATGCATTAGCATTAACTCAACTGTTAAAAGAATTTCCAGGTAATATGTCTTCAACATATAGTACCTCACCGCAAAAAACCGTTGCCGACTTGGCCAATGAAATGATAGAAATTTATTCCCGTTAATTTGCCTGCTAAACTCCATATCGCCATTATTGCTGACCCGGAAATCCCGGTTCCACCAGTATTATACGGAGGGATAGAACGGATCATTAACAGCCTGATCATCGAACTAAAACAAAAAGGTCACCGGGTAAGCCTTTTTGCCCACCCAGATTCAAAAACAGCAGCAGATAAACAATACAACTATCCCTCGCCAAAGCAAAGCATTACTGGTTTGTTAGGAAACACACTGTCAGTAAGTCGGCTGTTATTTTCAAAGCCCGATGTAATCCATTCCTTCGGCAGGCTTGCCTATCTATCAGCTTTATTGCCGACTAATATTCCCAAAATCATGAGTTATCAACGCGAGCCAACGCTTTCGCAGATACAGAAATCGATGAAGATCGCGGCAAAAGGTAGTTTAATGTTTACTGGGTGTAGCAATTATATTACCAACCAAATAGTACCTTTTGCACCTGCCGCTACAGTATATAATTCAGTTTCGATGGATGATTATACTTTTTGCAGCGAGGTTAAAAACGATGCACCACTGGTGTTTTTAGGGCGGATAGAACCGATCAAAGGAACTCATCACGCCATTACCATCGCGAAGCAAACCAACAAAAAACTGATTATTGCCGGAAACATCCCCGACTATGCACAGGCCTATTTTGATGAGCAGATCAAGCCGTTTATTGATGCTGAACAGATAACTTACATCGGCCCGGTAAATGATGAGCAAAAAAATAAATTACTAGGTTCAGCAGTAGCTTTTTTAATGCCGGTTGAATGGAACGAACCCTTCGGCATTGTGATGGCCGAAGCCTTAGCCTGTGGCACACCCATCCTCGCTTTAAAGGGTGGCTCCACCACCGAAGTTGTTATAAATGGGCACAATGGTTTACTTTGTAATGCTGTGAGCGAAATGATCACAGCGGTACAAAGCATTAGTAATATTGACAGAAAAAACTGTCGGGATGATGCCGAAAGGCGCTTTAGCAGTACAGTGATGGCCTCGGCATACGAAAGCCTTTATTTAAAAATGATAAACAAAAACTAATGCCTGCGGATGCTTCCTTACTAATCAATTTATCTGCCGGGGATGCCACTTACGGCTATCATACGGTAAAAGCATTGGCCGAAGCTCATCGCGAAGCGGTAAAAGATATTGTGATTGTGATCGATAGCATTAAAGCACCTTTCACCACTTTTTACGATCACGCCAAACGTTATGCCGAGCCACAGTATTCAGAGAATATACGCGTGATAACCGAAGTCGTATATAAACTAAAGGATGAAGGCCTTGCAGATAAAATTATCGAACTAAAAACCGGCGATCCCGCGATTAAAAAATTGGCCGCGCAGTTTTTCAAAAACAGGTTGAAGGAAACCCACGATTTCAGGGGCGCACCTATCACCGCCTACATGGTTGGCCTGGCTAACTGCGATACCAAATATGTGGTACGTTATGATGGCGACATAATTCTACAACAATTACCCGGTAGCGATTGGATACTGGAAGGCATCAAAAGCCTGGAAACTGAAAAAGATATTATCGCGGTATCGCCATGCCCGTCACCACAAAAAAGTATAAACTTGGCAGGCGAAAAATTTACTGATATTCAATGGTTCAGCACGCGTTGCCTATTATTGAATAAAGAGTTATTCATTCAGCAAAGCCCATTAATAGATATTAAATACTGGCCCGAACTTACTGCACGCAGGATATTTAAAAAAACCTATCCGCCTGCTTTTGAAAGTATCATTACCAAAAGCCTTAAAAGCAAACTTTTTAAAACCAGATATTTAATACAGGAAGATGCCTGGTTTATTCATCCGGAAGATAAAGGAAAATTATTCTTAGAGTTACTGCCCGGCATTATTGAAAATGTAAAAGCCGGTAAATTTCCATCTGCGCAAGCGGGAAACGAAACCGTCAATCTCCCTGCCTGGGGGAATTATTTACAATCAGCAAAAGATTGAGTTTGAAGATAGTCGTATCCAATCCTTCCGTACCGCCGCACGTAAAGCAAACGGTTATGGCCTATCAGGAGGCTGGTTATCTGGATCATTTTTACACTTCCTTTTTTGAGCATCCTGAAAATACTTTTTCTTCTGCCCTGAAGAAAATTAAATCGCTGGAAAAGGAAATAAACAGGCGCTCATTTCATGAATTACCTATCGATAAATTCGTATCACGCCCAATACCTGAACTGTTAAGAAGTATTGCATCCAGAAAACTTGGACCGATAGCCGCAGATAGGATTTGGGAATGGTCGGAACTTGGGTTTGATAATTGGGTAGCCCAAAGCCTTAATCATACGATCAGCGCCGTTCATACTTATGAGCATGCCGCATTATCAACCCTAAAAAAAGCTCAGGAACTCAACATCCTCGGCATATACGAGCAGCCAAGCCAACATCATGCTTTTTTTGATGCGATTGTGAAACAGCAAACTACTTTATATCCTGAGTTACAAACCGCAGGTGCAGAATTGTTGGTTAACGATAAAGCTAAAAAAAGAAATACCCGCCGGGATGAGGAATTAGCACTGGCTTCGCTGATCATCTGCAATTCCACCTTCACAAAAAAAACATTGATTGCCGGTGGTATCGATCCGCAAAAGATAGCGGTTATACCTTTAGGTTTTCCGCCCGTTATCCAACATCAAAAAGCTGAGACCGGTAAAAAGCCAATGGTATTTATTTATGCCGGGAACCAATCATTACGCAAAGGTTCGCACCTGTTGTACAAGGCTTGGTGTAATTGTAATTTTCTGGCTGATGAGGCAGAACTTTGGCTCATTGGCAAAATGCAGTTACCACAACAGCTGCGCGAAGATCTACCGGGCAAAGTAATCATCAAAGAGAATATCCCACACGAGGAATTGATGGCGCTTTACCAACAAGCCGATGTATTTGTTCTCCCAACACTTGCCGACGGCTTCGGCATGGTGGTTACTGAAGCCATGTCGCAGGGTATACCCGTTATCGCTTCCGAAAACTGCTGCGGTCCTGATGTGATTGAACCCGGTAAAGATGGCTGGATTATCCCTGCCGGGGATATAGATAAACTTACAACTCAAATGCAATGGTGCGTTGCCAACCCGCAACAAGTAATAGTATCCGGTAACGCCGCCAAACAAAAAGCCGCCGAATGGCAATGGCCGCAATACCGCAAAAAATTAACAGAAATAGTAGCAGATAAATGGCAGCAATTCAAGCAGGAAAAACTATCTGTTTAATTACCCCCGGTCACATTGCATCAAACCCGCGTTTGGTTAAGGAGGCAATGGCGCTATCTAAGGCGGGATACAAGGTGCACATCATATTCACCCAATATGTGCCTTATTTAATCGATCATGACCGGCATATTTTACACCAAAATCTTGATTGGACATACGATTGCCTTAACTGGACCGGTTATAATTTCCCATCAAAAATCAATCGCTTGTTGAGTAAACTCGTCCATACTTTCAGCAGCAATATCAACATCAAAATAAACCGCAATTACTTGTGGCAGTTAAAAAAAACCATAAACCACAAGGCCGATCTGTATATCGCTCATAACCTTGGCACATTACCCATAGCCGTTATCGCGGCAAAAAAAACAAAAGCCAAATGTGGTTTTGATGCCGAGGATTTTCATCGCAACGAGGTTAGCGATAATGCCGGCGATCCGGATGTAATATTAAAAGTAACAATCGAGGAAAAATACATTCCCCAATTGGATTATATGACGGCCTCAAGTCCACAAATCACAAAGCAATACACGGCCTTATTTAATCGGGATATAACAACACTAATAAACGTTTTCCCAAAAACGGATCCTCACGAAATCATCAATAACACCAGTCAACCTTTACAGTTGTTTTGGTTCTCTCAGACCATTGGCGCAAATCGCGGGCTGGAAATCATTATTGAGGGAATAAATATCAGTAATATTGAATCTGATCTGCATTTGTTAGGTTTCTCAAGTGATGAGTATAAAAATCAACTGATCAACCTGCTTAAGCAAGGATCAAAATGCACTTTGCATTTCCATAAACCTGTTTATTCAGAAAAACTGTTCAATATTGCCAAACAATTTGATATCGGCTTTGGCTCCGAAACTGGTTTCTGCTTAAATAATAGCATCGCGCTTAGCAATAAAATACTTACTTATGTGCAGAGTGGTTTGGCGGTGATTGCCAGCAATACCACAGCACAGTCTGCCTTTGTAAATCAGTACCCGCAGGTTGGCCATATTTATAATAATGCCGAAGAACTAGCTAATATTTTATCTAAATATAATAACTACAGATCAATCCTTTATCAAACCAAGCAATCTGCATTTAATCTTGGCCAAACTGATTTAAACTGGGAAATGGAAAGTGCTAAGTTTATAACCTGTGTTAATGATATTATTCAAACTACTATATGAGTAAGCCCGATAATAAAAAATGGGTTAAAGGATTAGATAGTTTAAGGTTTGTGCTCGCATTTATAGTTTTATTAGCACATTACAGCGCTGGATTGGTCTACACATTAACAAGCTCTTCTTCAAATATATTAAAATTCCTGGGGTTCATATTGGCAAATCTTTTTGATGGAACGGCTGCTGTTATGGCCTTTTTTATTCTATCGGGCTTTGTAATACATCATCACTATAAAAATGGAATCGTTAGCTTAAAACAATATGCAACACGTCGCTTCCTGAGAATTTTTATACCATTAATTGTAATATATATTGCCGGTATTAAATTTAATCACCCCGATAAAACAGTGATATGGAGCCTGATTTGTGAACTTATTTACTACGCATTATATCCTTTACTCGCACTTATTAAAACAAGCTGGTCAAAAAAAACACTTTCTATTTATATACTTTCTTTCATTGTCATCCTCGTAGGAGCACATCGTGATGTTTTAGCATTTTTTAATCAAAGCGGCGCTTACCAGGGTTATTATTGGCAATTGGGTCCATTTTTAACATGGATAATCGGCCTGCCGGTTTGGCTTTTGGGTGTTTTAATAGCAGAAAACCTAGATAAATTAAAAAGCATCAGTTTTACTAAATTATCCTTTTACAGGTTTTCAATATTTACAATAAGTTGCTTTTTGGTAGCAGGGCAACTATATTGGCATATAAGTTATATTCTCTCCATGAATATTTTTGCACTGTTAGTGTATAAATGGATAGCAGCTGAAATATCATACTTCAAAAACCATGACCCTAATTCGTTAACGGAAACAATGGGTAAGTTTTCATATTCCTTGTATCTGTGCCACCCTTTAATATATACCATACTGTCTATTTGGCTGGTAAACAATTTGGCCACCTACCTCTTATTTATACTTTTGGCTGTATTTATCTCTTATTTATTTTATTTAGTTGTGGAGAAGCCATCTCATAGATTAGCTATGAGATTAAGCAGGATCTAACATTTATTACTTGAAAAAAGTACTGATCATTTCTCCCTACTTCGCGCCATCCAATGCGGCTGATATGCAGCGCATACGCATGAGTTTGCCCTATTTTAAGCAATTTGACTGGGCTGCTGATGTGGTAATGGTTGATGATCGATATTCCGAGATGATTAAGGATGAGCTATTGCTCCAATCCATACCCACCGACGTAAATATTTATAAGGTTGATGCATTAAGTAAAAAACTTACCTCCAAAGTAGGCTTAGGCAGTTTGGCTTTACGGTCCATGTGGTATTATTTAAAAACAGTAAACCGGTTACTCAAAACAACAAAATACGATCTCATTTATTTTAGTACCACACAATTTCCTGTTACCATTTTAGGGACTTACTGGAAAAAGAAATTTAACATCCCTTATATAATTGATGTCCAGGATCCCTGGCACTCGGAGTATTATCAGGATAAACCCAAAGATCAACGCCCTGCAAAATATTGGTTCTCCTATCGCTTAAACAAGTATTTAGAGCCTATAGCAATGAAACAGGTAGGCGGATTGATCAGTGTTTCTGATGGTTATATTGATGATCTAAAAAAACGCTATCCAGCCATAAAAAACATTCCCGCGGTTACCATCCCATTCGGTGCTTTTAAACCAGATCTGCAAATTGCTGCCGATAATGAAAATTTATTTAAGTCGCTGCTTAATCCGGCCCATAAAAACATTGTTTATGTAGGTCGGGGTGGCGCGGATATGCAACCTGCGTTAAGCGCGATTTTTAAGGCGCTTAAAAGTTGTCTGGATAAAGATCCGCATTTATCCAAAATTATACGCCTGTATTTTATCGGCACAAGCTATGCCCCAGCCGGGCAGGGAAAGCCAACAGTGATGCCATTAGCACAAACATATGGAGTAGCAAAAAATACAATTGAATTAACCGACAGGATAAGCTATTACCACGCATTAGCTACGCTTCAGCAGGCGGATGCTTTATTGATGCCCGGCTCGGATGATCCGCGATATACTGCATCAAAAATTTACCCTTATCTGCTAACCAATAAACCTTTATTGGCGATATTTAATAGCAAAAGTCCTGCTTTAAATGTACTCAAAGAATATGATGCGCCATTTGCTTATAATTATGATAGGGATGAAAACGTACAGGAGAAAATAAGCGCTTTCTTCTTAACAATTATTGATGGCACAATGGCTGCTCCGCATTATAATTCCGATGCAACTCAAAAATATTCTGCGCAAAATATGACCAAATTGCAATGTCTTTTTTTTGATAAGGTAATCAGCGCATGAAATTAGCTATCATCACAACCCACCCTATACAATATTACGCGCCGGTTTTTAAACTGCTACATGAGCGCGGGCAGGTGGAATTAAAAGTATTTTATACATGGGGAGAGGATTCACAAAAAAGTCATGATCCCGGTTTTAATAAAACTGTGAAGTGGGATATTTCATTATTGGATGGATACCCGTATGAATGGGTTAAAAACACATCTGCAAGTCCCGGGTCCCGTAACTTTAAAGGCGTTGTTAATCCTGAGCTACATCAACAAATAGAAGCTTATAAACCCGATGCCATATTAATTTATGGCTGGGCATACAGTGGCCATTTAAAAGCTATCCGGTATTTTAAAAACAAGGTACCGGTATTTTTTAGAGGGGATTCAACATTGCTAAATGAGCAAAAAAGAATAAAAAGCTTTTTAAAATCGATATTTCTTAAATGGGTATACAGCCATATATACCATGCCTTTTATGTCGGCACCAATAACAAAGCATACTTTAAACAATACGGCCTAAAAGAAGATCAATTAAGCTTTGCGCCACATGCTATTGATAACGCCCGTTTTCAAACAGATCAATCTCAACAAGCGCTGGAGTTACGCGCATCATTAAATATTGCTGATGATGATATTCTGATACTTTATGCCGGTAAATTCGAACCTGTTAAAAACGTTAAAACATTGGTAGTGGCATTTGCCAATATCACACAAGCTAACATTCATTTACTACTGGTTGGTAACGGCGTAGATGAGCTTGATTTGGTCTCTTATGCAAACATACATGATATTAAACGTTTGCATTTTTTAAACTTTGTAAATCAATCCTACATACCTGTGGTATACCAGGCAGCTGATATTTATTGCCTGCCATCCCTCTCTGAAAGCTGGGGACTGGCAGTAAATGAGGCAATGGCTTGCAGCAAAACTATTTTAGTATCTGATAAAGTTGGCTGTGCTATCGATTTGGTTTTTCCCGGAAAAAATGGTGATATATTTGAAGCTGCCAATGTGGATGACCTGACTAAAAAATTAACACAACTGGTTACCCGCGGCAAAAGCGGACTATTACAAATGGGTGAATACTCACAGCAGATTATTAACGCCTGGGATTTCGAAACACAGGTAAAAGCAATTGAAGCAGTATTGAATGAGAAATAATTCGATTGAAAAATATGTCATCCTGTTTATTCCCTGGGTGTTAGCGTTAATGTTTCAGGCTAACCCCGTATTATCTTTTCTAATAGCCTGGGCGGGTTCATTCTTTATTTTTTATATGACCTTAACTGGCAAAATACAGCAATTACCCACCGATAGGCCTGTATCAGAGCAATTAATGCGCCCAATCTTTCTGGTACAAATTATTTTCGCGGGATATACCTGTTGTACCTCTCTATTTTATTTCCTAAGTGTATTAGGTTATCAAAATTTTCATGCGCCAAGTTCATTTTATTTGCCAAATGTTAGCCTGTTAGATGTAACAGCCCAGTGTCAGCGTTATTATTGTTTAGGCCATGCCGCTTTCGCTACAGGTATTTTAATGTTCATGAAGTACCCCATTAAACAAAAATATTATTACGATAAGGAAAAACTACCTAACCTGCTTTTATTATTTGCATTAATCAGTTTCCCGCTATCCGAAATATTTTTGCGTGTTCCCGGCTTGTCACAATTTTACACACAGCTCAACACCTTAAGTTTTATATCCGGCACACTTGCCCTTGCATTTGCTATACCGCTTAAAAATGCCAGGAACACGATGATATGCCTGGCGCTGTTCTTTTTCAATTTTTACCAGGCGCTTACTTCCGGCTTTAAAGAGCCAATAATCATTAGCGTATTGGTATTAGGCATATTTTTATATCCTAACTACAAAAGGTTAGTTGCTGTTATATTTATCCCATTATTGTTTTTATTATTTTTGTTGCTACCTACATTTAACAGTGTTTTTCGCCAAAATGCATGGTCGGGAGATGATACTGACGCTGACGACGCTACGCAGCTAGCTATTGATGCCACATTGAATAGTAACGGCAGTTTAGGCAACACTAATTGGGAATTTCTCACCGTCCGGCTAAGCGAGATTGACATGTTTACCAAATTTGTACAATCAACTCCGGATAATGTCCCCTATTATAAAACAAAACTTTTACAACAATCTGCCGAGGCTATTGTCCCCCGTTTAATTTGGCCATCAAAACCAAGTACTGAGGATCTGATAATGGAACGGGTTTACGATGCCGGCGTAGTTTACCGTGGCGAGTTGGTATCAGCAAAACCTGCTTTTATCGTAGATGCTTATTTATCTTATGGGGCATGGGGTGTACTAATGTTCATGTTCGCTTACGGAGCTATTGCACAACTCATAGCCAATAAATCCGAGGAACTATTTGGGGGATATATTTTAGGTACCGCACTAATTTTTAGTGGCTTATTCCAAATATTTTGGAGGGGGCTTAGTTTTGAATTCATTATTAACGTAGTCTTCTGGAGCTACGTAAGCATGCTCATTATATTTAAAATGTTACGGGCTAAAAATATTCTGAACGAGATTTGAAAATCCTGCAGTTAAGCGCATCTTACAAACCAGCCTATATTTATGGCGGGCCAACTATGTCTGTTTCCATGCTGGCAGAACAATTAGTTATTGCAGGCCAAGATGTAACCGTATATACTACCACAGCTAACGGACTAAGCGAATTGACTGTGGAAATTGCCAAACCTGTTTTGGTAGATGGTGTAACCGTTATGTATTTTAAACGCATAACGAAAGACCATACACATCTATCCCCATCTCTTTTAAAGCATTTGTGGCGAACCGTGCGCCATTACAACGTGATCCATATCCATGCCTGGTGGAATCTGGTATCTGTATTGGGTTGCCTTATTGCTTTACTGCGTAAAGTACCGGTTATCATATCGCCAAGGGGTACACTGAGCAATTATTCATTTCATAACAGAAACAACAATATTAAAAGCATAATGCATTCATGGTTAGGGAAACCGCTTTTAAAAAAATGTTGTATACACACCACATCCAATAATGAGCGCGACGTATTAAAGGCGATACTGCCTCATAATACCGTTTTTAATATTCCTAATTTCATTAATCTAACCCAAAATAAATTCAACGGTTATCAACCAACCGATCATCTCAGGCTTATTTTTTTCTCAAGGATCGAAGAAAAAAAAGGACTTGATATTTTATTGGATGCACTTAAATCGGTTACCATTCCGTATAAGTTAACCATTGCCGGAGATGGGAATAGGGAATATGTGAATCAGCTTAAAAAAATGGCACTCGATAATGGCGTTGCTGCTCAAATTGATTGGATTGGTTTTCAAACCGATAATAAATATCAGTTATTTTATGAGCATGATGTGATGATCTTACCATCTTACGACGAAAATTTTGGTAACGTTGTAATTGAAAGCCTTAGCGTAGGCACTCCTGTTTTAATAAGCAAAGCTGTAGGATTAGCCGATTATGTAGACCAAAACCATTTAGGATGGCTTTGCGAAACAAATTCAGCATCAGTTAGCGCAGCAATAAATAATTTAGCGAGACAAAAAGCAGAAATAAACCGTATAAAGGAATATGCGCCGGGAAAAATCGCGGCAGATTTTAATTATGTCAATCTTGCGAAAAAATATATCGACATGTACACACAAGTAGTTAAATAAGTTGAGCAGTCCATTTTCATTTATTGTAATTACCTATAACGAAGAAGTTCACCTGCCTCGTTTGCTTAAATCAATAGCTGATTTAAATGCCCCCACCTACGTGCTTGATTCCGGCAGTACTGATAATACCCTTGCTATCGCGAAAGAATTTAATGCCGAAGTTTTAACCAATCCTTTTGAAAATCACCCCAAACAGTGGGATTTCGCACTTAAAAATTTCGACATAAAAACGCCCTGGGTGATTTGCCTGGATGCCGATCAAACTGTTACACCCGAATTAAAACAACTCCTGCTTAATTTTAAGGATGAGGATTATGCCGATATAGATGGCATTTACTTTAACCGCAAGAATTTTTTTAAGGGTAGATGGCTAAAACACGGTGGTTATTATCCTATCTATTTATTAAAAATGATACGGTTCGGCAAAGGTTATTCCGATTTGAATGAGAATATGGATCACCGGTTCGTGGTACCCGGTAAAACTATCGTGTGGAAAGACGGTCACATCCTCGAAGAAAACCTAAAAGAAAACAATATCAAATTTTGGATAGATAAACATAACCGCTACAGCGACCTGGTTGCACAGGAAGAGGTAGAACGTATGCTTAATATACGCACCCAAACTGTTAAACCCTCATTCTTTGGTTCGCCTGATGAACGTACGGCCCGGCTTAAACAAATCTGGTGGCAAATGCCTCGCTACAGTCGCCCGGCCATTTATTTTTTGTATCGGATATTTTTCCAATTAGGTGTACTGGATGGGCGAAATGGTATCATCTTCCACTTTCTGCAAGGCTTTTGGTTCAGGCTAATGGTTGATGTTAAAATTGACGAGATCCTCGATCAAAAATATCCGGAACAAAAATCAAACAGAGCTTTAAGCCCTATAAAATTTATAGTTACTTTCCTGTTTCTATTCGCTCTCTTTTACTATTTCAATATCTATTGGTTTGCAGCTACCAGCCCCACAAGCAGTCACTATGTCCCATTTATAGCCAATAATCTTGATTTCATAAAAGGCCTGCGAATGGTTTTATTAAATTGCAGTACCGCTCTGCTCAATTTACTAGGCTTCACCGCTATACATGATAATTATATTATGCTGGTTGCCGGGCGTGGCTCAATACAAGTAGTTTACAAATGCCTTGGCTTGGGCGTTATCAGCTTTTTTACCGCGTTTGTTATCGCTTACCCCAAAACATTACAAGCTAAAGTAATATTCATTATTACAGGCATATTGATACTGCAATTCTTAAATATTTTGCGATTTATGCTTTTGGCAGTATACGGAACCAAAGACGGAACTACCACTTTAGATCATCATACCATTTTTAACTTTATTATTTACTTGGTTATAGCCATAAGTATTTATTTTTGGATGAAAGAGCCTGTTAGTCCCAATAAAAAACATGCAGCAAACTGATCTTTCAACCTATAATAATCACCCGTTTAATCCCGGCGGAGATGCTGTAAAAAGAGTATTATGGCATTATGTAAATACTGTTTTTTTTAAAACAGGCTTGCTTCCAATAAATAGCTTTAAGGTTGCTGTACTTCGTTTATTTGGCGCGAAAATAGGTAAAAACGTAACCGTTAAACCCGGCATAAGTGTGAAATATCCCTGGCATCTAACAGTTGGTAATAATACGTGGATAGGTGAAGATGTTTGGATTGATTGTTTAGTTCCAATAACCATTGGTTCAAACGTATGCATATCGCAAGGTGCTATGCTGCTTACGGGTAGTCACAACTATAAGAAAACTACATTCGATCTGATCACAGGAAATATTGTTTTAGAAGATGGGGCATGGATAGGGGCAAAAGCGGTAGTTAACCAGGGCATTACTATTGCTACGCATGCTGTATTAACAACTGGCTCCATCGCCACCAAAAACCTGGAGGCTTATTCCATTTATCAGGGAAATCCCGCGGTTAAAATCCGCGATCGGGTTATTAGTTAACACAATACTATTCGTTGAAAAATATTAGTTTACATAAAATCATTCTTATAACTGTTGGTGTAATTACCTCACTTATGGGCATAATGATATTTATTTATCCACCATCCATTTTCCCCGATCCGAGCCATGGTTTTCAGGTGATGCGCTCGATGCAGATGGGTGGCGGTTTTAACAGATTAATAACACCAAATCAGGATGATATTTCTAAAAACACCTCTCAATTCCTAACCTGGTGGTCGCCAGGGCAATACCTTGTACCTTATTCAATAAAAATACTATCCGGCTTAAATACCGGCCGGGCTACTGCAATTGCAATAACATTATTTGAATTATCAGGATTAGCCGGGTTTTATGTATTCTTTAAAAAATTAGGGTTTACACCAATTATAGCTGCATTAAGCATTGTATTTATTGCATGTCAGCAAGCCTTTGTTGCACCTTATGTTTTTTATAATGGCGGTGAGGTTCTACTCTTCGGTTTCGAGGGCTGGTTTTTATATGGCTGCGCGATTGTTAAGAAAGTAGATATTAAGCTATTGCTCCTTGTATTTTTATCGGGCTGGGTAGGCTTTTTTTGCAAATCATCCTTTTTATGGATATACACGGCAGGGCTGCTATGCATTTGCCTGCGCTTGTCGGTAGCGGGTAACCGGCTTAATATCCAGCGGCTAATAAAAAACGGCATATGGATAGCTACACCCGCTATAATATCGCTGACATGTATTTACATCTTTTTTCTATCCAAAGGTCAAAGCCCGGCATCAGCGTCAAACGGCATTAAGTTGAGCTGGCAAACATTCGGCTTCCCTTTGGCCTCACCATTAGTTTCAGGTTTTTCGGTTGATGACATTATGCATGGGATGTTATATCCAACCTTTAGCCCAATGTTTACGCCTGGGCATATCATATTGGTTTTAATATTGATGGCATTAATAAGTTTAGTATTGATAACCTGCATTATTCGCTATGTACCAAAAGATAACTACAGATTATTTATACTCGTATTTTATTTAGTATCGATACTGTTTTTTAGTGTAGCCTATTTAAAGCAACTAACTATTTCATACGAGGGCAGGCATTTCCGTATCATCGGCCTTTTAATAGTACCGGGCATCGTTTATCTGGTTAGTAAACTTAAAGTGCGCTATCAATTAACTTTTAGCATTTTATGTATTGTATTGATCTTTATTAATTATTCATTCCTGATAAAGGGATACCTTTTTAATAAAAATATCAGCGCAAGGGGGGCATCGGGTATTGCCCAGGAATATATCGATCAATCATCACTAAACTATATCCTAAATCTCGACGAGCAAAACAAAAATGCCATATTCGTTTTTGTTACTGCTGATCTCCCCTTAGAAATAACTCACAATCGAATCATAACCCTCGACCCACCATTACCCGGTAGTAAATTTGATTATGACGATTATACCTACAATGGCCATGCAGGACCTTTGTACCTGCTATTACCTGCGGATTATACCGGTGATAGAGCCAATATAGTTATGAAGTTTTTTCCGGGATACAAGGATTTTACCCAACAGAAATTGGGTAACAATTATGTGCTTTACGCCGGTAAATAGTTTCGGGAAATTACCTTTCCTTATTGATCTCTGTCCACAACATATCCTTCAGCTCGCTTATTCCCTTTTGAGCTACTGATGATATAAAAACTGCCGGTATATCTGCCGGTAACTCCTTTTTCATTTCCTGTTGCAATTCCTCATCCAGCATGTCCGATTTGGTTACGGCCAGTAAACGTGGTTTGTGCATCAGTTCCGGGTTGTATTCGTTTAACTCGTTAAGCAATATTTCGTATTCCTCTTTTATGGTACGGGTCGTATCAGCCGGAACCATAAATAACAATACCGAGTTGCGTTCAATATGTCTTAAGAATCGGATTCCCAAACCTTTGCCTTGCGATGCACCTTCAATAATTCCTGGAATATCAGCCATTACAAATGACCGATTATCGCGATAGGCTACGATGCCTAAGTTTGGTACAAGCGTAGTAAAAGCGTAATTAGCAATTTCAGGCTTCGCGGCAGATACTACTGATAGCAAGGTTGATTTACCCGCATTCGGGAATCCAACCAAACCTACATCAGCCAGTAATTTCAGCTCCAGTACATTCCACTGTTCCTGGCCGTCTTCGCCGGGTTGTGAAAAACGCGGGGTTTGAAAGGTTGATGTTTTAAAATGCCAGTTGCCTAAACCACCACGACCGCCATCGGTCAAAATACGGGTTTCGCCATCCTGGGTTATTTCAAATAATATCTCGTCCGTCTCGGCGTTTTTGGCGATGGTACCCAAAGGTACTTCCAAAATTTCGTCGCGACCTGTTTTGCCGCTTTTTTGTGAACTGCCACCCGATTCGCCATCGCCGGCTATAACGTGTTTACGATATTTAAGATGAAGCAATGTCCATAGCTGCGCGTTACCTTTTACAATAACGTGGCCGCCTCTACCGCCATCGCCGCCATCAGGGCCGCCCATAGCAGTAAATTTATCACGGTGCAAATGTGCAGATCCCGCCCCGCCGTGCCCTGATCGGCAACATATCTTCACATAATCAACAAAATTTGAACCTTGAGACATTTTATTTCGGATTTACGATTTACGATTTACGATTTATTTAATTTAGATACACCTTGTCAAATCGAATAAGACGAAATAGAAAGGCAAATCCGAAATCGTAAATCGTAAATCCGAAATCGACTAGTAAGCGTCAACAACAGCAGCAATAGCGTCAAAAATTTCGCTGATTGATCCAATGCCGTTTATGCTTTTAAATTTGTTCTGGTTTTTATAGAAATCAGCAACCGGTGCTGTTTTATCATTATATTCCTTAATACGCTTGCGTATCACTTCAGGGTTAGCATCATCAGGCCTGCCCGACTCTTTTCCCCTAAGCAATAAACGATGTTCCAACTCATCATCATTAACCACTAAAGCGATCATGCCTGATATAGCTGATTTCTTTGTTTTTAACAACTCATCCAAAGCCGTAGCCTGTGCAACTGTACGTGGGAAGCCGTCAAAAATAAAGCCTTTAGCATCCTTATTAGCGTCCAGCTTATTGCTTATCATACCGATAACCACTTCATCAGGAACTAATACACCGTGATCCATTAGCTTTTTAGCTTCCAGACCCAATGCTGTGCCTTGCGAAATTTCGCCGCGCAGCAAGTCGCCTGTTGATAGGTGGATCAAACCATATTTTTCAATAAGTTTTTGTGATTGGGTGCCTTTACCTGCTCCCGGTGGGCCGAACAATACTAAGTTTAGCATGCTTTATATCAAATTAAAAGCCTTCCGGTACATTACTGAAAGGCTTGATATTTTGTGCATTAAGGAGGTTGAACCCTTTATTATGCATTTAAGGGATACACCCTTTATTTTGTGCACTTGAAGGGAGTCGAACCCCTAACCTCCTGATCCGTAGTCAGGTGCTCTATCCAATTGAGCTACAAGTGCCTTTTTTAACGGACTGCAAAAATAGGATATTTATTGTAATCCGCTATAAAAATTTAAAAATTACTTTACAATTTCTGCAATAGCGTTAAAATCAGGCAAATCTCCTGCGTTTTCAAGCACCTCTGCATATATAATTTGCTGATTTTCGTCAATCACAAAAGCCGCACGTTTAGAAACACCCTTTAAACCGAACACGAAATTTTCGTATAAAGCGCCATAAGCGGTTGATACTTCCTTATTAAAATCAGATAAAAGATCAAACTGGTAGTTATTTTCTTCTTTAAACTTAGCCAGGGTAAACGGCGAATCAACCGAAATACCTAATATAACCGCGTTTAAACCATCATAATAACCAAAGTTATCGCGCATAGTGCACAACTGTGTGGTACAAACACCTGTAAACGCCATCGGGAAGAAATGGATAACTACTTTTTTACCTTTAAAATCAGCCAAAGAAACCTCTTTTAATGCTGATGAATACAATGTGAATTGCGGGGCGGCCTGACCAATTGTTACTGACATGAGTTTTTTTTCTGCAAAGAAATAACAATAAGATGAATTTCCTAAACATGTGTATAATCACAAAGTCAATTTCAATTCAAAAAACTCTTGAAATTATTTGGAATAATAAAAAATGAGTTTACATTTGCAGTGTACTACTTAACTAATACACTATGATAGAATTTAATAATTTATCTTTTGGCTATACCAGTAAAAAGCTATTGTACAAAAATCTTTCGTTAACTATAAACCAAGGTAGTATCTATGGCCTGTTTGGTAAAAATGGCGCGGGTAAATCAACACTCTTAAAAAACATGGTGGGCACATTGTTTCCTGTCGAGGGGAGTATCCTTATAAATGGAATGACGCCTCAAAAAAGGCAGCCTTCCTTTTTACAAACCATATATTATATTCCTGAAGATGTGTTTGTGCCATCTTTAACCATAAAACAATACAAAAACCTGTTCGCTCCATTTTATCCTGAATTTAACGAAGATAATTTCCACACCTATCTAAACGATTTGGAAGTAAGCGTTGATGGCAAACTCAATAAACTATCATTTGGGCAGCAGAAAAAATTCGTGATAGCCTTTGCGCTGGCCTGTAACACCAAAGTGCTGTTGATGGATGAACCCACTAACGGGCTTGACATCCCTTCAAAAACACAATTCAGAAAACTTATCGCATCGGTAATGTTTGATGACAGGATCATTTTCATATCCACACACCAGGTACGCGACCTTGAAAACATGATAGATAACGTAATAATTGTAGATAATGGCGACCTGCTATTACATGCTTCTGTTGCCAGCATATGCAATAAGCTATGTTTTAAAACAGTGGCAGAAATACCTCTAAACGCTAAAATACTTTACGAAGAACGAGCCCTTAAAGGAACAGCCGTGGTAATAGAAAATATTTATGCAGAGGACTCCAAATTAAATTTGGAACAACTTTTTAATGGTGTTACAGAAAATCCTACCATTACAAAACAGATATTTTCATCTAACTAAACCAGCTATGAACAATATATTTGAACTTAAACGTTTCGGGTTGCTATTAAAGAAAACTGTTATGGAGCGGCCTGTACAGCTATTTGGGCTATGTGGCCTTATACTTGCAGCCACACTTGCTATATACTCGGCGTTATTACATTTTACCAATTGGAACCTCGCTCAAAACCTCTCATTTGTTTGGTGTTTTGCTGGCGGTGGTTGTTTTTTAGCATCAATTGTGTTTGGCTATTTTGGCACTAACGCAAGCGGTTCCGCCTATCTCACGCTGCCTGCATCTACATTTGAAAAATGGCTCTGTGGCGTACTTATTGTCGGTGTAGCCTTTCCGGGCTTATTTTTAGTCTTTTTTAGATTAATGGATGCATCTTTTGTAATGGCCTACCACAATGGGCTCGATAAAAATAGCCCGGCTTATAAAGTAATGTATAAAGCGGTACAGGTTTACACTTTCGATAATGCTTTTGTAAAGGACTCAATAATAATATATGCAAACTTTGTAGGGGCTATGATGGTAGGATCATTATATTTTAACAAAGTAAGCGCTATTAAAACAGCTATGGTTTATAGTGGGGGCCTGACTATTATTTATTTCCTGAACTTGTTTTTAGCTAATGCCGCTTTTAGGAATGTTGATATAGCTTTTCCTTTTAATAGCATAATGATTAAGGTAGGAAACGGTACAGGGATTCTTGAATTACCCTCAAATGTTTCAAACATAGTGCATATAGCTATATTATATATAATTCCGACAGTGTTATGGATCACAGCCTATATCAGGCTTAGGGAAAAAGAAATTTAGAATGGATTTTAGAGAAGGACAAGCAATTTATTTACAGATAGCTGAATATGTATGCGAGCAAATATTGCTTAAGCAATGGCCGCTTGGCAGCAAAATTATAAGCATCAGGGATCTGGCTGTTGCAATTGAGGTAAACCCGAATACTGTACAACGTGCTTATGATTTTTTACAACAGCATGAAATTATAACTAATAAACGCGGGGTAGGCTATTTTGTCGAAGCTAATGCTATACAACTGGTAATGGCTTTCCGTAAAGAGCAGTTTATTGAAAATGAGCTTTCTATTGTATTCAGGAATATGTATTTGCTAAATATATCTACCGAAGAAATAGAAACGCGTTACAAAAAATTTATCGAACAAAATTTTAAAGAAAAACAATCATGAACCGCAGAAAAATATCCCTGAAACTGAGCACCCTCATTTTAATTATAATGATGGTATTAGTGGTAATAAGTGTATTTGCAACTAACATGGTATTTAAAAACGAGTATAATAAACGCGATAAAAATGACCTGTACTGGAATTACGATAAAATTTTAGAAAAGCCTTATAAATACCTTAAAATAGACGGTGGTAATATTACCAATATAATATTTGAACCAAGTGCAAACCCATCTGTAAGGGTATTAAAACAATGGAATTACCGCAAACAAAACAGCATAAGTGCATATGTAAAAAATGATACACTTTACCTTAATTTTAGTAATAAGTACGGCAACATGAATGAAAAATACTGGATGCAGAGTGAGGTATTGGTAAGGTTGTTTGCACCGCAATTATTAGCTGTAGATGGCACTGAAACTAATTTTGAACTGCAAAAAATGAAGCAGAAAAACTTCAACATTAGTTTGAAAGGTAAATCACGCCTTGAGGTTGAAACATACAACCCGGATTTCGATACGCTAAATGTAACACAATCCGACTCATCGCAGGTAATATTTGAAATGTCGCCGGATTTGAAAGCATCTCCGGTGATGAATTTTAAAAATGTAACAGCAAACATGACTGGCTATACTTTATTAGACGTTGGCCGCGGTTACATTGATCATATGAAGCTAAATATATCCGATAGTTCTGCTGTTATTTTATCTGGGCGATCATTAAAACCCTCGTCAAAATAATTTTACTAAAAACATACAAGGTTAAGTTAGGTTTAATTTACATTTATCCTTGATGAAAGCCATAATAATTACCCAACCCGGCGCCCCCGAAGTTTTACAACTTACCGAACGCCCCAAACCAACGTTTACCGCCGATGAGGTATTGGTTAAAGTTGCCGCTGCAGGTATCAATCGCCCGGATGTATTTCAGCGCAAAGGTAGTTATCCTCCGCCTGCTGGTGCCCCTCAGGATATCCCAGGTTTAGAGATCGCAGGAACTATTGTTGAAATCGGTGCCAATGTTACCCGCTGGAAAGTTGGCGATAAAGTATGCGCCCTGGTAATGGGCGGTGGTTACGCCGAATATTGTAACGTACCCGCAGACCAATGCTTGCCCATCCCCCAAAACTTGTCGTTTATTAAAGCGGCATCGCTGCCAGAAACTTTTTTTACCGTTTGGAGCAATGTGTTTGACCGCGGACATCTGCAAAAAGGCGAAAGTCTGCTGGTTCATGGCGGGTCAAGCGGGATTGGTGTAGCGGCCATTCAAATGGCAAAGGCTTTGGGTTGCACCGTTTATGCAACAGCGGGTAGCGATGAAAAATGCAAGTTCTGTGAAGAACTTGGCGCGGCAAAACCCATCAACTACAAAACAGAAAACTTTGCTGATGTAATAAAACAACTCACCAACAACAAAGGTGTTGATGTTATTTTAGATATGATAGGCGGCGACTATACCGCGCCCAACCTGCAATCACTGGCTGAAGATGGCAGACTTGTATTCATTAATACCATGAAAGGCAAGGATGTTAATATAGATCTGTCGGTAGTGATGCGCAAAAGGTTAACGATTACCGGCTCCATGCTGCGCCCACGCGAAATATCATTTAAAGCCGCCATCGCCCATAATCTCGAAAAAAATATTTGGCCGCTCCTAAAATCCGGCGAAATAAAACCCATCATCTACAAAGTTTTCCCTGCTGATCAGGCTACAGCTGCCCATCGGTTAATGGAAAGCAGCGAACATATTGGCAAAATAGTGCTTGATTTTGAGCAGATAAAGGCCTGACGGTCATTTTTTAACTATAATTCCCATAGGCTTTAAAAATCTTAAATTTACTCTTTAAATATTAGTCAATAAATCTTAACTTTGCGCCTCTGAAATAGCATCTTATCTATTTGTGGATATTATTTCATATTAAAATTTTTAAAATACCAGGTTATATATGCCAAACATTGGAAAAATCTCACGGATCATCGGTCCGGTAGTTGACGTAAGCTTTAGTGATAACTCGCAACTTCCTAAAATTTTTAACGCGTTAGAAATTACAAAAGATAATGGCCAAAAAATCATTCTTGAAGTTCAGCAGCATTTAGGCGAAGATCGCGTACGTGCAGTAGCGATGGACTCAACAGATGGTTTATTGCGCGGGATGCCGGTAGTTGATACCGAATCTGCCATTAGGATGCCTGTAGGTGATAACATTAAAGGCCGTGTATTTAACGTGGTTGGCGATGCAATTGATGGTATTGAGCAAATAGACAGGACTAATAGCCGCCCTATCCATGCGCTTCCTCCACGTTTCGAGGATCTATCAACTGAAACTGAAGTACTGTTTACCGGTATCAAGGTTATCGATTTGTTAGAGCCTTATGTAAAAGGTGGTAAAATTGGGTTGTTCGGTGGTGCCGGTGTTGGTAAAACTGTATTAATTCAGGAACTGATCAACAACATCGCGAAAGCATACTCTGGTTTATCAGTGTTTGCAGGTGTTGGTGAGCGTACCCGTGAAGGAAACGACTTACTTCGTGAAATGCTTGAGTCAGGCATCATTAAATATGGTGACGAGTTTATGCATTCAATGGAAGAAGGCGGTTGGGACCTGAGCAAAGTAAATGCTGAAGATTTGAAAGAATCCAAAGCAACCTTCGTTTTCGGACAAATGAACGAGCCTCCTGGTGCACGTGCACGTGTAGCATTATCAGGTTTAACTATCGCTGAATATTTCCGTGATGGTGATGCTGAAGGTAAAGGCCGTGATATATTATTCTTTATTGATAACATTTTCCGCTTTACACAAGCAGGATCTGAAGTATCGGCTTTATTAGGCCGTATGCCATCTGCGGTAGGTTACCAGCCAACATTGGCAACAGAAATGGGTACCATGCAGGAGCGTATCACTTCAACCAAACGTGGTTCAATCACATCTGTACAGGCCGTTTACGTTCCTGCGGATGATTTAACTGACCCTGCACCGGCAACAACATTTGCCCACTTAGATGCTACAACAGTACTTTCACGTAAAATTGCCGAGCTAGGTATATACCCTGCAGTGGATCCATTGGATTCAACTTCACGTATCCTTAGCCCTGCTATCTTAGGTGACGAACACTATAATACAGCTCAGCGTGTGAAAGAAATTTTACAACGTTACAAAGAGCTTCAGGACATTATCGCGATCCTTGGTATGGACGAGTTATCTGAAGAAGATAAATTAGTTGTATCTCGCGCTCGCCGTGTTCAGCGTTTCTTATCACAGCCGTTCCACGTTGCTGAGCAGTTCACCGGTTTAAAAGGTGTATTGGTTGATATTAAAGAAACTATCAAAGGCTTTAACATGATTATGGATGGCGAAGTTGATGAGTACCCTGAAGGTTCATTTAACCTTGTAGGCGGCATCGAAGACGCTATTGAAAAAGGTAAAAAATTATTAGCAGAAGCTAATAATTAGTAGCAAGTACTTAATATCAAGTAGCAAGACTAACATTTGCTTTGCTGCTTGATATTAGACCATTACTTGATACTTGATACTAAATACTTGATACCAAATAAAACATGACTTTAGAAATTCTTACTCCTGATAAAAAAGTATTTGAAGGCGAAGCTACTTCGGTAACCTTGCCGGGTACACTGGGTTCATTCGAGATATTGAACCACCATGCCCCTATCATCTCTACTTTGCAGGATGGTAAACTGGTAGTACGCAACCTTGGTAAAGAAGAGGTGTTTTTGATCCAGGGTGGCGTTGTTGAAGCCTTGAATAATGTGGTTACCGTATTAGCCGAAGGCATCACTCACCGGTAAAATATTCTTTTTATAGAACATTGAAAGCTCTTCGGAAATGGGGGGCTTTTTTTGTATCGAAACTTATTATCTATTGTTTGAGCTGCCATTTAAAAACATTAAATTTGTTTTATAAGTGTTATAATATGGCAACATTAACAATTCGACAAAAACTAATGTCATACCTAGCCGATGCTGATGACAGCAAGGTAAAAGCTATATATACGCTTTTAAAAAAAGAGATTCAGGAAGAAGGCTTAACTTTAACTGATGAACAGCTTAGTATTTTGGATCAGGAGCATGATATGCACGTAAGTGGTAAAACCAAATCATACAACCGTAAAGAAGCAAGCCAAATAATAAGAGGCCAAAAAGCTTTTTAATGTATACGTTATTACTTAAACCACGCGCTATTGAAATGGCTAAAGATGCCTATCAATGGTACGAGGAACAACAAACAGGATTAGGCGATATCTTTTTAGCCGAACTGGAAAATTGTTATGATAAACTTGAGATTTGGCCAACTTCATACAATAAGATAAAAAGAATTTCAGGCAAATCTTATTGAGAAAATTCCCTTATGTCCTTGTCTATGAAATCATAAATCACGATGTTGTTATTTATGCGGTATTTCATACCAGCAGAAGTCCTCGGAAGAAATTTAAAAAGTAAAGTTTCATAAACCTATTACAAACTTCTTTTAATAACTTCATAACCCTCCCTCCCCCATTTCAGGCAGAAAATAAGCCTATTGCTATGCATGCATAAATTATGTACCAAATACCGTTTTAAACTTTGGTATATTTATAAAAATATTATATATCTTTATAAATAGAATTTAAAGAATTTAATTCTGCAATTAATTCACATAATAAAATATAATACTAAATCAAAATTTATTTTCTCAGCTATTGTTATTGGCAATAGCTATAACTAACTTTCAAATATTGATTCAGTAATTATCAATACAACAATAGATCAGCATAAACCTGAAAGAAATTAAGATATAGTATGAGTACACCAGGCACTAATAACGTGGAATTAAACAAGTATAGCAAAACATTTACTCAGGACGAAACACAACCTGCGGCAAAAGCCATGCTTTACGGCATTGGCCTAACCGATGACGACATGCAAAAACCACAAGTTGGGGTAGCAAGTATGGGCTATGACGGTAATACCTGTAATATGCACCTTAATGACCTGGCCAAACTGGTTAAACAAGGCATTTGGGATGATGACATGGTAGGGCTAATTTTTCATACCATTGGCGTAAGCGATGGCATGAGCAATGGTACCGAAGGTATGCGTTACTCGTTAGTTAGCCGCGACATTATAGCCGACTCCATAGAAGCGGTTACAGGTGCACAATATTATGATGGTTTAATAACCTTGCCGGGCTGTGATAAAAACATGCCGGGTTCTATTATGGCTATGGGCCGCTTAAACCGCCCATCAATAATGGTATACGGCGGTACTATTAAACCTGGCCACTGGAAAGGTGAAGACCTGAACATTGTATCTGCATTTGAAGCTTTGGGTAAAAAAATAGCCGGCCAAATAGCTGATGAAGACTTTATAGGTGTGATAAAAAATGCTTGCCCTAGCGCAGGGGCATGTGGTGGTATATATACTGCCAACACTATGGCTGCAGCTATTGAAGCATTGGGAATGAGCTTGCCTTATTCCTCTTCAAACCCCGCTTTAAGCGATGAGAAGAAAGCAGAATGCTTGGCAGCCGGTAAAGCCATCAGAATATTATTAGAAAAAGATATAAAACCATCAGACATCATGACCCGCGAGGCTTTCGAGAACGCGATAGTGGTAATTATGGTATTGGGCGGTTCAACCAACGCGGTATTGCACTTAATAGCCATGGCAAAAAGCGTTGGTGTAAAATTAACGCAGGATGACTTCCAGGCGGTAAGTAACCGCATACCTGTATTGGCCGATATGAAGCCAAGCGGTAAATACATGATGGAAGACCTACACAATATTGGCGGTGTACCTGCCGTAATGAAATACCTGCTTGCAAAAGGCTTGCTGAATGGCAATTGCCTTACTGTTACAGGTAAAACCATTACTGAAAACATGGAGGACGTTCCGGAAATAAACTTTGACACACAAAAAATAATTTTCCCGATTGAGAACCCGATAAAAGCAACCGGCCACTTACAAATATTATACGGAAACCTTGCAGAAGGCGGCAGCGTAGCCAAGATCACTGGTAAAGAAGGTACCAGCTTTGAAGGGCCTGCTCGTGTATTCGATGGTGAATTTGAGTTGATACATGGTATACAAACCGGATTGGTGAAAAAAGGCGATGTGGTAGTTATTCGTAACGTTGGACCAAAAGGCGCACCGGGCATGCCTGAGATGTTGAAACCTACATCCGCCATATTTGGCGCAGGTTTGGGTAGTTCGGTAGCTTTAATTACAGATGGCCGCTTCTCCGGTGGTACGCATGGTTTTGTCGTCGGTCACATCACGCCGGAAGCTTATGACGGCGGGGGTATTGCCTTTGTGAAGGATGAAGACAGGATATTTATTGATGCCATAAACCGCACCATTAATGTAATGATAAGCGACGAAGAATTTGCCGCCCGCAAAGCAGCTTGGAAACAACCGGCTCTAAAGGTAAGCAAAGGACTACTTTATAAATACGCGAAAACAGTTAGTACCGCAGCTGAAGGTTGTGTAACTGATGAGATGTAACCCCCCAACCCCCTAAAGGGGGAGCGTGGGGTATCAATAAAAGAAAAAGGAATTTAACATATTAAAAATTCCCCCTTTAGGGGGTTAGGGGGTACTATGGAAGTTGCAAATGAAACACTAACAACACCTGCTATTCAAGAGAAAGCAGTTGAACTCACAGGATCGGCAGCCTTGTTAGAGGCATTGATCATTGAGGGTGTGGATACCATTTTTGGTTATCCAGGTGGCGCTATTATGCCGATTTATGACGCTTTGTATGATTACAAAGAAAAATTAAATCACATATTGGTCCGTCACGAGCAAGGCGGCATACATGCAGGCCAGGGCTACGCACGTACATCTGGCAAAGTGGGTGTGGTGTTTGCAACCAGCGGTCCCGGTGCTACTAACCTGGTTACCGGTTTGGCTGATGCACAGATAGACAGCACGCCGTTAGTATGTATCACCGGACAAGTATTCGCGCATTTGTTAGGTACCGATGCTTTTCAGGAAACTGATGTAATCAATATTACTACCCCGGTTACCAAATGGAATTACCAGGTTACTGACGCAACTGAAATCCCTGAAGTTATTGCCAAAGCCTTCTACATTGCTAAAAGCGGCAGACCAGGACCGGTTTTAATCGACATTACCAAAAACGCGCAGATCCAAAAGTTTGATTATAAAGGCTATGTACAGTGCGATCATATCCGCAGTTACAGGCCGAAACCAATCGTTCGTCAGCAATATATTCAGGAGGCTGCAGCGTTGATCAATCAGGCTAAAAAACCATTTATACTATTTGGACAAGGCGTAATTTTAGGCAGCGCCGAGCAGGAATTTAAAGCTTTCGTTGAGAAAAGCGGCATTCCATCTGCATGGACTATCTTAGGCGCTGGCGCTATCCCAACAGATCACCCGCTTAACGTAGGTATGCTGGGCATGCACGGTAACTACGGACCCAACGTATTAACTAATGATTGTGATGTTTTAATCGCTATCGGTATGCGTTTTGATGACCGCGTAACCGGTCGTTTAGATAAATACGCCAAGCAGGCTCAAGTTATCCATTTGGATATTGACCCTGCTGAGATCGACAAAAATGTAAAAACCACCGTTCCGGTTTGGGGCGATTGCAAGGAAACCTTGCCGTTGCTTACCGCTTTGGTTGAAAAGAAAGAACATACCGAATGGCTTAAACTTTTTAATGAGTACACTCAAAAAGAAGTTGATGCAGTCATAAACGATGAACTAAACCCAACATCTGGTGAAATGACCATGGGTGAGGTGATCAAACAACTAAATGAATTAACCAACGGCAATGCGGTTATTGTTACCGATGTTGGTCAGCACCAAATGGTGGCCTGCCGTTATGCTAAACTAAACAAAACACGCAGCAATGTTACTAGTGGTGGTTTAGGCACTATGGGCTTTGCTTTACCTGCGGCGATAGGTGCCAAATTTGGCGCACAGGATCGTGATGTAATTGCTATTATTGGTGATGGCGGTTTCCAAATGACTTTGCAGGAGTTAGGCACCATTATGCAAACAGGCATCAACGTTAAAATAATCATATTGAACAATCGTTTTTTAGGTATGGTGCGTCAATGGCAGGAGTTATTTAACGAGCGCCGTTACTCATTCGTTGATATTCAGAGCCCCGACTTTGTGATGGTAGCTAAAGGTTACGGCATCGAAGGTAAATGCATAAACGAACGCGAAGAACTGGTTGACGCTTTAAAAACGATGATGAACCACAATGGCTCATATCTGCTTGAAGTAATGGTTACCAAAGAGAATAATGTATTCCCGATGGTACCGCAAGGATGCAGTGTAAGCGAAATCAGGTTAAAATAACCCCTAAGAAAAATCAACATGAGCAACGAATCAATAGATAAACAGGAATTTAACATCACGGTTTACACGGAGAACCAGATTGGTCTTTTAAACCGGATAGCTATTATATTTACACGCCGTAAAATCAATATTGATAGTTTGAATACTTCTCCATCGGAGATCGACAGTATTCACCGCTTCAACATTGTGATTACTGAATCTGAAGAAGTGGTACGCAAAGTATGCCGCCAGATTGAGAAACAGGTGGAAGTGTTAAAAGTATATTACCATACCAATGCAGATGTTATCTGGCAGGAAATGGCATTATACAAGGTATCTACCGATGTAATTGCCGAGCAGGTAAGTGTGGAACGTTTATTGCGCGAAAATGGTGCACGTGTAGTAGTTTTGCGTAAGGACTATACCGTGTTTGAAACTACAGGTCATCGTGAAGAAACTGACGCATTGATCAATATATTGCAGCCTTACGGCTTGATCGAGTTTGTGCGCAGCGCAAGGGTAGCTATTATTAAAGATAGCGAGGGCTTCAACTCTAAATTAAGAGAGTTTGAAAGACTGGAACCGGGCGAAGACGTGATTGAAAATGAATACTTGAACCAGGGGCAAAAAGTATTCACCATGTAAACCCTATCCCGCAAGGGAATATAAATTAGTTAACTGATAAAATTTAAATAGAAAACAACACATCGGTGGAATCAAAACACATCGGTGAAATCAAAAATCAAAACAATGGCAAAATTAAATTTCGGCGGAACTGAAGAAAATGTAGTAACCCGCGAGGAGTTCCCTTTATCAAAAGCTCAGGAAGTATTAAAAAATGAAGTTGTAGCAGTAATTGGCTATGGCGTTCAAGGTCCGGGCCAGGCGTTAAATCAAAAAGACAATGGTATCAACGTAATTGTTGGCCAACGTAAAGGCACAAAAACTTGGGATAAAGCTGTGAACGATGGCTTTGTACCGGGCGAAACCCTTTTTGAAATTGAAGAAGCCCTTGAAAGAGGAACCGTTATTTGCTATTTATTAAGCGACGCTGCACAAATTGCTTTATGGCCAACAGTTAAAAAACACCTAACTCCAGGTAAAGCATTATATTTTTCTCATGGTTTCGGTATCACTTTTAACGAGCAAACCGGCATTATCCCCCCAGCGGATGTTGACGTATTTTTAGTTGCTCCTAAAGGATCAGGTACTTCATTGCGTCGTATGTTTTTGCAAGGTCGTGGTTTAAATTCAAGCTACGCTATCTTCCAGGATGCTACAGGTAAAGCATTTGATCGTGTTATAGCTTTAGGTATCGCTGTAGGTAGCGGTTACTTATTCGAAACTAACTTCAAAAAAGAAGTTTATAGCGATTTAACTGGCGAGCGTGGTACTTTGATGGGTTGTATCCAGGGTATTTTTGCAGCACAGTACGATGTATTGCGTGCAAATGGTCACTCTCCATCTGAAGCTTTTAACGAAACTGTTGAAGAATTAACTCAATCATTAATGCCTTTAGTTGCAGAAAATGGTATGGATTGGATGTATGCGAATTGCTCAACTACAGCACAACGTGGTGCTTTAGATTGGTGGAAAAAATTCCGTGATGCTACTAAACCAGTATTTGAAGAATTATACAATAGCGTAGCAACAGGTAAAGAATCACAACGCTCAATCGACTTAAACAGCCAACCGGATTACCGCGAAAAACTGGATGCAGAATTAAAAGAACTTCGTGAAAGCGAAATCTGGCAATCAGGTAAAACTGTACGCAGCCTTCGCCCTGAAAATCAGGTTGTAGAAGCGTAATCTAGTATCAAGTATTTAGTATCAGGTATCAAGACTTTTAATTGCGCCCGATACTAAAACTTGATATATAACTGGTGTTAATTTATTAGTATTTTTACCAATAATTAATACCAGTTAATAAACCAAAAACTACCTGTACCAGGTACTAAGTTTTTACTTGATACTTGATACTAACTACTTAATACTACAATGGGACAGACATTATTTGATAAGATCTGGGATGCACACGTCGTCAGTAGCAACGAGGGATTTCCGGATATACTTTACATCGATACACATTTTATTCACGAAGTAACCAGCCCACAGGCATTTGATGGCTTACGCCAAAGAGGGTTACCGGTCTTCAGACCAAAACAAACAGTCGCAACAGCCGACCACAATGTTCCTACATGGAACCAACATTTACCCATTAAAGAAGAACTTTCCCGTTACCAGGTTGACATGCTTACAAAAAATTGTGCAGAATTTGGTATTGAATTATATGGTTTGGGCCACCCCTTTCAAGGAATAGTCCACGTAATAGGCCCCGAGCTGGGTATAACCCGTCCGGGTGGCACTTACGTTTGCGGCGATAGCCACACCTCAACCCATGGCGCCTTTGGTGCTATTGCGTTTGGTATAGGCACATCGCAGGTTGAGCAGGTAATGGCGACACAATGCCTGTTACAGCAACGCCCAAAACGCATGAAAATTGAAGTTAACGGCAAATTACAAAAAGGCGTTGGCGCTAAGGATATCATCCTTTATATCATCGCGCAGATCTCTGCCGCTGGTGGTACAGGTTACGCGGTTGAATATGCAGGCGATACCATCCGCTCATTAAGTATGGAAGGTCGTATGACCATCTGTAACATGAGCATCGAAATGGGCGCGCGTTGCGGATTGATCGCTCCGGATGAAACTACCATTAACTACGTAAAAGGTCGTGAATTTGCCCCTAGAGGCGAAGAATGGGATAAAGCAGTAGCTTACTGGGAAACATTATATTCTGATGACGACGCTCAGTTCGATTCGGTATTAAGCTTTAGAGCTGAAGATATTGAGCCGATGATCACCTATGGTACTAACCCGGGTATGGGTATCGGTGTAACACAACACGTTCCTGAAACCGCATCATTTGAAGCTAAAGAACAGGGATCATACAAAAAAGCCCTTGAATATATGGGCCTTCATGATGATGAGCAATTATTAGGCAAGCCTATTGATTATGTATTCATCGGTAGCTGTACCAACTCCCGCATTGAGGATTTGCGCCAGGTAGCTGAATTTGTAAAAGGAAAACACAAAGCCGATAATGTTACGGTTTGGGTAGTTCCGGGATCAAAACAAGTACAGGAACAGGCAATCCGCGAAGGTTTAGATAAAGTATTTGATGCAGCAGGTTTCCCGTTGAGAGAGCCCGGATGCAGTGCTTGTTTAGGCATGAATGAGGATAAGATCCCCGCAGGAAAATACTGCGTATCTACCTCAAACAGAAACTTTGAAGGCAGACAAGGACCAAACTCCCGCACGTTTTTGGCAAGCCCGCTTACCGCGGCAGCTTCGGCAATAACAGGGAAGGTTACAGATATAAGAGAGTTTTTGAAAGAGAAAGAATTAGTCTGAACTCGAATTAAACGAATTGATTGAATTTATAGAATGGAAATTAAAAGATCACCTGAACATTTTAACGATTGCACCAGCAAAATTATTGGCTGTGCAATGGGTGTACATACTGCTTTAGGTAATGGTTTCCAGGAAGTAATTTACCAACGAGCGTTAGAAATTGAGTTAGCTATTGAAGGCTTAAGATTTATAAGAGAAATGGAAATGCCGATCTTTTACAGAAATGAACAGATAGGCACGAGAAGAGTAGATTTTTTTGTTGAAGGTGAAATAATGGTTGAGCTTAAAGCTATTATTGAATTGGAGAATGTACATCTTGCACAAGCCATAAACTATCTTGAAGCTTATAATATCCAAACCGGACTGTTAATAAACTTTGGAAGTCAAAGCCTTCAATTCAAAAGATTGTTAAATAAGAAATTCACAAACGTTTAACTATTCGATTAATTCCTGAATTCTAAAAATTCGAGTTCAGACAAAATATAATAATGATACTCGAAGTAGCCATATTAAATGTGATACCCGGTTTGGAAGATGATTTCTTGAAAGCATTTTCACAAGCACAAAATATCATATCAAAAATTAAGGGTTACATCTCGCATCAGCTTAAAAGATGTATTGAAAACACAAGTCAGTTCATTTTATTGGTTGAGTGGGAAACATTAACTGATCACACGATTGGTTTTAGAGAATCAACAGAATACCAGGAGTGGAAAAGCCTGTTACATCATTTTTATGATCCTTTTCCGATTGTTGAACATTACGAAAATAGTTAATTGCTATGGCAACTAAAATATTCAAACACATACAAACCAGCGTGGTGCCTTTGCCTATCGAGAACATCGATACGGATCAAATTATTCCGGCTCGTTTCTTGAAAGCCACTACCCGCGAAGGTTTTGGCAATAACTTATTCCGCGATTGGCGTTTTGATGAGAATGATAATCCTAAAACGGATTTCATCCTGAATAACCCTAACTATAGCGGTAAAATATTGGTTGCAGGCAAAAATTTCGGTTGCGGAAGCAGTCGCGAGCATGCTGCGTGGGCCATTGCTGATTATGGTTTTGATGCCGTGGTGAGCAGCTTTTTTGCTGACATTTTTAAAGGTAATGCTTTAAACAATGGCCTGCTACCGGTACAGGTAAGTGAAGATTTTCTGAAGAAAATATTCGATGCTGTTTTTGCTGATGAGCATGCAGTTATTGAAATTGATCTGGTAGATCAGTTCATCAAAATAGTAGCTACCGGCGAAAAGGAAAGCTTTGAGGTTAATCCTTACAAAAAAGCCTGCATGACCAACGGTTATGATGATATTGATTATATATTGAGTAAAAAGGATTTAATAACGGAGTTTGAAACTTCCAAATAAATAACAATTGCCATTGCGGGGAACGAAGCAATGACAAGAAGAAGATACAATGGGACTAAAAAAACACATATTAGTAATACCCGGTGATGGCATCGGACCTGAGGTTACCACCTGGGGTAAGGCTGTATTGGAACAAATTGGTAAAGAATTCGGTCATGAGTTTACTTTTGACGAAGCTTTAATGGGTCACGTTGCTATTGAAGCAACCGGCAGCCCTCTACCTGACGAAACTTTAGCTAAAGCAAAAGCCAGCGATGCCATACTTTTCGGCGCGGTTGGTCATGCCAAATACGATAATGATCCGTCTGCAAAAGTAAGACCAGAGCAGGGTCTATTAAAAATACGTAAGGAACTTGGTTTGTATGCAAACCTACGCCCTATCATGTTATTTGATGAGCTGCTTGATGCCTCGAGCTTAAAACCTGAGATCATCAAGGGAACAGATATACTATTCTTCCGTGAATTGACCGGTGATGTTTACTTCGGCGAAAAGAAACGCAGCGAAGACAGGGCTACTGCATCCGATCTGATGATCTATTCCCGTTACGAAGTAGAGCGTATCGCTATAAAAGCATATGAAGCTGCACGCCTGCGTGGTAAGAAATTATGTTCGGTAGATAAGGCAAACGTGTTGGAAACATCACGTCTTTGGCGCGAAGTGGTTCAGGAAGTAGCTAAACAATACCCTGATGTGGAAACTGAGCACATGTTTATTGATAATGCGGCCATGCAACTGGTTAAAAACCCTAAAAAATTTGACGTGGTATTAACCGCGAACCTTTTTGGCGATATTTTAACTGATGAAGCATCGCAAATCACAGGATCAATGGGTATGCTGGCATCAGCTTCTACAGGTGATGGTACCGGATTTTTTGAGCCGATACATGGTTCGGCACATGATATTGCCGGGCAGGACAAAGCTAACCCGTTGGCCTCTATCCTATCGGTAGCATTGATGCTGGAAATTAGCTTCGGATTGAAAGAAGAAGCTAAAAAAATAACATCAGCAATTGATAAAACTTTAAAAAATGGTTTCCGTACAGGTGATATAGCGGATAGTAAGACCGCGAAAGATAAAATACTAGGCACTAAAGCAATGGGGCAAAAAGTGTTGGAGTATCTGTCGGCTTAAATATCATTTAAACTTAATTGAGAGAGCTATGCAATGGAACGCTGAACTGTATGACGATAAACATTCCTTCGTATTTGAATACGGCGAGAATGTACTGGAGTTATTGGATGTAAAACGCAAGGAACGTGTACTGGATTTGGGGTGTGGAACAGGCCATTTAACGCAGCGCATACAGGATCGTGGCGGCATAGTTACAGGAATTGATTCCTCGCCGGAAATGATTAAATTAGCAAAGGAAACTTACCCTGATGTTGATTTTGAAGTAGCCGATGGCGCTGATTTCAGTTTTGAAAAACCTTTCGACGCGGTTTTTTCCAATGCTACCCTACACTGGATATTGAATCCCGACGCGGCTATTAAATGTGTGTACCAGAGCCTTAAACCCGGCGGCAGATTTGTTGCCGAAATGGGTGGTAAAGGGAACGTACAAAAAATGATAGCGGCAACACAACAAGTATTAAAAAAACATGGCTACGACGCTATGTCTGAGGATAAGTTATGGTATTTTCCTTCGTTGGGTGAATACACTACCAAGTTGGAGGCACAGGGCTTTAGGGTAACGTTTGCAGCGCATTTTGACAGGCAAACACTATTACAGGGCGAACGCGAAGGTGTTGCCAAATGGTTGAAAATGTTCGGTCCAACATTCTTCAAAGGAATTAAACCCGAAGAAACCGACCAGATATTAGAAGAAATTACAGCTGTGCTTGAACCCGATTATAACAATGATGGCGAGTGGCATGCTGATTATAAGAGATTAAGATTTATAGCGATAAAAGAGTAACAAGTATTTAGTATCTAGACAAAACTCAAACTGTCTTGCTACTTGATACTAGCTACTAAGTACTAATAATGAATACTAAAAGATAAAGAATATGTTACACGATCCCAACCGCGTTTATGTTTTTGATACTACGCTTCGCGACGGCGAGCAGGTACCGGGCTGCCAACTGACAACCCCTGAGAAAGTTGAAATAGCCCGCGAGCTGGAGCTACTGGGTGTAGATATTATTGAGGCGGGATTTCCTATCTCAAGTCCTGGTGATTTTCAGAGCGTGGTTGAGATATCAAAAGCTGTAAAACACCCTACCATTTGCGCGTTAACCCGCGCGAATAAAGGTGATATTGATGCCGCGGTAGAATCATTAAAATTTGCCAAGCATCCGCGTATCCATACCGGTATCGGGTCATCTGATATGCACATCAAGCATAAATTTAACAGCACCCGCGAGGAGATTTTGGAGCGTGCAGTTGAAGCCGTAAAATATGCTAAGAAATCTGTTGAGGATATTGAGTTTTATGCAGAAGATGCAGGTCGTGCCGATGTAGTTTACTTAGCGCAAATGGTTGAGGCCGTTATTGCCGCAGGTGCAACTGTGGTGAATATCCCTGATACTAACGGCTATTGCCTGCCTGATCAATATGGCAGCAAGATCCGTTTCCTAAAAGAAAATGTTAAAAATATTGATAAAGCCATCATATCTGTGCATTGCCATAATGATTTGGGCTTAGCTACGGCTAACTCTATTGCAGGCTTGCAAAACGGCGCGCGTCAAATTGAAGGTACCATTAACGGTATCGGCGAACGTGCGGGCAATACTTCGATAGAAGAGGTGGTAATGATATTGAAAACGCATGATATTGGCCTTTACACCAACATCAACCCAAAAAACTTTTATGAATTGAGCCACATGGTTAGCACGCAGATGCGTATGATCGTTCAGCCTAATAAAGCTATTGTGGGTGCTAATGCTTTCGCCCATAGCTCGGGTATACACCAGGATGGGTTCCTGAAAAATCGCGAGAATTATGAGATTATGCGCCCGGAGGATGTTGGTTTCCCGAGTGCTAGTATCGTACTTACTGCACGTAGTGGAAGGCATGCTTTAAAATATCATTTGGAGCGCCTTGGCATCAATTTAGATAAAAACGAGTTAAATACTGCTTACCATAACTTTTTAGCCCTTGCCGATAACAAACTGGATATTAATGATGACGACCTACTCAGTTTAGTTTCATTCAAATTGGAGAAACACTAATGATGGATACGGAAACTGAAAATAAGCTTGATTTTGAAGCAGCATCCGAACGACTTAACGGGGTAGTAAGGAACACTCCGTTAGAATATAATGCGGGTCTGTCTGAGAAATACGATTGCGAGATCTATTTAAAACGCGAAGATCTGCAGGTTGTACGCTCGTATAAACTACGTGGCGCTTACAACATGATCAGTCAGCTGACTGAAGAGCAGATGAGCCGTGGCGTGGTTTGCGCCAGTGCGGGTAACCATGCGCAGGGTGTGGCCTTTTCATGCAAAAAATTGGGTACACGTGGCGTAATTTTTATGCCCGAGATCACCCCCAAACAAAAAGTTAAACAAACAGAAATGTTTGGCAATGGCAACGTGGAGCTGGTATTAACCGGCGATACTTTTGATGATTGCCTGCGTGAAGCCTTGGCTTATACCGAAGCACATGATATGACCTTTATTCCTCCTTTTGATCATTACAGAATTATTGAAGGACAGGGAACAGTTGGCGTTGAGATAATGAATGATTTGCCGGATGTTGATGCGGTTATTATGCCAATTGGCGGCGGTGGCTTAGCGGCTGGAACAGGTAGTTATCTTAAACAGCAAAATCCTAATATTTTATTGATTGGGGTTGAACCTGAAGGTGCGCCGTCGATGGTTGGGGCTCTTGAAAATAAAGGCCCGGTTACCTTAGAGCAAATTGATCGTTTTGTTGACGGCGCGGCAGTTAAACGCGTAGGATCACTCAACTATCAGATATGTAGCGAGATATTGGATGATATGCTACTGGTGCCCGAAGGCAAAGTATGCACTACCATTCTTAAGCTATATAACGAGGATGCTATTGTGGTTGAACCTGCGGGCGCATTATCGGTAGCGGTGCTTGACTTATGTAAAGAGCAGATCAAAGGCAAAAAAGTGGTATGCGTTATCAGCGGTGGCAATAATGATATTGAACGCATGCAGGAGATCAAAGAAAAATCTTTGCTGTATGAGGGTTTGAAGCATTATTTCATTGTTCGCTTTCCGCAACGCCCGGGTGCATTAAAACTATTTGTGAATAATGTATTAGGCCCGGGAGATGATATTACCCGTTTCGAGTTCATCAAAAAAACATCCAAGGAAAACGGCCCTGCTTTAGTAGGTATCGAACTAAAAAATGCTAATGATTACCCTTCGTTATTACAGCGCATGGCTGCTCATAAGTTTGATGTAATCGAGATCAACAGTAATCAAACTCTGTTTGAATACCTGGTGTAATGAATAAGAACATCAAAAGGGATGGCGACACCAGCACCAAATTATTTGATAACCGAAGCCTGCAAACAGATTATTCTACATTAATACCCATCCTAAAACCCGGCATGCGGGTTTTAGATGTTGGTTGCGGTACAGGTGCAATTTCTAAAGATATTGCCGTCATAGTTGGCCCGCAAGGTTCCATAACCGGGATTGATAATACAGCGCATTTTATTGAAAGCGGTAAAGAAAGCTACCAAGCCGTAAAAAATCTCGAACTTATTCATGCTGATGTATTTCAGTTTAATACCTCTGAGAAATTTGATTTGGTGGTATCTGCCCGGGTATTGCAATGGCTAAATAACCCTGTTGAAGCATTGGTTCGCTTTAGGCATTTTCTAAAGCCCGGCGGACAAATCTCGATATTAGATTATAACCACGAACTTTTATCATGGGCTCCATCCCCACCGGAAAGCATGCTGCAGTTTTATGCTACTTTTTTAAGATGGCGGGCAGATGCTGGCATGAATAATCATATCGCAGAAGATTTACCAGACTATTTTGCAGAAGCAGGCCTTAAAAACATTGAGGTATTTAAGGCTGATGAAGTTTATACGAAAGGTGAGGATGATTTTATTCCACGGGTTGGGATATGGTCTAAAGTGGCCGTTTCAACACAGATGGTAGAGGAAGGTTATATCTCCAATAATGACCGCCTAAAAGCTATCGAAGATTATGACAACTGGGTAAATAACGAAGCTGAGAGCATGACTATGGTGCTTAAGGAAGTAAGAGGATCGTTATAAATCCGTCGTTGATCTCAACACAACAATCAGGAATATTTAATCAGCAATTAAGCCCAATATTTGGAATATATAACCAATGTATTGAGATACGCAGATGCTTAACTTAGTAGTTCATACACACATCCGTGTGATTGTGATAAGGTTTAGGTTAAAGCCTCCGAACAGCGAGTGTAAGGAGGCTTTTATTTTAATACTCTAAATGCTTATTGATCTTTAAATTCACTTTTTGGCCTGCCGCATATTTTCTGGTAAAATGGATGCGCACCTTTAATTCCACGCTATCTTTCTCCACCATTATGTCCTCGTAAAACCCTTTAAATAGTATTGAGCTAATTGTCCACTCAGAGGTTTTAGCAGAGCTTATTTCGATCCACTCAGGATAGATAGCGACAGTTTTCTTTTTGGGTTTTACCTTTATGCCACAAAGCTTGGCTTTCTCTTCATCTAAAATATTGCAGTTGGCTAAAAGACTGGCAGTATACAAAAATTGAGGATTTGAATACATTTCTACAGGATCACCCAATTCCAATATCTCCCCGTCCTTCATGACAATCAGCTCATCAGCCATTGAAAGTATTTCAGATGGGTCATGCGATACCATAATAACCGTAAGGCCTGTTTCCTTAACTATATTGCGTATGTCCTGCTGCAAGTCTTCTCTAAAGGATGTATCAACCTGGTTAAATGGCTCATCCAGCAATAATACTTCTGGCCGGGTGATGATAGCTCTGGCCAAAGCAACACGTTGTTTTTCGCCACCACTCAAATCAAATACACGCCTGGTTGCCAGGTGTGCCATATTAAGTAGGCTTAGTATCTGACTTACCTTTTCTTGCTTGGTTTGGATGTTGGTATTGGGTATCAGTACCGCGATATTATCCCAAACCTTTGCAAACAGGTTAAGGTCATCAGTGTGCTGAGTAACCATCTTCATGGCATCATGACCGGGGATAAGCTTTTCAACCGGTCCCCAAACACGCTCACCCTTAAAATGAATAATACCTTCATCCGGATCAAGCAAACCATATAACAAACGCAACAATGTACTCTTGCCGCTGCCGCTTTCGCCTATTATGGCAGTAATTTTTCCTTGCTGAATAGTAAGACTGGTTTTTGAAACGCCCGAAATCCGTTCACCGGGATATATTTTACTGATTGATATTGCCTGTAAAAAAGTAGGATCTGCCATTGATTGTAAAGATACGTAAAACAGTAAATGGCGATGTTAAAAACCTAACATTATACCAAAGGAAAGATTTTTGAGCCCTTTTTGGTCGGGGCTATCGGCAAACATATCATTCATGTAATATTTGGCATAAACACCAAATGCGCCGTAACCGATCCGCACAAACGGACCATAGCGGAACTTCTGAAAATTATAATCGCTGGTAAACTTTTGGGTGCCATGTTCAGCGCTTACTTGTTTTAAACTGCCGTTAAGTAAAATGCCACCTTCCGGGCCAATAACAAAATGGAATGCTGTACCATCAGCGTCGTCGTGCGTACGGAATTCAAACCCCAGCGGTAAACGTAGATACGTTGCTGAGAATCTGTTCTTGCTGAAATCAATATTATCATTTACATAACTCAATTGCGGCTGGTGCTGTAAAATAGTAACGTTTTCGCGCAAGCGGATTAATGTCCAATCGAAACCTGCCGACAGGTTAATTTTAAATGTACTACTGAAGCGATAACCGAACTGCAACACATCAAACCCCACATTAGTTGTTTTCCAGGAGCGATAACGCAGGAATTGATTTTGCGGGGATAGCCTGAAACTGTTATTATCAAGTAAGGTAGATAACCCAAAATCTATCCGGGAGAACGTTAATCCAAACCTAAAGCCTGGCGCTTTGGAGTGGGTACGGAGGATGGTATCACCTGCCGAACCAGAACCGGCATTGGCATAACCGTATTTAAGTGTTCTACCATCTGGATTATTGGTTGAATCAATTACCTGCTTTTTACCTTGAGCAAACACGGTGATTGTCAGCAGCAATAATATAACAGTAGAGGTTATAAATCTCATATTTGGAAGTATTTAGATTGAAAGGTTAAAGGTAAGATGAATTTCAGGGGGAAATGTTTGGCTATTGTTAAAATATTGTTGTTACAAATCAACATCAATAAAGATTAACCTTACTTTTGCCGAAGAAAACCAGTATACATGCAATTTTCATTATTTCTTAAAAAGCTATTGAGCGAATTTGTTGATGTGTATAAAAGATACTTCTCATCAACTGTAAAGGCCGCTTTGTTATGGACTATCCTTTGCTTCGCGATAACACAGGTATTGGCAACCTATTGCAGTTATGACCCCGGTATACGTGCACAGCCAGTAAGTGTGTTGAGTTTTTTTATATTAAAATTCAGTGTAAATAACACCTACAGTTTTGTCGACCTGACAAGGACACTCTTTATATTTTTTGTGGCGATATTTTCAGTTAATCTCACCCAAAAAGTAACTATAAAAAATGTTATTTATCTGGTTGGAACACTCGCCGTTTGTGCTTTGCTGGATTGCGCGTTCTTCAGATTGAATACCCAATTGCAAACGTTATTTTCGACTAATCCACATGCGCTAATTTGGTCTAATGAGATAGTATTGCTACTCAGGAACTATTTACCGTTGATATTATTTGCCATTGTAATACAGCTTTGCATTGGTAAATTTAACGCAAAACATGTTGGCTTTTTATTAATAGCGCTTTGGCTGTTTAATGAGCTTGCCTACGAGTTTATTATGCTGGTAAGGCCGGTATTATTTAGCCTGCTCATGATCACGTTAAAACCAATGACCTGGCGTTATGTGATGGAAAGCGTTTTAGGGATACCGTTAATATCTTTCCTGTTTTTAGGATATTATTGCGCTATGACCGCGCCATTTTATTTGCCTGAGGAAAAGAAATAGATTTACTTTTTTGTGCGATAGTGCTTATAAATTTTCACTGCCGACATCAGGATCAATGAAAGCAGGATTAGGCCTATCAATCCGAATATCCAGCTAACAGCGTTCTTTAGCACTGCTAAAAACACTATCGCGAATAAAAATATGGTGGCTACCTCATTCCATATGCGGAGTTGGGTTGAAGTCCATTTGTAGATACCTTTTTGCATCTGTTTCATTTTATTTTGGCAGATAAAATGATAAACGATCAACCCGCCTACAAAAGCCAGTTTAATATGCAGCCAGGGTTGCTGTAACCATCCCGGTATCAAACATAACATAGTTATACCCGCAGCCAACACCAAATACATAGATGGCGTAGCGATAATATACCACAACTTACGCTCCATGATCTCAAACTGGTCGGATAAGATTGTGCGATCAGGTTCGGGTTTGGCTTGTGCCTCGGTGTGGTAAATAAACAGGCGTACCATATAGAATAGCCCCGCCATCCAGCAGACTACAAAAATGATGTGTATGGCAAGGATATATTGATACATTTTCCTGTTTAAATTGTCATTGCGAGGAACAAAGAAATCGCGAACATGCTTCCGTGCGGTTGCTTCGTTCCTCGCAATGACATTAATATTAGTAACTAAATTCTTTAATCACATCAACAGCGTATTTCACATTATCAAAAGGGATATCCGGCATAATGCCATGGCCGAGGTTGAATATAAATCCATTCTCTCCCTTCATTCTATCGAATAAACGGTAGATGCGCTCTTTGATCACCTTTTTACCGGCATACAAAACATGCGGGTCAAGGTTACCTTGTACGGCTATGCCTTTTGGTAAACGTTGTTTAATATCCAATAAGTCAACATTCCAGTCGATAGAGATTACATCCGGCTTAGCCTCTGCCATTAGCGGCGCGAAAACCGAGCTGCCTTTACAGAAAGAGATCACAGGGATATCTTTCCTATTCAATTTACTGATGATCTCAATGATATAGCGATGAGAAAATTCCTTGTAATCATCCCAAGCTAAAGCCTGTGCCCAGCTGTCGAATATTTGCACAGCATTTACACCGGCTGCAATTTGCAGGTTTAAATAATCTGCCGTTACGGTAGCTATTTTTGATAAAAGCTGATGCGCTAATTCCGGCTCGTTATGGATCAGCAATTTGGTAAGCTTAAAATCTTTTGATGACCCACCTTCAACCAAATAACTCATTACCGTAAATGGCGCACCTGCGAAACCAATCAGCGGAATACTGCCATTTAAGCGTTGCTGTATTACTTTAATAGCATCTGCCACGTATTGTAGTTTATGTACCACCTGAGTGTCCAGTTTATCAATATCAGCCTTAGTACGTATAGGATTGGCAAACTTAGGGCCAACACCCTGGGTAAAGCTTAAATCTCCACCCATTGCTTCGCCGGTAACCAATATATCCGAAAATAATATCGCTGCATCAATGCCTAATAAATCAACCGGAAGCATGGTAACATCGGCAGCAAGCTCCGGTGTTTTACACATCTCAAGGAAAGAATATTTGTTTTTAATTTCCCAGTACTCGGGCATAAACCTACCCGCCTGGCGCATCATCCATACAGGTGGACGGTTTGTTTTCTCAGAAAATGCAGCTTTTATTAATAATGAATCTCTCATAATATCAGAGAACCAAGAGTTGAGAGTCAAGAATCAGGATTAGTATACTTTTTGCTTATCCGGCTCCACACTCCTAACTCCTCGCTCTATTTGTGTTGTTTTAGTTCTTTTTCCAGTTTCTCTATCACGTCCTTCATTTTGGCGTTGATCTTTTCCTGGTGTTTATTTGCCAGCTCAATATAAGCGGCAGCTTTATCATAATTGTGTTGCCTTATGCTGATGTTCACCACATGCACTAATGCAGCCACATGATCATTAACGGATCGTAGCGGGAATTGTGCGGCAAGTTCGTAATGCTTTTCGGCAGCGTAATAATCCTGTTTTTGCAGACTTATACCTCCCATAATGAACTCGTAAAAACCACGACGTTTTTTGGCGAGCCAACCCGGGTTTGTTATTTGTTTTAACAGTGCTTCCGATTTTACATAATCTTTTTTATGGAAGCTTTTGGCCGCCATAATAACAGTACCCTCTTTAAAATACCCCCAGATCAGCACCACTATAAACATTAACGATACCGCCATCAATTGGTACACATGTTCATAGCTAAAGAAAAGCCCCATAGCTAAAAAAAGCCCTATCAAAAATATCCGTGCCGTATTGGTAAACATCTATTTCCTTTAGTGCTGATCAGTAAATTTATAACCTACACCACGTATAGAATGGAAATAAACCGGGTTTTTAGGATCTGGTTCAAAGTATTTGCGGAAAGTAAGGATAAAGTTATCAATAGTACGGGTTGATGGATATACATCGTAGTTCCATACGGTTTCCAATATTTGCTCACGCGATACAGCATCATTCCTGCGCTCAATTAAAAGCTTTAACAGCATGGTTTCCTTTTTAGTTAAAGGAGTGATAGAGCCATCGCCATTAACCAATTCAAACGAGTTAAAGTGAATAGTTTTATCCCCGATTTTATAGCTGTTAAACTCTTTCAGGTCGTCGCCTTTTAGACCACGTTTAACCAAATTGTTAACCCGGAGGATCAATTCTTCCAGGTTGAAAGGTTTGGTTAGATAATCGTCCGCGCCTTTTTTAAGGCCGGTGATCTTGTCCTCATTGGTATTTTTAGCGGTAAGGAACATGATAGGCACCTCGGTATTTTCAAGTCTGATAGTTTCAGCAACTACAAAACCATCTATTTCGGGCATCATCACATCCAATATCACTAAGTTAAAACGCTCTTCTTTAAAAAGCTGTAATGCCTTTTTACCGTTTTTAGCGGTTGATACTTTATAACCTTCCAGTTCAAGGTTAAGCTTGATGGCCTCTAATAAATGTTCTTCATCTTCGGCTAATAAAATTCTTTTCTTGTTTGGCATATCTTTACAATTTAGGTTAATGCAAATTCTACTTCAAAAATGCTTCCGGCAGGGCGGTTATCTTTAACCCTGATAGTTGCTTCGTGCTTATCCAGCACTTGTTTCACAATAAACAAACCCAGGCCGGTGCCTTTTGTGTTACGTGTATCTTCACTGCCCACCCGATAAAACCTATCGAAAATACGGTTTTTTTCATTGTCAGCTATACCGATACCATGATCTGCAACCTGCAAATGGATCTTACCTTCTTTCGAAAATAGCTTTACAGCCACAGCCTCACAAGGGCTTGAATATTTGATAGCGTTTTCAACCAGGTTAGTTACAACCGACGTTAGCGCAAATTTATCACCTGTAATCTCAATTTTAGGTTCAATCTCTGCTTCGATAATCTGCTGGTTGCAATCGCATTTGGTGATCTGCAAACGATTGACAATACTATCCACCAAAACCGATAAGTTAAACTGGGCCTTAGGGAAAGTATAAGAGCGGTTATCAATTTTTGATGCCAGCAACATATTCTCCACCATATCGTCCAGGCGCTCAATATCTAATAACGATTTATCGATAAAATCCAATGCCTGATCTCTGGTAAGATTTCGCTTTTGAATAGTTTGCAATAAGATTTTAATTGATGCCAGGGGCGATTTTAGCTCGTGAGTTACCGAAAGCAGGAAGTTTTTCTTTTGTTCCTGTAATTTCTGCTCCTTATTAATTGATGAATGCAGATAATAGGCACCCACCGAAAATACGATCACAAACATCGAACCTTCGCTCAAAATCATTCCGATACGCTTAGGTTGGAGGCTCACCAACTGGTAACCCCACCAGATCAACTCGGCAACAGCGTAAATAATTACCGCGTAAAAAATAACTAACGAACGTTTTATCATAGCTTATTTTTCGTTAAATACTAAGTCAAGACTCTCAAAGATAGCACGTTTAGCGGTTTCTAAGTCTGTTTTTGTATGGGCAGATGATATAAATCCAACTTCGTAACCTGATGGGCCTAAATAGATGCCCCTGTTGATCAGTTCACGGTGCATTTTTTTGAATTTATCCATGCTTGCCGGGTCAATATCGTCTGCTTTAGTGATATGTTCCTGATCAGTAAAAGCAAACCAAAATATAGAACCAATGGTAAATACTTTTAGTTTGTAGTTACGCTTGGTTGCATAGTTTTGGATGGTTGCCACAAACTCTTCGGTCTTGCTGTGCAGTTCATCATAAAAACCTTTGGTTAGCAATTCACTTAACTGGGCTATCCCTGCAGCCATAGCCACCGGATTACCTGATAATGTGCCTGCCTGATAAACGGAACCTACCGGAGAGATATGATCCATAATCTCGGCAGATGCACCATAACAGCCAACCGGCAAACCTCCACCGATTATTTTGCCATAAGTAAGTATATCAGGTTTAATTTTATAGTAACCGGCAGCGCCTTCAAAGCCGATGCGGAACCCGGAGATCACCTCATCAAAGATTAGCAGCGTACCGTTTTCGGTACAAATATCGCGAAGCGCCTGTAAAAAATCACGGGTTTGTAATAGCAAGCCATTATTTGCCGGTACCGGTTCAATGATAACTGCGGCAATTTGGTCTTTAAATTCGTTGAATGCTGCTTTCAGCGCTTCAACATCATTTAGGGCAACAACTATGGTTTCATCAGCGAATGATTTAGGTACACCGGCAGATGAAGTCTCGCCGAAGGTAACCAATCCGGAGCCTGCTTTAACTAATAATGAATCTGAATGACCATGGTAGCAGCCCTCAAACTTTAATATTTTATCGCGTTTGGTATAACCACGCGCCAGCCTGATGGCCGACATAACCGCCTCGGTACCCGAACTTACAAAGCGCAGTTTTTCAATAAACTGATTGTTGTTAAGGATCAGTTCGGCTAATTCATTTTCTAAAGCAGTTGGCGCACCGAACGACATGCCATGCTGCATCACTTCAATCACTTTTTCACGAACCTTAACATTGTTATGACCCAAGATCAGCGGACCCCATGAACAGCAAAAATCGATGAACTCGTTACCGTCAGCATCCCAAATATGACTGCCATCGCCTTTGGCAATAAAAAGCGGAGTACCATATACCGATTTAAACGCACGCACCGGAGAGTTAACCCCGCCCGGGAAATAGGTTTTAGCCTTAGCATATAACTCGGCAGATTTTTCCCTGCTGATATCAGGTTTCGCTTGCTTTTTATCTTTTTTATTTATTGAGTCTACCATCTTATATCTTTTTTGTCATTGCGAGGAACGAAGCAATCGCAAGGAAGCATAGTCCGCGATTGCTTCGTTCCTCGCAATGACATTTATTATTTATCCTTTTTATCTACAACCACTTATTCTTCAAAACTTCTTTAGCATGATAGGTTAATATCGCGGTAGCACCTGCCCGGCGAATGCTGGTAAGCACCTCGGTAATGGCACGCTGCTCATTTAACCAGCCGTTTTGTATGGCGGCTTTTATCATGGCGTATTCGCCGCTTACGTTGTAGGCAGCAACTGGCAATTCAGTATTATCTTTTATTAGTTTGATAACATCCAGGTACGGCAATGCGGGTTTCACCATTAAAAAGTCGGCACCTTCAGCCTCATCCAACCTTGATTCGATCAATGCTTCGCGCTGGTTGGCTGGGTTCATCTGGTAAGTTTTTTTATCGCCGAATTTAGGGGCGGAATTCAAAGCATCCCTAAACGGACCATAAAACGCACTGGCATATTTAGCTGAGTATGACATGATAGAAACCCCGGTAAAGCTATTCTCATCCAACACTTTCCTGATATAACCCACACGACCGTCCATCATATCCGATGGGGCGATGATGTCGGCTCCGCTACGGGCATGGGCCAGGGCCATTTTGCCTAAAACTTCCAGCGTTTCATCATTCAGTATCTCGCCGTTTTCGAAGATACCATCATGTCCATCGCTGCTGTATGGGTCCATAGCTACATCGGTAACAACGCAAGCATCCGGAAATTCCTTTTTTACCTCGCGGATAGCACGCAGATACAAACTTTCGTCGTGGTAGCTTTCGGTGGCGAACCTGTCTTTTAATGCTTCATCAATATTCGGAAACAGATCAAAAGAAGTTAAACCCAACTTCATACAGCTCTCCACTTCCCGCAGCAAATTATCAATGGAATACCGATAAATGCCCGGCATGGATGCCACTTCGGTTTTCTGATTCTCGCCATCAATAATAAACAGCGGGAATATCAGGTTTGCCGCGGTAACATGCGTTTCCTGCACCATTTGGCGTATCGCTTCGCTTTTCCTGTTTCTTCTTGGTCTTTGTAACATAATCTTTGTCTGAACCATGATTTATAGGATTAAAAGATTAACATGATGATAATCATCCATCGCTTAATAAATCACTTATTCTAACTATTTTATAAAATAAACATCTGGGTAATCCCCTGAATCCAATAAATCATGGTTCAGACTATAACCCAAATACCGCCTCAGCCAGCCCAACTTCGTCGGGTGAGAAAGGCAGTGCATATTTAACACCCATTTCGTCAAATTTTTTGCCGGTTGATTTGCCTATCGCTACCACTTTTTGGTAAGGATCTAGCAGATTTTCGGCAAAATAGGCATCCACGTTTGATGGGCTGGTAAATACCAACACCTCAGCACCTGATGCTTCAACATCTTCTTCTATTACTGTTTCGTAAACAGGCAGATCGATCACTTTAGTATCGGCAGATAAACCTTGCTGAATACTTTTCAATGAACCTTCCGCTCCCGGGAATAATACAGTTTGTCCTTTTACCAGCTCGGCAAAATCAGCGGCAACTTCGGCGGTATCAGTGCTTTCGCCCACATAAGTTGTAAAGTGACCTTTACGGCGCAACATCTCTTCTGATCCGCTGCCCATTACGCCAAATTTTACATCTTTAGGTAATAAGGGATTTAACTGGAAAAAATATTCAACCGCATTTTTGCTGGAGAAAAATATCCAGTCGATATGTTTCAATATATATGAATCTAACTTAGTGATCACCGGTACAGTACGTATCAATGATCTTGCTTCAATATTTATTTTATGTTTTTCTATCGCCCTGCGGAAATAACTTTGCTCTGAAAGTTCGCGGGTAATGAAAACACTTTGCGGTAATTTACGGTCCTTAGCAAACTTTGCTACGATTTTTTCAGGCAAACCTTCAGTTCTTTCGGCCTCTACAAATAACCTGTCGGGGAAATCATCGCCTTCATCGGCCTTTGAAGTAAACACCTGGAACAGCCCATCCTCCTTACGGCAATAGCACCCTAAAGGCAAATGACATCCGCCGCCAAAAAGCTTAAGAACGGTACGCTCAACAGCTAATTCTTCGGCAACATGTAAATGGTTTAATGCCTGTAAAGCGTTGAATAACTCGGTATCGCTTTCGCGTATTTGTATAGCTAAAACACCTTGCGCTGGGGCAGGTATTAATTCATTAGGCGTCAAGGTTTCCACATGAAGATCGCTCAGATCCAGACCTAAGCGGCTTACGCCTGCTTTGGCAATCATAATGGCATCGTAGCTTTCGTTACGCAGTTTTTGGATACGGGTTGGTACGTTGCCACGTAATTCCTGAATTTCAAGATCAGGGCGATGAGCCAATAGTTGTGCTTTACGCCTGTTGGATGAAGTACCTACTATCGCGCCATATTTGAGTGACAGTTTTTGATGAACATCCACGCAATCTTTTAAGATCAACAATAATTCAGATGGATCTTCACGCTCAGAAACAGCGGCAATGATCAATCCCGGCGGATTTTCAGTTGGCAGATCTTTATGAGAATGTACGGCAAGATCAATTGTTCCGGCTAATAACTCATCTTCCAATTCCTTGGTAAAAAAGCCTTTGCCTTCCAATTTGTCAAAACTCAAGTTCAAAATACGATCGCCTTGTGTTTTAATGATCTTAAATTCAGCCTTGATATTTATAGCTGCAAGGCTATCTTTAACAAAGTTAGCCTGCCATAAGGCTAGGTCGCTGCCGCGTGTTCCAATAGTAAGAGTTCTGTCCAATGGGGTTATGTGTTTGCAAGCGCAAATTTAACGTTTTGCGCTTATGAATATAGGATTAATTGAGGATATGAAAGTTGAGTGACTAAGGGAAAGTTGAAAGTGAATATTTGACGCTTTATTGATTGTGCTACGGATAGTGTTTTTTATTTATGTCATTGCGAGGAATGAAGCAATCGCGAACTATAAAAGGCTGTTACTTGTCTTTTGGTATCGCTACGTTAAGCGTCACTTTCTTTTGGCCGTCAAAAGAAAGTAATCAAAGAAACTTAGCGAAGCGACCTCATGAACACCATTAAAAACAAACACACGTGAATAAACTCCCGGCTGCGCCTGCCTCTATTAATGGTAATGCTTTTAGTTGGGTCTGTGCTAGCCGAGCCAAACGATGCCGAATTTTGACGGTGAATGATGGGCTGTGTTTTTGCCTATCGAATAGGAAAATGCAAGTTACGAAGAAAATTTTGTTTTAGTGCTGACAGTGTTTTGTCAGTAGGCGGTGGAGATTTTAGCTATTGATCAATATATCTTTTGCCATAATCATGGGCACGCTAATATATTTTTTCTCCATGTAGTTGATCACTTTTTCGAGGATCTCGCGGGATTGCTCATCCATGCCTTGTACTTCATCCACAAACACAGTATTCATGGCCATGTTGCGGATCTCTTTGATCTTTTCAGGCACCTGGCGCATGGCTAATTCAATACGGCGTTGTTTTAACATGGTTATAAACTCCGTAATATTTTGGTCGATGATAACTTCGGCGTGTACCAGTTCTTCGTAGCGTTCCTGTAAATTCTTTTTGGCAACTTCGTTTAGTGAGTGTACCTCGATAAAGTTTACTGGGAATTGCTCCAAAACCTCGGGCGCGGTATCATTTGGTACAGCAAGATCAACTATGGTTTTCTTGTCGGTTTCGCCGTTAAGGAGTATGCTGTATATTTCAGGAGTGATGATGGGCTCTGTAGAAGATGTACAGGTGATAATAGCATCAAAACCTTTATGGTAGTTTTTCAGGTCTTCCAGTTCAAAAGCTTCGCCATTCAAATCAGCGGCTAATTGCTTCGCTTTGGATATGGTACGGTTAAACACCGAGAAGTTTGAGAATTTATGTTTCTGAAGATATTTAGAGATATTAAAATTGGTTTCGCCTGCGCCGATGATCAGGATACGGGCATTGGTACACAATTTAAGATCGCGCAGTTTGCGGTAAGCTAATGATACAACCGAAATAGGATTTTTAGAGATATTGGTATCGGTATAAACCTCCTTGGCTGTTTTTACCACACAGTTCATCACCATGCGTAAAAAATCACCGGTAAGGCCAGCCTCGCGGCAGCAATCATAAGCCTTGCGTAATTGTGGCAGGATCTCTTTTTCGCCAACGATCAAACTCTCTAAAGAGCATGAGATACGCAGCAGATGATTTAAGGCTTCCTGATCTTCATAAATAGAAGCGCCTTTTAAAAACACGCCCATGTAATGGTCGCATACACCAATATTTAATGAATCAATAAAACGTTCGGTGTAAGCGGCATCAACAACCTGGTCGGTAACAATAACAAATTCAACACGGTTACAAGTAGCCAAATAAAAAATCTCAGAAATTTGAAATTGTTCTTTTACCTGGCGAAGCTTAACGGTAAGATCTTCCTGGCAAATCACCAATCTTCCCAATTCCTTCAGCTCGATCTGTTTGTGTGTAAAAGCAATTACCTTTAAGTACTTCAAAGCAGTATTTTAAATTTGACCCAACAAAAATAACAGGATAAACAGGATTCAATGTCAACACTTTGTCAAACACGAGTATTTAGAACGGTTATAAATTGAGTTCAAAAGGCACTAAAACCCAGCCAATTAAACCTAGACGAAACTTTATTCGTACATAAAATATGTCGACACTAAAAAAAATCAGCTTAGTACTGTTAATTATCGGTTACGTTGCCGCGGGAATAAATCATTTCAGGATACCACAATTTTACATCGGCATTATACCAGCGTACATGCCCTTCCCGAATATTTTAAATACCTTAGCAGGAGTGCTTGAGATAGCTTGCGGCCTGGGCCTTATTTTAAAATCGACCCGCAAATTTGCCGCATGGGGAATTGTGTTATTGCTGATCGCTTTTATACCGGTACACACCGCCATGCTGTCGGGGCACACACAAATCGGCGCTACGCATGTTCAACCGGTTTGGGCTTGGGCGAGGTTGATTTTTCAGCCGGTGCTGATTGCGTGGGCTTGGTGGCATACGAGGGATTAGTTGATGGTTAATAGTTCATGACCTGAGCACTTGTAACAAATAGCAGTAATGTTATTCCAATATTCATTAACAAAATGATCAAAAAAGAAAATTACAATATCCCCGGCGTTAAAGGCCGTGGCATGTTGATGGATATAACCTACGACGATGCCATCAGAAATGCGCCATTGGTGATTTTTGTGCATGGCTTTAAAGGCTTTAAGGATTGGGGTACCCACAATATGGTAGCGGATTATTTCGCAAGGAGTGGCTTCCGATACTTGAAGTTCAATTTTTCGCATAATGGCACCACGGCAGATAAGCCAATTGATTTTGCCGACCTGATCGCTTTTAGTGAGAATACATTTTCAATGGAGTTGGAGGAATTGAATGATGTGATTGACTTTGTGTGCAATGGTTCATCAATGCCACGGGTAACGGGTGTTTATTTGATCGGGCATAGCATGGGCGGCGGCATCAGCATTTTACAAACTGCCGGGGATAAACGAGTTAAGAAATTGGTTACCATGGCTTCGCTCGCCAGCTTTGCTAATTTATGGACAAAGGAAGCAGAAGAACAATGGAGGTTATCCGGTATTATGTATATGCCCAACTCGCGCACCGGGCAGGACATGCCTTTAAAGGTTTCTATTTTGGATGATTGGATGAATAACCCCGCCAAACTGGATATTTTAGAAAAAGCCACTTATATAAAACAGCCCTGGCTAATTGTGCATGGTGATGAAGATCCTACGGTTCCGTTAGCTCACGCGAAGCAATTAAAAAAAGCAGATAACGAGGCAGAGCTTGTAATTATAAAAGGCGGAGATCATACCTTTGGCGGATCGCACCCCTATGCGAAGGATAGTCTACCAAAAGACCTATTGGAGTTTTGTGACCTGTCGATAGAATTTTTCAAAAAATAATACCCCTGAGTTTAAATGCACGGCAATGCCGGACAACTGATTAATAATATTTATGAGTTTAAGCGGGTCAACTAAAAAGGGTAAAAAGTATCAGAATACTATACCAACGGATGAAGCGGGTTTTGGTAAAATGATACCCATACTAAAAGAGTACATTAATAACAAAGCCGAAAACATACCTAAAAAACAATTAGGACCATTTAAAACGGATGTAAGTATTTACCAAACACCGCCCGAAAGCGATTTAAGGATAACCTGGGTTGGCCACTCCAGCTTGTTGATTGAAATTGACGGTAAACGTATTTTAACTGATCCGGTTTGGAGCGATAGGGTATCGTTTTCTCAATTGTTCGGACCTAAGCGATTTTTTCAACCGCCGATCGCGCTGGAAGATTTGCCACCCTTGGATGCAGTTATTGTATCGCATGATCATTATGATCATTTGGATAAAGAGACTATCAAATTTTTCGCGGGTAAAAGCATCCCTTTTTATTGCTCCCTGGGTGTTGGGCAATATTTGAAAAACTGGGGTATATTGGAGAATTACATCTTCCAATTGGATTGGGGCGATAGCGCTATGATAGACCATGATATAGTTTTGACAGCTGCGCCTGCCAGGCATTTTTCGGGCAGAGGGGTTATTAATCGCAATGAAACACTGTGGTCGTCATTTGTTATTAAAGGGCCAAAGCATAATATTTTCTTTGGTGCCGATTCCGGGTATTCTCCTGATTTTAAAGAGATCGGCGAGGCTTACGGCCCATTCGATTTGACTATGCTGGAGATTGGTGCCTATGGTAGGTACTGGCCTGATATACACATGGGGCCTGATAATGCAAGCAATGCTAACATCAACCTAAAAGGAAAATTAATGATGCCTTTGCACTGGGGAACATTTAGCCTGGCGCCACATGCCTGGTTTGAACCTATTGAACGCTTAGTGCAGTATGGCAAGGATAAAAACATTAAGCTTTTTGTACCTAAGCCGGGTGAGCCAGCCGAGGTTAAGGAGTATAGCTCGGGGTGGTGGAAGGAATATTTGAGTTAGAAGGGAGGGCTGTCATGCTGAGCGTAGTCGAAGCATGCGGGCAGGCCTTTACACACATGCTTCGACTACGCTCCAGCGTGACACTCTCTTTTAGCTTATCCTTCTACCTCAATCCAATTACCATCTTCCCTGATAATGCCAATCAATTCGTCAAGCGCATTATCGCTTGTAATATTTTTCTTTACTGCTTCCTTACCACGATAAAGTGTAACCTTACCCGGACCAGAACCTACATATCCATAATCAGCGTCGGCCATTTCGCCGGGGCCGTTTACGATACAGCCCATGATACCAATTTTTAATCCTTTAAGGTGACTGGTTCTGCTGCGGATCATTTGGGTGGTTTCCATCAGATCAAACAATGTACGACCGCAACTTGGGCAGGAGATATATTCTGTTTTGGAAATGCGTGAACGTGTAGCCTGTAATATGCCGAATGCTGTTGAAGTGATTATATTAGACGGAAGTTGCGGCGCATCAATCCAGATACCATCGCCAAAACCATCAACTAATAAGGCACCAAGATCGGTAGCCGCGTAAAGTTGAAGTAATGTTGTATGATCTATATTTTCTTCATCAAAAGAATAAGTCCTTTTGATGATAACCGGAACATCTAAACCCAACTCTTCCATTTTAAAGAAGAAAGAGCGCTGATCGGTCATGCCGTTTAGGGCATCCGTTTCGAGCATAAAAACCAGTGTATTGTTTAATGGTAATAGTCCGAATTCTTCGGTATCGATGTCGGTTGGTTTTAACCTTACCAAGTTTAATGCTGATGAGCGGTCGGCATCGCCAATATATTCCTGTAAGGTAAATACCGGGTGGCAAAGCGTTTTATTGGTAAGCTTTTGCCAGGTATTATAATTGTAAAGCTGCTTAAGGTTGCCGGGTAATGTGAAAGATGGCAACTCATCAGCCAAATAAACAAAATCAACCGACTGCTCGGCCATGTTATATTTATCCAGTAATGGCGAATACATGTAACCTGCATCATTCAATACAGATGGATCTTTCAAATTACTTTTCGACAAATCAATAACTACCCTTGGCACCATATGCCCGCCGATGAATGCATTGGCTTCGTAGGTTTCGCGCTTTTTGTATTCGTAGGGATTGTGGGTAGGTGGTGCGGGGATGAGGGTGTGAAGTGCGCTAATATCCTCGCTCTTCGCTCTCACTTCCTCGCTCCTCTTCACGTATCTATTTACCAATGCAATCGCTACCGGTGCTTCGGCTTCAGGTTCTTCGGTTAGGGATACGCGGACGGTGTCTCCCAGGCCATCTTCCAATAATGTTCCGATACCCACAGCAGATTTTATACGGCCATCCTCGCCGTCTCCGGCTTCGGTTACGCCTAAGTGCAGCGGGTAATTCATGCCTTCTGCTACCATGGTTTCCACCAAAAGGCGATAAGCCTGCACCATTACCTGCGGGTTACTGGATTTCATGGAGATCACCAAATTATAGTAATTCAGCGCTTCGCACATCCGCATAAACTCCATTGCAGATTCCACCATGCCTTGTGGGGTATCACCATAACGGCTCATGATCCTGTCGGATAGCGAACCATGGTTTGTACCAATACGCATGGCAGTACCATATTCCTTACAGATCTTAACTAATGGCGCAAACTTTTTATTGATGCGCTCCAGTTCAGCCTGATATTCCAGGTCGGTATAATCTATTTGATCGAATTTCTTTTTGTCGGCGTAGTTACCGGGGTTTACGCGTACCTTTTCGACTATACGCGCGGCAACTTCGGCTGCATTGGGAGTAAAATGTATGTCGGCAACCAACGGCGCGGTGTAACCACGCTGGCGTAATTGCTTTTTTATTTCGGCTAAATTCTGGGCCTCCTTAATGCTTGGTGCGGTGATACGAACGTACTCGCAACCAGCCTCAATCATTCGTATAGATTGCTCAACCGTACCAATGGTATCCATGGTATCGGTGGTGGTCATGCTTTGTATTCGGATGGGGTTGTTACCACCCATAGGCACATCGCCAATGTAAACCTCGCGAGTTACAAAACGCGAATATTCAGTTAACGAATTACAATAACGGCCTTGCAGCAATTTAATGGCATCAGTACTCATGCAGAGAATTTATAATGCAAAAATACGAAATAGGTTTTATGGATTTAACACAGAATAGTTTAAAGCTTGTAAAGTTTAGGTTAAGGATTACATAATTATTTATGATCTCACAATAACGCTTGTTTTGCTTCATCGGTAACTTCCTTTACAAATTCAGCTTTTGCAACACGATAGCCGACTCGATCGTGCTTAAACTTGTTTGCGAGTCTAAGTTTTAACTCTTCATATTCTCTTGCCGTTTCGGGATGATCGATTAGGTAATCTCTAAAAAAAATCCTATCCCATAAAGGATGATCTTTCGGCCCGGCATGTATGTGGTAAGTTTGTCCTTTAGGGCTCATAATATTATATCCTTTGACAAACACCATGTGAGTGTTTGCACCTTCAGTTTGCCAATTAAACTCATATGATAGGCATTTCATTAACTCTATCATTTTTTGATTTTTCCCTTCATCAAATTCTACTTCCATCAAAATGTCGATGGTATCTTTGGCTGCAAGTCCTGGCACAGAGGTACTGCCAAAGTGTTCGATCCTGGAAAACAACTCTGCTGATAAAGTATCTGTAATTAACTTTTTTTCAATCTCAAACAGAAGCGGCCATTTTTTATTGTAAGAGCTAATTTCTATCGGAAAAAGATGTCCTATTTCTTCTTTAGTCAAATCTTGTAAAGTCTTTTCTTTCATTGATGAGTAAAGTTTAAATCAACCTATCCTTAATCACCAAAGTACCCGCAACTACATCATGCAAGCACTGCTGCTTGCCGTTAAAGAAGCTGTATAGGTATCCAGTAAATAAAGTCAACACTGATAATATTTTAGCCAGATTCCTGCCGAGGGATTTTGCAAAGTCGATGCGTTCGCCTTGCATATCAGTAACTTTTATTTTGAGTATCTGCTTGCCATAAGTTCCTTGCTTTGCTGATGCTTCCATAATAACGTGGTAGATGAAGTTGGCTATCGGGATTATACCCAATACGCTTGCTGCTATAATTATTTGTGTAGATTTTTCAGAAATGAACAGCAATGCTATCACCCCCAAAAACACTATCATCAACGATACCATAAACCAATCCAATGCGGATGCCATCCAGCGTTGATCGAACCCGGCGAAATATTGTGGAGCGAGATGTTGTTTACTAAAGCCAAGAAGCCCACGAAGTTCTTCAACTTCATGAGCTTCCTTGTAATCATCCATAGTGGATGATCTTACAAAATCAGTGGGTTTGATTTTGTGTTGTTTTAATTCATCTATATTAAACGGGCCTTGGGGTTTACCGTTTATAACCAGCAGGTATTTGTTTACCGAAATAACATCCGGCATATTAATACTTGTTCACTTTAAAGTCGGACATGCCCCCGCTTATGTTAATATGTATTTTATTTTTAGCGGATGCAAAGCCTGGAGTTTGGTAATTACCATCGCTTGTTTTTGTAAAACCATCAAAGTTGTTGGATGATAAGCCTGAATCAGTTTCAATTTCACAGGCGGCATTTTGCGGAATACTGATATTTACGCTGGCCATACCGGTTGAAACCTCCACATCGGTATTTGCTAAAGGCTGCCCTAATTTTACTTTGAAAGATGCTGCGCCACCACTTAACTTAAGTTTTTGCACTTGATATTTACTTAAATCAAAGTCGATACCGGCTGCACCCGCTTCTACATAAATACTCCATACCGGGCTATTATTTAATTCAAAGTTCACCGCGTTTTTATTATCGTCATTTCCCCAGTTAAAATGTCCGCCATTTTTTTGCTTCATATCGAAGTTAAGCACATAGTTTGAGCCGCTATTTGAATGTGAAAGCTCATAACTGCTGAAGTGTTCTTTGGTGTCAGCCTTAAATAACTGATTAGTGGTATCGGTTAAATTGTATTGGGTACCACCACCGCTAATGTGCAATTCCGCAGTTTTTGCATCGGCGCTATAAGGTAAAATAAAATTGCTGCTGCCTGCTATTTTTACAATACCCTTAACACCTGTGGTATCATCGTCATCATCGTCGTCGTCATCATCACTATCATTGTTGTTGCGGTTATGATTATGGTTGTAATCGTGCCAGCTATAGCTGTACCAAGGCCAGTTGTACCTGTCGCCAAAATTGCCAAACAATAGTAAACCAAAGCCTAATATGATAACACCTATTTTCGCGGCGTAAGCTATAGGTGTGTTATTGTGTACAAACACCAGGTTAACACCGGCTATGATCAAAAATATTGGCCATAAGTGGAATATATTGCCCCAGTGGAAGTTGATGTAACCAAAATTATCCAGCAGGAAGGCGAGCCCTATGAGTACCAGAACAAGGCCCGGAATTATTTTATCGTTTTTCATGATTTATACAGTTGGAGTGTTGTCAGTTGATGGATTAGTTGTAGTAGTTGTTTCATCTGCCTTAGGAGTATCATTAACAGGATTTTGCCAGTTAGGGTCTTCCCATGGTTTTTTTTGCTGGCCTTTAAGAATCAACCCTATACCTACGGCAATTACAAATACCGGCCAAAGGCGATGAATATGAAAATCGGGGATGAGGTCAAATTCGTGCATTAAATAAGCTCCGCCTAAAAATATCAGCACCACACCAATTACTAGTCCCGCGTTTGAGCGTTGTTTTGGTGGGATAGTCCCCAGTGGCAGGTTTGATGTTGTCGGTGGAACAATATAATCAACAGTTGCCGGGTCGGATGGGGTGATAAATGGGTTGTAATATTTGTTGGGTAGCACTATCCATAATATAATATAAGGGATAAGGCCAACGCCCATAATAAAGAATGCAAATGCGAATAATAAGCGGACAACGGTAATATCCATATCCAAATATTCGGCTAAGCCGGCGCAAACACCACCGATCATTTTGTGGTGCGGGTCGCGATATAATCTCTTTTCCATTTTGTTTGATATTAAATTTTAAACCTGGCCGTTAACCGGCTTTATTACTATTTCATCTACATTGGCACCGGGACTCAGCTTGTAGATGTTTACTACAGCCGATGCGATATCCTCGGGCAGTACCATTACGTTTTTATCTACGGCAACGCCATCCCATGAGCTGGTTAATGTTGAGCCGGGAATTACAGCGGTTACCTTTACATTATGTGCTTGTAACTCCAAACGCATTACTTTGGTTAGACCAAACAATGCGAATTTTGTTACGCTATAAGTACCCGCTTCAACCACCGGATTTAGCGATGCAACAGAGCAGATATTGAAGATATGCCCCTCGCCTGCAGCTATCATTTTTTTACCAAAGTAGCGGTACAATTCATAAGCCGGTGCAAGGTTGGTATTGATGCTTTTTTGAAAGGTATCTTCGCCATCATCTAAAATACTGAAGGGTTCATAAATGCCTGCATTATTAACGATGATGTTGATGGCACCTAGTTGCTTCTCAGCAGCAGCGGCAAACTTTAATATTTCGGCCTTTACACTTACATCGGTAGCGGCAGTAAATATTTTTATGTTTGGGTTGATGGTGGTAAGTTCAGCTTTTAAATCAGCAAGGTCCTTTTCACCGCGTGCACAAACAGCTACGTTAATGCCTTCTTTGGCTAACGCGATGGTAATTGCCCGGCCAATTCCTTTTGTTGCTGCGGTGATAAGTGCGTTTTTCATTTTATAATTTATTCTTTGGTTTGTTATAACACTACAAATGTAATATGGATTGTATACGCTTACTTATAGCTTTTGGCAAAGCGATTTAAAAAGTCGGTAAAATGCCATATAATTACGGTAAACAGAATAAATGTACCTGAAATACAACAAGCAGCAAGCCTTATTGTTAAAAAGATGTATTTTTAACCGATTTTTTAGTTTTACATGTTTCATAGCTTAGGAAAATATATACTCTTACTACGTTTAAGTTTCAGGAAGCCTGAAAAATTTAGCGTTTATTGGGCCGAAGTAATGCGCGAGATGGTTTCTGTAGGGGTGGGTTCGCTGGGCATTATATCTATCATTTCGGTATTTATCGGGGCGGCAACTACTATACAGGTAGCCTTCCAGTTGTCAAGTCCGTTAGTACCGCGCAGTATTGCAGGCAGTATCGCGCGGGATTCCACGATATTAGAGTTCAGTCCAACCATATCATCACTGGTATTGGCCGGGCGTGTGGGCTCCAGCATGGCATCACAAATTGGCACCATGCGTGTTACAGAGCAAATTGACGCTTTAGAGATCATGGGCGTAAATGCCCCGGGATATCTAATATCACCCAAAATTATCGCGGGTGTTACCATGTTCCCGATATTGGTTATTGCATCAATCGCTTTAGGTATTTTCGGAGGGTGGCTTGCCTGTGTACTTTCAGGCGACGTTTCTCCTGCTGATTACCTTAGCGGTGTACATGAGGGTTTTGAAGGTTTAACCATTAGAGTTGCCATAGTTAAGGCGATAGTATTTGGATTTATTATTACCTCGATATGTGCTTATCAGGGTTTTTATACTAATGGCGGCGCGCTGGAAGTTGGTCAATCTGCTACCAAGGGTGTGGTATATAGTTGCGTTATGGTTTTATTTGCCGATTTGGTTATAACCCGTGTAATGCTATGATCGAGATAAAAGGCATAACTAAAACTTTTGGCGATAATGAGGTACTAAGGGGTATAAGCGCAAAATTTAAACCGGGCAAAAATAACTTGATCATTGGTGGTTCGGGCTCAGGGAAAACCACCTTGCTTAAATGCATTGTTGGCCTGCACGAACCTACAAAAGGTGATGTTATTTTTGATGGTGAAAATTTTACCGAAATGAACTTTGAGCAGCGTGTGCCTATCCGTACTCATATCGGTATGTTATTCCAAAACTCAGCTTTGTTTGATTCGATGACAGTTGAAGAAAACATTATGTTTCCGTTAAACCTGTTCACCAACCGTACCCATGCGGAAAAACTCGACCGTGCTAATTTTTGTTTAGAACGTGTTAACCTGAAAGGTAAAAACAAACTATATCCTTCGGAATTATCAGGTGGGATGAAAAAACGTGTGGGTATTGCCCGCGCCATATCCATGCAACCCAAGTATTTGTTTGTGGATGAGCCCAACTCTGGCCTCGACCCAAAAACATCTATTTTGATTGATGAACTGATTAATGAATTAACCGAAGAATACCAGATCACTACTGTAATTGTAACGCATGATATGAACTCGGTAATGGGCATTGGCGATCACATCATCTTTTTACATCAAGGCAAAAAATGGTGGGAAGGTACCAAAGACGAAATCGCTCATACTGATAATAAAGAACTCAACGACTTCGTATTCGCCAGTAAATTTATGCGGGCTGCAAAGGCACGTCTTTAGTGATTAGTTAATTAGTGAGTAGAGATTAGTTTTAGAACTGATATATTTGCAGAAAATTAACTAATCTCTATTCTTCAATCTCTAATCACTCTCCACCCACATGATCCAACTCCTCACACCTACGCACTGGAAAGATTACGAGCTGATTGATTGCGGCGATTTTGAAAAACTGGAGCGTTTTGGTACCGTAATTTTAATACGCCCCGAACCACAAGCGGTTTGGAGCAAGGCTTTGCCTGCAAGCGAATGGCAGCGACTGCACCATATTAAATTTAAAGGCCGTTCTGCAACATCGGGCGACTGGGTGAAGAAGAACCCTAATATCCCCGACCGCTGGCATATTGAATATAAAAATAAGGATGCAGCTATAAAATTCAGGTTGGCAATGACGTCATTTAAGCATTTGGGGATTTTCCCGGAGCAGGCGGTTAACTGGGATTATATATCCAAAAACATTAAGCAATTTAAAATACCCGAACCAAAAGTGCTTAACCTGTTTGCTTATACCGGTGGTGCGTCATTAATAGCTGCTGCTGCCGGTGCTGATACTACGCACGTAGATTCCATTAAACAGGTAGTTACCTGGGCAAATGAAAATCAGGAAATATCGGGTATAAAAAACATCCGTTGGGTAGTTGAGGATGCATTAAAATTTGTGAAGCGTGAATTAAAACGTGGCAAAAAATACAACGGTATCATCCTTGATCCGCCTGCTTATGGTCATGGCCCTAATGGTGAAAAATGGAAGCTGGAAGATCATATCAATGAAATGATGCATGATGTAATGGAATTGCTGGACCCCGAAGAGCATTTCCTAATATTGAATACTTACTCTCTTGGGTTTTCATCTGTAATTATTGAGAATCTGATCAGAGGCGCTTATCCTAAGGTAGAAAACCTGGAAATTGGCGAATTATATCTACAGGCAACATCGGGCCCAAAACTACCGCTGGGTGTATTTGGCAAGTTTTATAAAAATAAAAATTAATTAGCCCGTTAAAAATTTATATTTACACGATAGTATTATTTTAATTATGACCCATTAATCATAACTCAAATAATACATAACAACATTACAATTAGCTATTTATACATTACCCGCGTTTTATGAAATTGAAAAACATTATTTTTTCTGCCACTTTTCTGCTGTTACCCTTAATATTATTTACTAATTGCAGTCAAAGCAGCTCTTCGGCAAAAGATGCGGTTAAAAATACTGCGAAACCGACAGGTACAACAACTACCACCACTACAGAAACGGACACCGTTACACATCCGGTAACTTATCCGCCGCTTAATAAAAAGCTGTACGATTCGTTAATGAAAAAACTTGCCCATGGGGATACTACGGGAAAATGGCCGGTAAAAAATGCGCCTTACCCATTACCGGGAGCAATTTTACCGTTTAAACGTGTGGTTGCTTATTATGGTAACCTATATTCAAAAAAGATGGGCATTTTAGGCGAGCTTCCGCCAAATGAAATGCTTGCACGTTTACACCTGGCGGTACAAGAGTGGCAAAAAGCTGATCCCTCAACCCCGGTACAACCTGCTTTACACTATATAGCTGTTGTTGCCAGTGGTGACCCGGGTAAAGACGGTAAATACCGCCACCGCATGCCATTTAAACAAATTGATACCGTATTGTATCTGGCGAAAAAAGCACATGCTATTGTGTTTTTAGATATCCAGGTATCATTAAGTAATATTCGCGCTGAATTGCCTTTATTAGAGAAATACATTGAAATGCCACAAGTACATATCGGTATCGACCCTGAATTCTCTATGAAAGACGGAACCTTGCCGGGTAGAAAAATAGGCACATTTGATGCATCCGATATTAACTATGTATCTGATTATTTGGCTAATGTTGTTCGCAAGTACAACCTGCCTCCAAAAATTTTAATTGTACACCGTTTTACCAGGAAGATGGTAACCAATTACAAAGAAATTAAACTACATAAAGAGATACAATTTGTAATGAACATGGATGGATGGGGCGAACCAGACCTGAAAACAGGTACCTACCGCAACTTTATTTACCCTGAACCGGTTCAATTTACCGGCTTCAAATTGTTCTACAAAAACGATATTAAAAAGGCGCCACACCACATGCTAACCCCGCAGGAGGTATTAAAATACAAACCTTATCCTATTTACATACAATACCAATAGGTTTATCTGCCATAAACAAAAAAGTCTCATCCTTATCGGATGAGACTTTTTTGTTTGGTTAAAGTAAAGCCATCTCAAACTAATATTACAAACTTAATATCAGCGTGTAAGGCATAATTATTATTTTCGCCGATTATAATATATTCTCTAATAATTAATATAGGTCTTTTAATTACTCACCAGCCTTAATGAAGTTTAATTTTGTTTTTAGTGCATTTATCATTGCCATGTTTATTGGCCTGGATAGCTATGCGCAGCAAAATCAATCATCAGGTATTCCAATTAAAAAACTATCCCCTGTCGGCGTTAATCCTGGATCAAAGGATACCACAGTTATGGTTAAGGGTACAAAGCAACAGGATATAGGTGACGTTCTACATAAGCTGTTCCACAGCAAAACCACGCCAGAGATTGATTCTATCACCTCAAAACCACAAGTTTCAGTAGTACCGGCAATTGGCTATACGCTGGTAACCAGTTTTGCGGTTGTGGTATCGGGTAATATAGCATTTCGTAACGGGCCTCAATCCAGAATATCAACCGTGGTAGCAAGCGCATCGTATACTGAAAATAAACAGTTTATTATGCCAATACAAACCAACTTTTGGACTAAGGATAACAGCTATGAGTTTGTTGGCAATTACAGCTATTTAAAGTACCCGCAAAGTACATATGGGTTAGGCAGCAATTCAAGAATATCTGCCGATGACCCGATGGATTATTCTTTAATACAGTTTTATGAAACCATATTAAGGCATGTTGGCGGGAATTTTTATGCAGGCCTAGGTTATGATTTTGATGACCATTGGGATATATCCGAAAGAGGTAATCCTGACGGGTCTGAATCTGACTATGCTAAATACGGTACAGCAACACGTACTATATCATCAGGTTTTACAATTAACGGTCAGTTTGATTCGCGTGATAACGCGATTAACCCATCAAAAGGAACATACGTAGGGCTACAATTGCGTAATAGCGACAAAAACTTTGGCGCCACAAAAAATTGGCAATCGTTAATTATTGATGTACGTAAATACATTAATTTCCCTGAAGGATCAGACAATACACTCGCCTTATGGAGTTATGATTGGCTGATTGTTGGTGGTAAACCACCATATCTTGATCTCCCCGCAACAGGCTGGGATGCGAATTTCGCTACCGGTCGAGGTTACATCCAAGGCAGGTTCCGTGGTAATGATATGCTATATGGCGAGGCAGAATATCGCTACAAAATTACGGCTGATGGTGTGCTTGGCGGTACTGTATTTTTAAATGGTGAAACGTTTAACGCTGAACGGGGTACAAGCTTACAATCCATACAGCCGGGTTTCGGGCCGGGATTACGTGTAAAGCTGAATAAAGTATCCAATACCAATATTTCCATCAACTATGGCTTTGGTAACGAAGATTCCAGAGGTTTATTTATTTCTGTAGGCGAAGCATTCTAATATTCATTTACCGGTGGCATATAAGCCAGCTTTTTATCAAAGTAAGTATTCCAGCTGGCTTGTTGCACACGGTTTACCATATGCTCGGTATCTGCATCGTAGTCTAAATTCAATTGCTTATATTTTGCATCAACCCGGTCAAATATTGCCTGGGCTTGTTGGCGATAGTTAGCATAGAATACTGTTTTGCCTACCGTGCGCAATAATTCCTGTTGCTCCATGTAAGCAATTGTATAATGACCTTGCTCATGTCTCAGAATCTCGGCAAGCTGATCTTGTGATTTTATCATCCTGCGGTTCATCCATGACCTGTTCCTGTTCATGGTTACCTTAATATCGAATTTCAGCAGGTAGTAATTATCTTTCGGATTGGCTTCGTAATGAAAATCAATAGTGCAATTTGTGTAAGCAACCACCCCATCTCCATTTGTGCGTGGCATACCCTGAAAATCGTTGGGTGTTAATTTTTGATAAGAATCACCTTGTGCCGATGCTTTTTGCAAAGCCGGCAAACTCAAAACAACTGCACAAATCAACCCCGGTAAATTAATTTTCATTTAATTATTTAGCACTTTTCCCTTTCGACTGCTCGTTATGCAAAAGGTTTAGGCTCATCATCTCTTTCATTGTTTGTTGCATAGCATCAGTTGATCCATCAAGGAAGATCACATTGCCCTGTGAGTTTTCCGCGAAGTGTTTGATAGATTCAGTCCACATAGTGAAAAGAATAACGGAAGTATCCATGTGCGCATCCTGCATTTCCTTAGCAGCTACACTCATACCTTTGGCCACTTCCTGACGGAATAGGGCCACACCCTGTCCGCGTAGTTGTGAAGCCTGACGTTCAGCTTCAGCAGAAATCTTAATCGCGTTACCTTCTGCTTCAGCAGCTTTGGTTTTAGTGATCAATAGTGCTTGTCCTTCGTTTTCAGCTGCCGCTTTCAGGTTGTTTGAGGCAACCACCTGGCTCATGGATTTCATGATGATATCATCAAAAGTAATATCATTCAACTGCAGATCCTGTAAATGGTAACCCCAATTTTCTAAAATTACATCTAATTGCTCTTTAACATGCTCCACAATATCACGACGAAGCACCAATACTTCTGCCTGGCGTTTGGTAGCTACAAAAGCACGGATAGAGCCTTCAACGGTACGGATCAGCGCCTGCATCAGGTTACGCTCATCAACAAATTTAAATGCTACGTTCACTATACTTTCTTCGGATTGATTGAGTACAGAATAAAGCAACATGGCTTTAAAATATACATTAGCCTGATCGAATGTTACAGCCTGAAACTCCAATTCGACCGAACGGTTTTGGATAGAGATGCGTGAATACACGTTTTCGATCAACGGAAGCTTAAAGTTTAAACCCGGCGACATGATGCGGCGGTATTTGCCAAATACCGTAATTACGGCAATAGTGCCCTGTTTTACAGTCACAAAGCATGACGATAAAATGATCAGCGCAATAAAAATAATAACAAATAATACGATTATTGAGGTTGACATAGGTGATAAAAATTTATAATCTAATATAGAATTAATTATTGGTGTGTTATTTGTTTTTAATAAAACAATCGCAACAAAAAACTCAACCATGAACTTAAAACGTACTTTCGGCGCTATCCTTACTGTATTAGGAATTATAGGGCTTATTTATGCCGGCATCGGTATTATTAACCATACCACCGGCGCAACCACACTTATTGTAGTTGGCTTAATTGCATTACTATTTTTCTTTTCGGGGATAAGCCTGGTAAAAAACACAAGGGACGAATCGTAATAAGTTGACAATTTTTAAATTATTGTTCAAAAAAAAATCCCTTCGGCTGAAAGGATTTTTATATTTAGGTTTAGAATTAGTTAGTGCTGCTGGTGCTACCCGTGCCGGCATCGGGCGAATCATCTATCTGGCTTTTAAATGAGCTAAGTAAGCGACCTCCTCTATAAAAGTATCTGCTGTAGTAAGCATCATCCAAACTACTGATGGCTACACCCTTTGATGAGGCGTGCGCGAAACGGTTATTGCCAAGGTATATACCAATATGCGATATACGGCGGCTATGTATTTTAAAGAAAACTAAGTCTCCTTCTTTTAATTCATCTTTACCAACCGGGCTAACCATGCTGAAAATATCACGTGAGTTACGTTTGATATCCAGGTTAAAAACCTCGCTGTATAATTCTTTTGTAAACGCGGAGCAATCGATACCTCTTTTTGAGCTTCCGCCGAAACGGTAAGGGGTTCCGATCCAATCGTATACAAAATGGAAAAGTTTCATGTTTGAGGTTGCGGATAAAGCAACTCCCATAATTTGTGACAGATAATCTTTTGCTAAACTTTCGTCGTCGTCCTGTGTTTTTGCAACAGGCTGAGCCGGTGTTATTTTTGTTTGAGCCTGAGCAGCTAAAACACTGAAAAATAAGACAATAACAATTAACGTTTTCTTCATTTAATCCTTAGTTTGTTGTTATTAGGTCAACAAAATGTTTATTAAATTATACAATGTGTACATCGTAGGATACAAAACTATCCAAATTTTTCAATTATGCAAATAAAAAGGGGCATTTTTTAGAAAAAACACAATGCCAATAAACTTTACATTCGCTATAACTTATTAACTATTAGTAAACAATTGTAAATTATAACAATTATTCTTACGCTTTTTGTAGCAAAATAGATACAGAAATGTCAATTCAACATTTTCCGGGAGGGATACTATTATAATATAGTGTAATAATTAAGAAATCTTTTTGAAGAAATGCATAGTAGTTTCGATAATTTGCAGGATATAATTAGATTTGCGCTTTACTCAGAAAAAAATTGGTTGTTTACAAATGAGTTCGATCGAAATAAATAAAGATACCTACCTTAAGTGGTACGAGTGGATGCTGCTGATGCGCAGGTTCGAAGAGAAAACCGGGCAATTATACGGACAACAGAAAATAAGGGGCTTTTGCCACTTATATATAGGCCAGGAGGCTGTGTTAGCCGGAGCCATGTCGGTTATAAGACAAGAGGATAGTATGATCACTGCATATCGTGATCACGCGCATGCGCTTGCTAAAGGCGTAACGCCAAATGCGATAATGGCTGAAATGTATGGCAAAGCTACCGGATGCTCAAAAGGCAAAGGCGGTAGTATGCACATGTTCGACAAGGAAAAGCATTTTTACGGTGGCCATGGTATAGTAGGCGGCCAAATCCCTTTGGGAGCAGGTGTTGCTTTTGCTGAAAAATATAAAGGTACCGACAATGTGAACATTGCTTACATGGGCGATGGAGCTGTTCGTCAGGGAGCCTTAAACGAAACCTTCAACATGGCTGCTTTATGGCAGTTGCCTGTAATTTTTGTTTGCGAGAACAATGGTTACGCAATGGGTACTTCAGTTGCACGTACTACTATCCAAACAGACATCTACAAATTAGGCTTACCTTACGGTATACCATCATCAGCTGTTGACGGTATGGACCCTGTTGCGGTACATAACGCGATGGACGAAGCTGTACAACGTGCACGCCGTGGTGAAGGACCAACATTTTTAGAAATGCGTACTTACCGCTATAAAGGCCACTCTATGTCCGATCCTCAAAAATATCGTACTAAAGAGGAACTGGAAAGCTATAAAGAAAAAGACCCGATTGAAATGGTTAAAGAAACTATTGAAAAAGAAGGTTATGCTGATGAAAAATGGTTTGAAGAAATAGCTGCCAAAATTAAGGCTGAGGTTGAAGAAGCGGTAAAATTTGCTGAAGAATCGCCATGGCCTGATGCATCAGAGCTTTATACTGATGTTTACGTTCAGACAGATTACCCTTACATCAGGGACTAATTATATAATACACAGAATTTAAACTATTCAAAAACAGAATGGCTGAAGTAATTAAAATGCCCAAAATGAGCGACACCATGACTGATGGTGTTTTAGCGAAGTGGCATAAAAAAGTTGGCGATAAAATAAAATCAGGCGATGTAATTGCTGAGATCGAAACAGATAAGGCCACTATGGACTTTGAATCATATCAGGATGGCACTTTGCTATTTATCGGTATCGAAGAAGGACAAGGTGCACCTGTTGATTCTGTTATTGCTGTAATAGGAAAAGAGGGAGAAGATTACAAAGCCGCGTTAAGCGCTGTACCTGAAGCTGCTCCTGCAAAAGCTGAGGCTGCACCTGCTGCCGAAGCACCAAAGCCTGCTGTAGCCGCGGCCCCTAAAGTGGATACATCAAGCATACCGGCAACTGTAATACGCATGCCGGCGCTAAGTGATACCATGACCGAGGGTGTTATAAATAAATGGAACTTTAAAGTTGGTGATAAAGTAAAATCTGACGACTCATTAGCTGACGTGGAAACCGATAAGGCTACCATGGAAGTTGTAGGTTACGAAGATGGCACTTTATTATACATAGGCCCTAAAGAAGGCGAAGCTGCACCGGTAAATGGCATTATTGCCATTGTTGGTAAAGAAGGTACTGATATTACTCCTTTATTACAGGATACAGGATCAGCACCTGCCGCTAAAGCATCTGAGGCTGCACCTGCTGCAACATCAGCACCTGCTGAAGCTGCACCTGCTGAATCACAGTTCAGCGCGGATGACAGTCGTGTTAAGGCTTCTCCGTTAGCGCGTAAGATCGCTAAGGAAAAAGGCATCAACCTTAACCAGCTAAAAGGTTCTGCTGAAGGTGGCCGTATTGTTAAAAAAGATATTGAATCATTTGTACCATCGGCTGCGCCTGCTGCAAAACAAGCTGCGGCACCTGCTGCTTCAGCTCCTGCACCATCAGCTCCGGCTGCTGTTGTAGTTGCACCGTATGTTGGTGTTGAGAAATTTACCGAGAAACCGGTTAGCCAAATGCGTAAGGTTATTGCCAAGCGTTTGTCTGAAAGTTTATTTACTGCACCACATTTCTATGTTACCATGTCGATTGATATGGACCAGGCGATCGTGGCACGTGGCAAAATAAATGAAGTTGCCCCGGTTAAAATATCATTTAATGATTTTGTATTGAAAGCTTGCGCGGTTGCCTTAAAACAACACCCGGCAATCAATTCATCATGGCAGGGAGATAAAATTCGCTTTAATGAGCATATCAACATCGGTGTTGCCGTAGCTATCGAAGATGGTTTATTGGTACCGGTAGTTCGTTTTGCTGATGGAAAATCATTAAGCCAGATCTCGGGTGAGGTAAAAGACTTCGCACAACGCGCGAAAGCTAAAAAACTACAACCTGCTGATTGGGAAGGTTCAACCTTCACTATATCGAACTTAGGTATGTTTGGTGTTGATGAATTCACCGCCATTATTAATACTCCTGATGCTTGTATTTTAGCAGTAAGTGGTATACAACAAGTTCCGGTTGTTAAGAACGGCGCTGTTGTACCAGGTAACGTAATGAAAGTAACCCTAAGCTCTGACCACCGTGTGGTTGATGGCGCTACGGCATCTGCATTCTTGTTAACATTGAAATCATTGTTAGAAGAACCGGTTAGGCTTTTAGTATAAGAATCAAGGCTTTAATACAGAAGAGCGGCAGATAATCCTGCCGCTCTTTTTTTGAGCTACTTAATGTTCACAGGAGCATTTGATGCGAGCGAACTTTTATCTAAAAGTTTCGCGCTTTCGGCCAGTTTTATAAATTCTGAGCGGTAACCATCATTATCCTCGCCCTTACCCTGCCTTGCAAGGCTTATAGCCTGGTCGTAATTTGATTTTTGTTTGAATTGAGAATCCCTCAGCAGCATTCCAAATTCAGCAACCGCGGCAGCAAATTTAAAATCGGCAGAAGTCCTATTTAAATTCTCCGGATTATCATTCACCACTGCCTGGCTTAATTTACTCACCATGGAATCCGGTTGTTTGTACCTGAATTTTATAGTCAGCATTTCATTGCTTGCGGAAGACGACTTTTGCACTTCATCTGTTTTCTGGTACTTAAGCGGATCTACCGAAACAGAATAATCATCCTTAATTCCGGCAGGCACTATTTCATAAAGCGCGGTAACGGTATGGCCGCTGCCCATATCACCGGCATCTTTCCTGTCATTATTAAAATCCTCTTTGTTTAACATCCGGTCTTCATAACCCAATAAACGATAAGCCTGAACTTTAGCCGGATTAAATTCAACCTGAAGTTTTACATCTTTAGCAACAGTAAACATGGTGCCACCAAACTCGCTAACCAATGCCTTACGGGCTTCGGTAATGTTATCTATGTAGAAATAATTACCGTTGCCTTTGTCGGCAAGGGTTTCCATTTTACTATCCTTAACATTACCCATACCAACACCCATTATGGAGATAGCTACATTTGTTGCCCGCTCCTTAACTATTAACGATTCCATATCCCCATCGCTTGATGGGCCTACGTTAAAATCGCCATCGGTAGCCATAATAATGCGGTTGTTTCCATTCTTTATAAAATTATCTGCAGCCATTTTATAAGCCAGCTTTATACCCTCGCCGCCATTAGTCGATCCTCCTGCATATAATTGATCAATAGTGCTATCTATCCTCTCCTTATTGCCGCCACTGGTTGGTGCCAACCTTAGTCCGGCTTCACCAGCGTAAGCTACTATGGTAACTTTATCTTTTGGCCTCAACTCATCAACTAACATTTTCATCGCGGCTTTAACCAATGGCAGCTTGTTGGCATCTTGCATCGATCCCGAAACATCCAACAAGAAAACCAAATTTGATGCAGGCAATTTATCAGTAGCTATAGTTTTTGCTTTTAATCCAATGCGCAACAGGCGGTGGGCAGGATTCCAGGGAGCTGATGACAACTCAGTATGAATCGCAACCGGTTCCTTATCCTTTGGGCTTGATAGATCACAACTAAAATAGTTCACCATTTCTTCTATCCTAACAGCATCAGCAGGCGGTAATTGTCCATTATTAATAAAACGGCGTATGTTGCTGTACGAGGCATTATCTACATCAACAGAAAAAGTGGAAAGGGGATTATCCTTAGCATTATTAAAACTGTTTTCTACTATGGGCTGATAGCTTTCATCGTTGGTTGGCATAAGGGATAAACTTACTGGCCTTCCGCTAACCGGTGGATTCATATTAGGGTCAGCCTCCGTTACTTTAGCATCTGAGTTCCCTATCGGCGCATCTATAGTAATATCTGCATTGGGATTGCTTACATTTCTTCTGCTGTGGTCTCTTTTTGGAATGCCATTAGCGATTGTCACAACCTCATTCAGGTTGTTGTTATTGGGTATTAACACCACATTTATCACGTCGGTTTTACCAATTTTAATAACCTGTTTTTGGTAACCTACATAAGTAAAAGATAGCTTATGATCACTTTCTGGTACATCTATAGCATATAACCCATTTCGATCAGTTGTTGCGTATAGTTTAGCTCCTACAACTGCTACCGATGCGCCTGCCAAAGCGGTATTCGCATCAGATACTTTGCCGGTGATGTGGCGGCTACTATTCGGCTTAAACCCGGTTAAGCCCGTAAACAGTAAAATAATACATAATAGCTTTTTCATAATGGTCGTTTTTTTAATACATGATGCAGCCATAATGATATTTCCATAAGCCGTTTAAAAAAATTATTTTGTGCTGCCGTAAATGAACTTTTTCAACCAAACCATAAAACCCGACGAAGCTGATGACGATGCTTTGCTGAACAGCTACCGCCAAAGCGGCGATCTGGCTGTATTGGGACGGTTGTTTGAAAAATATGTATCGCTTGTTTATGGTGTTTGTTTAAAATACCTGAAAGATGAGGACCAGGCCAAAGATGCGGTGATGAGTATCTTTGAGGAACTGGTTAAGAAAACCAAACAGCATGAAATAAAACAATTCAGGGGTTGGCTATACGTTTTGGCACGTAATTATTGTTTAATGCAACTACGGACAGGTAAAAAAATGGAAGTGGTTACTTTGGATGATGTTATGGAATCGGCACTGGACCTGCATCCTGAAAGCAATAAGTATAGCGATGAATATTTAAAGATTTTGGAGCGGTGTATGGATAAGCTTCCATCCACCCAAAAACAAAGTGTGAATCTATTTTACTTACAGGAGAAATGTTATAAAGAGATAGCCGATACAACAGGTTATACATTAAATGATGTTAAAAGCTATATACAGAACGGAAAGCGCAACTTAAAAATTTGCCTGGAAAAGAGCAGTGAGTAAACGAACCGACATATCGCAGCAAATTAAAAAGTACCTTAATGGGGAGCTTGATGCCCGTGCTATGCACCAACTTGAACGGCAGGCACAGGCTGATCCGTTTTTGCGGGATGCGTTGGAGGGCTACGAATTGCCGGGCGCCGATCATGATAAAAATTTAAATGAATTAGCATCCCGCTTAGAGAACAGGGTCGCAAAAAAGGAACGAAGAATTATTCCATTTAGATTCATTGCTACTGCCGCCAGTATATTACTGTTTCTTTTTGCCGGGATAGTATGGTATTTAAACCGGCCTCCTGAACAAGTAAAACAACAAATAGCAAAGGTTAAACTTACGCCGGAAATTAAGAATACGAAGATTGATACGCTCTTAACCACCAAAAAGGAAACAGAGATAGTCGCTTTAACTAAGAAGAATCCATCCCACGCGATTATTGCCCGTGATGCTACAGTACAAGAAAACAAGGTCGCACAAAATGCACCTCCGTCTAATGCGGATATTACTATAGATGCCCCAGTAGGGAACTCAGACGCTAAAGTAACGGAGGCTGATCCTACTGTACCTCTGGATAGTTTAAATTCAAGAAGGACAGCAAAAGCTTACAATAATAGCCTAAGTGGGCAGATTGCGGGTATTAGTGCTAATAAAAACTTTATAAAAGGTGTTGTTAAAGATGAAACAGATCATCCGATACCAGGCGCTACAGTTGCCATAAAAGGGACTAATAAAATAGCAGTTACCGATGTAAATGGGAGATTTGTGCTACCGGATGTAAGTAATTCAAGCACTCTTGATGTTACATTTGTCGGGTACAACAGGAAAGAAATAGCTGTAAAAAAGCAAGACTCGTTAGTAATTGCCATGCAGCCAAATAATAATTCCCTATCTGAGGTGGTTGTAACAGGCGCACTTGGCATAAAACGAAATGGAGATGATGAGCAACCTGTATACGAAGCCGCGCACCCGGCTAATGGTTGGGCCGATTTTAAAAAATATTTAAAAGATAATGCAAAATCGCCTGATGGAAAAACAGGTGTGGTTAAAGTATCATTTACCGTAACCGAGTATGGCTCTTTAAGTGATTTTAAGGTCAAGAAAAGCCTGGGTGCTGAAACTGATAATGCCGCTATCCAATTAATACAAAATGGCCCATATTGGTTAACCAACACCGACCATAAACCCGAAATCGTTATAGTAAGGGTAAAGTTTGCTAAGCATTAATAGTTGTAATTAACTACTTAGCTGCCTTTTTCTTATTTATTGATTAGTTTATTAATGTACAAAGTATAGGCAGGTGCACTCAAATAAATTTCTTTGCTCATTAAATAAATTGACGAAGATGAAGTGAAAGAGGCGTTGCTACCTGTTACATTTGTTTCAACAGAGGCAAGTTTCCATCCATACGTACTCATCAATAAAAGTGTATGGCCCGAATCTTTGACCCCATACAACGTTCTTGGATCAACCAGTAATTTACTGTTTATGCTATCCGGCAAAAGCTTTTTCAAATCGCCATAATCTATCCTGCCACCGTTACCAATCGTACAATAAACAGTGATCTTTTTATGCGTTTGTGCGAGTAATACAAACGAGCATATGCAAAGCAATGTGGTAAACAGTAACTTTTTCATCTTTTTTATTTAAAAATACTGCATAATATGCAGTAAACATAGTAAGATATTTGTTACTTATAAATTGCGAATAGTTAATATGCTTTCCGGCCTTGATCTGCAAAAGAAAACACCTTACGCATCAACGGGGTTGAACGTGCATTTAAGTTTTTGCGGATGTTAAGCTCTTCTTTCGCTATCTCAATAAAAATACCGTTAATAGCTTGTTGCGTAGCGTAGTCGGTTAAATCAGGATTAATATGCGATACAAAGGGCAGTTTATTATATGTTTTAGCCACATCGCCATAATACTTGGTTGCGCCTACTTTATTTAGGCTGGCTTGTATAATAGGCTTAAATTGTATAGCAAGTTGCACACTGGTTGTGCGGCGGAAATATTGCGTAGCGGCATCAGGCGGGCCTAATAGTATGCTTGCAGCATCATCAACACTCATATGCCTTATGGCATCAACAAAAATTGGTTCAGCCTGGGCAACGGCATCTTCGGCAGCGCGGTTTAGTGATAATATTACCTGATCGCATTGCTTGCCAAGGCCTAAGCCACGTAAAGTATGTTCGGCCTTTTGCGCCTGTGGCGGGAAAAGTATTTTCACTGCCGGATTACCGAAAAATCCGTTAAGGGCGGATAATTGACTGGTGCTTTTGCTAGTTCCCTGCAACAGGGCATCTTTAATACCGGCAGACATATCAAATATTGACGGCTGCTGTTGTGCACAGGCCTGTGCACTGTGAGTAATGGTTTGCAAACCTATTATTGCAAAAAATGCGAAAGGGATTGATAGTAAGAATTTCTTCATCAGGGGTAAATTTAAATGATCAGGAGGCCGATGGTAATTGAATTTATGCAACAAACCTTAGCAGCATAAAAACTATTCCTGCAATTAACGCAGAAATTGGAATAGTTATTATCCATGCCCAAATTAGATTGATAGTTACCCCCCAACGTACAGCAGATACACGCTTAGTTAAACCCACACCAATGATTGAACCAGTAATAGTATGCGTGGTTGATACCGGGATACCAAAGTGCTCGGTGATTAATAATGTTACAGCACCGGCAGTTTCGGCACTTACACCTTCAAGCGGGGTGATTTTGGTGATCTTGGAACCCATGGTTTTTACGATTTTCCAACCGCCAGACATGGTGCCCAAAGCTATTGCTGAGTAACAAGCCAATGGAATCCAATCGGGCATTGCCGCACCGGGTACTATTATTTTTGAGGCGATAAGTGTTACGTATAAAATACCCATCACCTTTTGCGCATCATTAGTCCCGTGCGAAAAGCTTAACGCAGCTGATGATACCAGTTGTAGTCGCTTAAACCACCTTTCAGCTGTTGAGGGCCGCGATCGTTTACAGATATGCAGGATGATTATAGTTACAATATAGGCTATCACCAAACCAATTACCGGGGCTAATACTATGTAGGCGATTGTGGTTAGGATTAGCTTTATGTTAATGGCTGTTATACCGTTAACACCCATATAAAATGCATTGGTTATACCCGCGCCTGCGAAACCACCTATTAAAGTATGCGATGAACTTGATGGGATACCAAACCACCAGGTAGTTAAATTCCAGGTGATGGCGGCAACTAAACCGGCCAGGATAACGTGCATGGTTACAAAATGCTCGTTAACTATTTTTGATATCGTGTTGGCTACCTTATGATCTTTAACAATAAAATACGCCAGGAAATTAAATGCAGCAGCCCAAACTACAGCCTGAAAGGGTGTTAATACTTTGGTTGATACAATGGTGGCAATAGAGTTTGCCGCATCGTGAAAGCCATTGGTATAATCAAATATTAATGCCAGCGCAACTACAATTACCAGTAATGATGTTACCATTTACGAATATAATTATAAATTGCTTAAGCGTTTTTAACTAATATTGATTCCATTACATTAGCGGCATCTTCGCACATATCGGTGGCATTTTCAAGGGCGGCTAATATTTCTTTATATTTTATAAGCTTGATCGCATCGGTTTCATATAAAAACAAATCAGCAACGGCACGGTCAAATACATAATCGGCCTGGTTTTCAATACTGTTTATCCTGATACATGAATCGGCGATGGCACGTATATTACGCAGATCTTTTAATTCGCGTACGGCTTTTTCCAGATCAACACTTCCTTGTAATATCAGGTCGGATAGTTTGCGGATATGCTCGTTATATTCATCGATACGGTAAAGGCTCATGCGATTTGCCGCGCCTTGTATATTATCAGCAACATCATCAATCGCGGTAGCAAGCGCATGTATGTCTTCGCGGTCAAATGGGGTAATAAAATTCTTTCCTAACTCCAGGTAAATCTGGTGGGTAAGCTCGTCACCTTTATTTTCCAGCTTATCAATTTGCTTAAATAACTCCTCGCGGGTTACAGGGTTTGCAGAGTTTACGGCTTCAACAAGTATGGTAGCAATAGCTACAACATTGCTGGCTGCCTGCTCAAATAAAGGGAAAAATATCTTCTTCTCTTTGGGTACAAAGTACTGGAATATGCTGTTTAATGACATACTTTTTGATGGAATTTTAACAAATGTACGCTAACTATGTTAAGTTAATGTTAACTTTTTAAAACAGGGATGTTAGGGAATTGTAAAGCCGGCTTATTTTTTTGCAAAGTGAAGCCAAATGTAGAGCCCAAACCTTCGGTACTGCGCACATTAATAGTTTGCTGATGGGCCTCCACTATATGTTTTACAATAGCCAATCCTAATCCCGAGCCGCCTATTTGCCTTGAACGACTGGTATCTGTTCTAAAAAAGCGCTCAAACAAGCGTGGAAGATATTTTTCTTCGATGCCGATGCCATCATCAGTTACCTCAACCAAAACCTGGTCGTGTAATTCGAATAAGCTTATCGATGTACTTCCTCCCTCTTTACCATATTTTAGTGAGTTATCAATCAGGTTCACCAATACCTGCACCATCTTTTCCCTATCGGCATAAACGGGTATCGGCTCATCATATTTTTGTTTGAATACCAGTTTGATGTGATGCTGTGAAGCCTTCATTTCCATCGATTCAAAAACCTCTTTAATCAGATCATTTATTTTGAACTTGGTGTAATTGATAGCCATTTCACCGGTTTCCAGTTTTGAAATTTCGTCAAGGTCTTTAATCAGGTAACTTAAACGATCAACATTACGGGATGCTTTGGTTAAGAAATCTTTCGCCATATCCAGGTCTTCAAACTCGTCATCCTGTATAGCTTCAATATATCCCTGAATGGCGAATAGCGGGGTTTTAAACTCATGCGAGATATTGGATAAAAAATCTCTACGGAACTTTTCCTGCGTACGCAGTTCATCAATCTCTGTTTTCTTTTGTTTGGCCCACTCTTTTACCTCGTTCTCTACATCATTTATTGGGTCGGCGCTTACGTGCTCACCTAATGCATCACGCAGGTCGCGGCCTAACTTCAGATTGTGGATTAGTTTATAAATGAGTTTTATTTTGGAGTAGATGTATTTCTCTATCAGCCAATAAAAAATCAAAAAACTGGTAATTATGGTAACCCCGAAGGTTATTGCCACATCGTACCAATTATGCCTGAAATAATAGTTGAGTGCGGATAAGGTAACGGCAACCGCTGCCGCGTTTATTAAAACAAGTACGCGCAATTTCATGCGCTAATTTACAATTTGTAAATGATTAGCTTACAGCGCGAAGGTTATATTTATGTTAATAGGATTTAATAATTGTCATTTTGAGCGCTGGCGAAGAATCTGTAAAGTAGTTTACACCAATACAGATTCTTCGTACCTCAGAATGACAATTGACTAGGTATGCGTAGTTCGCGATTGCTTCGTTCCTCGCAATGACAATTTGTATTATTTAGTTGTTTCCACATCAATGTTTACTGTAACATCGTTTGACATTACCATACTGCTGCCACCTATGCCGAAATCAGAGCGCTTTAATTTTAAGATGCCATTAAAGTCGGCTGTATTACCATTTTCGGTATAGGTAAAAGGCACATCCAATAACTGGGTTTTATTTTTGATGGTGACATTAAACTGCCCCACATAATTATTGCCGCTTTTGTGTTTTACGGCAACAGATTTCATAGTGATTTTGGGATACGTGGCAACATCAAAATAATCGGCGCTTTTGAGGTGCTCATCTTTCATATCATTACCTGTGCTCAGGCTTTTCGTATCGGCAGATGCTTCAATACTGCTAGCGCCTAAGTTGGCGGCATCAAACAGGATATTAGCATGCACATCATTTATATTACCACCGGTGTTAAAGCCCATATTTTTTATCTGGAAAGTAACGGTTGCTTTAGTTAATGTATATTTTACCTGTGCTATGGCACAATTCATCGCGAACAGCAAAAACAATAAGGGGAGATATTTTTTATTCATAGGCTATATAACGCAGATTTGACATTTTATGATTTAAGTATAAGTATTTTTAATTTCGCGGATATAAACAACCAAATTATAACATCTAAAATAAATGAAAGTAAAACTAATATTATTTTTTCTGCTGCTTGCATTTACCCGTCAATCATTCGCACAACAAGATTTTCCTTTTGCCAATGAAATACGTGTTTTTAAACACCAGGATAGCCTGAGTTTCCCAAAGCCGGATGGCATTTTGTTTATCGGCAGTTCATCAATCCGCAAATGGACCGACCTTGAACAACGTTTTCGGGGTGAGCCCATCATCCGCCGCGGTGTTGGTGGATGCGAACTATGGCAGATTGTAGATTATTATACACCCTACATTTTATTCCCTTATCATCCACGCAAAATATTTATTTATGCAGGTGAAAATGATATTGCGGCAGGCAAATCGGCAACATTTATTGCGGATGAGTTTACCAAACTATACCTAATGATAAGAGAGAAATTGCCAATGGCCGAGATTTATTTTATGTCGATAAAACCAAGTCCGAGCAGGGTTAGATATTTTACCGAAGTTTATAAAGCCAATGCCCTTGTAAAAGCATATTTGAGCGACAAACCTAAAAGCCATTATATTGATTTGGTAGATGCTATTGATAAACCAGGCACAACTGCTCCGGATTCAAGTCTGTTTCAGGGCGATTATTTGCATTTAAATAGCAAGGGTTATGATAAATGGCAAAAGGTGCTGCAACCGTATGTAAACTAAACAAAAAGCCTCCATCCAGGATCGAGGCAACTCATATCAAGCAAGCCTACAACTATAATACACAGGCAAAACAACGCAGGTTGCACAGAAACAGATATTTTTTTATACTTACCTATGTTTACAATCCGTTTAGCCCTTAACGCCGATATACCCACCCTACAAAAACTAATCGCGGCTTCGGTACGCGGGCTTAGTAATGGATATTACTCCGCTAAGCAAATAGAAAGTTCAATAAAATACATATTCGGGGTTGATACACAGTTATTGATTGACGGCACTTATTATGTAATTGAAGAAGAAGGTAACATTATAGCCTGCGGCGGATGGAGTAAAAGAAAAACCCTTTATGGCGGCGATCAACACAAAAATATAGCCGACCCGCTGCTTAACCCAAATACTGATGCCGCCCGGATACGTGCGTTTTTTGTTGACCCTGCATGGGCCCGACAAGGTATTGGTAAAATGCTTATACAGCATTGTGAAACAGAAGCAATGAATAATGGCTTTACTGCTACGGAACTTGGCGCAACCCTACCCGGCGAACCGTTATACAAAGCGATGGGCTATAAAAGCATTTCGAACATAATTGTTGATATGCCTGATGGTGAAAAATTAGAAGTGGTTAAAATGCGTAAAGAGCTAAATTAAAAATAAAAAAGGCCTCCGGTTACCAACCGAAAGCCCCAGTAAACAATAAACATAAACCTGATTATTTTGTGCTGCTATCAACAGATGTTACTTTCCAGCTGTTGGTTTTCACGAGTGATAATACATCTGTACGGGTATAACCGTCGTATTTAAAATCAACTTTAACCTTTGCTGTGCCGTTGTCCATAGCTAAAACTGTTGTGTCTGTAGTTACCGCTAATCCTGTTACTGTATTGGCTTTAATAAAATCAACCAACTGATCTTTGTTAAGGGTATTTACATTTGCGCCGCGTGCGGTATTAAATTGCAAATCGTTATCTAATATCTTATCCAAATTGTCAGTCTTTCCTGTTGTGATGGCATCAATATACATGTTTACAACATCAGTTTGCGTTATTGGATTTGTATGTGGTTTAACAGTTGCATTTGCTGCCACGCTTGCGAAAAGCAAAGCTATACCGGCAAGCATTATTTTTAGTGTTTTCATAATTTTGTGAGTTAGATTATTTCTTAAATTTATAACCATATGACGCCATCAATTATTGAAGTGTTACAAAAAATCAGCTTTAAATTGAGATTTAACAGATATTTAACATAAGTACCGATTGATTAATTAATCTGAAACAAACACAAGCAGTATCATTAATATGGTTGAGTTTAATACCATTATTTTGCAATTTGCTGAACAAGGCGAAAAAACCGGCTGGAGCTATATCGAAGTTTCTGCTGATTTGGCCTGCCAATTATTGCCCAACAATAAAAAATCGTTCAGGGTAAAGGGTATGCTGGATGGATTTGCTTTCGCTGGCCTGGCTTTAATACCAATGGGCGAAGGCAATTTTATTTTGCCGCTAAAAGCGGATATAAGGAAAGCGATACACAAAAATGCAGGCGCTATGCTGCAGGTTAAACTGGAATACCACAAAGATTTTAAGGTAGATATTCCTGATGATTTGCAGGAGTGTTTTGATTTTGAACCGGAAGCTGCCGATTTTTTTTACAGCTTACCCAAATCGCATCGCAATTATTTTATTAAATGGATAACTGATGCCAAAACCAGCGAAACCCGGGCAAAAAGAATTGTAAATACGGTTAATGCCATGTTGCGCAAATGGACTTATAATGTAATGATAAGGGAGATGAGGAAAGATGTTTGATGATTAGATGTGCGAATATGCGGATGTACAAATTTGCAGATGTTGGAATCTGACTATTTGTTCAAAAAATCCGCACATCTGAAATCCGCACATCTGCACATTATACTTATCTTTACCCATCCATATTTTTTATAGCTAATAATGAGCGAAGATTTAAACCCGAACGATATACCTGCTAATAGCGAAGAAAAATTACATACCATTACCTCCCTTGACGGATTGTACGAAAACTGGTTCCTGGATTATGCATCATATGTGATTCTTGACAGGGCCGTACCTCACATAAATGATGGATTAAAGCCCGTACAACGCCGGATCCTCCACTCCCTTAAGGAGATGGATGACGGGCGTTTTAACAAAGCCGCCAACGTTATTGGTAACACCATGAAATATCACCCGCATGGGGATGCTTCTATTGGTGATGCCATGGTGCAGATAGGGCAGAAAAACCTGATGATAGATTGCCAGGGTAACTGGGGCGACCCGGTAACCGGCGACTCGGCGGCAGCGCCAAGGTATATTGAGGCCCGTTTATCTAAATTCGCGCTTGAAGTTGCTTTTAATCCTGAAACAACTAACTGGCAAGCCAGCTATGACGGACGTAATCGTGAACCGATAACTTTACCAATAAAGTTCCCGCTGTTACTAGCGCAGGGAGCTGAAGGTATTGCCGTAGGTTTGGCTACCAAAATATTGCCACACAATTTTAATGAGTTGCTGGATGCATCCATCGAGGTGCTTAGAGGGAACAAACCAAATTTATTGCCCGATTTCCCGACGGGTGGTATGGCTGATGCCTCCAATTATAATGACGGGCAGCGAGGTGGCCGTGTGCGGGTGCGTGCTAAGATCATCGAAAAGGATAAGAAGACGCTTGCCATTACCGAGATACCTTTTACCACTACAACAGGTGGTTTAATTGACAGCATTATATCTGCCAATGACAAAGGTAAGATCAAGATAAAAAAGATTGAGGATAACACCGCCAAGGATGTAGAAATAGTGATTCATTTAGCACCGGGTATCTCGCCGGATGTTACTATTGACGCGCTTTATGCTTTTACCGATTGCGAAGTATCCATATCGCCCAACACCTGCGTAATACAGGATGATAAGCCACGCTTTATGAGCGTGAATGATATGCTTAGCGAAAGCACCCACTTTACCCGCGAACTGCTTAAACAGGAGTTGCAGATAAAGCTGAAGGACCTGATGGAAAAGATATTTTTTAGCTCATTGCTGAAAATATTTATTTCCGAAGGCATGTACAAGCACCCCGATTATGAAAGCTCGGCTAATTTTGAGCAGGTGTTGGAGGTATTGAACAAGTTGTTTGAGCCATTCTTCCCGCAGTTTTACAGGGAGATTTTGCCAGAGGATTATAAAAAGCTGATCGACAAACCGATGAGCAGCATTACCCGTTTCGACTTAAAGAAAACGGATGAGCAGATCAAGAACCTCGAAAGTGAAATAAAAACGGTTAAGCATCACCTTAAGCATCTTACCGAATATACGATTGACTGGTTCACCCGCCTGAAAGAAAAATATGGCAAAGAACGAGGCCGTAAAACAGAGTTACGAACTTTTGATAAAGTTGAGGCGGCACAAGTTGCACTGGCAAATGTTAAGTTATATGTAAATCGTGAAGATGGTTTCATTGGCTTAGGTTTAAAGAAAGACGAATTTGTTTGTGATTGCTCGGATATTGACGAGATCATTGTTTTTCGTGGTGATGGGCAATGTGTGATAACCAAGGTACAGGAAAAGGTATTTGTTGGTAAAGACATTATTCACATAGCGGTATTTAAGAAGAATGATGAGCGTACCATTTACAACATGATCTATAAAGATGGCGCGAGTGGCGTAAGCTACATCAAACGGTTCGCGGTTACTGGCGTTACCCGTGATAAGGAATATGACCTGACCAAGGGTTCTAAAGGCTCAAAGGTATTGTACTTCAGTGCTAACCCTAACGGCGAGGCAGAGATCATCAACATACAGTTAAAACCACACTCCAAGCTTAAAAAGCTACAGTTTGATGAGGATTTTGCAGCCATAGCTATTAAAGGCCGTGGCTCGATGGGGAATATCGTAACCAAATATCCGGTTAAAAAAATCCTATTGAAAAGCAAAGGTATATCTACCTTGTCTGGCCGTAAGATATGGTATGATGATATATTGAAACGATTAAATATTGATGGCCGTGGTAAATATTTAGGTGAGTTTGATGGCGATGACCGCGTACTATCGGTACTAAGTACAGGTATATACGAGCTAACTGGTTTCGACCTGAATAATCACTTTTTTGATACCATGATCCTGATCGAAAAATATAATCCGGAGAAGGTATTTACGGTGGTTCATTTTGACGGTAAATCAAAAAACTACCTGGTTAAACGTTTCGCATTTGAGAACACGCCGCCGGGTAAAGAAACCAGTATCATCAGCGATGAAAATGGTTCAAAACTGATATTTATATCCGGGGCAGCGCAACCTATTGCCAAGCTCGATCAGCTTAAAGGCAAAACACAAACCCCGGAAACTATCGAGGTAAACCTGGCCGAACTGATTGATGTTAAGGGCATGAAAGCGATGGGTAACCGGGTAAGTCAGCATACTATACAATCAATAGAACTGATAGCCGTGGAAGAACCACAGGAGGTGGATGCCGAACCGGAAGAAATTGCCGAAATGGAAGAAACGCCATCGCCGGAAATAGAGGAAGCGTCCGAAGCTCCATCACCGAAAGATGATACTGACAAACCAATTGATCACCCACCCGTGAAGAAAATAGATTTTGAGATCACCAACCCTGATGATATTGATATAGATGACAAAGGGCAGATAGGCTTATTTTAATACAGAAAGCCAATGATAGGATTAAGAATACTCGACCTGTTATTGACTTTACTCCATTTTGTAATTATTGGGTTCAACCTGCTCGGCTGGATATGGAAGCGCACCCGCAAACTGCATTTAATAGTAGTTTGCGCGACAGCCACATGCTGGTTTATTTTAGGTATTTGGTTCGGCATTGGTTACTGCCCTATCACCGATTGGGATTGGCAGATCAAGGAAAAATTAGGCGAGCACAATCTGCCGGATTCCTTTATTAAGTATTACGCTGATATAATTGCGGGGCATTCGGTTAACGCATCGCTCATAGATACATTAACGGCAGCAGGCTTTTTTATAGCGGTTTTGCTGGCTGTGTATTTTAATTTTATTCAGAAGAAGTCAAGAACCAATTAACATTTTGTCATTCTGAGCGCAGCGAAGAATCTTCTTCGATTTGCATAGCGAATTTGCATGTCTGCTTGCCGCTTTTAGAAGATTCTTCGCTACGCTCAGAATGACAAAATAAATTATATACCAAGCGAGTTGTTATACTTCGCCTAAATAAATCTCTGTTTGGTAGTGGAAACTAATTTTGCCGTTCTCGTTGTATTTGGCAAACAACTCCCGAAGTAATTTTAAAAACACTTCACCTTTATCGGTATCTTGTGGTGGTACGTAGGATGATGAAAATGCACGGCCTATCAATCCTTCTTCGTCAAAAACCTGTACGTTTGGAAATTTTTTAACCCCATATTTACCATCTTTAAAAAACACCTTAAAATCAAGGTCTTTAATATTCTGATGATTTACCTTGTTGTAATCAACCGAATCATTCTTCAGCAGCGCATCATATTCGATAGAAAACTGGTCGGTATTAGTGGCACGGTTATTCCATATGAGCGCGGCTTTGTGGCCGGGTTTTAGTATCCGGTTAAATTCTACCCTTGTATTATCATTACTAAACCAGTGGAACGCCTGTGCGCAGGTTATCAAATCAATGCTATGATCGGATAATGTAGTCGCCCCGGCTGTACCAGCAACAGGGTTGAAATTTTGGTTACCTGATAGTTGCTCAATAGCGGCATCAAGCATGGGTTGATTAGGCTCAACAGCGAAAACCTTGTAGCCTTTATCCAGCAATAATTTAGTGAAAATTCCGGTGCCCGCACCAACGTCAGCAATAACTGAACTTGTTGTTAAATTGCATTCAACTTTCAGATAATCCAATACCTCCGGCGGGTAGGTTGGGCGGTATTTAACGTAGTTATCAACGCGATCTGAGAATCTTTTGGTTGGATCGGCTTCCATGTATTATATGCTTATAAAAAACGCGGCCTCGAAAACGTGACCAACACTTAATTTTTGTATATTTTCTTTTTTACTGATGTTTTTTGGCTCGCCTTCGGTATCGGCACAACCTAACCATGGCTCAATGCAAACAAACGGCGCGCCAGGCTTGGCCCATAAACCTAAATAGTTAAAATGCGGGAATTCTACTGATAGTGTTTCGCTATGATTCTTACTTTTAATCGTCACCTCGCGCGATTGCAGATTTTTAAATACCAGCGCATCGTTTTTAAAGAGATCTTTAGTGAGCCACAATTTTTTACCATCTAAAGGCACATTGGCAGTAGCGCCATTGAAATACCCTTCGGATGATAGGAGGTGGGAGGTCAGTTTTTCTTCGGTTTCAAACTCTAAATAATAATCTTCGTATTTTTCATCTTTATGGAAAGGCACATTAAAAGCAGGGTGTCCTCCAACCGAAAAATAAATTGTTTTTTTGTCCAGGTTGATGACTTTGTAAGTAACACGCAGCGCGTTATCTATCAGCATATACATCACCTCGAAATCAAATTTATATGGATATATATCTTTAAATTTTTCCGAACCGGGTAATGAAAATACGGCCTGCAAATCATCACTTTTCAGTAATACAAACTCCGACTGCCTTGCAAAACCATGGCGGCCCATTGGGTGGGGGTGGCCATCAATCAGTAATTCGTTATTGATCAAACCGCCTACAATGGGGAATAAGTTTGGTGCATGCCAAGGCCAAATGCCGGCATCAGCCTGCCATAATTGTTCAACACCAGTTGTTTTGTTGTAGATAGAAGTGAGTTGTGCCCCCTGATTATCAATAGTAACTTTTAGTTGGTCGTTTTCTAAAACTGTCATAGCGGTTGATGGTTTAAACGAAGGTATCAGTTTTAACAAATCAATCATCATCCTGTTTCTTTTTTTGTTCCAAAATCACAAATGCGCTGCGCTTAGGTGCAGGTAAAACCGCGTTTTCACCCTTTACCGATTTCCATATTACTTCGTTCAATTCCAGATCGGGAACTTTATCTTCTTCGGCGAAATTAAATTTATCAGATTTTTTGCTGCTTTCATTTACGGCAACATTGCGTTGCTCCAGATCAACCTGCGCTGGTTTTATCACATAGGGTGCCATATTGGGTGTATCAGAAAAGCAGTCATATAACGGCAATGCCGCGGCATCGTATTGGCTCATTGGCGGCAAATTTAATATTAGCTCAATAGTGCGTAACACACCGGATGTAGAGTACATGTGATGGATAACAGCATCGTGCTTAACATAGGGACCGGCAACTAGTACCGGCGAACGGTGCGCATCGATATGATCCGGGCCATTTTGAGCATCATCTTCCAATATAAAAACTACCGACTCTTTCCAGATGGAACTTTTTGAAAGATGGGCGATCAGCATACCTATTCCCTGGTCATTATCCGCAACAGCCGCTATTGGCGATATGGCGCCATGGCGTTGCCCGCTGGTATGATCGTTGCCCATCCGGATAGAATTAAACTGCGGTACTGCATTTATGCTCAGCAATGAATCAAAGTCATGCTCCCATATTTTTTCTCTTTCGATATCTTTGATACCCAAATCAAAACCCGGTGATTGCGGACAAAGATGGCCTTCGATTGATTTTAAAGTCGCTTTTCCGTTTGCGGCAAATTCGCCATAGGTACGGTAACTTACACCTGCCCGCTGGCAATAATCCCAAATGTAGCCATCGCGGGGGCGGGATGCTTTGCGTGTGCCTTCAAAATCATAATTACCGCCACGACCGCCATAACTTGTGGGCCATGTTTTTTCGGTAAAATCGGTTGAATAGGCCGCGGTGCTCCAATCGTGGCCATCAGCACTAACTTCGGCATCTACATAAAAATTATCCAGCAACGCAAACTGGTTGGCTACGGCATGTTCATTAGGTGTGACCTTTTGTCCAAAGATACAAAGCGATGTATCCCCGTTTCCCTTGGTCATATCACCCAACACCTGGTCGTAAGTACGGTTCTCCTTAATAATATAAAAAACATACTTTATAGGCGATTTGCCGTTGCGGGTACGCGGTATTGGGTTACCGGTTTCGCCGGGTGCCTGCTTTGCCCGCTCATTGTTGAATGGCGTATTGGCATAAACCTGCTTAGTGTAAGTAATTAACTGGGCGGAAGTTGGTTTATCAATAATAGAGAGCGTGCCTTTAAACAAGCCACCAATATATTGCTCATGTGAGTTTATCGCTCCTTTTTGATAGCCACTATTATCCGTTTTCCGCAGCGGCTGTGGGCCAAGCGGATTAGCCATAGAAGTAAAGCCTTTTCCATTAGCTACCAATATTTTATTACCCAAAACTTTAATGTTGGTTGGATACCAGCCTACCGGGATAAAACCCATGCTTTTACTATTGCCCGGCTTACTAACATCAAATACAGCCAAACAATTGTTATCGGCATTGGCAATGTATAAGTTTTTTTCATCGGCAGATAATGCGAGCCCGTTGGTTGTTGATCCGGTTAAACGGGTTGGGTAAAGTGCAGTAGCTACGGTTTCAACTATTTTTTTGGTTGTTGTGTTGATAATGGAAACTGAATTATCATTCGCGTTAGCAACAAATAACCATGTGCCTTTTTTATTGAGCAATAATTCGTTGGGGTGGCTACCACAGTTAATGGTGTTTAATTCCTTTGTTTCGGTGTGATATACTGCTACCTGCTCACCACCCCACAAAGAAATATAAACCGTTTTTTCATCCGGTGATAATATGCAGCTATAAGCCTCGGCAGTTAATTTGATTTTTGAGAGGATTTGGTGAGACTGCGGATTGATTACGTATAAAGCGCTATCCTCCTTGGTAACAGTATATAAGATGGTATTGCTTTTATTAACCGCGATGCCGGTTGTACATATTTTGTCCTTTGGCCATTGTTTGCCTAATTTAATGGTATCGGCGGCTCCTATTTTATTGTTGTTGATGCTAAATGCCAAAATCACATTGTCATTCCCACCAGAAACATATAGCGTCTTCTCATCGTGACTAAAAGCCAAACCGTACCATGATTTGCCTAATACCTTTTCATCCAATAATTTTTCATTTATTGGGTCGATGAGTTGCACCGACTGTGTGCTTTGCCCGTTATTGGTTACGGCAAGTAATTTGCCGGATGCCGACAATTGCATATTTAGCGGCAGATCGCCTAATTGCAGATGGCGGCCAGCCGGACTCAGCTTCCAGCCGTTGGGTAATAAAACCTGTTGGGTTTGTTCAATTTTGCCCGGTAACTGGGCATGTGCAGCGATAACCGTCAGTAATAAAAACAGACTGAAAATATATTTTAGTTTCATGGGGCAGATCAATTAAACCAATCAAAAATAAGCAATGTTAAGCAGCTAAAGCCGTTGTTAACAGAAACTTAATATGAGTTTAATCAATCAGGTAAAACCTCTTACTTTTCCAGTTTTAACTGCGCTTTAATGATAGCGTCTTTTTGCGCATCGGTCAGTTTATAATTAAAGTTGAAGAGGGAGCTTTCCCAGTCGCCATATTCCGGATTTGGCAACACAATATACCTGCTGCCAAACTCTTGCATTAGTGTTTGGGTTGATGCGGTTCTGTTCTCTTCCGATGGTTTGTTATCATACAAGGCATCAAAATCGGCCAGGTTATCGCCACAAAGCAGGATTACGTTATGCGTTTTTAATACATCCAGGCGGCGGCTTTCCTTGCTCGATCCTGTTTTGCGCATAATCAGGTGGGCATCATCGGCATAAGGCAAACCATATAATTGCAGATTTTTTAGTGTGCCCGCACGTTCGTCCTCATCGCGGTTGGTGATGTAAAACACCTCTACATTTTTCGCTGCCGCGTATTTAAAAAATGCCGGGGCACCGGGCACCGTATCGGCTATGGCTTTGGCTGTCCACACCTTCCAGCTTTTGCTATCGTAGCCTAAATTATTCAGGGCCATTTTGGCATCGTAGGGGCTGTTATCCAACAGGGTTTCGTCAATATCGGTAATTACAGCGTAGGGTTTTGTGGATGGTTGTTGCGTCGCGGCATCCAACCGTAACTTAGCTATATTATATGCCTGGAAGCACAGAGCTTTATATTCCGCTGCTTGTTGCTGGTAGATGGATGCCCAAACTTTACCGTTATTAACAAGGCTGGTATTAGTTACTTTTTTTGAGCAGGCGGCAATCAATACTATGCCTATAAACAAACAGCTATAAATTTTCTTCATGGTGAGCAATAAGCCGGGATTATTGCAATAATTCCGGCTTTATTTTTTGGGTGAATTCCTTTGCAAACTTATTTAATTTAGGCTGTATCACAAAAGAACAATACGGCTGCGAAGGATTATCATTAAAATAATTCTGATGATAATCTTCGGCTATATAAAATTTGCTGGCCGGGGTTATTTCGGTAACTATCGGGTCATCAAAAACACTTTCGGCGGCCAGCTTTTTAATCATTTCTTCTGCCTGTTGTTTCTGCTCCTCGGTATAATAAAATATAGCCGAGCGATATTGCGTGCCCACATCATTCCCCTGGCGGTTAAGCGTGGTTGGATTATGCGTACGGAAAAATATCAGCAACAATTCGTTAAAAGTGATTTGATCAGCGTCATACTCTACTTCGGTTACTTCGGCATGGCCGGTATCTCCCCTGCAAATTTGCTTATAGGTAGGATGATCGGTTTGGCCACCCATATACCCTGAAGTAACTTTTTTTACACCCCTAACTGTTTGAAATATAGCTTCGGTACACCAAAAGCATCCATTGCCAAATGTTATTTTCTGAAGCTTTGAAGACATATCTCTATTTTTAATTTCTTCCATTCTTTAACCACGTTGATATACATGGTTAAACACTTATTCCTTATCAAATTTACTCATTTTATAAAGATTATTTAACGTGATAATGTTTTACGCAAGTCATAAATTATGGTAAGGCTGCCACTGTTTATTTTACCTTGATTCTTAATCCGGCATTAACCACAATACCGTCCAATGGGGCGTATATATCATTAAAAACAGGGTTAGTTATAGTACCAGTGTAAATGCTCCCCCATTTTGTTTGCCTTTGATCAGTCAGATTTTCAACATTCATGAATATATCAAAATGCGTCCACATTTTTTGGATTAGCAAACCGAAAGTCCAAAACCCTCTGCCTGTCGTTCCGTCGCCCAGCAATTGCTCACTATTATAAAACCCCTCAATACCAGCCCTAAAACTGTTCTCAACCTCGTAAGTTACATCTGCACTTATCCTATTTTTTGGGGTGATTAGCTGTGTTGTGGTTATGTTATTAAAATGCTGTTTAGTATCAGTGTAGGTATAACCTAAGTAAATGCTAAGGTTGTCTACAAAAAATTTAAGGTTTGTTTCAGCACCCGAAGTAGTTAGATCACCGGGAGCATTGGCATAAATATTATTTTCCAGCAAAAGTGGTTGATTAACTTTGGTTGCAAAAAACAATTGATTTACATTAATTACAGCATCGCCAATAGTATTGCGATAATTAATATCGCCGTTGAGTCCATATGATTGTTCTGCTTTTAGTTTGGAAACATCTACCGGCTCAATATCCTTATAGCCCTGCTCCTCGGTTTGATCGTTAAATATGGTTGGCATTTTATAGCCTAATCCACCACCTATTCTGCTTGTTAAATGTTCATCTATTTTAAACAATCCATTTACCCTTGGTAACACAAAAATACCATTAGTTTTATTGATAGGCGCGGGAGTATTGTAGTCTACCCTCAAGCCTGTCTCCAACGAGAACCACTTGGTTGCCTTGTATGTGTTTTGAATAAATACCCCGATTGTATTGATATTATAACTCAAATAGCTCATTGATCCGGGCACATTCAAATTATCGGTTTGTAAATCGCTACCTACTACCCAATTGAATATTTTATTATGGTACACATAGTTTAGTTCGCTGTAAGAGGATGTTTGCTTTCCGTTAAAACTGTAACCTGGCTCTGTTAAGCTGCGATTAAAATAACCCACCGTATTTTTAAAATTGATTTGACTTGCGGTATCAATTTTATGGGTGAATGATAGCTGTGTAGAAAACCGATAGGTTTTGTTTTGTTCAAAATATTGGTGCAGATCATCCGGGCGGCCATCAACAACTTGTATATCGCCCCCCAACCGGTTTTCGTAGGTTCCGTTTAATCCAACCCAGCCTGAATCTTTATCATCCAGATAAAAAAACACTTTGGGGTTTAAAGTAAACCGATCCGTTTTAGGTATAGCAGTAAAGGTTGTGCCACCGGGAGCGTATGCCCCGTTATAATTGTAAGAGCCAAATATAGTAGTACCTATATGTGCCCATTTTTGCGAATAAAAAACATCGGCATCGGCACCTTTGGCTGTATTACCATCTAATAGAAAAGTTAATTCGGGCTTATCCAATGGTGTTTTACTTATTAAATTGATCAATCCGGCGATGGCTCCGCCGCCATACAAAGTAGATGCAGATCCTTTAATAAACTCTACCTGTTTTAAATCCAAGGGAGATACCTGCAACAAACTTAACCCACCTGAGAAGCCCTGATAAAGTGGCATTCCATCTTGCAGCAATTGAGTATATCTGCTATCGAGTCCTTCTATCCTAAAATTGGCGCCGTTACTAACAGCAGAAGTTTGCTGTGCCTGTATACCTGTTGTTTCACCAAGCAGCATTTTAATATCACCGGGGCGCATAGTTCCTTTTTCGTCCATTTCTTCCTGGGGCAACGCTTCAACACGTGTTGGTATATCACTCAGGTTTTGGTTAGTTCTTGTGGTTTGTATTTCAACTTCTGCCAGTTCGCCAGCCAGTGGCTCAAGGTCAATTCCCAATGGTTCATTATTTTTCAACGGGAAACTTATCGTTTTATCCTGCGAGATGTACCCAACAAAGCTAAACGTGATCTCTATTTTCCCGTCGGGAATATTGTTAATGATGATCGCTCCGGAAGTATCAGCAGTAGCACCTTTGTTTAAAGATACAATTACTGCTGTTGCACCTGGTAAGTTTTTTTTGGTATCATCATTCCTGATAATTGCTTTAAATATATTTTGAGCATATACGGCGTTACAAGCCAGTATTGCCAATATGGTTAATATTTTTTTCATGAATTGTTTAGTCGTTAGGCCGTTAACGGCCATAAGCGGATAGCAGCATACCCTTTAGAGGATGCTAATAATTAATAAAGTAGAAGTAAGACTAAACTAAAGGAGGGCGAAATAATTCAGGGTGAAACCCGGTTGTTTCGATAGGTTTTTTTAATTGGCTATGAGTGGTTTTGAAATCCTTTATAAAAACACAAACCGTTTCGACGCGGTTATAGACCAGATTACAGCTTGTAGGGGCATGTTGAAACTGTACCGATGTTGATGCGTTTTCGGATTTATCGTTTTTGTTGTGGCCTAATAAAACTTTACCGGCAAAAAGGTAATCTCCTACAAAATCAACAATTCCAACTTCTTCTGGATTTGCCAGTTTTGTGTAGGATTGATACATTTTAGGCAGGTCATTTGCCAAAGAAAAATCGCCTAATGGTAGTATGGTACTGCTTATTAAAAATACGCAGATTAAATAACACAGTGTAATGCTCCTAAATACCATTACAACAAAGGTAGTAGCTTTTATTAAAGCTACGTATAATTTGAATATGTCAATATTATTACTAAATTCAAATGTTTAAACATTCATTAAATCCAAAATCATGAAAATTGCAGTATTAATTGCCAGGGTATTATTAGGTTTAATATACCTGGTATTCGGTCTTAACTTTTTCTTTCATTTTTTACATATGGCAACGCCAGCAATGTCAAAAGAAGCAGGGGCGTTTGAAGGCGGACTATTTGGAGCCGGTTATTTCTTCCCTTTTATGAAAATAATTGAAATTATTTCGGGCTTATTTTTACTTATTAACAGATACACAGCATTCTTTGTATTGATCATTTTCCCAATCACATTAAACATCTTTTTATTCCATGCACTATTGGCACCAGCAGGTGTACCATTGGGTGCTGCTATGATAATAATTAACTTATTTTTAGGCTACGCTTACCGTAAATACTACACAAGCATATTTACTGCTTCGCCAACAGTTTAAGCTAATCTTTATTTAATATTATGAAATGCCACGGTAACGCTACCGTGGCATTTTTATTTATTTATTTGTGATTTAAATATATTAATTACATTTACTGTCGTTTATACATTAATCAAATTAAACCAATTATGCCAGCTATTCCATTTATAAAAAAGGCAGCGATGCCAGCTATAGCATTATTATTATTTACATCAACCGTTATCGCACAAGGCAGAACTATTGCCGATTTCGATAAAGGATGGCATTTCCATTTAGGGGATGTGAATGGTGCTGAGCTAACCACCTTTAACGATGCTAACTGGCGTAATCTTAATTTGCCGCATGATTGGAGTATTGAAGGTAAATTTAGTAAAGACAACCCCGCAACACCCGAAGGCGGCGCCTTACCGGGCGGCATAGGCTGGTACCGCAAAACATTTATTGAGCCTGCATTAGCCAAAAGCAAAAGGATTTATGTTGACTTTGATGGTGTTTATCAGAAAAGCACGGTTTGGATAAACGGGCATGAATTAGGTTTCAGGCCGAATGGTTATATCTCGTTCAGATATGAGTTAACACCTTACTTAAATTTCGGCGGCAAAAACACCATTGTTGTTAAGGTTGATAATTCGGTACAGCCAAATTCGCGCTGGTATTCAGGATCGGGCATTTACAGGAATGTTTGGTTGGTGACGACTAATAAAATAGCCATAGACCACTGGGGTACTTATGTGACCACCCCACAGGTTAATGAGCAATCAGCATTAGTAGATCTAAAAATAAAAGTCAGGAATACTGACAGCAACTTACCCATTACCATTAAAACTGTTATTTATGATAAAGCCAATAAGGCTGTAGGCGGATTTGGGTATATTGTACCTAAAGGAAGTTTAAAAGACTCCATAATTGAATCGGGCCAACAAATTTCTGTTCAAAACCCAATATTGTGGTCGGTAGATCACCCTTACCTGTATAAAATTGTGAGTCAGGTATTATCCGGTAACGTAATTTTAGATACGTATACTACTCCTCTAGGCATCCGCTATTTTAATTTTGATGTAGATAAAGGCTTCTTATTAAATGGTAAGTCAGTAAAAATATTAGGTGTATGTGATCACCATGACTTGGGCAGCCTGGGCTCAGCAATAAATACCCGGGCTTTAGAGCGCCAATTGCAAATATTAAAAGCGATGGGATGTAATGGCATCCGCACATCGCATAACCCACCTGCCCCTGAACTTTTGGATCTATGCGATAAAATGGGCTTTATTGTGATGGACGAAGCATTTGATTGCTGGGAATGGGAGAAGGTTAAATATGATTATCATCTGTATTTTAAAGAGTGGCATAAACGAGATCTGGAAGATCAAATCCTTCGCGACCGTAACCACCCAAGTGTTTTTATATGGAGCATTGGCAACGAAATTCCGCAGCAACACGATACCAGTGCATTACGCATAGCGCCTGAACTGGCTGCAATTGTTCATAGCTTGGACCTTACGAGGCCAATTACAACAGCTAATGACCGTCCGGACACATCCAACAAAATCATTAAATCGGGTGCTATCGATCTGATTGGTTATAACTATCATCAGTTTGATTACGCGGCTTTTCATGACCGTTATCCGGGCAAAAAATTCATCGCTACGGAAACTACCTCGGGCTTAGAAACCCGCGGGTATTATGATATGCCATCTGACAGCATAAGAATTTGGCCAACTAATTTAGGCTTTGTGGGTAACCCGGACCATACCGTATCTGCTTATGATAATGTTAGACCGCCATGGGGTTCAACACATGAAGCTACCTGGAAGGTGATGAAGAAATATAATTTTCTTTCCGGCTTCTACATCTGGACCGGCTTTGATTATTTAGGCGAGCCTACACCGTATAGCTGGCCATCGCGCAGCTCGTATTTCGGTATTGTTGATCTGGCTGGTTTCCCTAAAGATATTTACTACATGTATCAAAGTGAATGGACCAATAAAACAGTGCTGCACATTTTTCCGCATTGGAACTGGCAGCCGGGTAAAGTGGTTGACGTTTGGGCATTTTATAACCATGCTGACGAAGTGGAATTATACCTAAACGGAAAATCCCTGGGCATCAAAAAGAAAACCGGTGATGACCTGCATGTAATGTGGCGTGTAAAGTATGTACCGGGTACATTAAAAGCGGTATCGCGTAAGGATGGTAAGGTTGTTTTAACACAAGAGATCCACACTGCGGGCGCACCTGCTAAAATTGAGCTGATTGCCGACAGAAAAGTGATTAATGCTGATGGCAAGGACCTATCGTTCATCACGGTTAAGATATTGGACAAGGACGGCAATGTAGTTCCAGATGCTGATAATTTGGTAAACTTTAAACTAAATAACAATGCCTTTATAGCCGGTGTTGACAATGGCGACCCGGTTAATCATGATTCTTTTAAAGTGAACTATCGTAAGGCGTTCCATGGTTTGGCATTGGCAATTGTGCAGAGTAAAGAAACGCCGGGTGTTATTAATTTCACAGCTACATCACAAGGATTGCAAAGTGCTACTTTAACTATAAAGGCAAAATAGGTTTGAAAGGATAAACAACATTTTTACCTTTACCGCATGCATCATCCTGAAGATAACCCCTGGAAAGTAACTGCGGAAAAGGTTGTTTATGACAACCCATGGATAAATTTAACCGAGTATCAGGTGATCAATCCATCGGGCAACCCGGGTATTTATGGCAAGGTTCATTTTAAAAATATAGCCATAGGTATTATCCCTTTGGATGATGATTTGAACACTTATTTGGTTGGGCAGTACCGCTTCGCGCTGGATCAATATAGCTGGGAAATACCCGAAGGCGGGGGTATTATTGGCATTGATACCCTTGATTCGGCTAAACGGGAGTTGCTGGAAGAAACGGGCCTGAAGGCTGATAACTGGACGGAGATTCAACGCATGCATTTGTCGAACTCGGTTAGTGATGAGCTATGTATTATTTATTTAGCCCGCGGCTTAAAACAATTTGAAGCCGAACCTGAGGACACCGAACAGCTAATCATTAACAAAGTGCCTTTTGAAGATGCTTACCAGATGGTTTGCAATGGCGAAATAACCGACTCTGTCGCTGTCGCCAGCATATTGAAGGTTAAATTGATGATACTGGAAGGGAAGTTGTGAAAATCAGAGCTTTAGATTTCTTCGTCGAAAATTTATAATTTAGCGGTATCAAACACTCATGAAAAAGGTTTTCGGCTATATTTTAACCCCCATTGTTGCAGTAGTTTTCTTTCTGACACTGTGCATTTTTCATCCTTTACAGTGGTTAGCTTATAAGTTGGGAGGCTACTCGGCACATAAAAAAGTAGTCGATGTTTTAAACCTGTGTTTGATGCGCAGCCTGTACTTATCAGGCAATACTACAAAATTTACTAATAATCAACATTTACCGGAGGGGCGTCCGATTATCTTTATATCCAATCATCAGAGTATGTTTGATATTCCACCGCTGATCTGGTATCTGCGTAAATATCATGCAAAGTTTATCTCGAAAATTGAATTGACGCGTGGTATCCCATCTATATCCTTCAACCTAAAATATGGTGGCGCGGCAAATATTGATCGCAAGGACCAGCGCCAATCCATTATGGAGATTGTGAAACTGGGCCAACGGATGAAAGAGAATAAGTGGTCGGCTGTTATATTCCCCGAAGGTACGAGATCAAAAAATGGTAAAGTAAAGCCATTTCGTGCTGCTGGCATTGCTACCCTTCTGAAAAAGTGCCCCGAAGCTCTATTAGTCCCAATTGTGATTAAAAACTCGTGGGCCGTTATAAAATATGGTTATTACCCGGTTAATGCCTTTACCCAAATGCAGGTTGAGGTTTTAACACCTATTGAACCAGGCAAAACACCCGCTGAGGAATTGGTATTAACCGCTGAAAACAACATACGTGCTGCTTTAGGGCAGGCTCCTGCAAAGCCTTACGAGGTGAAATAATTAATGGATTGTCATTGCGAGGAACGAAGCAATCGCGAACTTTCTGTACGATTACCATAATCTTCTTGTCATTCTGAGCGGAGCGAAGAATCTTCTGCACCGTGCATGGTTCGCTTTGCAAATCGAAGAAGATTCTTCGCTCCGCTCAGAATGACAATTTAAAAGCAATGACAATTCTGTATTTCAATATTTACTTCACACTTTTCTTCAGCACGATAAAATATCCGGCGATAAATACTAGCGTGGCTATAATCAGACTTACATAAATTTCCTGGGTGAATAAATCAACGCTGATTGGGTTGCTACCTGCGGCATGGCTGTGATGCTGTGGCAATGCGCTTAGTGCCAGCATTGGATGCGAATATGGGAACAGGTAATCATATTTCCACTGATTTATAACCAATATAACACCGGTTATGGTAGCCACAAAACCAATCCCCATCGGCTTTAAAAAATCGCGAAACAGGAGGCTCAATAAAAACTGTATAGATAATATGCCTAATGATGAAAGGAACAGTTTAAAATATAACTGCGATAAAACGCCCGACATGTCATAGTCGCGAAATTTCAACTCAGGCTTTATCATACCTAATAAATTACCGAAACTAACTGTAAAAAGTACAAATAAGGTAAGGCATAAAAATACCAGAAACAGGGCGTAAAAATACTTAGCGCTATAAACAGCGAATTTGGATATTGGCAACGAGAATAATGTTTTCCAGGTATCGGCTTTATGTTCGATGCTATTTACCGAATAACCAATAAAAACAATAAGCATGGGCAATAACAGCGACCCCATCACCCCTAAAATAGCACCTGAAAACTGAACCCAAAGCATCATGCCGGGTTCCATAACCATTTTATCGCTTCGGCTGTAAAACCCGGCGAATATTAGTAGGCAAAGCAGCAACGGCAATATAACGGCACTCCAGAAACCGGCTGTTTTACGGCTCTTATAAAACTCCGAGCGGAATGATAGTATAAATCCTTTCATAGTTTTACGCGTTTTGGGTGATGTCTAAAAATAGTTTTTCCAGATCCTTGTGCTGCTTAATGATGCTATATACGTTATAGCCCATATCATTAAGCAGCTTATTGATGTTGCCCATTTGTTGTTTGGTAGTGTAGGGTACAAATATGTGGGTGTCGGTAACTTCGGTAACGGTATAATTATTACGGGTTAAATAGTTTGCGGCATCAATGGTGTTATCGGTTTCAATTTGTATGGCAGGTTTGCTCATCGCTTCAAGGTCATGTATACTGCCCTGGAATAATAATTCGCCATGGTTGATAATGCCTACATGTGTAGCCATCCGTTCAATCTCGGCTAATAAATGGCTTGATATAAAAACTGTTTTTTTGTGCTCACTCACCAGTTTTATCAATAGCTCACGTACTTCAATAATCCCGTTAGGGTCAAGGCCGTTAGTGGGCTCATCCAGTATCAGTAATTTAGGGTCGGATAGTAAAGCCAATGCAATGCCCAGGCGTTGTTTCATACCCAGGGAATACTGCCCGGCTTTTTTATGCGCGGCATCAGTCAGGTGAACAATTTTTAAAACTTCGTTAACTCTGGCTTCGCCTATTTGCAGAAGTAATGCGCGGTTGAGCAGATTTTCTTTTCCGCTTAAATGTAAATAAATGGCGGGTTGCTCAATAAGCGAGCCTATTTGTGCCAATATTTCCAAGCGGTTGCTTTTAAGCTCCTTGCCGAAAATGTGGATATTGCCCTGCTGGGTTTGCAATAAATTGAGCAGTAATTTTATGGTAGTGGTTTTACCGGCACCATTGGGGCCTAAAAAACCGTAGATGCTTCCCTCAGGTACCTGGAGCGATAATGATTTAACAACGGTTTGGTTGCCAAAATCAAAGGTTAACCCATCGGTATTGATTACCACACGTTTTCTTTACTAACAGAACAAGCCATTTTTACCAGACTTACTCCTTTAAAGAAAAGTGACGTAGCATGTTTGGTGGTACCCGCTATTTCGCTCCTTTTTTGCTGAAACTGATAACTTACCCCCATAACGAGCGCAAACAGCACCGGCACCAGTAATAAGATGAATGGGTTTGAATTGTTAATTAATTTTTTCATTGTGAGTGATTTGTTAAACAAAGGTTTAATTTTTATTTTATCATATATAAAGATTTATACCAAGTACCTCTTATTATAGACGAACGCTCATTTAAGCCGACAAATCTGTTAATCGATTAAAAATGCCCATTCATCGATAAATGGCATACCTATATATAAATTGTAGCTGCAAACACCACCAAAATATTACATTTGGTTATGAAGAAAAGCTGGCAAATATTTTGGCATGTATTTTTTTGGCTAAGCATAATTTCGGTGTTTTTGCTCCTGGCACAAGGCGAGATGCGATTGGGGTCAGAGGGTATATTTGTGACATTTTTTTTATACCCAGCCATTAACATTAGCCTGTTTTATCTCAATTATTTAGTTTACATCCCTAAGTTTCTCGATAAAAAAAGATACACCTCCTATGCCATCATAATAGTTATAACCCTTATACTTTTTGGGTTAGGGAAATATGGCATTGGTTTATTATTTAAACCATATGTGCTGGTCAGGATGCACGAAACCATTGGTTTTTGGCAGTATTTTGTGAGCACTATATTCGCCAGTTTGACATTCGTTTTTTTAAGTACCGTACTTAAGTTTACTACCGATTGGTTTTTGAATGAACGCATACAACGCGACCTGGAAAACCAACGCCTGAGCGCGGAGCTCTCCTTTTTAAAATCGCAAATAAACCCGCACTTCTTATTCAACTCCCTAAATAGTATCTATTCATTAGCTTACCAGCGATCGGAAACCACACCCGATGCAATTTTAAAGCTATCAGAAATTATGCGCTACATGCTTTATGAATGCAATGATAACGAGGTATCGCTGGAGAAGGAGCTGCAGTATTTACAAAACTACATCGACCTGCAAAAAATACGATTTGGTAAAAAGGCTTATATAGATTTCAAAATAAACGGAAAGGTAGACGGGCAGCAGATAGTGCCTTTACTATTGATCGCTTTTATTGAAAATGCCTTTAAACATGGCGTGGCAAATGACCCGGGATCGGCCATCAGGTTGTTGATAGAAGTTGATGAAAGCCACCTGTACTTTTTTATCCAGAACAGAAAACATAACAACAACAAAGATAATTTAGGTGGGATAGGCCTTATAAATGTTAAACGGCGGCTTGATTTATTATATCCAAGCAGATACAAGCTTGATATTATCGATGGGAAAGAAACCTATACCTGCGAACTTACGCTTGATCTGTAAACATTTCCGATAGTTGTAGTTAAAGTTTTCATTAAACGAAACTCTGATTTATCAATTTTAATCCAAACATATAAATCGATTAAAAAAATCCCATTAAATATTTTAATTGCCCTTATATTGGATTATATTAGTAAACCATAAAATCTTAAATACTACTCATCATAATGCGTTTTGCTTGTTTAATTGTTACTTATACTTCTGCAAAACAAACGCTAAGGCTGATACAAAAGCTTGATAATGGCGATTTTGACTTTTATATCCATCTGGATAAAAAAGTAGATATAGAAACCCACCGTGAGTTGTTTGATATGCCTAACGTGTTTTTTATAAAAGACCGTATCAACATTAAATGGGCAGGTTTTACCGTTGTTGAAGCCAGCTTTAACGGGCTAAAGGAGATAAGGGCATCGGGCAAAGAATATGCTTTTATTAACTTGTTAAGTGGGCAGGATTATCCGCTAAAATCAGCAGATTATATTAGTGATTTTTTGAAGACGCAGGTAGGCCGGCAATTAATAAAGCACTGGGATTTTGAAACTGAATGGGACGAGGCCTTTGCGCGCATATACAAATACCATTTTACCGACCGGGTGTTTAAAGGCCGGTATTTGGTACAACGGTTAATTAACGCGATAGTTAGGCAAAGAAAAGTGCCTACTACCATGCACTTTCATGGCACCAGCTCAACGTTTTGGACATTGAGCCCCGATTGTGCCTATTACGTAATGGATAGGATTGAGAATGATCATAAATTAGTCCGTTTTTTGAGATACACATGGGGAAGTGATGAATTTGTATTTCAAACCGTTATCATGAATTCGCCTTATAAAGACAGTGTATTGAATAACAATTTCAGGTATATTGATTGGAGCGCAGGCGGCAGCCACCCCAAATTACTACTTACCGAAGATTATGAAAAGATAATAGCGACCGATAACATAATTGGCCGTAAATTCAATATGGATGTTGACGCAAACATATTGGACCTACTGGATAAACACAACAGCGTAGTGACTGATGGCATACTTTATTGAATTAAAAACTTATACGGATGAACGTGGCTCTTTAAATTCTATTGACCGCGCCCTTCCTTTTGACATCAAAAGGATCTATTACATATATAACGTCAACGAATCACTTAACCGGGGTGGGCATCGCCATTTTGAAACCGTTGAAGGCTTAATTTGCATGAACGGTACTTTTACTGTTTTGATTGATAATGGCAAGGAAAAGAAAGAGTATTATTTATCCGATCCATCGAAAATCCTGATAATGGAAATTGGCGACTGGCATGTGATGTATGATCTTAGTCCGGATGCGGTATTAATGGGTATTGCATCAACCAATTACGACCCTAATGATTACGCTTACGAACCTTTAAGTATCAGCTAAGATGATCCCTTACGAAAATCTGAAACGGTTAAATGCCCCTTTCGAAGATAAATTCAGGGAGAAGTTTAATTCAGTAATTAATAATGGGCATTATATTTTAGGCCCTGAGCTGGAGGTATTTGAGAAAGCCTATGCTAAATGGCACAACGTAAATTACTGCATTGGTGTATCCAACGGATTAGATGCCTTGATCCTGTCATTAAAAGCCTGTAATTTCCCCGAAGGGAGCGAGGTTATTGTGCCCTCAAATACTTATATAGCCAGTATTTTAGCCATACTGGCCTGCCAATTGATACCCGTTTTGGTTGAGCCTGATATTGCCACTTACAATATCGACCCAAACAAAATAGAAGAAGCTATAACGCCAAAAACCAAAGCTATAATGGTGGTGCATTTATATGGCAAATGCTGCCAGATTGATGAAATAGTGGCCATTAAAACCAGGCACAATCTTATTTTGGTTGAGGATTGCGCGCAATCGCATGGCGCAGCTTTTAAGGGTCAACTTTCGGGCACGTTTGGCGAGTTTGGCGCTTTTAGCTTTTATCCAACAAAAAACTTAGGTGCGTTGGGTGATGCGGGAGCTATTATTTGCAATAATGAATCGCATAAAAAAACGCTGACCCAGCTGCGCAATTATGGGTCGGAACGTAAATATTATAACGATATAATTGGATACAATAATCGCCTTGATGAAATGCAGGCTGCTTTTTTGAGCATTAAATTGAAGTACTTAAAAGAGATGAACACGCACCGCAACAAGTTAGCGCAATTGTATTTTGATAATTTAAAAGCTGATTTTATTTTGCCTGTACAGAATGCGGACTTTTACGATGTGTTCCATATTTTTAATATCAGGCACAAAAAGCGTGATGAGTTGCAGCAATACCTTACCGATAATGGTATTGGTACCGTAATACATTATCCGGTACCGCCGCATAAGCAAAAAGCATTAAATGGCGTTAAAGGAATCAAAAACACCTACCCTATTGCCGATGAAATGCATGATACCACGTTAAGTATCCCATGTTCATTTTCTCATACGGAAGATGAGATTATGCAGGTAATTGAAGCCTTAAATAAATTTAATTAATGAAGCCTGCTGATCTGGTTATTGTTGGTAGCGGTATAGCATGTACATCAACGCTAATTGAGGTTTTTAATCGGTTGATAGAAAAATCTGCCGACCATAAATTTTCCATCACCGTTATTGAAAAGAACCGGGAGTTTTGGCTAGGGGTACCTTATGGCAGTCGCTCTTCAATAAACGCGCTTACCATTACCTCCATCTACGATTTTTTCACCAGCACGCATGAGCGAAACCTCTTTTTAGACTGGTTCAACCAAAATAAAATTGAACTATTAGACTGGTACCAGCAAAATGGCGGCACAACTGCGGAACAATGGCTGCAAAGGAACGCCGAACCTATTAAAGCAGAAGATTGGAAAAACGTTTACCTGCCGCGATACATCTGCGGCAAATACCAGCAAGAGAAGCTAAATGCAATGCTGCAAATTGTTGAAGAAAGGGAGCTTGCTGAGCTCACGCTAATTAATGCCGAGGTTACCGATATCCATCCTAAAGAGCATGGCTACACGGTTAGCTATGAATTGACTGATAAAACCAATTATTCATTGTCGGCAATCAAGGTTGTAATAGCTACAGGCTCGGCGCCGATAAGGAACATTGATCCGCCAGTAGATACCGATGCTGTTACGGTGATTAATGATCTTTATGAGCCCGGGGCTGAGGAAAACATCCAAAAATTGATAACCGCGCTTTCTTATACAAAAAATGATGATGAAAGGAATGTGCTTGTCATTGGCTCAAATGCCAGTAGCATTGAGTTTTTGTATTTGCTTGCAGGCCTGCCACAAGTAACCGAATTAATAAATAAACTGGTAGTAATATCCAAAAGTGGATTGTTGCCTTATCATATTATTAATGATTCAACAAATGAGCATCTGACCGACAATTTAGACCAGCTTAAAGAAGAAGGTAACTATACCATTGAAATGTTGGTTGATGCTGCAAAAAAGGACATTAGCATTGCGGTAAAGGATGGTGTTATTGTTCCTCATATCGATAAAATAATAGGTTTTACTTTTGAATTGTTGCAACCGTTGGATGAGGATGCGAAAAAAGCATTCATTGGCATTTACGGCATGCAGTTAAGCAATCTTTTCCGCAGATCGGGTACTGATTATAAAACGGGTAGCGGCTTGCTGCACGAACTGGAAAAGCTGATTTTACTGAAAGGTTCGTTTGATAAAATTGATTGCACTGATAACGGCGGCGAATTGTATTATACTACTACTGATTCCCAGCAAAAGCTGACTTATCCCGAAAAATTTAAAATGGTTGTTAACTGCACCGGATCTGAGGACTTGAGCCAATCATCAAGTAAGTTAATTTACAACTTGGTGCATAATGGCATCGCTGTTGTAAACCTATCAGGCAAAGGTTTTTGGGTGAACGAGTATTTTGAGGCTGCGCCGAATTTATATGTAATTGGCCCACTGCTTGGCGGCAATAAAAATGAACGAATCCACTTTTGGCACCTGGAAAACGCATCGAGAATTATGTACCTGGCACCTTACTTGGCGGAGTGTTTGGTTCCTTGATAATAGGTTATTCGGACGATCAAAAAGGGTGTCATGCCGAGCGCTAGTCGAAGTAAGCGGGCAGGCCTCTGCGCTCACCCTTCGAGTGCCTCAGGGTGACATCCACTACACATAATTACTTTATTAATCTAGCCCGTACTCTTTTAATTTTCTATATAAAGTAGCGATGCCGATATTTAGCAAGCGGGCAGTTTCGGCACGGTTGCCCTGGGTATGTTTTAGTACACGCTGAATATGTTGCTGTTCTATAGCTGCCAGATCGAAGGTTGAGGTGCTTGATGCGATGGGCGATGAATCAAATTCATAAGGTAATACCGAAGTATCCAGTTCTGTTCCATCACACATGATAACAGCCCGCTCGATGATGTTTTTTAGTTCACGTACATTGCCGGGCCAGTTATAGGCTTCGAGCTTGTTGTAGAAGTCTGTTGTAGCTCCTGTTATCTGAGTATTTACTTTTGAGGCATATTGATGGATGAACATTTTAGCCAGTACAGGTATATCTTTCCTGCGATCGCGTAAGGATGGCAGCGTGATTTGGAATACTGATAAACGATAAAAAAGATCGGAGCGAAACTGATCTTTTGCCACTTCATCCTGCAGGTTGCGGTTCGTAGCCGCCAATATGCGTACACTCACCTTAGTTGGCTTGGTATCGCCTATTTTGATGAATTGCTGGGATTCCAGTACACGTAATAATTTGGCTTGTAAATCATGATCCATTTCGCCGATCTCATCCAGGAAAATGGTACCGCCGTTAGCTTCTTCAAACAAGCCCTTTTTATCTTTAATCGCCCCGGTAAATGAACCGGCTTTATGGCCGAATAATTCGCTTTCTAATAATTCCTTGCCAAATGCGCTGCAATTGATAGCCACAAATGGTTTTGTGCTACGCGGACTGGCCTGGTGTATCGCCTCGGCAAAAACTTCCTTGCCTGTACCGGTTTCACCCAAAATAAGTACGGTGGTATCGGTACCAGCGACACGGCGGGCAAGATTTATGGCGGTGGCAATGGCTGGTGATGTACCCACAATACGGTCAAAGCCAAAGCGTGAACTGAGTTTAGTTTCCAATTCGGACACGCGGCGTTGCAAAACGGCCTTATCCATTGCCTTGTTAACCAGCGGGATTATTTTTTCGTTATCATCACCTTTGGTGATATAGTCGAACGCGCCGTTTTTGATGGCGGTAACGCCATCGCCTATGGTACCATAGGCAGTAAGTACAATGATTTCGATAGCAGGATAGGCAGCTTTGATGGTTTTGGTAAGTTCAATGCCATTAATATCAGGCAGCTTTACATCGCTGATGATCACATCAACTACCTCGTGCTCCAACTTGCGCAGGCCATCTTTGGCGGTGGCTGCCTCAATCACCTCAAAACCCTCTAGTTGTAAAATACGGGTGAGCAGTTTGCGCAAACGCTCTTCATCATCAATAACCAGTAATTTACCTTTCGACATGCTGATACAAAGGTGAGGATTTTATAGGAGATTTTGATGGGTGAAAACACTAGAAACCTGTGCCGTAAAAACACTGAGCTTAGGCTGAATTATTTACTTCAACTACTATCAGACTTATATCATGTCATTGTGAGGAACGAAGCAATCGCGAACTTTGCAAGGTAGCTTTTCTACGTGCGATTGCTTCGTTCCTCGCAATGACAATTAGAGTTGTACATATATCATCCGTCCTACCCCCAAACTGTATCAAACCCATGAGACTTCAGCACGTCAGCCGGTACACCTGTCCAAATGGTGGGTGAGTTGCCCACGTAGCCGATATCTTTCACACCCATTTCGGAGGTAAAGAAACCGGTTGCTGTAAGATCTCTCATACGGCTGAAGAAGGCTACGCCCTGGGCCATTTCGGGTTTGGCTTTTTTGGGGTAGGCTATCATTTTCACCATATCAATTTGCTGCTGGCTGCTTGCTTCCCTAAAAGTAGTGTTATAGCGATTAAGGCATTGCACATCCAGCCAGCGGAGGCCGCCGCGAAGCGGGGTTTGGTGCTCGGGCATATCATTTACAATAAATGCTATAAACTCTGGTACTTTAGCATCGGAGGCACTGCCTGATTTTTCATCCTTCGGGATAATAATATCAACCAAAACAGTAATGGTGGCCATTTCGTGATCGGTGAAGAACATTTCTTCGCTTAGTTTTTTATCGCGGGCAATCTCATTCGGCAGGCGACTGGGATCTGGAGCGCCTTCTTTTGGTGGGGTTACTTCAGCTACTTTTTGGGTGCCTGGTTTGCAAGAGGCATCAAGCAATAAGCTGGTTGCTGCCGCGCCTATGGCAAGTGTTCTGAGGGATTCACGTCTGTTCATAATTTTAATATATGAGTTATTAAACGTTCAGTTTTTTTCGTTGGGCCAATATGTATTCTGCGGTACGCATCGATAACGCGAGAATTGTCCAAGTGGCATTTTTATCGCCTTGTTGCACAAATGGCGCGGCATCAACCACAAATAAATTATTACAATCATGTGCCTGACTATATTTATTTAAGGCTGATTTTTTAGGATCATCACCCATACGCACGGTACCTACTTCGTGGATGATTACGCCCGGCGCTTGAAGTCCGTACATAGTTTCAGGCCCTTCGGGCTGATTAGCTATTGCCCCCATCTCATGCATAATCTCCTGAAAGGTATCCTGCATGTGTTTAGCCTGCTTAATCTCCTCTGTTGCCCATTTGTAATGGAAGCGCAGCACCGGGATACCATATTTATCAACCACTTCCGGATCTATCTCACAATAATTATCCTCACGGGCTATAGCGGTACCGCGACCAGCCATGCCGAAACTAGCGCCATAAAAACGACGGTAATCATTTTTTAGATCGGCACCAAAACCACCTGCATCTTTCATTTTGCCATCACGACCCGGCACTAAGCCATTTTTGGCCTCGATGCCATCCATAAAACCATAGCCGGGCATGTGTAAACCACCGCCATATTCTATGTGGTATCCACGTGGAAAATCCAGCTTTTTCTTACCTAACCACCATGGCGAATATATGTGAATAGCACCTACGCCATCTTCGTTATAACGCTTACGATCCATTAGCTGGGGTAACCAGCCACTGGCACCTGAACCGGTTGAATCATGCAGATATTTACCCACAACACCGCTGCTATTTGCCAAACCGCCGGGATGTGCCGATGATTTTGAATTGAGCAGCAAGCGTGCCGATTCGCAGGCGCTGGCACCCAGTATTACTATTTTACCTTTAACCTGGTATTCCTGCATATCATCTTTGTTGATATAGGAGATACCTGTGGCAAGTCCTTTATCGTCTGTTAAAACTTCACGCGCCATAGCATTGGCAATAACAGTTAAGTTGCCTGTTTTTATGGCCGGGATAACCAGGCATGATGATGATGAAAAATCGCCATATACTTTACAGCTGCGGTTACATTGCCCGCAGTAAAAGCATGCTCCACGATCTTTATTATTTGGTAAAGCCTGTGTTAGTATTGAACCACGACTGGCAATGGTGGTAACACCAGCTTTTTTAGCGCCTTTTTTAATATAGAGTTCATTTAAACGTGGGGGAGGCGGTGGCAGAAATATACCATCTGGCTCATTTTCCAATCCTTCAACGGTACCGAAGATGCCTATCAGGCGGTCGACTTTATCGTAGAATGGTTTTACATCATCATAGGTAATAGGCCATGCCGTTGTTAATCCATCTTTAGGCTGAAAATCAGAAGGCCCCATACGCAGGGATATACGGCCCCAATGATTGGTACGGCCGCCTAGCATACGTGAGCGGAACCATTGAAAGTCGGTTCCATTTTTGGTGGTATAGGGTTCGCCATCCAGGCTCCATCCGCCGAAGGCTGCATCAAAATCGCCGAAATTTCGGGTATCGGTGCTTGCACCACGACGCGGTGATTCCCATGGAAATTTTAACTGCGCCGAGTTTTTTGCAGGATCGAAAAACGGACCTGCTTCCAGCATTAAAACCTTTAAACCGGCATGTGCCAGCACATATGCAGCCATACCGCCGCCTGCGCCAGAGCCTACAATAACCGCATCATATAGTGTTGATGTTTTTTTGATTTGCAAATCACTCATAAGTTTAACTGTGTATTAGTTAATAGCCTGAGGTTAAATTATGTAATTGGTTGCGCTAAATATACTTAAGCAAATGTTATACTGACAATTTTAAATAAAAAATATTACAGTTGCTTTATGCGTATATCGCGAAACTCCACTTCGGCACCATGATCCTGTAAGGAAATATGCCCTTTAGGATAGGTTGCAAAAGCGGGCCAATTGTGGAATTTGCTTTTCTGAACAAGCGCCTTCCACTCGGGGCTACCCATTTGTGTTTCAACAACTTTTTGTCCGTTAAGCCAAAAGGTAAGGTGACCATTTAGCTTGCGGATAATAACCGAATTCCATTCGCCGGCAGGTTTCGCGGGATGCGATGGGGCGATCATATCATATAATGATCCGGCTAAGTGGTTTGGCCGTTTATTATCTTCGGCCAGTTTATCATCCAAAACCTGCATTTCCATACCGGTTAAATAGGTGTAATGGAAGGAGGTATCTTCGTGAATACCGAAAATAATACCGCTGTTGCCACCGGCAGCTATTTTCCAATCGATCCTTAATTCAAAGTTGGTGTATTCTTTATCGGTTACTAAATCACCCTGCCCTTTCGCGGAGGTATCCAATACCAACGCGCCGTGTTCAGCACGCCATGCACCGGCATCGGTGCCTAAATAAACATGCCAGCCGTCGGTGTTTTTGCCATCGAATAAAAGCTTGTAGCCGTCCTGTTTTTCTTTAGGGGTAAGTTTATTTAATGTTTGTGCTGATAGTGAAAAGCTGATGGCCATAAAAGCCATTGCAGATAGAAGGATTTTTTTCATGGAGGTAGATGTTAATAAAAATAGGTCAATTCAATAAGGCTAATATATACATTATTACAACTACCGCATCCGGGTAATAAAAATTATACGCGGATGCTTTCCAATTTGAAAAATTGATTTGTATATTTATAAAACCCAATGTAACCCAAACAATTACCTGTGTATTATGAAAAAAGTTTCTGACATACTCAATCGAAAAGGTCGCAACGTTGTCACTATTGATGCAGCAACTACCGTGCTTGATGCATTAAAACTGATGGCCGATAAAAACATAGGTGCGGTAGTAATATCGGAACATGGCAAATACCTGGGCCTGATGACTGAACGTGATTATGCCCGTAAAGTTATTTTACAGGGGCGCTCATCGCACGAAACACCGGTACGGGAAATTATGAGTACCGGCTTGCCCCGCATTGTGCCTGAAAGCTCGATTGAAACCTGTATGCATATTATGAGCGAAAGCAATATCCGTTATTTGCCTGTTTTTGTGGATGACGAGTTATCGGGGATTATATCGATTAATGATTTGGTTACTGAAACGATACTTTCGCATTTGGAAACGATTGAGCATTTGAAGACTTATATACAGTCGTAGTGTTCGTTCTTTTATCACAGCGCTTGTTGAATTGTCCTCTTTCCGCTCATTGCCGCGAAGGGCTAGTTCTTTTGTCTTGAAAGGAGACTATATACATGTTAGACCATGAGGCTTTATTTTTTTATCACAGTCATCCACTGGCTCTCCTTGTGTTTTACAACACTGTCCCCAACTACTACACTCTCTTCATCACCAATCCATCGTACGTCTTCTAAATCAAATTGCTTATTATTTACAGTTATTATAGGGCGGTATTTACCATATTCATAAGATACTTTTTGAATTTTCCCGTTAAACTCAAAATTACACACTTTGTATATTTTGTAAGCTGAAAAACTCCAATAAAGGATAAATATTGAAACCGCAGAATAGGCCAAATACTTCTTTATTTTCATTTCAATAACTTATTTTTTCGGTTTTGGCTTAACCTCTTTCTTTGCAGCCTCTTTACTGCCAGTTGTTGCTTTAGGAGAAACAGATGCTTTCATTATTTTGTGGATAGGTCGGATGCATCTTTTGGTTTTTTTTCGTCTTGCTTTGCCATGAATAACAAATTTACTAATTTTTCGTATATTCGTATAAACAAGAAAGCCTCATAAACAACTTGCGCCTAATGAGAGACAATTCATGAGATTGCTTGTTTAAGAGGTTCGGAGCGTATAAAATGGCAATAACTAGTTTCAGTTTATAACTGAAACTCCGGATAATGACAGTTTTTAACTGTCACACCCAATCACCTACAATTTTAGCGGATAACAAACACAATGGTATACCACCGCCGGGATGGACACTGCCACCGCAGAAATAGAGATTGTTTATTTTGGATGATTTATTGGCATGGCGCAAAAATGCCGCGAACTGGTTATTGGAACTTGTTCCGTAAATGGAACCTTGATAGGATGAGGTGCGGTTTTCGATACCTCTCGGATCGAGGACACTTTCGCTGATTATGCGCTGACTAATATCTTCACCTAAGCTTTTATTGAGTTTGGTTATGATGTTTTTCTTTGCATCTGCAATTAACTTAGTCCAATCCTGACCGCTGTTAGACGGTACATTGATCATTACAAACCAGTTTTCACACCCGACAGGTGCATCATCTGTTTTGTATTTGGAACTGATATTGAGATAGACTGTCGGATCATGATAAATATCTTTCTGCTGCCAGATGTGGTCGAATTCTGTTTTGTAATCGGCACTAAAAAATATGTTATGCAAATCGAGTTGCGGGAACCGTTTGCTTATCCCCCAATAAAAAATCAAAGCCGAACTGCTGCGTTCCTGACTGAGTATCTTTTTGGGGAATAGTGCCGGATGTGTTCTTAATAATTGATGATAGGTGAACCACACATCCATGTTGGATATTATAATATCAGCTTCAATCAACCTATCTTTCACTCTTATACCTTTTGCTATTTGCCGTTCCAAAACAATCTCATCCACGCGCGAATTATAATTGAACTTTACGCCCAGTGATTCAGCCAGCTTAACCAGACTGGTAGTGATGCTGTACATTCCATCTTTTGGAAAATAAGCGCCGAAATGATGTTCTATATGAGGGATGACGTTGAGCGTTGCAGGTGCGCTGTATGGGTTTGAACCATTATAAGTGGCGTACCGGTCATAAAACTGGACCATCCGCTCATCTTTAAAAAAACTTTGGTTTGCTTGATGCATGGTGCGCATGGCATCGATCTGCCTTATCCGCAAAATAGATTTTAATGTAGACCAGCTTAAAAATGTTTTGACCCTGTGCAGTGATTTCTCCAGGAATACATGATTGGTGATGTTGTAGATTCTGCTACTATTGGCGGCGTATTTTTCTAAGGCTGACGATGGTTCGCCGATGGTTTTTGATACTTCTTCTTCGAATTTGTCGGCATCCGCGTAAGCGGTTAGTTTGGTGCCATCTGCATAAAAATATTTACATAATACATCCAGCTTTTGGTATTGGAAATAGTCGGATGGTGTTTTGCCCGCCAGTTTGAACAGTTCATCCACATATTGCGGCATGGTGAACAGGCTTGGCCCGGCATCAAACCTGAAACCGTCCTTCTCAAATTCGGATAACTTGCCGCCGGGGTAATTATTTGCCTCGAAAACTTCAACATCATAGCCTTTTATCGCTAAGCGGATGGCTATCGCGATGCCGGCAATTCCGGCACCTATGATTAAAGCTTTTTTGGGCATGGGGTAAAGATAGCGGCTATTCAATAAAAAAGCAGAACCAAATCGATTCTGCTTTTATTGTCATTCTGAGCGGAGCGAAGAATCTTCTTCGATTTCCATAGTTCGCCTTGCACCGTTAAAAGATTCTTCACTCCGTTCAGAATGACAGGGCGGCCTTGTACTGCTTTTACCCTCTTTTTTGCTTGCAAAAGAGAGGGTGGTCGAGCGAAGCAAAGACCGGGTGAGTCAACTATACAAGCAGCATTGGCGCAAATACCAGGCGCACAGCTGACTCACCCCGAATGCGCTGCGCTGTTCGACCCTCTCTTCGGCAAGCCGGAAAGAGGGTAAAAAATAGTCTTCCCCCTTAACAAATAACATTACTCTATTCAAAGGGGCGGGAATCGCACAGGCCAGCGCTCTTTTCAAATAAAATAAATAATTTACCTTTGCTTCATGGCACGCAAAATATTCATAGTGTATTTGGTTTACACGGTAATCGTATTTCTGTTTTACAACTATGTTATCAAAGCGAACACGAACTATGCTGATTCTATTTTAAAAGCCGTGCTTTCAGGTGTAGTGTTTACCGCTGTATACGCCATCCTTTTATCCCGCGCAGCGAAAAGGGAAGACGAAAAAAAGAAATAGCTATTTTACTTTCTCGAAGTATTGGCCGGTGAATTTGTAGGTGATGTAGCGATTGGTTACTTTTCCTTTATCAACCACAACAGGTATATGAATAGTTTGAGTCGCTGCGTCAAAATAGATTGTTGGTCGCTTTCCATACGGCATATCAACTACTGAGAAAAGGTCGTAAGCATAATATAATTGACTATGCATACCCGATTTGGTTTTAATCAATCTTACATTATTATCTAATTTACCATCCCTTATGGTAAAAATTTGTATTCCACTCATAGCATCTCTGGTAGATCCAATTCCTAAGAAAGTCGCAAGATAATAAGTATGCTTTTTGGTGCTAAACGTATCTATTTTAGTATAGTTCGGGCGATCATCTACCTCAGCCCGAGACGTGTCTAAAATGGAAATGGTCTTTATACTGGATTGATATTGTAATACGTTCTCGAAGAAATGCATGGTCCCGCCCGTCCACGTATCCCATGAATAAATTCTGAACAGTCCATCATCAGAAGTAGAGATATCTAAGTGCTCATTTTTTAATAATGCAAAGCTTTGGCTTAGGGTGGAGGGATATTTTTCTGTGTAATACTTTAACTTTTCAGCAAATACATTATTTGCCTTGCTAATTCCTTCATCATCATTTTTATCCCGGGAGTAGGCTATTTTCTTAAATGAAGTTAGTAAATCAGCTTCAATTTCTTTTGGCGTTTGCGCAAAAACATCAACGTTAAACAGGCAGCAACATATCAATAAGTAAATTTTCAATTTCATTGCGAATTCAGGATTTCTACCAAATAAAAATAGGGATAATCTTTCGACCATCCCTATCCATCATATAATTTAGGTTTTGTTATACTTCTACAGCCTGACCAATCAGGTTTTTGGATGCCAGGTACTCTGCAATTTGTACCGCGTTGGTAGCAGCGCCTTTACGCAGGTTGTCAGATACTATCCAGCAGTTTAAGGTATTTGGCTGGCTCTCATCACGGCGGATACGGCCTACAAATACTTCGTCCTTATCATGCGCGTCAAGCGGCATTGGGTATTTTAGGTTAGCGGTGTCATCAGTTACGATGATGCCTGGCGCTTTCTCTAAAATTGAACGTACTTCAGCCAGGTCGAAATCTTCAGCAAACTCAATGTTAACTGATTCTGAGTGGCCACCCATAACCGGGATACGTACTGTTGTGGCGGTTACTTTAATACTGTCGTCGCCCATTATTTTTTGAGTTTCCAGTATCATTTTCATCTCTTCTTTAGTGTAACCATTTGCGGTGAATACATCAATCTGCGGTATCACATTCAGGTCGATAGTATATGGATAAGCCATAACACCTTCAATACCTTTACGCTCGTTAAATAACTGTTCCACAGCTTTAACGCCAGTTCCGGTTACTGATTGGTAAGTTGATACTACCACACGTTTAATTTTATACCTGTCGTGCAATGGTTTTAAGGCCACTACCATCTGTATGGTTGAGCAATTCGGGTTAGCGATGATCTTATCTTCGGCAGTTAATACGTCGGCATTAACTTCGGGCACAACCAGCTTTTTGGTTGGATCCATGCGCCATGCTGATGAGTTATCAATAACAGTTGTGCCTGCTGCTGCAAAAAGCGGCGCCTGCTCTAATGAAGTGCTGCCCCCTGCCGAAAATATGGCAACATCGGGCTTAAGCTTTATCGCATCCTCTACAGAAACTATCTTGTACTGCTTACCCTTAAAAGTGATTTCTTTACCAACACTCTTAGCTGAAGCTACCGGAATTAATTCTGTTACGGGGAAGTTGCGTTCTGTTAGAACCTGCAACATTTTGGTGCCCACCAATCCTGTGGCACCCACTACTGCGACTTTCATTCTGTTAAATTGTTAAATAATATAAATTAAACTCCAAATATGCGATTTTTTTATCTTTTTTAGGTTAAAAAGGGTTCATTTTCATGCAAAAATCATTCATTTTAAGGTAAAAATGACTTTTTTTAGGCTGATTTCGATCTAAAAAATGATTAAAACAACTCAGTTTATGTTACTTTTTGAGCATTTTTTAACCGTTTATAAGAACCTGTTTGTTTACCGAAATTGTAATTGATTTCGCCCAAATTTTTACCTTTGCAGTCAAACTGACTTTCATGACCGAAAAGATTTTAGTGATTGGTGCTAACGGCCAAATTGGTACCGAGCTGGTAAACGCCTTGCGTAATATTCATGGTGCCGAGCAGGTTATCGCTTCGGACATCAACGACCCTGCATACGCTATCAGGAACACCGGCCCGTTTGAATTTGTGAATGTGCTGGATAAGGATAACTTGCATCACATATTCCAAAAGCATCAACCCACACAGGTATATTTACTGGCAGCCATACTATCTGCCGTAGGCGAACAAAGACCCAAAATGGCCTGGGACCTCAATATGACCGGACTGATACATGTGTTGGATTTCGCGGTTGAGTTTAAGGTGGCTAAAGTATTCTGGCCAAGTTCAATTGCGGTATTTGGTCCGCATTCTCCGCAGTTTGATACCCCGCAGTATTGCGTGATGGATCCGAATACAGTATATGGTTTCAGTAAACTGGCTGGCGAGCGTTGGTGCGAATATTACTTTACCAAACATGGTTTGGATGTACGCAGTATACGCTATCCGGGCTTAATCGGCTGGCGGGCAAACCCGGGAGGCGGCACTACGGATTACGCGGTGCATATATTTCATGAGGCGTTGAAGACAGGTAAGTATGAAAGCTTCCTATCTGCCGAAACGGCTTTGCCGATGATGTATATGGATGATGCCATACGCGCCACGCTTGATTTGATGAACGCGCCTGCGGAAAGTTTGACGATCCGCTCGGCATATAACTTAGCCGGTATTAGTTTTACGCCAACCCAACTTGCTGAAGAGATCAAAAAAATAATACCAGGTTTTGAGATTAGCTATGCGGAAAGCGACCCGCGGCAGGCGATTGCTGATAGTTGGCCAAAATCAATTGATGATAGTTACGCGCAGAAGGATTGGGGCTGGAAACTGGAATATGACCTGCCCGCGATAACTGCCGACATGCTTACAAACCTGAAAAAGATCATTTAAAAGAAAACAAATATTATATTTATCCGATCTGCAATTACAAGCAGTGACTATTACACCCTGATTGATGCCATTAACCATAGGCTATCAACCATGAAATAAAGAACATATGGGAAGAGCATTTGAATTCCGTAAAGAGAGAAAATTTAAGCGTTGGGCCAAAATGGCCGTTCAGTTTACCCGTTTAGGTAAAGAAATTGTAATGGCTGTTAAAGCTGGTGGTGGCGATATAAACACCAACTCGCGCCTACGCACTGCTGTTCAAAACTCTAAGGCTGTAAATATGCCTAAGGATCGTGTTGAGGCTGCCATAAAAAGGGCTATCAGCAGGGATGAAAAAGATTACGAAGAATTAGTATACGAAGGCTATGCGCCTTATGGTGTTGCTGTTTTGGTTGAAACCGCTACCGACAATACCAACCGTACCGTTGCAAACGTACGCAGCTATTTTACCAAATATGGAGGCGCCCTGGGCAAAACGGGATCATTGGATTTTATTTTTAGTCGTAAATCGGTGTTCACTTTTATTCCCGGCGAGCGTGATTTGGAAGAACTGGAATTTGAATTGATAGATGCCGGTTTAGAGGATCTGTTTGTGGAAGCTGATGAGGAAGGAAACGATATAGGCGTTATCCATACTGCTTTTGAGGATTTCGGCAAAATGCAGAAAACATTGGAAGAATTGGGTATCGAAGTAAGATCAGCCAAATTAGAGCGTGTACCGCAATCATTCCACGAAGTTACCGAAGAGCAGGTTGTTGATATTATGAAACTGATAGACAGGCTTGAGGAAGATGATGACGTGCAAGCAGTTTATCATAACATGGCGGAGTAAATCCAGTCAATAAACCAAGCGTCATTGTGAGGTACATCGCAATGACATAACAAACTTAAAATTATGCCACTATTCACATCGCGTAAGCAAGGAAAAAAAGTTAAGGTAGTGTTTGCCGATGGCTTGCTATTTGTTGAAAAAGAAAATGGTAAACAACAAGCATTCCCTTTGGAGTGGTATCCCGCTCTACAAAACGCGACGGAAGAAGAGTTGCAGGATTGGGATCAAACAGACAAAGGCATCCATTTTAATGCCCTTAATGTGGATATACCGTTATAGATGTGAGAATATGGAATTTGAAGAGTTTTTCAAAAAGAAGAGAATTGACATGGTTGCGCTGAAACAGGTGCAGTCGGCCTTATTTTCTGAATTTGAAACGCACTTTAACCAGATGGGCGAAAAGAGCTTTGATCACACCAAAAAATACTGGTTCAATAAATTAAGGCGCGAATTTCCCTTAGCTGTTGAACCAAAAACCGAGAAGGTTAAAATTGATAACCCACTAGCGGAACAAACCATAACCGAAAGCCTGATTGAGGAAACCGCACCGGCACCTAAATTAGGCTTTACACCAAAATTCAGGGCCGCGGTCACTTCAAAACCGGTAGATGAACCATCGGCAGAGGAAAAACCCGCTGAAGATGCACCTGTTGCTCCTGCGCCAAAATTAGGCTTTACACCAAAATTCAGAGCATCTGCACCACCAAAACCGGCAGCTGAACCGCCAACCGAGGAAAAAACGTCGGAAGATGTACCAGTTACTCCCGCTCCTAAATTAGGTTTTACACCTAAGTTTAAAGCGGCGAGTCCGCCAAAACCAGTAGCGGAAACACCTGCCGAAGAACAATCAGCAGAGAAAAAACAGACAGCATCACCTGCGCCTAAACTAGGTTTTACGCCTAAGTTTAAAGCGGCTGCACCGCCTAAGCAGGTAAGCGAACAAGAAACGCCTCCTCTTGCCGAAGACAAGCCGACTGAAACAACTGCTACACCTGCACCTAAATTAGGGTTCACGCCTAAATTTAAAGCGGCTAATATACCGAAGCCGGTTGCTGCCGAGATTCCGCCAACAGAACCGGCTGCCGAAGAAAAAGCTTCGGAACCACCTGCTGAGGAATCGGCACCAAAACCAGCTTACCAGCCACGTTTTAAAATGCAGAATCTTCCGAAGAAAGAGGAGGAATAATAATCTACTTCTAATAACCTTTTTGTCATTCTGAGGGACGAAGAATCTTCTTCGATTTGCAAAGCGGAAATGCTTGGTTTAGAAGATTCTTCGTTCCTCAGAATGACAATAGATAAGCAGACTTACGAAGTTTAAAAAACTTCGTAAGTCTGACAGGGGCTACTCAAAGCGTAAAGCCCCTCTCTCATACTTCGAGGACTTCATTATGACACCCAGCCACGACACTTTATCAAACTATCTCCCCAAAAAACTTTAACTTTATTGTAAGGATTCTATTCTACTGCCGACTAACCAATAATTCTAAATCAGATTAAAATGAAGTCGATCAAAATATTAACTATAACCGCAGCAGTGGCTATTTTAACATTAAGCTCTTTTAGCTATAAATACAATACCAAACCAGCCAGTGCCGACAATGGTTTTGCTGTTATCGAGCTATTCACTTCCGAAGGCTGCTCCAGCTGCCCGCCTGCCGATGCGGTGGTTGCCAAAATTGAGAAAGAAAGCGCGGGCAAACCAATTTATATTCTTGCTTTTCATGTTGATTATTGGAACCGCCTGGGATGGAAGGATGCTTTTAGCAGCGCCGCTTATTCACAAAGGCAAAATCAGTATGCGCATTGGTTAAATTTATCATCGGTTTACACCCCGCAAATTGTTGTAAACGGCCGCACCGAATTTGTGGGTTCAGAAGAAGGTACATTGCGTAATGCTATTAAAACAAATCTGGCTAAGAACGCCGTAGCTCAAATTAACTTAAGCGATATTACCATCAACCAAAATAAAGCTGAATTGCGGTATCAAATACAAGGGGAAACCACTAGTTGTGTTTTATTGCTGGCGGTGGTGCAAAAATCGGCACAAACCAAAGTTGAGCGTGGCGAGAATGCAGGGCATACACTTTCGCATGTACAAATTGTACGCGGCATAGAAAGCATATCTTTAAAAGGTGATAAAGGTTCAGCAAGCATTGAACTGCCAAAGGGATTTGATGCGCACGAATCGGAAATTATCGCTTTTGTACAGAATACATCAAACGGAGAGATTACCGGGGCAACAAAAACAGTGTTCAATTAATCTTTTTAAGGCATTTTATCGTAGTTAACATAAAGCATTAATGAAAACCATTAAAGAAAAACACTCCTTAGTTATGCGGTGGACGCATTGGGTCAACTTCCCGATACTGACCGTGATGATATGGAGCGGCATGCTGATCTATTGGGCTAACGACGAATATAAGATCACTATTTTCGGGCATACTTATGTGCGTTTTTTTCCGGATTGGTATTATAACCTGCTGCATATACCGGCACGGCTAGCGGAGGGTATGGCATTCCACTTTTTATTTATGTGGTTTTTTACGCTGAACGGGATATTTTACGTGGCCTATACCATCATTTCGGGTGCGTGGCGCGAGTTGGTTCCGCAGAAAAAATCATGGAAAGAGGCATGGCTGGTTTTATTGCACGATCTGCACATCCGTAAAATGGCACCTCCGCAAAACAAATACAACGCCGCGCAACGTATAGCCTATACCGCTATTATTGTAATGGGAATTGGCTCAGTAATTACAGGCCTGGCAATTTATAAGCCCGTGCAATTTTATTATTTAACCTGGCTTTGTGGCGGTTATCATTTTGCCAGGATCATTCACTTTGCTCTTACACTGGGTTATGTGTTTTTCTTTTTGATACACATAGTACAGGTAATTATTGCGGGGTGGAATAACTTCAGGTCGGTAATTTCCGGCTTTGAAGTAGTGAATGAAGAACCTAAAACAGTAACAGAAGAATGAGCAATCCGGAAGAAGAAGATAAGCAACCAGATACCGGGGCAGCTGTACAAAAGCAGATCAACCGGCGTAATTTTATTTCCTTTGGCACGTTCGCGGTTTTGGGCGTGGCGGCTTTTGGGGGATGGAAATCGCTTTACAATTCAGCCATTGAAACTACAGGTATCACCGGCGGGGCGCATAAACCCTTACGCCGGGCGCTGAATAAGAGTGAATTATTTTTCAGGAATTTCTTCAGCAATAATCACCTGGTTAAAACCTATCCAAAATCAATGGCGGCAAAAAAGGTGCGCCAGAATACCAGCATAGGCGCCGATAGCAAACTTGATGCTGATAACTGGAGATTACAGGTTAAAAAACTATCGGGCGAAGTATTAGCAATAACCATTGATGAGATAAAAGCCTTGCCGAAAACAGATTTGGTTTTCGATTTTAAATGCGTTGAAGGCTGGGATCAGATACAGCATTGGGGTGGCGTGCGCTTTGTTGATTTTGTAGAACACTTTGGACTACAGCCAGAAACAAAACTAAACTATGTAGGCATGGAAACCCCCGATAAAGGTTACTATATTGGCCTTGATATGGATAGCGCCATGCACCCGCAAACCATACTAGCATATGAGATGAATGACATGCCTTTGCCTGTAGGCCACGGCGCGCCTTTGCGATTAATTATACCGGTGAAATACGGTATCAAGAATTTAAAGCGCATAGGCAACATCAACTTCAGCAACCACCGACCGCATGATTACTGGGCCGAGCAGGGATATGATTATTATTCAGGCTTGTAAGAAGCTGTTATCAAAATTTTCGCTTTTGTTGGTGACAAGACCGCAGGTGAAGGTGGGAAATAAGCCCTGCTCTTGTGCGATTTCCGTCTTGGAGTGGGACGGGAAATTCGGTTAAGTGGAATTTTCACCCTCTTTCCGGCTTGCCGGAGAGAGGGTTGAACAGCGTAGCGCATTCGGGGTGAGTCGAGTATGCGCCGGGCATTTGCACTAATGTCGCTAGTATAGTTCACTCACCCGGTCTTTGCTTCGCTCGCCCCCCCTCTCTTTTGCAAGCAAAAAAGAGGGAATTGAAAACCTAAATATAATCTTTTTACCTTTATTGGTATTGTTACTAATAAAGGCAGAAGTTGTAGCATTCTATCATCAAAATTTCACCATAAAATTCGCATATTGCGGTGAATGCCTGCAGAATACTTCCCTTTCAGAAAACAGCTAGCTTATGCCTGCGGCATGATCGGGTGGAGCATCATGACGAATATTATTATCGTTATGCTGCCTTACTTCTACCTGCCGCCAAGCAACGCGGGTTTAAGGCCACTTATTCCGCAATTAATGTTGTTTGGGGTATTAAATATCCTGTCGGTTATAGCAGCGTCCGGGCGGTTTGTTGATGCTCTTTTTGATCCTTTTATCGCATCATTAAGTGATAAAAGCGAGAACCCCAAAGGCCGCCGTATACCATTTATGAAATGGGCCATACTGCCTGCCATGATCTTTTGTTTCCTCACCTTTTGTCCGGTTGAAAAAGGTGAAAGTTCCAGAAACGCGGTATGGTTAACCTGTACGCTCATCTTGTTTTTCATGAGCGTTACCACCTATATTATCCCATACAACGCGCTTTTACCAGAACTTACCGAAACCGCATCCGAAAAAGTAAAACTATCCTCTTTTCAACAAGTTGGCTTTGTATTGGGGATGGTGATATCCGGCTTCGTAAACAACTATGCCGATTTGGTACAGAAAATTTTGCATATCATCAGTCGCGATTCAGCGGTTCAATACACCATTGGGGGCCTAAGTTTAGTAGCAGGCTTTTTTATGCTGATACCAGTTTTATTTATCGACGAAAAAAAATATTCATCAAGCAAACCGTCACATTTGCCGCTTTTGCCTGCCATCCGTAAAACATTTAGTAATCGTAATTTCAAGTATTACCTGATCTCAGATTTTTCGTACTACATGGCGCTCAGCATCATATCCAGCGGATTATTGTATTTCGTGACAGTACTACTTGGCTTGCCTGAATCAGACGGCGGCCCGCTATTAGGGGTAATGGTTTTGGTATCGCTGATGTTTTATCCGCTCATCAATTACCTGTCTAAAAAGATCGGCAAAAAACCTATTGTCCTTTTTTCTTTTTTCTTGTTATGCATCGCATTTATCGCGATCTATTTCCTTGGTAAATTCCCTATATCGCCTACTGCGCAAATTTACTGCTTGTTACTTTTGGCGAGTTTCCCACTAGCATCTTTGGGTATTTTACCAAACGCCATACTTGCCGAAATAGCCCAGGATGATGCCATCAAAACCAAAGAAAACCGTGAAGGGATGTTCTTCGCTGTAAAATATTTGTTTGTGAAGCTTGGCCAAACGCTGGGCATAGCCTTATTCGCTTTCCTGACTGTTTATGGTAAAGACCCCGGCAATGATTATGGCTTGCGCTTAAATGGCTTATGTGGCTTTGTACTCTGCCTGTTGGCAATAGTATTTTTTAGTAGATTTAAAGAGAAAAAGCGGGTTTAGTACACAATACTAACCTAAAAACAATCGTAATGAAAAAAACTCTAGGTATACTTTGCACTTTTATATATTTATTAATTGCAGTTGTAGTTACAGGTTGCAATCAACAACAGCCTCTAACTAAGCCTGCAACAAGTACCGCAACCCAATTAACGGTAAAAAGCATGCAAGGTGATCTTTTTATCCTATGGTCGGCTATTAAAGAAATGCATCCCGGATACGGATTATATACGTCTGCAGATAGCTTACAGGTAGCGTACGATAAGACTTATCAAACTATAACCCATCCGCTATCTGAAAATGAATTTATAGCCCATATTTATCCGTTAATATGTAAGCTTAGATGCGGCCATACACAAATACGCCATTCTGATAACTATAAACCATTACCATCAGAACCCAAAGAACCGCATTTGCCTTTCGAGGTGTTGGTTCGTAATCACCACGCCTGGGTTACCACACATGCTAGCCAGCAGTTTTCTACCGGCGACGAAATAATCAGTATTAATGATGTACCTGTAACTCAAATAATAAATAACGGCTACGACTTATATTGTGGCGATGGTTATATACAAACATTTAAAGAATTATTTTTAAGTGAATACGATGGTTTTGAAGATGCCTGCTTTAAATATTATCATTGGCAAGGGCCATATCGAATTAAATTACTTACCAAACAGGGCGCGATAAAATCGGTTATAGAGAACGCGGCAGCAACAGGCGGCCCATGGCAAAGTTTACCTGAAAAACTAATAGATAATTATACCGGATGGACATTAGCGAAAAATACAGGTTACCTGCCGCTACGGTTTTTGAAAAACACCTCAACAGCATTGTTTGAAGCTAAAACATTTCAATATGCTGATACGACCATTTATACAGAGGCTTTTAAACAGATACAGCAACATGGTGTAAAAAACTTAATTATCGACCTGCGGCATAATACCGGTGGCGACATCAGGATAGCGGAAAAACTGCTTTCTTTTTTGGCAGATTCGTCATTTTATATTGTAAAAGATGTAAAATCCAGAGTAGCCGATCCAACCACAACCCGTTTTGAGCAATATTTTGATACCGCCCGTACAGAAAGTTTTAGAAATGGGTTTGCTCCGGGCAATAAAGAAAGTAATTGGTACCACATTAATATAAAACCGGTATTCGGGCAATTATATGGTAGAATATCGCTTGCAAAAAAATATCACTACCATGGCAATGTATATGCTTTAATTGATGGTGCTACATTTTCATCGGCGGCGCTATTTACAGCAGCCTTTAAGGCCCAATGCAAAAACGTAAAATTTATTGGCCGAGAAACCGCCGGTAACGAAGAAGGCTGTAACGGCGGTACACTTCAACGATTAACGTTGCCTAACACTAAAATTGTAGTCGATTTCCCATGGATGCATCTGGTATCGGTAGCAAACAATCCGATACATGGGCGGGGTATTATGCCCAACTATTATGTGGATTATACCGCTGAGGACGTCGTGAGTAAAAAAGACCTTGATTTACAAAAAGCGATAAGCCTTATTAAGTAGTTAAACAACTACCCTCCCGATGTATTACTTTGGCTTTATACAGGCGAAAGCCCATTAGCTATCAGGAATAGTTTTATCTAATTCAATACACGTAATTTTTTAAAAAGCAGAGCGCCTTGTATTTTAATAGCAAAGCTTTGCTGTATAACGTAACGAACAAATTACATCGCTGCATTATACTTACTAACCATAAATATTCTTGTGGTCTAACAATAATTTCATCTATATTTATGGCAACTTAACCTTTATCACTATGTCATTTAATCCACAGCCTAATCAGCTTTATTACCTGATTCCAAAAGGCAACACTACCAACGTAGTCGGAGCGCCAAATTCAAACATTCCGGTACAAATTGAAGAACAATCGTATCAAAAAGACAATCAACACCAGCGATTTAAGTTTGACCCTGCCGGAAACAAAGCATGGTGGTTTCTGCTACCGCCATTTAAGGAACGTTACCTGGCAGTTGATGGCAGTTCGCAGGGAGATGGTGCCAGGGTAATTCAATGGCAATTTGAACCACCTAAGAAAACAAATTTGCATTTTCAGTTTTTACCGGCGGGCAATGGCTATTATCGTATAATGGCCATACACAGCAGTAAATTTTGGGAAATTATTGATCGGTCGGCCACACAAAAAGGGCGGCTTGTACAAAAGTCTTATAACAAGAATGATGGTCAGCTTTTTTCCTTAACTCCAGTACCAAATGTGGCTTCGGATATTCCCCCGGTAGCGTTCGACCAGAAAAGTGACATTGAAAGAACAGGCACCTTAGCCATACTTGGCAAAATACCAGAGGTTGGTGCAGGCTTATCTTTTGTAGTTGGCTTATTTTGGAAAGCAAATGACCCGCTGGCCGACCTTTGGAACCAAATGAAAACTTATGTTGATGCACGTATCCGCACCTTGTTAATGGAAGATACCATGAATAAGATGAGTTTACAATTGAGGGGCCATATAACTACCATTGAGGAGATATCAAGAGCCGATGAAAATAAGGGCATTCGTTTAGTTGCTAAAGTTGATGCGATTAAAGCTCTTCGATTAGAATATATAGAAGTTGCAAAAACGGCATTGCCTTATTTAGTTGCTTTGGGAAATGTAGAGTTATCCTTACGTCGTACCTTATATACTGATTACGATGCATTATTCCCGCCAAAAGCAGCAACCGCAACTGACGGCCCCAAATTGCTGAAAAGCAAAAGTCAAAACCTCACAGAGCTAAAAACCGCGATTAGTGAATACAAAACTGCCTTTGATGCTGCTATCACAACACTGGTGGCTAATCGTATGGACAAGATCCATTGGAAGTTGGACGTTGAAAGGCGAAGACCACGAAGCCCGTATGAAGTAAAAGGCGCCCGCGCTTATGATGATTTTGACGGATGGTCTTTAGCTTTTTGGAATTATGACGATACATTAAATTATGGGGTTAAAAACTATAAAGACTGGGCCGAGTTTGCTTATAACCAGCGAAAATTACAGATACAGGCGCAGTATGATACCGAGATGAAAGATTTAGGAAAATCAGCCTTGCTATGGGAATATTTCGACCAGGTAACCCCGTTGCCTGCTCCTGTAACCTATCGTGTAAAAGTTGGTGCATTTGGTGGCTTAAACCACTATAATCCTTTTAATGGGGTAGATAATTCAACCATTACCGCAATTGAGGTTTATTCAAACAATGGTGACCTGTGCGGATTACAAGTTTATTACAATGGCACCGCAAATGGCTTGCAAGGCAAAAAGGGCAACAAAACAGACAGACTTAATTTAACCCAGGGAGCAACCCGTGAAGAAGATGAATTTATAACCAGTGTTTACGGCTATCATGCCGATCATATTTATGGTTTGTGGTTTGTAACAAGTCACGGCAAAATTGTAGGTGCTGGCAAAGAACATTATTCGTTCTTCAGCGCTGATATTGCAGATGGCTTAAAAGGCCGCCTGGAAAAAATAAGCGGATATAATGATGTACATACTTTGGAACAACTCAACTTCCATTGGAAGTATAGCGAAGTACCTCCAAAAACTCCAACCGCATAATTAAGTTAAGGCCGTCTCATAAGGAATTATGGGACGGTTTTTTTATTGAATGTTTTTACGTTGGTTTAATAGGGGACGAAACCCTATTGTGAAAAAACGTCTTTTGAGTCCGAGCCTTTAGCGGAGTTTAGGGTA
>Ga0302300_1000046_pt1 | contig 163756 bp, 149 predicted proteins | sample III_Palsa_E1_1_FD_198756 | JGI IMG/M metagenome (GOLD analysis project Ga0302300, IMG submission 198756) | Peat permafrost microbial communities from Stordalen Mire near Abisko, Sweden - III_Palsa_E1_1 | ecosystem: Environmental > Terrestrial > Soil > Palsa > Peat permafrost | place: Sweden...
GATTTGATGTTGTTGAAAAACAACTTTTTGCCCTGGTACATAAAGTACATAATGTTGAGGTTAACGAGCAGCAAATTGAACAATACATTCCACGTATAATGGAAGAGTTTAAAGAGCTGAGCAAAGAGGATATTATTAAACGCTTTGCATCATTAGAGTTTAACCGCTTTTTAGAATATTACAAAAACGCGCCTGATTTGAATGCGCCTGCTGATGACCGTGTAAGGTTTGAAGGAGAGCGTGGCGAAAGAGGAGAACGCGGTGAGCGCGCCCCTCGTGGTTCATCAGAATTTACACGTTTATTTATAAACTTAGGTTCTGTTGATGAATTTAACCGTGGCGATTTGCTGGGTTACATTTGCAACAACACCAAAATAAGCGGCCGTACTGTTGGCAAGATCGATGTTAAGGGTGTTTACTCTTTCTTTGAAGTAGCTAATGCAGATGTTGAGAAAGTAATGACAGGCTTTAAAGGCATCGACTTTAAAGGCCGTGAAGTTAGGATTGAAGTATCTGGCGAAGGCACAAGCACAACCCGTCCTGAAGGCGAAAGACGCCAAGGTGGTGGTTACAGCGGCGGTGGCAGATCTGGCGGTGGTGGCGGTTACAACCGCGACCGTAGCAGCGGTGGTGGTGAAAGACGCGAAGGCGGATTTAACCGTGAACGCAGCAACGCAGGTGGCGAAAGACGTGAAGGTGGTGGTTTCCGTGATTTCTCAGGAAAACGCCGTGAAGATCGCCCGGAACGTCGCAAAAGATTTTAGTTTTTTTTAGTTTTCATACCGCATCCTAATCAGATGCAATTAGTTTAGTTAGTTTAGTTAAGCTCCCGGAGTAGTTTACCGGGAGCTTTTTTTATTTGGTAAATTCAACCAAAGTTGAATCAGGGGTAAATAGCTTTAGCTGATGCGCGTCCAAATGCTTAATAGCATACTTGGTATAAGGCAGGTTGCCCTCAAACGAAGTATAGATCGTGTCGCCTTTAACAAAATAATCCTCCGGCTCCGGTGAATCACTGGTCATCATAAAACTTTTATCGGTAATATTAAGCTTGCTGCCATCGGCGGTTGATTTCCACTCACCTATGAGGTTCGGATCTCTTTTTTGCTTTGGCGAACAGGCGACAGATAAAAGCATCATGGCGCAGGCCATGCCAATAATTACAAAAGTTATTATTTTCATATTCAGGCGATGTAAAAGCTGAATCTACTTATAAACTATTGATATTATTTATTTCTTAACTGAGATTTTTTCAGATAATATTTATGGCCTTTTGAATTCACGTAGTAATAGTGTGAATACTTATCAATATAAACAGTTTGGCCGCCCGGGCCTTGTTTTCCTTTGTATTTTTTGTCTACAATGGCAGCTTTGCTTTTAGCGGCAATTTCCGATGTTTTGTGGCCAACTGCTTTGGCATCTCTGTCTACCTTGCTTTGCGCATGTACTTGTGTAACGGCGAATAGGCTTGTCGCTAATAAAGCAACTTTAAGTGAGTGTTTCATAATATTTCAATTGTTGATTGTATATTATTAACTCAAATGCTCGGCTAAATGTTTCATTTCAAGTGCCGGAGAATGCTTTTGATAGAGAATATTGTATACCGCATCGCAAATAGGCATGTGTACATGGTAGTTTTTATTCACTTCGTGGAGGCAATTTACAGCGTAATAGCCTTCGGCAACCATGTTCATCTCCAACTGTGCCGACTTTACGGTATAGCCCTTACCTATCATATTACCAAAAGTACGGTTACGGCTAAATTGGGAGTAAGCGGTAACCATCAAATCGCCTAAGTAGGCCGATTCTTTTATATCCCGGTCGATAGGGTGTACGGTATCTACAAAGCGTTCCAGCTCACGTATAGCGTTTGAAATCAATACCGCCTGAAAGTTATCGCCATAACCAACACCGTGGCAAATGCCACCGGCAATAGCATAAACGTTTTTAAGTACAGCGCCGTATTCGGTACCGTAAATATCATCGGATACATTGGTTTTAATGTAGCGGGTGTTTATCATGCCTGCAAATTCAGTCGCAAGTTCAATATCGCTGGAAGCAATAGTTAGGTATGATAATTTTTCCAAGGCAACTTCCTCAGCATGGCAGGGGCCACTAATTACCAGGAAATTATCAAAAGATATATTATAATGCTGATTCAAAAACTCACCGATGATCTGGTTTTCATCCGGAACGATACCCTTAATAGCCGATATGATTTTTTTACCGGCGAAGTCCTCTGGCGTAATGCCTTCTAAAGCTTGCTTTAAAAACGCGGCAGGCACGTTCAGCAAAATAGAGTCGGAGTTATGGATGATGTGCTTAAGATCGGTTGAAATATGCTGTGCAGGCAACTTAATATCTACCGAACTCAAATAATTGGGGTTGTGCCCAAATTTGCGGATATGCTCAACAGCATGCGCATTGCGCATCCACCAAAAAACTTCTTTAGGCGTAATATTATCAGTAAGCATTTTAATATTGGCTGTAGCCCAGCTACCACCACCAACAACTGCTATTCTTTTTTTTTGCGTGTCCATTCCAAATAAAAAGTCCCGCCAGCGAAAAATGTTTTTCAGTGGCAGGACAAATATATAGGAATAGATGTGAGATATGAGATAGGAGACGTGAGATTTTTATTTTGGCGAATTGATTTGGTATTAATCTCAGGCCTAAGGAGCTGTCTAAAAACAAAGCGTCATTGCGAGCGAAGCGTGGCAAATCCCCTAATTACAGAGTGGCTCTGTATAGCTTGGGATTGCCACGCTTCGCTCGCAATGACGGTAGTTTAATTATCTTTTAAATCCTAATTAGCAGGCTTATCAAACAACTTCGATTTATCTACCTTCTCAACCAACATACCATCTTTAAGGTCTTTTGATATTGCCGCATAAGGCGCTGATACCACTTCATCCCCAGATTTAAGGCCTGATAATATCTGGATGTAACTATCATCTTGTATGCCTGTAGTTACCAATACCTGTTTAATTTTACCCGCGTTATAAACAAACACATACTCTTTTACAGGCGCATTCATTTTTACGGTTTGCGAATTATCATCTGTCTGTGGTTTTCCGGTATTCTTTTTCTCCTCGCGGGTAGTAACAGATTGGATCGGAACCGACAATCCTTTTACCTGGTTGGTCCTGATATCAACAGTCGCGGTCAATCCCGGGCGAAACGGTGATGGGTTGGCTGCTGTTTTCTTCAACAAGTTTATATATGATTCCGGGTTGATCCTCACCTTAACGGTAAAGTTGGTCACCTGATCGGCATTGGTGCCTACCACATTGGCCGAGCTGCCTATTTCAGATACCGCGCCATCAAACTTTTTGTCGGCAAAGGCATCCACATCAATATTTGATGAATCGCCAAGGTCGATACGGTTAATGTCGTTCTCATTCACATCAACGTTTACATCCAGTTTGCTTAGGTCGGATACAGTCATAATATCAGTACCCGCCATTTGGATAGTTCCTAACACACGGTCGCCTTTTTCTACCGATAATTTGGATACCACACCATCGATAGGAGAGTAGATGCTGGTTTTATCCAGATCGGCCTGCGCTTCCTGCACCGAAGCTGACGACTGTGCCAACCCAAAGTTTGATCCGATCACATTCTGCCTTGCAGCTTCTAACCCGGCTTTAGCGCCTTCGTAGCTGGCTTTGGCGGCTTCAAACTCGGCAACAGTAAGTACCTTGTTATCTAAAAGTGCTTTATCGCGTTGGTAAATTGATGCCTGGTTATCATAAGTAGCTTGCGCCTGTGCCAACATTTGCTTAGAGTTACCTACAGTCGCTTTTTGCGAGTTGTATGATGCCACCGCACGCTCAAAACCCGACTTCAAAATATCCGGCCTGATCTTGCAAAGCAACTGGCCTTTTTTAACCACATCGCCTTCTTTTACCGGCAGCTCAACAATCTCACCCGAAACCTCGGCGGTTATTTTAACCTCCAGGTGTGGCTTTATTTTTCCGCTGGCGGTAACCGTTTCGGTAATTTCGCGCTCGGTAGCTTTTTCTGTTGCCACCTGCGTTTTACTCGTTCCGCCAATTACCCCGGCCACTTTCAGCACTATTAAAAGCAGTATAAAAACGCCAAGCGTTATCAATATATATTTAGTAGTTTTTCCCATGATGTTTTTATTTCGAGTTTCGGATGTTCAGTTTCTTGTTTATTATTTCTTATAATTTTATCGGGTTGCCCAAATAATAGTCTATTACCTTGCTTCTGAATACCACCGCGTATTTAGCCTCAATCATATCGGTTTCAGCTTTATTATAGTTGGTAAGCGATGTATTATAATCCAGCGAGTTAACCAGCCCTACATTATAGCGTTGTTGTACTACGTTAAAAGCTTCTTTATTGGCATAATAGGTTTGTTGTGCTGATATATATTGCTTTTCAGCAGCCTGCACATCCAATACCGCCTGGGTAATGGTTTTGCTGAGTGTGTTTTTAGCAAGATCGGTACTTAGCTGGGCATATTCGTAATTCAGTTTGGCCTTTTTTACAGCGGTATGCGCGGTGAATTTATTGAAGATCGGTATCTGTACAGTCACACCAAAGGATTCGTTAAGGTTATTGCTGAACTGATTACCTATTGAGTAAGATTTTGAATAAACCGGCGACTCATACTGCCCGATAACCGGTGTATTAGTACCCTGTACTACACCAACTTGTGTTTGCAAGGTAGTAGTACCAATAACATTTTGCGATATGCTTGAATAATTAGTTCCTAAACCGCCAAATAACGATACCGTTGGGTAGTAATTTCCTTTAGCAATTTTTATGGCTTGCAGATAGCCATCTTGTTGTATTTCAGCCAGTTTGATGTCGGGGTTAATGGCAAGCGCTGTTTTAATAACATCAGGCGCCGCGAAGGCGGTTTGGATATCGGTTAGTTTTGATACATCAGGCCTGTCTATAGTAATCTGGGTAGCAGGGTCCATTTCCATGTATTGTTTTAACGCGAGGATAGATATATCCAGTTGATTTTGCGCTGTAGTCAAATTATATTCATCGGTTGAAAGTCCGGCTTTTGCTTGTGAAAGATCGGCCAATGTTTGATTTCCCGCATCAAAGTTTTTTTGTGCGCGATCAAGGGTTATTTTGGCGATGCCTATTTGCTGGTTTGCTGCAGTTACCAAATCCTGGTTAGTTAATATTTGCAGATAGGCGGTAACCACGTTTAATACCAAATCATTTTTGGTTTTTTCGGTGGTGGTTTTATCAGCGTCGAGTGTTAGTTTGTTGGCCAATATCTGGTTGCGCAACTGCCCGCCCTGGAATACGGTTAACGACAATGATGCCTGCCCGTTAACGTATAAAAATGATTGACTAGTGTAAGAGTACGTAGTTAAGTTAGGGCTGCGACCAAAATTGTATGATGCCTGCGGGTTAACCGTTAAACTTGGCAGCAAATTGTTTTTTGCCTGCTGATAGTCCGCGGTACCTAGCTCCTCGTTTATTTTTGATTGTTTAATGGTGAGGTTATTCTGCAAGGTTAGGTCTAGTGCTTTTTGCAGGGTAATAACCTCCTGCGCATGGGTAGTAAAGCCCAATGTTGCCGCAAGCAGTATACCGAGCAAGCTTAGCCGTTTAAAATTGAATATATATAAAGTCATAAGGTTATATTTGTTGTATGTACCTGGTTAAATCACCCCGGCTGTTAAAAAAATACTATTCTTCGTTAATATGGGATGTAAAACCCGATAAACCTTGCATTTATCTCACTTTTGACGATGGACCTATCCCCATTGTTACACCCTTTGTGTTAAATATTTTAAAGCAGTACAATGCTAAAGCTACTTTTTTTTGTATTGGCGACAATGTAAGCAAACACCCCGACATTTTCAACCAGGTTAAAAATGATGGCCATGCCATCGGCAATCACACCTATAATCACCTTAAAGGCTGGAAAACAGCCGATAATATCTACATCGAAAACACGCTAAAGGCTGATGAACAGCTAAAAACCAATCTTTTTCGACCGCCATATGGGCGCATCAAAAGATCGCAAATAAAGTTGTTAAAAAGTGTTAAGCCCGATATTAAAATTATTATGTGGGATGTACTCAGTGGCGACTTCGATATAAACCTCTCGCCCGAGAAATGCCTGCAGAATGTTTTGAAGCATACGGAGAGTGGTTCGATAGTTGTATTTCATGATAGTTTGAAGTCGTTTGACAGGTTGGAGTATGTTTTGCCAAGGGCGATGGAGGTGTGGAGTGGGAAGGGGTATGAGTTTATGAACCTTGATTTGTAGGATTAAAAAAATTTCTTGATTCTCTTTTATTTGTTGGTGAGGACACCAACAAAGGAGGATATTTTATCATGGTAATCCATTAATCCTATAAATCATGGTTCCGACTTATTTGCGTTAGCGATGGCAGCGGATACCGGCCCTGAGCTAATGCCTCGTGCCGTATGAGCGAACAGCGTGGGCCGCAGGCGACGCCATAGACTCACCCGGTCTTGCTTCGCTCACCCACCCTCTTTACCGCTTGCTGTAAAGAGGGAATTTTGATTTATATTTTTTACCTCTTTGTTGCGCAGCAATAGAGAGATCGACCAGCGCAGCGTTGTCGGGTGAGTAAAAGTGGGCGCCATGCAATTAATCTCTAACCCCAATCGCTAATCTCTATTTAGAACCTATCCAAATAGTATTTACATATTTGGCTGACAGCATATTCCCTGCAATTTTTGTAAATTCGCCGCTCAACGGCAGCTGCTTGGCTGTTTGTTGTGTTTGAAATATTATTTTACCTAAAAAGATCGATACCATGGCTTTTGATTTAGATATGATCAAAAAGGTTTATGATCGCTACAGCACCCGTGTGGCTGCTGCCCGTAAAGCGACCGGTAAACACCTTACTTTAACTGAAAAAATATTATACGCCCACCTTTCCGAAGGTGATGCTGAGAAAGCATTTGGTCGTGGCGTTGACTATGTTGACTTCGCGCCAGACCGTGTAGCGATGCAGGACGCGACGGCGCAAATGGCTCTATTGCAGTTTATGCAAGCAGGCCGCCCGCAGGTTGCTGTACCTTCAACTGTACATTGCGATCACTTGATACAGGCTAAAGTTGGCGCTGATGTGGATTTGCAAACCGCCAAAGATGTGAACCTGGAAGTTTATGATTTCCTGGCTTCGGTATCTGATAAATATGGCATCGGTTTCTGGAAACCGGGTGCTGGTATTATTCACCAGGTAGTTTTAGAAAACTATGCTTTCCCGGGTGGTATGATGATTGGTACCGACTCACACACACCTAACGCAGGTGGTTTGGGTATGATAGCGATTGGTGTTGGTGGTGCTGATGCCTGCGATGTTATGGCTGGCTTACCTTGGGAGCTAAAATTCCCTAAACTGATTGGTGTAAAATTAACCGGTAAATTATCAGGCTGGACTTCAGCTAAAGACGTAATTCTTAAAGTTGCTGGTATTCTAACCGTAAAAGGTGGTACAGGCGCTATTGTTGAATATTTTGGTGAAGGTGCACGTTCATTATCTGCAACAGGTAAAGGAACCATCTGTAACATGGGTGCTGAGATCGGCGCGACTACATCTGTTTTTGGTTACGACGAAAAAGCGGCAATTTACTTGAGCGGTACAAAACGCGGAGATATTGCTGAGTTAGCAAACGGTATTAAAGAACACTTAACCGGTGATGATGAAGTTTACGCTAACCCTGAGCAATATTTTGACCAGGTTATCGAAATAAACCTTGACGAATTAGAACCACATGTAAACGGTCCGTTTACTCCGGATTTGGCTTGGCCTATCTCAAAATTCGCTGCTGCGGTTAAAGAAAACGGCTGGCCTACTAAATTAGAGGTTGGTTTGATCGGTTCATGTACCAATTCATCATACGAAGATATTACCCGTTCGGCATCTATTGCTAAACAGGCTACCGATAAACATCTAAAAACAAAAGCAGAATTTACCATCACTCCGGGTTCGGAACTGGTACGTTATACTGTTGAACGTGATGGTTACTTAGGTACTTTTGAGCAGATGGGTGGTGTTGTTTTGGCTAACGCCTGCGGCCCTTGTATTGGCCAGTGGGCACGTCATACTAATGACCCAACACGCAAAAACTCAATCATCACTTCGTTCAACCGTAACTTCGCGAAACGTCAGGATGGTAACCCTAACACCCACGCGTTTGTTGCATCGCCGGAGATTGTTACCGCATTCGCGATAGCAGGTGATTTAACTTTTAACCCATTAACCGATACGTTAACTAACGATAAAGGCGAGCAGGTTAAATTTGATGAACCGGAAGGTATTGAAATGCCGCTTAAAGGTTACGCTGTACAGGATGCAGGTTACCAGGCACCGGCAGAAGATGGTAGCGCGGTTAGCGTTATTGTTGATCCAAAATCAGCACGTTTACAATTGCTTGAGCCGTTTAAAGCTTGGGAAGGCACAGACCTTACCGGCCTGAAATTGCTGATAAAAGCAAAAGGCAAATGTACTACGGATCATATCTCTATGGCTGGTCCATGGTTAAAGTTCCGTGGTCATTTGGATAACATATCTAACAATATGCTTATCGGTGCTATTAACTACTTTAATAACACTGCCGATAGCGTTAAAAATGAATTAACAGGCGAATACGGCCCGGTACCGGCCACACAGCGTGATTATAAGGCGCATGGCATTGGTTCAATCGTTGTTGGTGACGAGAACTACGGTGAAGGTTCATCACGCGAGCACGCGGCTATGGAGCCCCGCCATTTAGGTGTACGTGCCATACTGGTAAAATCATTTGCCCGTATCCATGAAACCAACCTTAAAAAACAAGGTATGCTAGGCATCACTTTCGCCGACAATGCCGATTACGATAAAATACAGGAAGACGATACTTTTGATATCACCGGTTTAACAACTTTTGCCCCAGGCAAACAGTTAACCGTTGTATTGCACCATAAAGATGGTTCAACAGAATCATTCGCGGTAAACCACACTTACAATGCGCAGCAAATAGAGTGGTTTAAAGCCGGCGGGGCATTGAATATCATCAGGAAACAAATGGCTTCTTAATAAGTTAAGAGTATAAAGGTTCAAAGCCTCTCCAATTTTGGGGAGGCTTTTTTGCTGGCTATAATCCCGGTATTAGGTATATCACCAACAAAATCCCAACGGTCACAATGCCTATGGTTAAAATCAAGGCGGGCAATACCGATGGTTTGTAAGCCTGGTTCAGCAGTTGCTTTTCGGTGTTCCGGTAACTTAAGTACGAGTACATCGCCATAAAAGCACCAACAGCAACCAATAATATGCCTATTTGAGTAGAGTAACCTTTGCCCGGTAAAACCGTTTGTTTAGTTGTTAATATCAAAGAGATCTGTTTAACAAACAACGCGAATTTCACCACCACAAACCCAAAGCCCATTATGGCAATACTGGTACGTATCCATGCCAAAAAAGTACGCTCGTTAGCCAAATGATCGGATGGGTTGGCTATAGGTTGATTTTTCTCTTCTTTCATAAAATTAAATAGTATTATCGCAATATAAATTACCAGTTACGCTTTCAAACATTTTTTAGCCTGATAAGTTATTATGTTTCATTCTTTATCCTCGATAAACCCATAAATGAGTTATACGGACTACTTTTTAAGTGATAAACAGTTATTAGAAGTTTTAGCTTTCTCTACAGATGCAACTGCTATTCATATTACTGAAGATGCGGTTATTCAATATGCGAATGATGCCATGCTGGCTATTTGGGGTAAGGGAAGAGATGTTTTTGGTAAAACATTGGAAAATGCGTTACCGGAACTTAAAGGCCAGCAATTTATTGATTTATTTAAGCAGGTTTGGAATGAAGGACTCACCATCAAAGGGATTGAAACCCCCGCCGATCTTATTGTAGATGGTGAGCTGAAAACCTTTTATTTTAATTTTGAATATCGCGCTATAAAAAATGCTAATAACGAAACGTATTGCATTTTGCACATGGCCAAGGATGTTACCGATGTTATATTGGGCAGAAAGCGGGAGCAGGACCTGATTGAAGAGTTAAGGACCGTTAATGAGGAGCTGCTATCAGCCAATGAAGAGATTCGGGCCGCTAACGAAGAAATCCGTGCTGCTAATGAGGAAATGACAGCCGCTAACGCAGAGATCTCGGCCGCTAATGAGGAGATACGTGCAGCCAATGAAGAGATCACCGCGTCAAACGAAGAATTAAGCGAGTCACGGAAACAACTGATGGAGTTATATCAGGACCTGGCAGAAAGTGATGCTTACTTTCGCAACATGGTTAAGCAGGCCCCGGTTGGTATATGTATTATAAGGGCGGAGGATCTGTTTATTCAGGATGTAAATACAGCTTATCTTGAATTGGTTGGCAAACCTCGGCATGAAATTGAAGGGCGTACTATTTGGGAAGCTGTGCCTGAGGCTGCTGAAACCTATGCGCCCATCATGAACGATGTTATTATTACTGGCGAAGCTTTTATTGCAAAGGAACATGAACTGGAGCTGATAAGGAATGGTATTCCTGAAAATGTTTTTATAGATTTTGTATATGAGCCGATGTTAAATGATAACGAGGTTCAGGCCATAATGGTTTTAGCTATCGAAGTATCGGATAAAGTGATAGCAAGGCGCAGCATAGAGGATGTAGAAGAACGTATAAGACTGGCTATAGAAGCAGCCGAGATCGGCACATTTGATTTAAACCTGGTAAATGGAGAAATGCTTACCTCTGAAAGGTTTGATGCCATTTTTGGATTCGATAAACATGTAGATTGGACAATGTACGTGAATGCAGTACACCCGGAAGATCGGGCTGGCCGGGAAGCAGCACATAAAAGCGCATTAATTAGCGGTAAATTGTTTTATGAGGCAAGAGTAATTTATGCCGACCAATCAATACACTGGATAAGGGTACATGGCAATGTGTATTATGATAAAGCGGGCAAACCGCAAAGAATTTTAGGCACCCTGCTTGATATTACCCAGTTTAAGCGCCTGGAGCAACAAAAGGACGACTTTATAAGCATTGCCAGTCACGAGCTTAAAACACCTATCACAAGCCTTAAAGCATCGCTGCAGCTGCTCGAAAAATTGAAAGATAATCCAACAGCACCCGTGGTACCGAGGCTTATTGATCAGTCGTTAAAAAGCATGCGGAAAATAAGCACCCTGGTTGAGGATCTGTTAAATGTTAGCCGCTCACAACAAAGCCATCTTAAGCTAAATAAAACAGAATTTATAATGGCCGAGCTGCTTAATAACTGTTGCAGCCATGTTAGGGTTACCGGTAAATATGAGCTTATACTACAGGGCGATCTACACCTAAAAGTTAATGCCGATGAGCATGCTATTGACCAGGTAGTGGTAAACCTAGTTAATAATGCGGTAAAATACGCGCCCGATTCTTTCGTGATTGCCATGAAGGTTGAAAAAAAGGATGATTCGGTAAAGGTTTCTGTAACAGACACCGGCCCGGGAATCGATCCGGAAAAAATCCCTTTTTTGTTTGATCGTTATTACCAGGCACAATCCGCCGGGTTTAATAATTCGGGCCTGGGCTTAGGCTTATATATTAGTGCTGAGATTATCCGCAAACACGGTGGCCAAATTGGGGTTGACAGCACTTTAGATCAGGGAAGTACGTTCTGGTTTACCTTGCCATTAAATAGCTAACAAACACTGTTTTATTAATTAATACAAACTAAAGCAAGGCTTAGGGCGTTATTGTTATTTACCCCGAAAATGAAAACATCTGAAACGCCAACGGCGAACCACAAACAAGTTATCATCAAATTATTATTCTTTTGCATTTGTTTTTGCTGTTTGGCATTACCCACCTATGCCACAAGCTTTAAATTCAAAATAAAAAATACCGCTAAAACTAATGTCGCGGTTTTTTATCGTATCAATAAAAAATCCGGCGGGTTTAAGCTGAAAACGTTATTAAACCTTAAACCGGGCGAAGAAAAAATTAAAGATATTTCTGTTGATAAAGGCGATACCATTGCTTTTTATGGGCAAGACGCGGAGGATGAAACCTCTGTTTTAGTAAAAAAGGATTTCACCCTGCTATCTCAAAATAAAAAAACGGTATACTACATACCGATCATAATCCCCGAAAAACAAGCATCAAATTTTGAGTCGCTCGAAGATTTAAGCGTTAAGCTGGAACATAACAAAGTGCTTAATTTTTTATTGAAGATGGATTCAAGTTCAATGAGCAGCTTATCCATGATCGAGAATAATTTTCAAAACGTTTATCCGCTGGGGACTTTCATTTTTGTAGATACCAAAACCAACCGGCTTTTGTTGCCGCCTTTAGAACCATCATTCTGGAATAACAGCGAAGATTACCTCACCATTCAGGATAGTTTATATGCCATGGTTGATAAAGATAAGCGGGGAATGGCCAATGCGCAGGTAGCTTATTTTGTTGCTAAGATGTTCGATTCGCTGCATGTAAATAATACTGCTGAACTTGAATTTAAGGGTAAACTTTCGCTCATCCGTTGGAAACCAACGGCAAGTGCTGATATATACCAGATTTTTAACGATAAAGCAGTAGACGACTTTTTACAGAATTGCTATGCCCAGATAGACAACCCGGATGTAGAATATCAACGCTATCGGCTATATTTTCTTTCATCCTATGAACGGATAGATGACCTGGAGATATATGGCAGGCAGTATTACAATTTCGGTAATGAAGCCGACCTGTCGTTAAGCACACCTGCACAGGTTATCAGTACCAGTTTGGGCGTAATGTATGCTAAAAGCAAAACGCTTAGTAATTATTACTCCATACAAGGCGCTGTGTTGCGAACGAAAGCTTATGATTTAACCTCGCTATTGTTCAATGGATTTAAAAACAATGTGAAGAACAAGATAATTGCTGAAACCTACGCCAATCAGCACAAAATAACCGATGCTATTGTTGATGAGTATAAAAGCCTGGTAGCCTACAATCCCGACCCGGTAAGGCTTAGTTTGCAGGCTATCGACCCGAAAGATGCTACACCATCGTTAGTGCCTATAGAAACTACTATAAATAATCTATCGCCTTATAGTTATATGGCGCCCGATACTTCAAAACAAGCTTCGGCTACGGCCAGCAATTATAAAATTGATACTTATAATAATAAAGTGAAATTCTTTAACTCGCACCTAAAGGAGATCAATACCCTGTTAAAGCAATTGGATCAAACCAATATCGATCTGGATAAAATATCACAAACCAATACTGACAGAAGCTTTAGCAGCACAGTAAAATCTCCGGGATTGTTAAACGAGATTGAGGTAAACAGCCAGATTGTGCGTAAAGAATAATGTTGTTTATGAATGACATTAAATAATACGTTGTATCCGATATTTGAGGGTATAAAATGTAATTTTGTATCCGCTGCAATGTAATACATTGCTTTTTGAAACAATTGATATGCAATTTTCACTTTTAAAGAGCCAGGGATCTGGTAATGATTTTTTCCTGATCGATATCAGGCATTATAATGGCGCTGTAACCGATGCCATGAAAAAACAGCTTGCAATACACTTATGTTACCGAAACTCTGATTTTGGGGCCGATGGTATACTCTACGTGGATAACAGTGCGGTTGGTGATGGCAAGATGGTAATATTTAATGCTGATGGATCTGAAGCCGAAATGTGTGGCAACGGGATAAGAATTGTGGCCCGTTATGTATCGGAGTTATTAGACAAGCCACAGGTTATTATTGAAAACAAAACAGGTATCCCTTACCCGCTTAATTTGGTTGAGGATTTCTATCCGGAGCTTACCGCTTTTGAGTTATCGTTTCCTAAAGCGAATTTTGATTCAGGTAATTTCCTTATTCAAAATAACAGTACTGAGTTAATAAACGGATTGATACCTGAATTATCATCAACCATAAAATTCACGGCATTATCATTACCCAACCCACATATTGTTGCTTTTGTGGATGATATTGTTGAGGAAGAATTACGCACGCTGGGCAAAAAAGCTAATTCATCGCCGCAAATATTACCGCATGGCGTTAATGTTAATTTCGGGAAAATAATAAGTGATAATAGTATATACGTTGCTACCTACGAGCGCGGAGTTGGTTTAACCTACTCATGCGGTACAGGTATGTTTGCTACCACGCTATCCGCGGTGAACGGGGGACATGTAAAAAAAGGTGAATGGATCACCTTATTTAATAAAGGCGGTTACACCAAATGCCTGGTAAACGATGATTTAAGTGGCAGGATGATAGGCAATGCTTCCTATATATATGCCGCAGATATTAATTTCGATTTTGAAAATAATAATATTGTTTTTTCAGTTAATAGCGGCGATTATAGTCAGGAAACGGGTGCTTATGAAAAGCTTTTAGCACATGTAAATCAGTTAAGTTAAAAATGCTGTTACGAGGCAAAAATATTAATTCAAAATAGCTATATTTATAGCTTCAAGATAGCGGGCAATCCTGCCTGCTTATTGTGATAAGGTTTAGGTTTAAGCCTCCAAGCAGCGAGTGCGAGGAGGCTTTATTTTTATATAAAAATAAGTTTTCATAAATCTTATCCGGGTTATACAAATGATTTACTACATAGATGCTTGTATCGGTATTCTTCGTGGGCATAATTATTTTTGATAATAAGCATCAGTTATTGATTCATATCCGGGCACATGTGAATAAAATACATCATGAATTAATATATTATTAGTATTAATCTCAGATACAGTATCTGTCGTAGCAAAGCCTCCCGGTGTAATAAGCATACTTGGAGTATTTAGAGTGAACTTACCATTACCGATAGCAGTGTAATGGGTGGTATCAATACTTTGAGGGTTTACATAAACGCCTTGGGGAGTATAATAATATCCAAAGGTAGATATTTCACAAGTACCTCTGCCGTTAAATTGCGCATAATCCAGCTTAGTAAATGAGCTCAGGTAGGTCGTATCATGCGTTATTTTACCACTATCTAAAGTATACGTTCTTAACTTTACTTCCTGCCATTTTCCGGTTAATGCATCGGTGTTACCTGTGTTTGATTTCCTGCAGTAGATCATACATAATAATACACCGCTTATTATAAGTAGTAAGATTTTATGTTTCATTCCTGAAAATTTAAGTTTACATATAAGATAGTACGAAGCAAATAATAGAAACGCTACAGGTTAATATTATTTTAATTAATAATATCCTTATCATTCTTCGCTGCCGCTCGCAATGGCTACGTTAAACAGCATCTTAACTCGGCCTTGGGCGCAATAAACCTAATGGCACCTTATCAAACTGAAAGGTATTGTATACATCCCCATTTCATTTTGATAATTCAACCCCTGCAAAAATTATAATACAAGTGCTGTTTTAGTAACTGAATTGTTAAATTTTGGGTTGTTAAGCCCCTGCGGAAGCAATTTTTAAGAATTTGAAATATTTGGCATGTATTTAGCGTATTGGTATTAAATATATTCAACAATTTAATACTAAAGCAATGTCAACCTTTTACCTGGTGTTTGAGATATGTGCGCTACTGACAGTTATAGTACTACCACTAGCAGGCCCAAAAAACACTAAAGCCAAAAAAACTGCTGCTGAAAAAAGCAACTTATATGTAAACGAAGATGGTTTACTGGAATATTTGAGAACAAATAAGGATGATCATCATCCTGTTCTGTAACTTATTCAAAATCGTTATGATTTTAAGCCCGTCAAATTTTGATGGGCTTTTCTATTTATAACTGAATTGATTTGCCGATTTTTGTTAACACGACGGTACTGCTGCTCCAATATAAATCATGAAAAGCAAATATTAACAATAAAGTTTAGGAAAATACAAGTACAGAAAATGAACGCCGGAATAAAATCAGGCGTTCATTTTATATATATTATAAGAAATCTTGTTTAAAAGATTACCAACGGCTGCCGCCACCGCCGCCGCCGCCTCTGCTGTCTTTAGAGTAGCCACCGCCGCCACCGCCACGGTTTCCGCCGCCGCCGTAACCACCCCCGCCGCCACGGTTTCCACCGCCACCGAAGCTTTTGCGATCATTAGGTTTTCTTTCTTCAGCCTGGCTTACAGCTATAGTTCTGCCGCCAACTTCGCTGCCATTTAAAGCTGTAATAGCTTGCTGTGCACCTTCATCATCAGGCATTTCTACAAATCCGAAACCTTTGCTTCTGCCAGTTTCTCTGTCATTAATTAACTTAACGGAGCTTACTTCGCCATACGCTTCAAAAAGTTCTTTTAAATCAGCTTCCTCTAACTTAAAAGGAAGGCTTCCTACAAATATGTTCATCAATCTTTAATTTAAACGGCAAAAATATTCTGCCCTGTATTTTGTTTATACACCAAATATAATAAAGTTGTTTTATTATTAGCCTAATATGCAATTAATGTTCGTTTTATTTTATTTATACTAAAAAAATAATTGCTAAAAGGATATAATCGCTATCAATAACCCGGATTATTTTCTTTCTCCAACTCTTTTTGCTGCTGTTTTAAGGCCCGTTTTTCCTGCCTTATTTCTTTTTTAGTCTTTCCGGCTGTGTCAATCTGTATGCCGTTGCCATAATCAACCACTGTTGAGTGCTTATTATTCTTAGTAACCTTTTTATTCTCGGTAGTGTCTTTTTTTCCAAATAATCGCTGAAAGAAGGTTAATTTCTTTTCAGGCTCTATTACCGGCACAGCTCCGTTATCATCATCGTTCTGTTGCATCAGGCTATCAACCTTGGCGGTATCAATATTGGCAACGCCCCTGCGCAGGCTTTCCTTAAGTCGCACATCAAAAAAACCATAGGCATTGCTATCGCGCTGGGCTTTACCATGCCCGGCCATTAAATTCCCAATCAAATTAAAGTAACCGTGCAAGCCCGGCCGCAGGGTGCCATCAGGTTGAAATGCGTATAAACCAGCTTTAGGATTAGGTAAAATACTCGCCAAAAATATACTTTCGCCCAAAGTAAGCTGCGATGGTGTTTTGCCAAAGTAATAGCGTGCTGCGGGGCCAATACCGTAAATATGATAGCCAAACTCCACAATGTTAAAGTAAACCTCCAGCATGCGGTCCTTGCTCATCAGGTTGTTGTTCTCTATCATCCACACAATTAAAATTTCCTCGACTTTACGGGCCAGGTTTTTATTGCGATCAAGAAACGTATTCCTGATCAGCTGCATGGATATAGTACTGCCACCACGACTAAATTTTTTCTTTTTAAAATCGGTAGCGATGGATTTGCGGATAGATTCCTCCACAAATCCATTATTGGTATAAAATGATGGGTCTTCCGAAGTCATTACCGCATTGCGGGTATCTGTGGGGATGTCACTCAGCGGTGTAAAATCAGGGTTTTGTGGGCCTACCACAAAAGGCGATGGCTGCGATTTTACTTCGTAAGGCTGTTGTAAAAACGGACGGTTAAGCTTGGTCAAATCCGTTTTGCCGAATTTCAGGATCTTGAAATTCTGCTTATTTAGTTGCGAGTTGAACTGTACATCATCAGGGTTTGCGGTGTCCAGGTAAAAATTCAGGCTATAATTAACTTTACCCGAAACCTGTATGCCCTGGAATGTTTCGAACAAGCCGGTAGGGAAAGAGTTAAACAGATCCTGAGCATTTATCCAGCCGGTATTAAGCTTGAGTTCATATATCTTAACAGGACTAAGGGTATATTTTATGTACGGATTGGCAGTAATGTTTTTTAGGTGGATAACCGAAGAGCTATCCAACGACACATAATTCGGCCCAACAAATACGTTGGCGTCAATTGATGCGGAGGGTACGATAATGTCATTTTCGGATAAGCGCGGATTGTTAATCAGTAAATTGCTTACCGACCACGAGCCGTAGATCTGCGTTTCGCCTCCCTCGCGCTTAACTTTTATTAACTGGGTGCTAATGGTATCAAAACTGAATTTTGTTTTAAACTTGTTTTCCAAAACGGGCAGCTCAATCTTTTTGCCATCAGCATAAAGTTTAACATTAATTTCTTTATCTGATGGGTGCATTTTACCCACAAAATGCCAGGTTGCCACGCCGCCATCAACAATAATGTTTGAGGTTAAATTGCCATTTTGAATGCTGGCTGTGGTGGTGAGCATTTTTATACTGCTGCTATCACCCTTAAAAGTTATCAGGAAGTTTTTCAGGTCGAGGTTATCCGGTATTTTATATAAGAACTCGTTAATCAGGTTATTGGCCAAATCGGCAAGGTTGGTTTTTGAAGTAGTGGCGGTGGTGTCTTTTTTGTGCTTAAACAAAAAATCAAAGTTCTTAACCTTATTGCTGTCTATAAGATTGAGGTGCCCGTTATCAAGCGCTACATCCGATAGTTTAACCTCGCCCAAAATAAGTGGCATCAGCTTTACAGTGATGGATAGCTTGTCGATTTTCAATAGACTATCGCGTCCGTCGGGTACTATGGTGATATTGGAAAAAGCTACCGTACTAAGCCCGGTAAAGCTTGCGGAACCAATCTTTATATCGAGGTTATAATCTGTTTTTGCTTTTAATTCAGCTTTGGCAAGTTCTCTTTCCAGTATGGCTTCGCGCTTGGTATAAGCGATATAACCACCAATTAAAATCACAATAACTAATAAAATAATAACAATACCGGCAATACGTATATATTTAGGCTTGAGGCGCTGCATCTATAAAAATTTATCCAAAACTAAACTAAATCTTATAGGAGACAAACGTGGAGATTGGGAAAATGTTTCTCTGATTATAGATGAATAATACATTATTGCACCTAACTGGCTTCAGTTTGTGACTGAAGCTCACAGATAAAGTCAGTCTGTGACTGACGATACCGGACTGACATAAGTATTGTGGGGGATAAGAAAGTTATAAACTTTCCTGATCCGTTAGGCTTCAGTCACAGACTGAAGCCAGTGGTAATGTGTATCGTAATGGTTAATGATTCATTTTATCATTCAAATGACACTAATCCCCCCTGTTTTAGTAAATTTGCTTTAATATATGAGTATCACTAAAGAACAAGTATTAGCAGCCCTGAGTAATGTTGAGGAACCCGATCTGAAAAAGGACCTGGTTACCCTGAACATGATCCAGGATATACATATCGATGGCAACCGCGTTAGTTTCTCTGTAATATTAACAACCCCGGCTTGCCCCTTAAAAGCGATGATTGAGAATGCCTGTCGTAATGCCATCCTGCACTTTATCAGCAAGGAGGCCGACATCCATATCAACATGACTTCGCACGTTACCACGCAGAAGAACACAGGTGTACCGGGTGTTAAAAATATTATTGCCGTTGCCTCGGGCAAAGGCGGTGTGGGTAAATCAACTGTGGCAGTGAACCTAGCTTTAGGCCTGGTGAAAACAGGTGCTAAGGTTGGTTTGATTGATGCCGATATCTACGGCCCGTCAATCCCAATCATGTTCGGGTTGGAGAACGCCCGGCCGCAGGCCAGTAAGTTAGAAAACGGCAAAACCCGCATCGAACCAATAGAAAAATTTGGTGTGAAATTATTATCCATAGGTTTCTTTACCGATCCTAATCAACCGGTGCCATGGCGCGGACCAATGGTTTCAACAGCCGTAAAACAATTGTTTAATGATGCAGATTGGGGCGAACTGGATTATTTGGTGATCGATTTACCTCCGGGTACTGGCGATATTCATATCACTATTACACAAACCTTCCCGGTTACGGGCGCGGTGATTGTCACCACACCGCAAAATGTTGCCCTGGCCGATGCGAAAAAAGGAATTGGCATGTTTATGATGGATGCCATTAATGTACCTATTTTGGGAATCGTGGAAAATATGTCCTATTTCACCCCGGCCGAATTGCCAGAGAATAAATATTACATCTTCGGACAAGGCGGCGGCGAGAAATTAGCTAATATGTTGGATGTGCCATTCCTGGGTGAAATTCCGTTGGTAAAAGGCATCAGTGATTCAGGAGATGCAGGCACGCCGATTGTTTTGGATGAAGAGTCGATACAATCAAAAGCGTTTATTGATATGGCTAAAAGAGTGGCACAACAGGTATCCATATCCAATGCAAAGGTGTTGAATAGGCCGGTTGTTAGTCAGTAATTTGATTTGTGATAATTTCATTGTCGTGTAAAAACACTATTAACAATTATAATTGTTGCAAATAATTAATAACTTTACTTATATAAATTAGTAAAAATGAGTTTATTAGAGCAGGTAGAAGCAGCTTTGGACAGTATTCGTCCGTATTTGGAGGCTGATGGCGGGAATGTTTCTATCGAGGAGATCACTCCTGATCATGTTGTAAGATTAAAATTGCTGGGCTCATGCGGTTCGTGCCCAATGAGTATCATGACCTTAAAAGCTGGTATTGAGCAAGCTATAATGAAGGCTGTTCCCGAGATTACAAGTATTGAGGCAATAAACCTAACGGATATCGACGATCCGAACGCCGTACTACCTGAAAATTTACGATAGTGTTAAGTATTGTTAAAGTTACATACATAGCAATATGAATAAACTATTTTTGCTTTGTTTTTCGGAATAGATTTTGATATAGAAAGACAGAAAGGCTTTAGAGCAGGATGAAATACTTAATTGGCATATTCTTTTTATTAGCAACCACAGCAGCTTTTGCGCAACAACCGCAGCAAGAGAAACCTTTGGTGCAATTCACGGGTATTGTGCATAATGCCGATAGCGCGAAAATTATAGTTCCGTATGTGAACATTACGAATGCCGCTACACACAAAACAATTACAGCATCAAATTACGAAGGTTATTTCTCGTTTGTAGCGCACGAACAGGATACCTTAATATTCACCTGCGTTGGTTATGCAACCACAAGAGTAGTTATACCGGCAGATGTTAAAAATAAAAGTTATACCATACCCGTAATGATACAGCCTATCATTATCAACCTGCCAACTTTTCATGTGTTCCCCTGGGCTACTACTGATGAGTTCAAAAAGGATTTTTTAGCGCTGAAAGTTGCAGATGATGATTTGGAGATTGCCAAAAAGAATGTTAGCCGTACAACCCTAATGGCTTTAGTTGCCACTTTACCACGTGATGGACAGGAAATACAGGACGCGCTTTACCAAGGCCTGAATACTTCTATAGAAAACTCGCATTCACTAACACCAAACCCGTTATTGAACCCACTTGCATGGGGTAGCTTTATAAATGAAATAACCCAGGGTGATAAAGCTCGTGCAAACGCTAATACCACTAATTACGATAATTAACGGCCTTTTTTAACTGCAGGAAATTTCATTTTATATTCCACGTCCACTTCACCTTTTGATATGCCGTTAAGCCTTTTCTCAATCAGGCGTTTACGTAGCGGACTCAATTTGTCGGTAAATAATTTACCCTCAATATGGTCATATTCATGCTGAATAACACGCGCGGCTAAACCTTTAAAAGTAGCTTCATGGTGTTTCCAGTTCTCGTCGTAATATGATAATCTAACTACCGGTTTGCGGTATACATCTTCCCTTATATCAGGGATGCTCAGGCAGCCTTCGTTAAAAGCCCACTCTTCGCCGGTTTCCTCTAAGATAGCAGCATTGATAAAGGCCTTTTTAAAGCCCTCTAAGTCTGGTTCTTCGTCGGCGAATACAGATGCGTCAATCACAAATAAACGCATAGATAAGCCCACCTGAGGGGCCGCCAGCCCGACACCGCGCGCACCATACATGGTCTCGTACATGTCGTTAATGATCTGTTGAATATTTGGATATTCATCCGGCTCAATGGATGTCGCTCGTTTACGTAAAACAGGATCGCCGTAAGCTATAATCGGGTACTTCATAACTGCAAAAATACAGGTTTATTCTTTAGGCTCAAATAGCAAGGTTGTCATACTACTAACATCAAAAATCTCGTTGCTTATATCAAGCAATTCATCGGCAGTAACCGCATTAATCTTTGCGAATATTTGTTCCAAACTATCTACCTCTCCAAAATCAAGCAGACTTTTACTCATGCCGATGATAAGGCTCATCCTGTTTTCTTCGGCTAAAGCTATCTGCCCGATGAATTTTTGTTTGGCCTGCTGTAATTGTAAGGTGCCGAGTTTGTTATCGCGTAATTTCTTCAGCTCTTTATTCACCAGGCGCATAGCTTTATCAGCTTTCTCGGTATCAGTGCCAAAGTAAATAGAGAATATCCCGGTATCGGAAAACGAAGTATAGTTGGATTCAATAGTATAAGCGATGCCATGCTTTTCGCGGATCTCCAAATTTAATCTACTGCTCATACCCATGCCACCCAATAGGTTGTTCAACAGCAATAAGCCGTATCTTTTTTCATGTTTTGATGGATAGGCGCTGCTGCCGGTAATGCAATGTGTTTGTGAGATGGGTTTATGCAATATCAGCTCTTTACCTGCATTTGCAATTGGCGCTATCCTGGTTTTAACAGCATTATTAGCCGGTATCCAGCCGAAATACTTTTCAAAAAGTTTGATGAGTTTATTCAGATCATAATCACCAAAAACACCAAAAACCATTTCGGAGGTGTTGTAGGTGGCAGCCATAAAGTTTTTAATATCCGCCTTATCAAAAGCGCTTACCGTTTCGGGCGTACCCAATATGTTTTTCCCTATCGGGTGATCTTTAAATAATAGTTCCTCAAAATCATCCTGTATAGCTTCTTCCGGCTGATCGAGATAAGATGCGATCTCGTCCAATATCACACCACGCTCTTTCTCCATTTCATCCTCGGGGAACGTAGAGTGGAATAATATATCCTCGAACAGATCAATGGTCCGCTCCAAATGCTGTTTCAGCAAAGATGCATGTATACAAGTGTATTCCTTGGTGGTATAGGCGTTCAGGTCGGCGCCTACCAGTTCAAGCCGGTTAAGTATTTGGCTGGTACTGCGCTTTTCGGTTTCCTTAAAAACAAGGTGCTCAATAAAATGTGCCAAACCTTCTTTTTGCTCCGGCTCATCGCGTGAGCCGGCATTAACCACAAAACAGCAATGTGTAATGGTTGACGGTGAATGCTTAAAAAGTATGCGGATGCCGTTTGCTAAAGTATGAATCTGGTAGTCGATCATGAGGGGCAAAGATAGTTATATAAGTTACAATTATTTTTTAGTGGATTCAGTCTATTTATTCTAAATTAGACACATGAAAATTGCCGACCTGGATTTTGAACCCCTAATAAATGCCGATACTATTGAGAGACGTGTTAAAGCCATCGGCGCACAGCTTAGCGAGGATTATAAAGATACCAAACCACTATTTATAGGTGTACTAAACGGCAGCTTCCTATTCATCGCCGACCTGATAAAACAAATCGACATCCCCTGCGAAATTACCTTTACCAAACTGGCCAGCTATTACGGCGGTACCAAAAGCACCTTGAAGATCCGCGATGATATTGACATCAGCGTTGACCTAAAAGGCCGCGATATTGTTATAATTGAAGACATTGTAGATACCGGCAACACCGCCCACTACCTCATAGAAAAACTGAAGCTAAAAGAGCCCGCTTCCATCAAATTATGTTCCCTGCTGCTAAAACCGGCATCCCTGCTAACCAAAATTGATGAGCTTAAATACATAGGCTTTGAAATTGAAAACCACTTTGTGGTGGGATATGGCCTGGATTACAAGGAGATGGGTAGGAATTTGAAGGATATTTATAAGAAAGTGTAAGTACTATTTGCTATCCATCATGTCATTGCGAGGAACGAAGCAATCTCATGCTATACAAGGTTGCCTTGCTTATTCGCGATTGCTTCGTTCCTCGCAATGACATAACGGAGAAAATTGCTCTTTTACACCCGCTGTTTGTGTCCTGTCCTCACAAGCAGCAATAATTGCCCGTGGGGACACAGACAATGGGTACATCACGCAGTAATCACCTCAATAATCCCACCCAACAACTCAATAGCTTCATCAATACCCCTAACCCCTTCAATACTCAAACGAAGCGTATTTTTTACTTCTTTTAAATTAGTACGACGCGGATTAGCCTGTACAAAACCAAGCACCAGCCTAAACATCTCCGTTTCAAAATAAGCCGATTGCTGGTTGGTAATAAAGTAGCCGCGTAACACACCTTTTTTTAATGAGATCTTTTCAAACCCTATACTTTTACCCAGCCATTGCAGGCGCATGGTATTCAGCAAGTCGTTTACTTGCGGCGGGATAGGGCCAAACCTGTCGTGCAGTTGTTGCTGGAAAGCATCCAGCTCAACTTCGTTCTCCAGTTTGGATAGCTCCGAGTATAAATTATATCGCTCGGAGAGACTGGTTACATATTCGTTCGGTATCAATATCTCCAGGTCGGTATCTATTTGCGTAAACGCGATGAACGGCCGTGGTTTATCATCCGGGAAAACACCTTTAAATTCGTCTTCTTTTAATTCCTGTATGGCTTCATCCAGTATCTTATGATACATCTCGAAACCAATCTCTGCAATAAAACCGCTTTGCTCGGCACCCAATAAGTTACCGCTGCCGCGGATATCTAAATCGCGCATAGCGACATTAAATCCACTGCCTAAATCACTGAATTCTTCTATCGCGCTTAATCGCTTACGGGCTTCGTTAGTCAGCGTTGATAATGGCGGACTCAGCAAATAACAATACGCCTTTTTATTGCTTCGCCCAACGCGACCACGCATCTGGTGCAAATCGCTCAACCCAAACATGTGCGCGTGGTTTATGATAATGGTATTGGCATTCGGAATATCCAAACCTGCCTCAATAATAGTGGTAGCCACCAATACATCGTACTCATGGTTCACAAACTTCAGCATCACATCCTCCAAAGCATCACCCTCTAACTGCCCGTGCGCTATACCTATCCTTGCTTTTGGTACCAGCTTGTGGATCATGCCACCTAATTGCGGCAAATCATTCACCCGGTTATGGATAAAGAAGATCTGGCCATCACGCTCTATTTCAAACTCAACGGCTTCTTTGATCAGTTTATCGTTAAACACATGCAGTTCGGTAACTACCGGCTGGCGGTTTGGCGGTGGGGTGGATATGATCGACAAATCCCTCGCGCCCATAAGCGAAAAATGCAACGTACGCGGGATAGGTGTAGCCGTCAATGTCAGCGTATCCACATTGGCACGCATCTGCTTTAGTTTTTCTTTGGTCGATACCCCGAATTTTTGTTCCTCATCGATGATCATCAATCCAAGGTCTTTAAACTTAACATCCTTGCTCACCAAACGGTGTGTACCGATGATGATGTCAACCTTTCCCTCTTTAAGTTTCTCTAAAGTATCCTTAATCTGTTTACTCGATTTAAAGCGGTTCACGTAATCAATATTACATGGGAAACCTTTCAATCGTTCTGAGAACGTTTTATAATGCTGGGCCGCTAAAATGGTCGTAGGTACCAAAATAGCCACCTGCTTACTGTCCGAAACAGCTTTAAAAGCTGCACGAATAGCAACCTCCGTTTTGCCAAAACCCACATCACCGCAAATTAGCCTGTCCATTGGGTGTGGCGCTTCCATGTCCTTTTTAAAGTCGGTGGTGGCTTTTTCCTGGTCCGGGGTGTCCTCATAAATAAAGGATGCTTCCAGCTCGGTCTGCAAATAACTATCGGGCGAAAAAGCATTACCCTGTTGCGATTTACGCACGGCATAAAGCTTAATCAGATCACGGGCGATGTCCTTAACTTTTTTTTTTGTTGTTTTCTTCAGGCGCTCCCAGGTGTCGGTGCCTAATTTGTTCATTTTAGGTACGGCGCCTTCTTTACCGCTATATTTTGATATGCGGTTAAGCGAATTAATGTTCACATAAAGCAGGTCGTTATCAGCATAAGTAAGCCGTATCATTTCCTGCATTTTGCCGTTAACTTCCACCTTTTCAAGGCCCATATATTTGCCGATGCCGTGGTCAATATGGGTAACATAATCGCCGGGTTTAAGCTCACGCAATTCTTTTAGGGTGATGGCTTGCGAACGCTGGTAACCCTTTTTTAGCTTGTATTTATAGTAACGGTCAAATATCTGGTGATCGGTATAGCAAGCTATCTTCTGCTCCCTATCTACAAAACCCTCGCGGATAGATACGCTTATCGGCGTAAATTTTACCGTTTTATCCAGATCTTCCAAAATGGCATAAAGCCTTTCGACCTGTCGGGCAGAATCAGTAAGAATAAAGTTCTCTATCTTATCCGCCTCGTTATTTTTAAAGTTATGTATCAGCAGACTAAAATCCTTGTTGAAGGATGGCTGCGGGCGCATGTCGAAATTAATGGTTTCGTTAGGGGTATAAAAAAACTGCTTGCCAAACTCTATAATCGGGAAATCCGCTAACTGGTCGGCAATTAGTTTTTCATCCGTAAAGCCGAATTTTGGATCTATCCAATCCTGGTTTTGGTTTTTTTCCTCCGGGGATAGCGCCTTCCACAAGGCGGTTGCCTTTTTATAACCGCTTTGGATAATGTCCAAAGTGAACTGCACATCCTTTATCCAAATCTGCGTACCGGCATCAACATATTCCAACAAAGAAATATTGCTCTCTGTTAGGAATTTAGATTGAACATTAGGCACTATCGTGATGCTCTTCACCTGCTCAACCGAAAGCTGACTTTCAATTTCAAAAGTTCGGATGGATTCTATCAGATCACCAAAAAACTCAACACGGTAAGGTAATTCATGCGAGAAAGAGAAAATATCTACAATTCCACCACGGATTGAAAATTGCCCCGGTTCGTACACAAAATCAACCCGGTCAAAATCATACTCCACCAAAAACTCATTGATAAAATCAATACTGAGTTTGTTATTAACGGAGATCTCAAGTGTGTTTTTTTCGAGCGATGCTCGGTCAATTACCTTTTCGGCCAAAGCCTCGGGGTAAGTAACAATCAACTGGCCAAATTCTGATGAGTGGTTAAGCTCATTCAATACCTCGGCACGGGCAAGCACATTGCTGCTATCGGGCTGGGTAAACTCGAATGGTTTTCGGTATGATGATGGGAATAGTAAAACTTCTTTACCGGTTAGGTTTTCTAAATCGGCCTGGAAATAGCCGGCTTCTTCGCGCTCGGGTAGCACAAATATCATGTGCTGGTGCTGCAAAAAATACAAAGCTACCGCCATAGCAGAATCGCCCGACCCCACTAGCCCACGTAACTGAATCCTCGGATTTTTTGAAGCATTTAAGGCTTGCGCCAATGCTTTAATCCTGTCATCAGCTTTATACTTTTCTAATATATCACGGATGTTCAAAACGTTGCGAAGATACGCAAAAAAGCACTTTTACCCACCCCAACACAAATTATGACAAATAATAAAACAATATACTTGGTTTTTACTTTTTAATCATAGATTTAATACACCAAATTGCTATTAAACCTAAATTGTTAAACCAAATTATATTACAATGAAAAACGCATTTATAACCGGAGTTATCATCGGAGTTTTAAGCGGCTTGTGGCTATTCGTTATGCACATTGCCGGGTATGATTTAACTAAAGACCAGGTTTCCCCTTTTGAATATGTATCTGTAATTATCCCTATCGCCGGTTTGTTTTTTGGCTTGAAGTATTATCGCGATAATGACTGTGCCGGCAATATGGGCTTTTTAGAAGCCCTGATTCAGTGTTTTAAAATATTAATACTGGCCGGTATTATTGCAATTTTTGCCGGAATATTATACATTAGTTATGTAGATGCAGGCAATAACGCACGCGATTTTTCGGGCCGTATGTTTGCCGCGTTATTGATCGGCGTATTAAGTGCATTGGCTGTATCATTAATACTTACCACCAAGTCGAACAAAGTTGATTAAAGCGTTTTTCTTAAAGTATTTTGAATTAACTTTTTGGATAATGGCGCTGATAGCGCTGGGTGTAAGCCATCCTACACAAGCAGCACATTTTACGTTATGCCCGTTAAAATTAATGGGTATAACCTGGTGCCCCGGCTGCGGCCTGGGGCACTCTATTGCCTTTTTACTCCACGGCGATTTGCGGAAATCATTTCATGCCCATTGGTTGGGGGGGCCTGCGCTCATTATCATTCTATACCGTGTCTGTGATTTAATAAGGCAAAGCATATCCGAGCCATCATATATGCTTAACAAACCGTTGTAGTTCACCGTTATTATTGCGCCACCTACCGACTTATTGCAAGGCCCCGCCAGTTTTGATTTGTCAAAATTTTAATCCTATCTTAGTTTTACAGCACAATTAAAACAAAACAATAACCAAACTAATAATTACAATGGACCCTCTTCAAAATCCTTACATAGCTCTTCCGGGAGTAACTGCCGAAGAAATTGGCTTTTTACAACAGGCAACTAATGGCTTAAATGAAAATCAGCAGAAATACTTCTTTATGGTTTATTCAAGCAAAAGAAAATCTCCGCAGGATATGTTGATTTTTTGTATTGTTGGATGGTTTATACCCGGCCTGCAACGGTTTGTTATTGGGCAAATTGGTATGGGTATTTTATATTTGTTCACTGCTGGCTTGTGCTTTATCGGTTCAATTGTGGATCTGGTAAATCACAGATCACTTGCCATGGAGTTTAATAAAAAGATGGCCTATGAAAGTTATCATATAGCGCAAATGGGCGGGCAGCCGGGAGCTTTTTAATAATGTCCTTTTAAAGAATAAATTCTTATAGATTGTTGATCTTCTGAGACTTGGTATACAATACGATGTTCCTGATTTATTCGTCTCGACCATAGGCCCGATAAATTATATTTTAAAGCTTCAGGCTTTCCTACTCCTTCAAAAGGGTCTTTCTCAATGGCATTTAATAGTTGAGTGATTTTTTTTTGAATGTTTTTATTGCCTGATCTTTTCCAGTATTCAATATCCTTTTGTGCTTCTTCTGAATAAATTATTTCCATAAGTCTTCAGTTTTTATCGCCGTAAAATTCCCGGCTTTAAAATCTTCATTACTACGATTTAATTTTTCCACGAACTCGGAGTCATAAGGAGACTTGTTTTCCTCAAAGCGAATTTTAAACGCTTTCATAAATGCTTTTAATGCATCTAATTTTTCTTTGTTTTCAGGATGTACAATTAATGTTCCCATAATTTCAAATTTACAATTTTATTTTTTCTTATATATGTATTTTTAATACAGCTAATGAATTTCTGGAAAAAGAAAAAAGAAAATGATGTTAATAAACCGGTGGTTAATCCCGGATTGAAAAAAGCTTTTAAAAATTTCAACTCAAATAGAACTGAAGTAACATTAAAAGCACTTTCAGATCAAATTAAAGCTGCAACGTATCTGGTTTTGGTAAATACAGAGGAACTAAATTACACCGAAACAAATGAAAGCGGAAAGAAGACGTTAGAAGTAGGGAGTAAAATAAATTTCTTAAAGACATTTGATGAACAGGGCAATTCCTTCTTGCCTATATTTACAGATTGGGCAGAAATAGATCTTTGGCTAACAAGCAAAGAAAACATTGCAGGTTGGATGATGTCGGCAGACGATGTGTTTACACTTGCTCTTAAGGGGAATTATAAAGGCTTAGTTATCAACCTATGCACTGATAAATGGCAGATGACCAAAGATCAAATCAACCTTTTTATAAAAGAAACTCAAAATTAGTTTTGTTATTGATTCATTATTAATTATCTAATTAACTTCGGTTCATGAAACTATCGCTCCTTACCGATTACCTCGAAAGCCTGGCGCCATTGGCCTATCAGGAAGATTATGATAATTGTGGGTTGATAGTAGGCAAACCCGATCAGGAAGTTTTCCAGGCGATGGTATCCTTGGATTGTACCGAGGCTGTGGTAGATGACGCGATCGCTAACAATTGCCAGGTGATCATATCCCATCACCCTATCGTTTTTAAAGGACTGAAGAAATTCAATAGTAAAACCTATGTAGAGCGTGTGGTTGAAAAGGCTATCCGGAATAATATCGCGCTGTATGCCATCCACACCAATCTGGATAACATGCATACTGGTGTTAATTCCCGCATTTGCGAAACTTTAGGCTTAACCAATACCCGTATTTTAGCGCCAAAGTATAACACTATTAAAAAACTGGTTACCTATGTGCCGCTTGCGCAGGCGGAGCAGGTACGCAATGCGTTATTCCATGCCGGGGCGGGGAATATTGGGAATTATAGCGAAGCAAGTTTTAACGCTCAAGGTAAAGGAACTTTTAAAGCCAATGAAAACGCCGACCCCTACGTTGGCGAAATAGGTGTAAGGCATACTGAAGATGAGGTTAGGGTAGAGGTGGTTTATCCCGCCAACCTGGAAAGCAAAATATTAATGGCGCTGATATTAGCGCATCCTTACGAGGAGGTGGCTTACGATTTGTTTAACCTCACAAACCAAAACCAACAAGTTGGCGCAGGCATGATAGGCGAATTGGAATATCCAATACCCGAAGATGCCTTTTTAGTTGAGGTGAAGGAAAAGATGAAGGCGCATGTCATCAGGCATACGGCTTTTACGGGTAAGCAGATCTGTAAAGTGGCGGTTTGCGGTGGGGCGGGTGGCTTTTTATTGAAGCAGGCCATAGCCGCGGGAGCAGATATTTTTATCACTGCCGATTATAAATATCACGAGTTTTTTGATGCCGAGGGAAAGATACTAATAGCGGATATTGGGCACTTTGAAAGTGAGCAATTTACGCAACAATTATTGTATGAAATAATTAGAAAAAAATTTACTACCTTTGCCGTCCGTTTAACAGAGATTAATACAAACCCCGTCAAATATTTTATTTAATGGAACAAACCGTAGAACAAAAGCTAAAGGCTTTATACGAGCTACAAACCATCCACACCAAAGTTGATAAAATTCGCCAGGTAAGAGGTGAATTACCTATGGAAGTGGCAGATCTTGAAGATGATGTTGCAGGCCTTGAAACCCGCATTCAGAAAATCAAATCTGAGCTGGATGATTTGGAAGATGATATAGTTACCCGTAAAAACCTGATTAAAGAGTCGCAAGCGAACATTAAAAAGTATGAAACGCAACTTAATGAGGTTAAAAACAACCGTGAGTATGATGCAATTTCGAAAGAAGTTGAGATTCAAGGTTTGGATATACAGGTAAGTGAGAAAAAAATTCGTGAGTTTGGTTTCGAAATCGTAACCAAAACACAGGTTTACGAAAAAGCGCTTGCTGATTTAGATGCACGTAAAAGCGACCTTGATGCTAAAAAAGCTGAACTAGGTACTATTACTGCTGAAACTGAAAAAGAAGAAAACGAACTAACTGCACAAGCTGAAAAAGCAAAAGCAGGAATTGATGAGCGTTTATTAATTGCTTACACTCGTTTACGCGGCAACGCTAAAAACGGTTTGGCAGTAGTAACCATCCAGCGTGATTCATGTTCAGGTTGCTTTAACCAGATACCTCCACAGCGCCAATCGGACATCCGTCAGCGTAAAAAGATTATCGTTTGCGAACACTGCGGCCGTATTTTGGTTGATGAGCAAATGGCATTGGAAGCCGAAACAGCTTAAGCCCTTTCCCCTAAGAAAGAAAATTATACAAAATTTAAAGGCGCTCATTGAGCGCCTTTTTTGTTGATACTCGCTTGTCATTGCGAGGAACGAAGCAATCGCACGTAGAAACGCCAACCATAAGCTAAAAATTTAATAAAAGCATATCATAACGTTAATAACAACTAGTCACTTTTAATTGTTATTAGCCTAAACTTTATTAATTTATTATGGCAGCTGAACTAAATCCAACCCAAAAAAAATCAACCAGCGAGGTTTTGCGCTTCGCACATCCGTTTTACACCCCAACCCCAATTGCCGAAAGAAGCGAAGTAAGTGGTATAGGTACCAGGATGACGGATTACATCCAAACCCAGCTTTTGCCCATTCCTGCCCCGATACGGAACCCAACCATGATGCTCGCAGAGATTATTGGTGATGCGGGTGTTACTGAAATTGAACAAGCTGGTGCATTGATATTTCACACCGTTGGCGATACCGGAATTGAAACCGGCAGTACCCAACAATTGGTTGCAGATGCTATGTCGGCTGATTATAATGCTGCTGAACCAGCATCTTCACCAGCCTTCTTTTTTCATTTAGGCGATGTGGATTATTATGATAATACAGACCAGGGTTATCACGCTCAATTTTATGAGCCATATAAAACCTATCCCGGCAAAATAATAGCCATACCGGGTAATCACGATGGTGAAATATTTAAATATAACGGGGTAAGCACAGGCCAAACAACAACATTAGAAGAATTTCAGGCTAATTTTTGCCAGGCAGTAACGGGTGTGCCACCTGCTGCAGGAACTATTTATAGAGAAATGATCAGCCAACCAGCCGTTTATTGGTATTTGAATACACCATTTGCGGATATTATTGGTTTATACTCGAACATTGCTGAAAACCCCGGCTATATATCCGGTTCAACTATCGGCACAGCCCAAAAAGATTGGTTAACCCAAACATTACAAGCCATTGCCACTGCCCGTAAAACCGAAAAACGTAAGGCATTGCTTATTGCCACGCATCATCCGCCATTTAGCGCGGGCAGCCACTCATCAAGTACCGATATGCTGATAGATATTGATGATAGCTGTACACAGGCATCTATTTTTCCTGATGCATTTCTTTCAGGACATTCGCATAATATCCAATGTTATACCCGCTATATAACCGTTGATGGCAAAGAGGTGCAAATACCTTATGTAATTTTAGGTTGCGGCGGTCGCCCGGTTACTCATGTACCTTCAGCTAACGGTGTTAAAACTACCGATGCTACAACAGTACCTTCATCACATACTTTCGATAAATCACTGTCTACATATGGTTATGGTACCGTTACTGTTACCGAAAGTAACTTGACGATTGTAATTACAACGGTAGACTCATCGGGCACTAAAAATCTGTTTGATACGATTAGTGTTGATCTGATATAATATTGCTGGAAAATCCTAACTTGTATAAATGAAATACGGGTTAGGGTTTTTTCTGATAGTTGCAATAATTGCAGGATGTTCCAGCAATAAAAAACCAGTTAGCAATAGTACCGATACGGTTTCTATCCACAAACTATGGAAATATGATACCGTAAGATCAGTCGCAAAGAATCCCGGACTAATAGGTAAAAACCTGCTCGATTTAACCAATAAAGATACACTGCGCTTTAGTTATCAATCCGTAAAAGATAAGCCAACAATTTACGCTTACCACATCTTGCACGATACCGTTTTTGTAAACAAGAACCCGGCTTACAAAATCATTAAATTAACTGCTAATGAATTAGGCTTGTACATCCTGTTTAAAAGTGATAGCAGTAAAGCCACTAAGGATTCAGTAATAATGATCTATAAAACCAGGTGATCCAGTTATTTCTTCAATAATGGTTTTATTAGAAAAAAATAGATCAGGGCAATACCTGTAAGCGCAACTAAACCATTTAATACAGGCCAAAGGGCGGATGAATTCATACAACAAATGTATAAAATCAATTAACTGCTTTGTTTAAAACCATTGCTTCTTTTTCAGCAATGAGCTTTAGTTTATTAAGAAAAGTTTTTTGATTTCGATAATAGTTCCTGTTTAAATGCCTGCCATTTATATATTTAGTTTCCACTTCAAAATTATTAAGGCCCGCAACCTGATAATTACTGCCCAGATAAATTTCAAAAATTGTATGGCAGGGGTGGTCTTGCGATAATGAATAAACGGGAGGCTTACCATTGAGTATTCTTATGTACTCCGGTGGATATATTTTTTCTTTCAAAATTACATCAAGATGTTTTTTTATTATTTGTAAAAACATCGGATCCATATGGGCGGCCCTATAAGTTTTGCATTCATCAAATTTTTGTATGAAAAAAGCATGTTTATTTTCCCACAAAATATATACAATATTATAGCTTGTGCACGAGTCAGGCATTATAACACGTGGCGCCTGGCTTGAACACTCCACATAATAACATGCAATGGTATTAATATTTTCATCCTTAAGTTGATGTATTTTAAAAATTACTTTTTTTCCTGTTGTAGTGTTGGTATCAATTTGTGCCTTGCAAATCGTATTTAAAAAGAGAATTAAAATAATACCAGGAAATACTTTCATATCTAAATATATTAAAATATTTCGTCATATTATTTTGTCAAAACATACTCGTCTGCTTACCACCTTTAGGTGTAAACAAAGTATAATCAAACGGCGGCATCTCTCTTCCTGAAAGAAAGCGGACACAAGCCATCCGATATAGTTGATGTATTGATTCCGCCACAGGCCCCTCGCCGCTTATCCTGCGGCCAAACTCACTATCGTTAAGCTTACCATCGTGGCACGATTTAATCATGTTTAGCACCTTCTCCGCACGATCAGGAAAAGCTTTGTATATCCAGTCGTTGAAGATCTCAGCAATGCTTCCATTCAGCCTTACAATCGTAAAACCTGCCGCTAAAGCGCCCCTGTCGGCCGCGGCTTTAATAATGTTCGGTACTTCCTCGCTGTTCAATCCGGGGATGATGGGCGCTGCCATCACCCGCACCGGCACGCCAATTTCAGTTAGCCTTTGAATTACCGCTAGTCGGCCAGTCGCAGTTACCGTACGAGGCTCTAGTTTTTGCCGTAGCGATTCATTTAGCGAGGTAATGGACAGGTTTACATGTACCAGGTTCATAGCGGCTAATTCGGTTAAAATATCCAGATCACGCAATATCACATTGTTTTTGGTGATGACGCTCACCGGGTTTCGGTACTTCAAAAACACCTGTAGCAGCGAGCGGGTTATCTTCAGCTTACGCTCTATCGGCTGATAACAATCTGTATTGCCTGACAGCAATATGCAAACCGGCTTATAATTCTTCTTATTAAAGTACTGTTCCAGCAATTCGGCGGCATTGCGTTTTACAATTATCTTCCGCTCAAAGTCGAGCCCGGCGCTAAAACCATAATACTCGTGCGTGTTACGGGCATAACAATAAATGCAACCATGCTCGCAACCCTGGTAGGGGTTAATGGAGAACATGTGACTTAGGTCAGGACTTTTTGATTCGCTTACTATCTTTTTAGGGTTCTCCTCAAAAAGCTGGGTCGCAATGTTTTCAAGCAGCGGTTCATCCAGTCCTTCAATATGCTCACGCACATATTTGTTTTTGATGAACTTGTTATGCGTGTTAACCTGGGCACCTCTGCCCTTAAAAAACTCCTCATTATCCTCGTGCGACATAAAACAAATTTGCTAATATTTTTAGTAAAATACAATGTGAACACGATAAATATTTATCAAGATTTTGGAGGGGAGATACGCATCAAAACACAAAACTATGTTGAACGTTATCACCTTATGCGCAAATTCCTTAGCTGTTCGAAGTTTCCAACTTCGGACGACTATGACTGTAGTCTCAGACTACAGTCATAATTTCTTCGTAGACTAAAGTCTACGAAGAGCGTTAATTTGCGCAGAGGGCCGCCCATATACATGCTTCGACTACGCTTAGCATGACCCTTTCTTGATCTTCCAAACACCTGCAGGAGAGACGAATCAAAACACAAAACTATGTTGAACGTTATCACCTATATGCGCAAATTCCTGCAACGTTTATTAACCAAACGGGTAGTTAGCCTGGCTAATACCTTGTCTTCAAGGCCCGACAGGAAACGCGTGGATGCTGCGCTGAGTGAACTATACAAAAACATTACAGACCATCCCGGAGATAAAGGCCAGATCATAAGCTTCGACCCTCAAAAAGATAAATTCATCATTCTGTCCGATCAGCATAAAGGCGCGCGTGATGGTATGGATATTTTTGCCAAAGCGGCTAAAAACTATTTGGCTGCGCTGGATCATTATCATAAAAATGAATTCTTCTACATCAATTTAGGTGATAGCGAAGAACTTTGGGAAAATTTGTTCATCACCGTAAAAAGGCATAATAAGGCAACGTTCGAGAAGGAGAGGCTTTTTCTGCATCGTAAGGCATTTATCAAAATATTTGGCAATCATGACTTGTATTGGGCCAATGATCCGCTGGCGCCGGTTAGTTTGTTGCAGATATATGGCGAACGCGTGAAAATTTATGAGGGTGCTATCCTTCAAACTAAAATAAAAGATAAAACACTTTCCATCTACATGACTCATGGTCACCAGGGCGATCTGCAAAGCGACGGTAATTGGTTCAGCAAATGGTTTGTTTCTGATGTTTGGGCGCCTTTCCAGTCGTACCTGCGGATTAACCCCAATACACCCGCTAATAACGATGATTTAAAAACTGCCCATAACCGTATGATGTATCAATGGAGCTCGAAACGAAAAAATACACTATTGATTACCGGGCATACCCATCAACCCGTTTTTAAATCATTTACCCATATCGAAAAACTATACAGCGAACTGGGGTTAGCTGAAAAATCAGGCGATGAAAATGCTGTGACTGATTTACAGAAGCAAATTGGCAAACGGAAAAGTAAAGGAGATAAATTGCCTGATTTTACCGGATACCTGGATACTTATTTTAACAGTGGTTGCTGTTGCTTTGATGATGGTGATATTACCGGAATAGAAATTGCCGATAGCTGCATCAGGCTGATAAAATGGCGTTACATACACGGAAAGGAGAGTGAGCGAGTTGTTTTAGAAGAAAGTAAGCTTGAAGACCTAAAAATTGAGTAGCCACATATATCTATGTCCCTTATTATTTGTAAAATTACTTAACTTTATAATTCACGTTTGCACCCCTTATGCTCAATCATATACTGGCGGCTTTAAATGATTATGCGTTTGCCTTTAATCAGGATAAAAGTAATTACTCGTATATAAGCAGTAATATAGCTGATCTTTCAGGCTATGAGTCTATTGATTTTGAGAATAACGCGGACTTATGGTTTAGTCTTATCGACCTCAGGGATATTAAAATGGTTGAAGACTTGTATAACAAACCATTAGACAACGATAAATCAATCAGTATAACCTATCGCATTATCACTGCCGAAGGAAAAACCAAGTGGATAAACGAAAAGAGATGTTTATATACAGAGGAGCATGGGGGAAATATTTTACTGAGCATTATTAAGGACCTGGAGCGTGAAGATGAGGAGCGATACAATAAGGAAGAAGCCATAAGTGGTTACGGAATATTATTTGATAATAACCCGAACCCTATGTGGATATATGAAGTGTCTTCGCTTAGGTTCTTAAAGGTAAATGCTGCCGCTATCAAAACTTACGGTTATAGTGAAGCAGAGTTTTTAACCATGACTATTCAGGATATTCGCCCAAAATCTGATCAAAACACGTTGAATGATTTTTTACAGGACAGGGGAGTTGCCGAGGCTAGATTTGTAGGGTATAGCAATTCGGGTATTTGGCGGCATTTAACCAAAAGCGGCGAACTGATACACGCCGAAATGTATGGCGATACCATTCAATACAAACATTATGATTGCCGCTTAACGGTTGCCACCAATGTTACGGAAAGGCTTTATTACCAGGAAGAGGCAAAAATACGTGAGCAATTCCTTAACTCACTTATAGATTCGCAAACAAATTTTTTAGTGCGGATAAATATGGCCGGAGAATATACGTTTGTTAATAAGCGTTTTATTAAGGTTCTTGGATACAATAAAGCCGATATTATAGGTAAACATTTTAGTACTACCGCTCTGCCCGAAGAGGTTTACTTATGTGAAGAAGCTTTTTATACCTGCATTAATAACCCGGGTAAAATAATTCATCTCATCCATAAAAAACCTGATGTTAATGGCAATTTGCATGATGTGGAATGGGAGTTTATTGCGGTTACAAATGAAAGTAGAGAAGTTACTGGCATACAGGGGGTGGGGCAGGATATAACCGATAAAATAAACAACCAAAAAGAAATAAGCTGGACCAAAAAGAGCCTGGAGGCTATTATCAATAATACAGAGGATCTGATCTGGTCCGTAGATCGTAACTTTGGCTATTTATATTTGAATCATGCATATAAAAATACAATTAGCGCGCAAACCGGTGTAGAGCCGCAGGCGGGCGATAGTGCAATGCATGCTATTTTTAGTGATGAAGTTTTAACACGATGGAAGGAACATTATACCCACGGTTTCAAGGGAGAGTCTTTTGTTGTTGAAGAAGAGCTCTTAGATCCGAATACAGGCAAATCGATTTTTTACGAAACAAGTTTTAACCCAATATTTGATGCTGAAGGTAAAATAACAGGTATGGGGTGTTTTGCCCGAAATATTACTGAGCGGATTAATACCAGTAAATCAATAATTGACCAAAATGAGCGGCTGCGCAATATTGCCTCGTTAAGCTCACATGAGTTACGCAGGCCGGTGGCAACCATGCTCGGGCTCCTTAATATTATTGACAGGGAAAACTTTAGCAATTCTGAAAATATCGAAATCATTAATCATCTGCTGGTTGTAGGCAACGAGATTGATGATGTTATACGCCTGATAGTTAACAAAACGTTTATCAGCGAAGAATAAATCGCATATAATTATAATATCTCCACAATTTAGCCTATGATTGGTATTTTCAGGCTAACCGAGAATTGGAATTAGCGGCACTTTACCTGTAATTAATAGAATGCACAGCCCGCGGAGATTAGAATTTTATTGTTTGATAAATTCATGGGATTATTCAATAATATCAGCTGTTTTTCTGCTCAGTTAATTCTGTTGGCGTCAACCCGAAATGTCTTTTAAAAGCAAATGAAAAGTGCGACAATGCTTCAAATCCAAGATTTTGATAAATTTGAGATGGTTTTTCGTGCTTGTTCCCTATTAAAAAATATGCCGCCTGTAAACGCTTTTGTACCAGCCATCGATTTGGCGTTTCGTTAAAGATGGTTTTGAAATCCCGTTTGAAAGCGGATAAGCTACGCCCTGTTAAGTAAGCGAACCGATCAAGGCTTACATTGAATTTATAATTGCGCTCCATAAACTCTTCAAGGTCTATTTTGCCTGGAATGCCGTAATCAAAAAAAACACCTGATAATTCTGGCTGTAGTTGTAGAAGAATTAGCAGTAGTTCTTCTCGCTTCAGGTCGAAAAATGCTTTATCCATTTGTCCCTGCTCATTAAAATAAGGGGTTAATGAACGGATAATGTTTTTGATAAACTCATTTTCACTTAATTCTATAAAAGGTTCATCAGATTTAAATTTTGTTAAAGTGGGCTTATGCTTTTCCTGAAAGATCTTCAAGAATGGCTCATCGAAGACGAAAATTATTTTTTCAGACCGGTGATTCTCTTTTGAACTATCCAACCTACCTAAACGGTTTTTACGCACTATGCCGTATTCACCAGATTTCAAAATATAGTTCCTATCACCATAATAACCACTCATCGTTCCATTGACTAAATAGAAAAAAAGATGTTCGGCAATAAATTGCTCCGGTTTTATTGTTGGCCCTATAAGACAAGTTTTGTTGACTGAGGTTTTCATTTTTTCACTATTCAAATCTACTCATACTTTACATGATGTTTATCCCTTAAACTTCGACAAAAATTCGCGTGTCTCAGCAACAACGAGATCCTGGAACTTAGGATCTTGTGACAGTGACGAACCAGACATTGGCTGACCTTTTTCATCGTAGTAAATACCGGTTTTGCCGGAAGTATCTGTTAACACTTTTGCAATAACTTTTGCCGATTTTTCAGGCGTGCTGCTGTATTTGGAGAAAGGTGGGATTATCGCCAGTAAGTGCCCGAATATAAAGTGAACTATAGGATTTATACTTTCACTGCCAAGCCCGGTTCCACGAGTTATTCCTGGCTCTACCGCATTAAAATTCAATCTTGTGTTCTCTCGTGCAAAAAACATGGCAGAAGCAAGAATACATTGTTTTGATGTGGCATAAGCATCAACTCCTGCCATTTTGGACCCGCCTTTTTCCCATTCGCCACGGGCACTTGCTTCCGCAGAAATATAACGGCCACCTTTCATGCCCATTACTTTTGCAGGTTTGCGTTCAGGGTCTTCAATTGCTGAAGCAATAAACACTACGTTTGCCCCGTCAGGAAGATGTGGTGCAAGTGCTTCTGTTAGAGCGAAAGCACCAAGATGATTGGTAGCATAAGTTATATCCCAACCTTGTACATTTTTGCTAGCTTTTGATGGCATAATTCCCGCATTATTCAGCAGCCCTGCAATAGGTAGTTGAAGTTGCACAATTTTCTCAGCGGTATGCCTTACACTTTTAATATCTGAAATGTCGCACGCCACCGTTACGGCTTTATGCCCTGCAAGCTCAATAGTTTTTTGTACCTTATTTAGTTTATCCTGGTTTCTTCCAACAAGGATTACAGTGCCGTGCTTCGCCAGTTCAAGGGCAGTCGCATAGCCAATGCCAGAAGTAGGCCCGGTTATAATATATGCTTTGCCATTCTGCAGATTACTTAAAACAGTCTTTGACATAATTTCCTATTCTTTTGTATAAATGATATGCAAATATCATCAGGAATAGGGAAAGCTGTTTTCTTCAAAAGTTCAATGTGATTGTATTGAAAAGTCCAATTTAATCTATGGTTGGAATCGTTATAAACGAGTACAAATAGGGCTAGAAACCTAAATTTTTTTTGCAAAAAGGAGCAAAAAATAGATAAAAAATACACTTTTTAAGCAGTTTTCATGCTAAAATAAGGCCTTTTTTACCCGAAAAGCGATCTGAAATGGGTGTAAAAACTGCTTTTTTACAGCTTTTAAGGGTATTTTTGGGGTCAAAAGTGTGTCAAATGTACCAACTGTTTCACCATATAATTATGGTACACCCCTCAAAAGATGTGTAAAACGCTAAACGCTGATCCTTTGTTATAACGATAATATTTCCACAATTTTCAGGAAATTATTACTGATCTCGTGATCATGTTTAATGGCATGCTCAAACGGGGTGTATGAAATTTCGTTGTGAATAACGCCAATCATTTCGTTACGGTGTCCATCACGTAATGCTTCAACTGCGGCTACTCCCACACGGCTCGCCAATACGCGGTCCATGCAAGTAGGTTTGCCACCACGTTGTATATGCCCCAGTATAGAGACACGGGTATCATAATGCGGGAAACGTTCGGTAACTATTCTTCCTATTTCAAAAGCGCCACCGGCATCATCACCTTCAGCTGCTATAACAATTCTTGATGTTTTATCTTTGCGGCCATTCTCCAGCCTGTCAAGCAAACCGGCCATGCCGTTTTTATTTTCAGGGATCAATATCGCCTCTGCACCGGCTGCAATACCTGTTCTTAAAGCAATCAGACCTGAATCGCGACCCATCACCTCAACAATAAATAATCTGTCATGTGATTCTGCAGTATCCCTGATCTTATCCACCGCGTTAACTACTGTATTTATGGCAGTATCGTAGCCAATGGTAAAGTCAGTACCCATTAAATCGTTGTCTATTGTTCCCGGCAGGCCAACAATAGGTATATCATACTCATGCCCGAAGATTTTAGCGCCAGTAAAGGTGCCGTCGCCGCCAATGGCAATAAGGGCGTCTACATTATTTTTCTTTAAATTCTCGTAAGCAATTTTACGGCCTTCAGGAGTTCTGAAAGCATCACAACGTGCTGTTTTTAAAATAGTACCGCCACGCTGAACAATATTGGAAACAGACTTACGGTTCATCTTGAACATATCGTTCCTAACCATTCCTTCGTAGCCACGTAATATGCCCGTAACGTCAATATCATAGTATAATGCTGAACGTACAACTGCCCTAATGGCAGCATTCATGCCCGGCGCATCTCCGCCTGATGTGTATAATCCTATATTTTTAATCTGCGTCATTTTAAAAAGGGCGCTGTTGAGCGTGTGAAAACTGTGAATCTGCTAATCAATGCTCTTACATGGTAATAACATCTGCTATTACCATGTAAAAGTCGGGCGAATTTACATTAAATTTTTGTGAGCGCGTTTTGTTTTTTAAACTTAACGTGAGTTTGGGTTGCTTTATTTTTTGTAAGCGGCAATACCCGATTCTAAAAATTTATTATAATCGGCTATATCATAATCCGCAGGAGATGGATTGATAGTGGCGCCGTTCTTATCGGTAAGCAAATTCCCATCGCTATCCAGCATCACATAAAATGGTTGTGAATTTGAGTTGAAGCGGCTTGCTTCCAAATCGCTCCATTTGCCACCCAGATTGGTGATAGTTTTACCGCTGTAGGTAGATACAAATTGTTCGCTGGCTGGTAATGCCGCTTTATCATCTACCACTAATTGCAGCAGTACAAAATCATTTTTCAGGTGATTGAAAACTTGCGGATTGCTCCAAACATTAGCTTCCATCTTACGGCAGTTAACGCAATTGAACCCGGTAAAATCTATTAAAATGGGTTTGTGTATTTTTTTTGATTCCTGCAAAGCCTGGTCATAATCATACCATGCGTCAAGTCCGCGTGTTTTTATACGGTCGTAGTTACCAGCATATTTTCTGTTTTTCACAGATGCTGTATCCACTGGCCCGCCAGAATTACCACCCGGCGATTGTGAAAGATCAAAATCCTGCGTAGCTATCGGCGGTAAAAACGCGCTGATGGATTTTAATGGCGCGCCCCATAAGCCCGGTATCATATAAACAACAAACGCGAATACGATAATGGATAAAAATGCCCTTGGTACTGATAAGTAAGGCGTATCGCTGTCGTGCGAAAATTTGATCTTGCCGATCAGGTATAAACCCATCATCAAGCCAATGGCTATCCATAATGATAAAAATATCTCACGGTCAAACCAGTTCCAATGGTATGCTAAGTCAACATTTGAAAGGAATTTAAGGGCAAAAGCCAATTCCAAAAACCCCAGTATTACCTTAACGCTATTTAACCAGCCACCTGATTTTGGCAGGCTCTTCATTGCTGATGGGAACAATGCAAAAATAGTAAATGGCAATGCCAATGCTACCGAAAAGCCAAGCATACCAATTGCTGGTCCAAGGCGGTCGCCTTTTGATGCAGCATCAACCAATAACGTTCCAATAATTGGCCCAGTACATGAGAATGACACCACAACCAAAGTTGCAGCCATAAAAAATATACCGGCAGATCCGCCTTTATCGGCATTAGCATCCAGCTTATTGCCTAATGAACTAGGCAGTGTAATTTCGAATGCCCCCAAAAATGATATACCAAAAACAACCAATAATAAGAAAAAGAACAGGTTGAATATGCCGTTAGTAGCCAGTGCGTTCAATGCATCCGATCCAAATACGATCGATATGATCATACCCAGCGCCACATAGATTACAATAATTGACAAGCCATATATACAGGATTGCAAAATACCCTTAGCCCTCGATCCTGCTTTTTTAGTGAAAAAGCTAACCGTCAATGGCAAAAGCGGGTATATACAAGGCATTAACACCGCGGTGAATCCACCCAAAAGTCCGGCTAAAAAAATGGCCCAAAGTGTTTTTGGCTTCTCTGCACTAACAGGTTTATTTATGGTGGGTTGTTTAGCCTTTGCTAATTTAGCTTGTGCCTGTTTTCTGGCAGCCATGCTATCGGCAGCAGTTGGTATACTGGTAAACTGCACATCGTTTGACGATGTGGTATCAGCGGTTTTAGCATAAACATTAGCCGGTGCGGTTATAAAAAACGCCACAGCAAGGCAGGCCGTTAATATAAACCTGATCGCAAATCTGTTTTTGGAAAATTTCATCTTTTCAGCCGGATATAATTACTTAGCGTTGATTGGAATGGAGAAATCAACATCATCCGGTGGAAGGCACTTGCGGTCGTTGCAGGTCATGTATTCTAAACTGCCTTTAACAACGGTTGCTCCTGGTGTTTTTAATTTTATTTTTTGCTGAAAGGTTACTGTTTTTTCAAAATAGCTTACATCAATCCCAAAAGCTTTCTCAAACTTGGTAGCCGGTGTTGGTTCTGATGCTTTACCAACCAGTGCATAATCTTTAGATGCAGGAAATGTGAACGAAGTTTTAACCGGGCCACCATCTTTTTGGTTTATTGAATAGATGTGCCATTCAGGCTCAATAGTAGCTCTGATAAAAACTACTGCTTCAGTAGCACTTATCCTTTTCGCGGCGTAGGCCCATTTTACAGGCGTTTCAATTTGTGCAAATGCGCTTGTGCTTATTGCAAACACCGCTATAAGTAATAATAACCTTTTCATTATTTAATTATTTATTTAAAAATTCTATTTCTTTAAAGTTGAATGTTAATTCTGTTTCAAAACTGTCTTTCACAACCAAAAGGCCATTATTTAACACATCTTTAACAATCCCGCCAAAATCACCTGCCGAGCTCCTGAAACGTTTATTTTCTCCCAACCAATATAGTCGTGATAAATATTCCTTCCTTACAACATCAACCTGCCCGGCCTTTAATTTAAGGTACCAGGCTTCAATATGGCTGCAAATGTCTGATAATATCTGCCTTAAATCGTAATCCCGTTGTAAGATTTGCTTAATTGATGCCGCATTTGGTACACTTTCAGGAAAACTAGCCTGGTTTATGTTTAAACCAATGCCAATTATGGAGTGTTTCATCTGGCTGCCTTGTATGGCATTTTCAATCAGCATGCCGCCAAGTTTCATATCATTGTAATAAATATCATTTGGCCATTTTATTTTTAACCCCTCGCCAAGTAGCGGGTAAAGCGCATCGTGCACACCTAAGCTTATGGCTCGGGTAAGGTCAAACTGCCCGGATATAGCTAAAAAAGAGGGTTTTAACAGAATACTGAATGTTAAATTCTTCCCTGCATCGCTATGCCAGCGGTTTTGTTGCTGCCCACGGCCCGCATATTGGCTTTCTGCCATAATGACCGTTCCCTCAGGCAATGGCTTGGAATTTGACAAGGTATTCTTAAGGAAATTGTTGGTGGAGTCAACTTCTTTGAGGATGATTAAATTTTGTCCAACAAATAATCCTGAAATAATGTTATTTTGCAAAGTATATTAATATAATATTTGTAAATCAAAGTCGTTCAAAACTAACTCTTTTTGATGGTAAAAAGTAAAACGTTAAAGGAATCCGCTTATCTTTCTGAACTTGCCATACATGGCATGCAGGAAAAGAAGGGAAATGAGATTGTAAGGTTAGACCTCCGGAATATTTTCAGTTCAGTATCTGATTACTTTGTGATATGTCATGCCGATTCGGCTACACAAGTAAGAGCAATAGCAAACAGTGTTGAGGACGAGATTTTTAAAGCTACGCAACAAGAACCCTGGCGCAAGGAAGGCTTGGAGTATAGCGAATGGATCTTGCTGGATTATATTGATGTTGTTGTACACATTTTCAGGACCGATAAACGCGAATTTTATGGTGTAGAGGAATTGTGGGGAGATGCCGAAATTAAATTTTATAAAAGCGCCTGATAGAATAGCGTTTAAGGCCCCTTTTAAATGTTAAAATGTAAATAGTAAGTTTGCTGTTATAAAGAAATGAAAGATACTAAAGATAATAAGTTGGAAAAACCCAAACCAATACGGAAAATATCGAATAAAAAGTCTGTAAAGCCACCTAAATTCAATTTTATGTGGATTTACGGGATTATTTTAGCTGCAATGTTTGCCTTTGTGTACATGATGAATGATGTGCCCGGCAAAACAGTTACTTTTCAGCAATTTACAACCATGCTTAAGGCTGGTGATGTAGATAAAGTTGTAGCGTCAAAAACGGGTGATTATATTACTGCTGATATTTATCTTACAAAAGCAGCGTTAAAAAAAACGCAGTATGCTGATGTAGCTAAAGATCAGGGCACTTTGAACATGTCAGGTGCCAGTCCGCAATATGAATTTACGTACCCTACCTTAGAAAGCTTAAACCAGGCTATCCTAACTGCTGAAACAGGCATGCCTGATGCACAGAAGATAGGTATCGAATACAAACAAAACGAAAGCCTTTTCTCAAACCCGCTGGTACAAATTGTACTGATGGTTATTTTGGTGGTTGGCTTATGGTTATTTGTAATGCGCCGCATGTCTGGTGGTTCAGGTGGTGGCCCGGGTGGTCAGATATTCAACATTGGTAAGTCAAAAGCTACCTTATTTGATAAAGAAGCCCAGGTATCAGTAACATTTAATGATGTTGCCGGTCTTGAAGAAGCCAAGCAAGAGGTAATGGAAATTGTAGATTTCCTTAAAAATCCAAAGAAATATACTAACCTGGGGGGTAAAATACCTAAGGGGGCCCTATTAGTAGGCTCGCCGGGTACAGGTAAAACCTTATTAGCTAAAGCCGTTGCAGGTGAGGCTCAGGTGCCATTTTTCTCCCTTTCAGGTTCTGATTTTGTGGAGATGTTTGTGGGTGTGGGTGCATCACGTGTACGTGACTTGTTCCGCCAGGCTAAGGATAAAGCGCCATGTATCATATTTATTGATGAGATTGACGCGATAGGCCGTGCCCGTGGTAAAAACAACATTGTAGGTGGTAATGATGAGCGCGAAAATACATTGAACCAATTATTGGTGGAGATGGATGGTTTCGGTACTGATTCAGGTATCATCATCTTAGCGGCTACTAACCGCCCTGATGTACTGGATTCAGCGCTATTGCGTCCGGGACGTTTCGACAGGCAGGTATCTATAGATAAACCCGATTTGATCGGCCGTGAGCAGATATTTAAAGTACACTTGAAACCTGTTAAACTGGCAGAAGGTGTTGACGCCAAAAAATTATCGGCACAAACCCCGGGATTTGCCGGTGCTGAAATTGCCAATGTTTGTAACGAAGCCGCTTTAATAGCTGCCCGTAAAAACAAAGAGGCAGTTGATATGCAGGATTTTCAGGATGCGATTGACCGTGTGATTGGTGGTTTAGAAAAGAAAAATAAGATCATCTCTCCGGAAGAAAAACGCATAGTGGCTTATCACGAAGCTGGTCACGCTATTGCAGGCTGGTTCCTGGAGCATGCTGATCCATTGGTTAAGGTCTCTATTGTTCCGCGTGGTGTTGCAGCTTTGGGTTATGCCCAATATTTGCCCAAAGAACAATTCCTATACACCATTGAGCAATTGGAAGACGGTATGTGTATGACTTTAGGTGGCCGCGTAGCTGAGGACATTGTTTTTGGTAAAATATCAACCGGTGCACAAAACGATTTGGAGCGTATAACCAAACTGGCTTACGCCATGGTTACTATATATGGTATGAATGAGAAAGTTGGTAACGTATCATTTAATGATACCCAAGGCGAATACCAGTTCAACAAACCATACTCTGAAAAAACATCTGAGCTAATTGACTCCGAGGTTCGTAACCAGATCAATACCGTTTATCAGCGTACAAAACAATTGCTAACTGATAAACGTGTAGGTTTAGAAGCATTAGCTAACAAACTGATTGAAAAAGAGATCCTTTTCCAATCAGATCTGGAAGAAATATTAGGTAAACGTCCGTTTGATAACCGTACTACATACGATGAATTTGTGAACGGTACGCCTGCTGAATCAAACCAGGATCCTGCGGCACAAGGATTAGTGCATGAAGGTGTTGGCGATCATTCCGGAACATTCGAAAGAAACCCGGAAGAAAAGGAAGCTAGCAGCGGTACAGAATAATTAAGTCATTAGTCTTAAGTCGAAAGTCCGAAGTCATACCCTGATTTTGGACTTTCGGCTTTAAACTTTAAACTTTCGACTATAATGAGGGATATAACTACATCTAAGGAAAAACTACTAAAGAAGATACGTAAGGCCTTGCTCGAGAAGCGGGATAACCCTTACCCTAATTTAGAAGACCTGCCGATGTATGCCCCGAACGAGGAGATGCTGGAAGTGCTTTTTGCCGAGCAGTTCACCGCAATAGCGGGCCAGTTTGTTTTTTGTGAAGATGAGATGCAGTTTATTGAAAACCTGCTTACCCTTGCCGAAGAACGCAAATGGCATAAAATTTACTGCTGGGAGCCACCATTGCAGGAAATACTAACCCAATACGAATACCCTTACTTTGAAACCGATAAAGATTTTGAGCAGGCCCAGGTTGGCTTTACCCTTTGCGAAGCATTAATTGCACGTAATGGCAGTATTTTGCTATCAAACGCTAATATGGCAGGCCGTAGGTTAAGTATTTATCCACCGGTACATATTGTTTTGGCCTACACTTCGCAACTGGTTACCGATTTAAAGGACGGCTTTAAACTCATCAAAACTAAATACGGTCATCAGCTGCCCTCAATGATTACCAACGTAACGGGCCCAAGCCGTACATCCGATATTGAGAAAACACTGGTTTTAGGTGCCCATGGCCCTAAGGAGCTGTTTGTGTTTTTATTGGATGGATAATTGACTATCAAACTTTTATTTCAAAAGCTTTTTAGTTATTATATTTTTACCTACCTTTGCAGCCCCGCTGAAAGTTAACTCCGGGGATAATGTTGAACACATAAAAAATTAAAAAATGGCAACTAAAATCAGATTGCAAAGACACGGTAAAAAAGGAAAACCTTTTTACTACATCGTAGTGGCAGACGCACGTGCTCCAAGAGACGGACGTTTTATTGAGCGTTTAGGTTCATACAACCCAAACACCAACCCAGCAACTATCGACATCAATTTCGACAAAACTCTTGATTGGGTTAATAACGGTGCACAACCAACTGACACCTGTCGCGCAATACTTTCATACAAAGGCGTATTGTACAAAAAACACTTAGAAGGTGGTTTAAAGAAAGGTGCTTTAACTGAAGAACAAGTTGAAAGTAAGTTCCAGGAATGGTTAGATCAAAAAGAAGGTAAGATCACTGGTAAAAAAACGAGTTTAGTTTCAGCAAAAGACGAAGCCCGCAAAGCAGCGTTAGCAGCAGAAGCTATTAAGAAAGAAGAAAAAGCAGCAGCAATCGCAGCTAAAAATGCTCCTGTAGTTGAAGAAACTCCAGAAGAAGAAGAAGCTCCGGCAGCAGAAGCTACTGAAGAAACTTCAGCAGAAGCAGAAAGCGCTGAATAATTTTTTTTTAATTTTTTATATAAAAGGCGAAGATCTGTTTAAGGTTCTTCGCCTTTTGCTTTTACCCAGTATTCGTTATGAAAATTGAAGATTGTTTCAGGATAGGTACCATATTAAAGTCGAGAGGGCTTAAGGGCGAGTTGCAATTATACATCGACTTTGAAAACCTGCACGATATAAATATCGAAGCTATTTTTATTGATATGGTTGGTAAACTGGTGCCTTATTTTGTAGAATCTATAAAATATCCGCAAAAAGGCATCGCCTATATTTATGTAGAGGATATTGATACTATCGAAAAAGCTACCCCGCTGGTAAAAAAAGATGTCTACCTACCCAATAAACTAAAACCTAAAAAGAAAAAAAGCGAGTTTACTTTAAAAGATCTGTTAGGCTTTACAGCGATTGACGAAAACGAAGGTGAATTAGGCGTTATTAGCGAGATAAACGAATTCCCACAACAATTGATTGCTACGGTGAATTATAAGGATTGCGATGTGCTTTTCCCACTAAATGAAAGCATTATCAAGGCTATCGATGTGGTGAAGAATGAAGTGTTTATTGATTTGCCAGATGGCTTGCTGGATATTTACTTAGAATAACAGAATCAAGACAAGTACTATAAAAAATCATCTTGATTCTTGACTCTTACATCTTGACTCCCAAAAAACCTATCTTTGCCCCATGCGTTTTGATATCATCACTGTATTGCCCGGTTTGTTGGAGAGTCCTTTTGCACATTCTATTTTGCAACGTGCGCAAAAAAAGGGCATCGCCGAAATACATGTGCATAACTTGCGCGATTACTCCACCAGCAAGCAAAAAAGTGTCGACGACTACCCTTACGGTGGCGGCAGCGGCATGGTGATGACAATTGAGCCCTTTGCCGCTTGTATTGAGAAGTTGAAAGCCGAGCGGGATTATGATGAGATTATCTTTATGTCGCCGGATGGGGAAACGCTTAATCAGGCAATGGCTAATCAGCTATCTATTAAACAAAATTTTATAATCCTTTGCGGGCACTATAAAGGTATCGATCAGCGTATACGGGACCTGTTTGTGACTAAGGAAATTTCCGTGGGCGATTATGTGCTGTCGGGCGGTGAGCTGCCTGCGGCAATTGTGGTAGATGCTGTAGTTAGATTAATTCCGGGTGTTTTGTCGGATGAAACATCGGCATTGTCGGATTCTTTTCAGGACGGCCTGCTTGACGCCCCGGTATATACCCGCCCGGCCGACTGGAACGGCGTTAAAGTGCCTGATATATTATTAAGTGGGAATACCCCCGAAATTGAAAAATGGCGTTTTGAGCAAGCTGTAGAGCGTACAAAACGAAGAAGACCTGATTTGTTGGAGTAATGGCAATAGCTATATATAACACGCTAACCATAATAGATAGTTTATTAAGCTCCGTGAAAGGTAAATGGTTGTTAATTGGTACAACCAGTCTTGCTATTCAAGGTTTCCCGGTTGAACCAAATGATATTGATATCTTATGCAATACTGAAATAGCTATTGTTATAGAGAAATTATTGGTAGCCTATAAATTAGAAATGAACGTGGTTCCTCGTGATAAATTTAGATCCCGGTTTAGCAGGTATAAAATTAATGATGTAATTATCGAGGTTATGGGTGATTTGGAGGTGAATACAATTAACGGTTGGCTTAAGGTTCTTGAAGTAATTGAATGTCCTATTGAAATATCTTTTCAGCAAAATATATTTAATATACCAGGCAAAGTGGATCAATTGGCAATGTATAATGCATTTAATCGCAATAAGGACGAATTATTAATTAAAATGTTAAACAGGCCGCATGGCTCAAACTAAGAGATGAAAAAAACTATTTTAAAATCCATTTTTAATTCTAAAATAAAATCCCTATAATTGCAATCCGATTTTTACGGGTTAAAAATCGCTTTAAGAGCTTAAAATCATGGATTTAGTAAAATTTGTAGAAGAGCAATCAGTAGTAGCAACACAATTTCCTTCATTTAAGGCAGGTGATACTGTGAGCGTTCATTATAAAATCAGAGAAGGAAACAAAGAACGTATCCAACTTTATCAAGGTGTTGTTATACAACGTAACAGTACTGGTAACAACGAAACATTCACTGTTCGTAAAGTTTCAAACGGAATTGGCGTTGAGCGTATTTTCCCTGTAAACTCTCCTAACATTGATAAAGTAGAAGTTAACAGCCACGGTAAAGTACGTCGTGCTAAACTTTACTATCTGCGTGCCCTTACAGGTAAAGCAGCTCGTATTAAATCAAAAAGAGTTTAATTATATCTGTTGTTCCCTGTTATGGGGAATGCCTATAAAATATAAAAGCCTTTACAGTTTTTCTGTAAAGGCTTTTTCGTGCGTTTGATTTTTTATTACCGGGCCGCAAAATATGAGAAGCTTTATATGTCCTTGCTGTAAGGAACTGTTTTAGGATGTCACCCTGAGGCACTCGAAGGGTGAGCGCAGAGGCCTTTGCCCGCTATGCTTCGAGTGCCAGCATGACACCCTTTTCTTGTCGTTTCCGCTTCAGATCCCGCAGGATTTTATCACTCGCAATTACGATGGTTTCATCATTGATAACAGTTTCTAACACAAAAAAATCCCATCTTATCGGACGGGATTTTCTATATAAAATGTATTTCGGTATTAAGAAATATCTTTTTTCGCTTTCCTGGCAGGAGCTTTCTTATTAGCCTCAACTACTGCAACCGGTTTAACAGGCACATCGGTAGCAATGAGAGTTTGATCTACCTCAGCCTCGGTTTCAACTTTAATTTTCTTGGCAGGTACTTCCTTGGCCAGTTCAGCCAAAACGGTTCTACCGCCTTTTACAACATCGCCAATGGCAACTTTAACTTCGGTTCCCAGTGGAAGATAAACATCAACCCTCGATCCAAATTTAATAAAGCCAAACTGATCGCCTTGTTCTACTTTATCGCCTTCTTTTACATACCAAACAATCCTGCGTGCCAAAGCACCTGCAATCTGGCGGAAAAGTATCTGGATACCTGCGCTGTTTTCTGTTACAACGGTTGTACGCTCGTTTTCTGTAGATGATTTTGGATGCCATGCCACCAAATATTTGCCGGGGTGATATTTGAAATATTTAATCACACCGCTAATAGGGTTGCGGTTAATATGTACATTAACTGGCGACATAAATACCGATACCTGTATGCGTTTGTCTTTTAAATATTCAGTTTCGGTAGTTTCCTCAATTACTACAACCTTACCATCAGCAGGGCAAAGTACATGTGTTTCGTTTTGAGCGATGCTGATTGATGGACTGCGGAAAAACTGCAGTATAATAACAAAAAGAACGAATGATAAAATGTATACAAACCATTTTAACGAATGTGCCTCGGGATAATAAAACTGTATTGCCGCATTCAATACAAATATGAATAGGATGCAGATAGCAAGGGAAGTGTATCCTTCTTTATGGATGGTCATTAGTCAGTTTTTTTGTTTTAAAGATAAGTTATGAGAGCAATAATTATGCAAAATTACTATTTTGAAATTAAGTATAGGTAACTATATACAATTGGGGCCGCTAAAAATAGCCCGTCGAATCGGTCAAGTAAACCACCATGGCCGGGCAGTATACCACCGCTATCCTTTACGTTAATGCTGCGTTTAAACATGGATTCCACTAGATCGCCCATAGTACCTACGGTGCCTATCAAAATCGCCATGATTACCCATTGCTGCCATTGCAATTCAACAAAAAACCTGCTGATGATAAAAGCGACACCGGCGCTAATAGCAACCCCGCCAATAAAGCCTTCCCATGTTTTTTTAGGTGAATGACGCTCGAATAGTTTGTGCTTGCCGATGGCCATACCGCTAAGGTAAGCGCCGGTATCGTTAGCCCAAAGCATCAGCAAAAAGGCTAACGGGAAATGGAAATTAAAACCAAGCTGGATGTAAGCCAATGCATGGAAAAAAGTGAACGGGACAACAGTTAATATCAAACCTAAAAAAGTATAAGCCAAGTTGGTGAAAGGAGCAGGCGTTTTTTTGAAAAGTTCCTGTGCAAACACGGCTGTTATCGCGATCACTATTAAAAAAATTAATTTTTGGTATAGCAGGTTATAACTGTCGGAGCTAAAAAGCGCGAATGCCGTATAAATAACAAGGCCACTAAGCATCCCGGTTGATTGATTTGGGTTGATGCCTGTTTGTTTAATAAGCGAGTAAAACTCATTTAAGCAAAACAGGCTTAGTAGTAAAAAAAAGCCACCGAACACCCAATGCCCTAACAGCACTGATGCCAGCATAACAATAATAAAAAAGAAGCCTGTTATAGCACGTGTTTTCATAATTCGATTTGATTGAGGATAAGCAGCTCGATGGCATGGTCAAAATCCTCCTGGTGAACGTAAACCTCCACATTGCCAAAGCTGCGGTACGATGAATCCTGCTTGTTAAGCAAAACGGCTGTTATGTTATGCTGTAAAAGCATCTGTTTCACAATCTCCGACTGATAAAAATTTGTTGACTTATAAATTTTGACCCAGTTTTTTTCCATTTATAGCAGCACCTGCTTTTTGCCTAATGCAATGTTGCGGTATACCCAAAACAAAAATAATATAATTATAAGGCTAATGATATAACCCGCGTAATTAAATACATGCTGGTCATCAGGGTTGATGTTTATTTTTTTGTGTTGCGATAGGTAGGTTATCACCACATCGGTGCCGTTATTTACAAAATGGCCAACAACCGCGGGCCAAATACTGCCGCTATATATCACAAAATATCCAAACAATACGCCCAGCATCATCCGTGGTAAAAAGCCAAAAAACTCCATGTGGAAAGCACTGAATAATATGGCCGTTATCCATACCGCTGCATGCTGGTTTTTTGTCCATTTTACAAAAATGGTTTGCAGGCATCCCCTGAACATAAACTCCTCGGCAATGGCAGTTAAAAAGGCTACTACAGATAGCGCAAAGATTAAATCGCCGATAGTATTCATTTGCAGCATGGCATCCTGTGCTTTTTGCGCGGATGCTTCGGTACTCCGCATCCAATCATCTACAGCCTTTAAAAAATGAGGCAGCACCATGTTTTGGTTGATATTGCTTAACAGCTCTATCAGCGGTAGCGAGAAGAACATAATGATGAATGCTATGCCCAATAATACAAGCGGAAACTTTGGCGTATCCCTTAAATATTCATGCGGTTCGCGAACAATTATCCACGCAAAAAATATAGGGGTAATAAATAAAGGGATGGTTGTGCTTACTATTTGTAATATCCACAGGCCGCTTAAAGCATGAGCGTTGCCAATATTGTAAGCCATTACATCGGTCACGGTATTTGCGCCGTATTTCGCGGTAATTATAGCACTTGCCACAAAAAAGCCAACCATAACCAAGCCTATCAGCAAGGAAAAAAGTATGAGCATTTGAAAAAACGGGTGTATGCCTACATTCTGCTTAATGTCATGTTTATCAGGCGTATTTATCATCCGGTGTAAATTTTGTATTTTTGCAACGAAGATAAGGCATGAGTGTACAAATTGGAAATATTGATTTAGGCGAATTCCCGCTGTTGTTAGCACCTATGGAGGATGTGAGTGATCCGCCGTTCCGTTATGTGTGCAAGCAACATGGTGCCGATATGATGTATACCGAATTTATCAGCAGCGAAGGTTTAATTCGCGATGCTGCCAAAAGCCGCCAAAAGCTGGACATTTTTGAGTATGAACGCCCTATTGGAATCCAGATTTTTGGTAGCGATATTGATCACATGCGTGAGGCTACCGAAATAGCTTCATTAGCTGGCCCCGATCTGATGGATATTAACTACGGCTGCCCTGTTAAACAAGTGGCCTGCCGTGGCGCTGGTGCCAGTTTATTACAGGACATTGATAAGATGGTAGCCATGACAAAAGCCGTTGTTGAGGCCACGCATTTGCCTGTTACTGTTAAAACCCGCTTAGGCTGGGATGATAATACCAAAAACGTTTACGAAGTTGCCGAGCGTCTACAGGATGTAGGCATAAAAGCCTTAACGATACACGGCCGTACCCGTGCACAAATGTATAAAGGCGTTGCCGATTGGGCATTGATACGCGACATCAAAAAAAATCCGCGGATTAAAATCCCCATTTTTGGGAATGGCGACATCGATTCGCCCGAAAAGGCAGCCGACTGGCGCATGGAATTTGGTGTGGATGGTATGATGATTGGCAGGGCGGCTATTGGTTACCCATGGATTTTTCGCGAGATAAAGCACTACTTTAAAACCGGCGAACATTTAGATAAACCTACTATAGCCGAAAGAATTGATGCCTGCAAAACCCATTTAGATAAATCTATTGAATGGAAAGGCCCTAAAACGGGTGTTTTTGAAATGCGCAGGCATTACTCCAATTACTTTAAAGGGATAGAGAATTTTAAAGAATACCGCATGAATCTGGTTAAAGCGGGCACACAGGAAGAATTATATGATATTTTATCGCAAATAAATGAAAATTATGCGTTTACAATGGCGTAAAATTTGCTATATGTATTTATATTTGATTTATAACAACAGTCCTCAATGGTTACAACGATTACCGATGGTGTAAAAGTTTCAGTAGAAACGATCTATCAACCCGAATACTCCAATCCGGGTAACGATCATTTTATGTTTGCATACCGGGTAAAAATTGAAAACATGGGCGATTATGCGGTTCAACTTTTAGCGCGGCACTGGTATATTTTCGATTCTAACGGCGCTAAACGTGAAGTAGAAGGCGAGGGTGTAGTTGGTCAGCAGCCAATGATAGAGCCCGGCCAGTCGCATGAATATGTGTCAGGTTGTAATCTAAAAACTGACATGGGCAGCATGAAAGGCGAATATCAAATGATGCGATTGATGGATAATTCCATCTTCAACGTAAAAATCCCCGAATTTTATTTGATCACTCCGTACAGGATGAATTAGGGAATCGCACGAGGCCGTTGCTTTATCTGACCACAATTGTTTAAATTTTCAAAGAACTGATTTTCTCTCTTTCGCAAGAGCATTACCGGTACATTCAAATTTCGGGAATTGAATTGGAATAAGTGCTGACACTGTTTTGTCAGTAGGAACCGTAATAATAAAAAAGCCCCACCTGATTTTCAGGCGGGGCTTTTTTATTATTGATCAACTCTTATCTCTCATGTTCTTGTTTCTGAGGGTGGGGCCTTGGCGCAGCCTTGTGCTGCGGTTGCCTTTGCTGCTGATGTTGTTGTTTATGCTGTTGCTGTTGAACATTATGCTGTTGCTGCTGTGCATTATGTTGTTGTGGCTGTGCCTGGGCATCGCTGCGCGCATTGTCATTAGCTTGCTGCGTATGCTGCTGTTGGTTTGGCTGGCCGTTTGTGTTTGGCCTGTTTGCGTTTGCATTATTAGCACGTGGTGCTCTTTGTCCCTGTGGATTAAAATGGGCACCACCAACTTTATTCATAGCTACATTGGTAGGTTTACCATGGTTAGCTGAGGCAAAGGCGGTTTTATCCATATGTGCATTTTGCTGATGCGACATTTGCTGGTTGGTTGGTGCTACGTGTTGATCATGCATTGCTGCCAACTCTTGCGGACGTGGCTGTGCAGTTACACCACCCGGCCCATTAAAGCTGGTATGGTTATTTACGGTAACGTTATTATTGATAACAGTACGATCAACGTAGGTGTTATGGATTACAGTAGTGTTAACATTAACAACTGCTGTATTGTAACGGAACGAACCGCCAGACCATGCACCACCGGCAAAGCCAACACCACCATAACCGCCACCATAGTTAATGCCACCGTAAAAACCTACGTGCGGGCCCCAATAACCTGCGTGGAAGCCATAAACGCCACCATCATATCCCCAATAAGCGGGTGTCCATAATAGGCCGGGATTTGGCGGGGCAACCCATACACCGGGTACCCAATAGTAGTCTTCTGCGTCATTATCATAGGCCCAATAACCGGGAACCCATAAATAACCATCTGTTGGGCAGGCAGGTTGTACGTATACCGGCAACGCGGGTGGCGCAATATGCGCCGAAATAGAAATTCCAATACTGATTTGTGCATGGGCTCCGGGCGCCATAAAAAGGGCGGCCATCATAAGTAAACATGCTTTTGCGAAGTTTTTCATTGTGATTATTTTGTTTTTATGTAACTACAATGTGACAGGATTTAAGTTCGAAGGTTTAGATTAGAATTGCATTAGAAAATCGAGCGACTTTTAAAATCCTATTATTTACATTTGAGTTTGGAACCACAATTTTCATACTGGGAGCGCAGCTCATTTATTGATAATGCTGATGTGATCATCATCGGTAGCGGTTTGGTTGGCTTAAGCGCAGCGCTGCATTTAAAGAACGAACCCTCGTTAAAAGTATTGGTATTGGAACGCGGCTTTCTGCCATCGGGTGCGAGTACTAAAAATGCTGGCTTTGCTTGCTTTGGCACTGTATCTGAACAATTGGAATTACTACAACATTCATCCGAAGAAGATGTTGCCCGCCTGGTAAATTACAAATGGCGAGGATTGCAGCGCTTAAGGCAAAACTTAGGCGACAATAATATTGATTATCAGCAGCATGGCGGTTATGAGCTATTTATCACTGATGAAAAATCTCATGCGGATAAACAGATAGAGAAGATACCTTACCTGAATAATTTACTAAAGCAAGCCATCGGCACAGATAATATTTACTCGGTTGCTAATAACAAAATTGCAGATTTTGGTTTTGATAATGTCAGCCGGATGATCTATAACCCTTTTGAAGGACAGATAGACACCGGCAAAATGATGCGGGCTTTGCTTAATAGAGTTTATGACGCCGGTATTTTGGTTCTGAATTCTTGCGCTGTAACCAGTATCGAGCAACACGATACCGGGATTCAACTAATAACCTCTCAGGGCAACTTTAAAGCGACTAAAGTAATTTTAGCAACGAATGCCTTTGCCAATCAATTATTTCCGAAGCTGAAAGTAATCCCCGGCCGTGGGCAAGTATTGGTAACCAAACCAATTGATGGATTAAAACTTAAAGGTACTTATCACTTTAATCAGGGCTATTATTATTTCAGGAATATTAATAACCGCATCCTTTTCGGCGGTGGGCGCAACATTGATTTTGATGCCGAGGCCACCTGGGAGTTTGGCCATACCGAAAAAGTAAAGCAGCAATTAACCACTTACCTGGACGAAGTGATTTTACCCGGCCAAAACGTGGAGATTGATTATTGGTGGAGTGGCATCATGGGTTTTGGTGAGGATATTACCCCGATAGTTAAACAAGTAGAGCCAAATGTATTTTGCGCGGTTAGATGCAATGGTATGGGTGTAGCAATGGGTAGTTTAGTTGGGGAAGAAGTTGCGGAACTCACGTTGAAAAATATTTAGAACTTATTATCAATTAATCTCACTCGACTTAAATTCGTGGCCGGTATATTTCTCACTTGCATAAGCGCCGTCAACTGTTTTGGTAACAAATAATATTGTATAGCTTTCAAACTCATTGGGGTTCTTTAATGCTTTTTTAATTAGCTGAGCTAATTCTTTAGCAATAGTGGTTTGTGTAGCTTCATCTGTTGGAATATTTTTTCCATTAATAAATTTCACGGTCACATTTGTGTGATTGCCACCACTTCCACTCATCTTTTTGCCCGTTATCTCAATATTTTCAAACCCATATCTACTATTTATACTATCCGCAATCACTTTTTGATTGGCATTTAACTCAGGCGTATAAGTTTGGGTAGATGTGCAAGCGGTTAAATAAGTAACTGAAAAGAGTAATATCAATAAAGAGAGAGTCTGTTTAAAAGCTTTCATGATTTAAGGTTAAGACTTTAAATGTATAAATAATATTTAATTGGTAATAGCCTAATATATTTTGTGCGGTAAAATGCAATGACATGGGCGTAGTAATGGGTAGTTTGGTTGGCCTGGAAGTTGCGGAATTAACGTTAAAAGGTTGATTGATAATTTAAATATTTCATATATTAGATTTATAAACCGCTGATTATAAATCTTTATCATGAACAATAATACTTACCTGGCTGTTGGAAAGCTATTTTTTGCTGTAGTTATCCTGGCTATCGGCACCATCCATTTAGTTACCGGGCACTTTCCTTCGGGTTTGTTATTTGTTGACCCTAAATTTCCTGCAGCGAGTATCCTGGCTTACATAAACGGGGTAGTACTTGTTATTATAGGTTTATTGATCTTCTCTAAAAGATACGAATACACAGGTGCTTATATGGCTGCGATTGTATGGCTGATATTATTATTGATAGTGCATCTCCCTAAACTCATCACTACATATAACTCACCCAGTGAGTGGACACCGACGTTTGAAGTCGCGGGGATATTTGCAGGTTCGTTAATATTAATGGGTAATACCAGCATTAAAAAAAATAGTAGCAGGTTAATACTTATTGGCAGTTATGTTTTCGCGGTATCCATATTTGTGTTTGCGGTGCTGCATCTAAAATACCTCGATTTTATAGTGACACTTATTCCTGCATGGCTACCATTCAGATTGTTTTGGGCTTATGTTGTTATGGTCGCTTTCTTTGCAGTTTCTATCAGTCTATTTTTCAGGGTGTTGGTGAGGCTATCAACCTCGTTATTGGCGCTTATGTTTTTTATATGGTTTTGCATACTGCATATTCCACGGGTAGCTGCCAGTGCGCATACCGAAACGGAGTGGACGAGCATGTTTGTTGTATTAATATTTTCAGGAATAGCGTTGTTAATTGCAGGCTCGCAATCAAATGCGATAAAGGTTTAATCCAGGCTGTTTACTGTTAAATATTGCCATCTAACTAAATCATTCTTGGTTTCAATGTGCTTAATACTGCCATCATAAACCAGGCAATACCTGTTGGCAATATCCAGCACATTATTATAGTCGTGATCGGTTAGTATAATGCCTTTGGTTGCCGAATGTTGGGTGATCATAGTTTTAAGTTGATCTATCATTACCGGCGCAACGCCATTAAAAGGTTCATCAAGTAAAACAAATTTTGATGGCATACTTAGTAATAACTTAATCTCGAGATAGCGTGATTCACCACCCGATAGTGAATTTATTTTATTGTCCCGAAGCTTGCCAAGGAGTTCATCATCCAAAAATGCATCAACCCCTACGCCATCTAAATACATATTTACCGTAGCTGTAACAGTTAAATGTCCTAGTAAAAAACTGTGTTGTGGCAGGTAACAAACCAAGCCAGTTGTTTTAAACGGTTTATCATAAATTTCTCCATCAATCCTGATGAACTTATGGTCGCCTTTCATGGCGCCGAACAATATTTTTAACAGCATTGATTTACCGCTACCATTACGGCCCAGTATGCCTAAAATATCGCCGGTTTCGCATTTTAGGTAGATGTCTGATAGTATTTTGCGCCCATCAAACGATTGCATTACACTATCAATCTCAAGAATGCTTTGCATAGCTGCCGATTATGATGAGTAATATCCCAATAGCCAAATTGGCAAGTATGCAGGTTAAAATTAATGTTCGCTTGGATATGCCCTTGTTGTAGTAAAAATAATATTCGTGCTGTTTAGACATTTCTTTATACAGCAGGCTGATTACTGTACCGGCGGATAAAAAGCTAAAACCAAACGCCACAAAAAAAATCTGAAGGTTAAGTGCACCTAACATTACCCCGCAGGCTATGCTAAAAAGCAGCGTGCTTTTGTAAAATACTAGAAGCAGTTTAAGCTGACTTTTACCGGGAATTGTCATTAGAGTGGGTTGAATTTGTATAACTGATAACCTTAATCAAATATTGCGTAATGGCTTGATATTTAATGCAACTATCTTAATATTAGTACATATCCACTTACTTTAGGGTTTTTGTTGCCGGGGTCAATTATGTAATAATAAGTTGAAGATGGTAATGGCGCACCGTTGTAATTGCCATCCCATGATTTTGAATAACCTTTCGATTTATAAACTAACGACCCATAACGGTTATAAACAGTTATCTCGCAATTTGGATAAAAGGCCAAACCGGGAATTTCCCACAAATCATTTATACCATCGCCATTGGGAGTAAATGTATTTGGAATTGTAAGCACCAAAGGAGGTAGTAGCTCAATCACAACTGTATTGCTTGTTATTAATGTATGACAGTTGTTTTGAGAGGTAATCATACAGGTTACCTTATCGCCATTATGGAATGTTGAGCTACTGAATATGGAGCTGTTATTGCCCTCGGTTTTACCATTTACTTGCCATTGATAGTTTATTACATTGGTGTTTGTTACCGCGGCTGTCAAAGTTATAGGCGTGCCTGCATAAACATTATTTATTGATGGAGTAATAGTAACTGTTGCGGGGTTTGTTAGTGCTGTTATTACCACTGTGATATTATTAGACTGTACAGATGGTATTACAACACAAGTTGCATCATTATTGGTTAAAGTACAATCAACTATATCGCCATCATTTAAACAGGTATTAGTATAAGTTTGGTTGTTGGCACCTGCTATTGCTATGCCATTTATCATCCATTGGTATGAAGGTGATGAGCCTCCATTAGTGGGGGTTGCGATGAAGGTTATGGGTGTATCCGGCGCGACAGATCCCACGGCTGAAGATTGAATACTTACTGATGGGGTGATGCTTGGTTTAAACACTACGGTTAGGCTATTGGATGTCGCCGGTCCGGTTGTGCAAATGGCTGCATCAGTCACTATGCAAGTAATAATGTCGCCGTTTTTAACTGTGTTAGTGCTAAATGTAGAAGTATTTCCGCCCGTATTTTGATTATTTACCTGCCATTGAAAATTTGTTGGAGTTATCCCATTGGTATAATTTACCATATAGGTATTTGCTTCACCCGGGCAGTTAGCAATATCAGTTTGGACAATATTCGCCGTTATTGTTAACTGATCAGTAACCGTTAGCGACTGTATTACCGTGTTAACACCATCGGTCACGGTTATATTAGTAACCCCAGAGCCGGTTATATGTATCTTGTTATTTATGATGATTGCTACCGCAGTATTACTACTACTGTACGTATAAGTACCAGTTCCACCTGTAGCTCCCGGGGCAAAATTCGGAGAGCATTGGGTTTGATTAGGCAAAGGCCCAAAAACAAGGGATGGGGTTGCTAAAATCACTTTAATGTTTACAATGGTGCTACTGCTTCCGCCGATGTTGTAAGCGGTTACGGTATAGTTGGTGGCGGGAGATGCCGCTATCGGCGTGCCACTAATTATACCTGTTGTAGGGTCAAATGTTAAACCAGCGGGCAATGTTTTATCAATGGTATAACCTGTAATTATTACTTTTCTTATAATATTGTTGCCATAATCATCAATGTATAAAAAACCATTGGGGTCAACTTGTACATCATTAGGTCTATTAAAGCTAGCCGCTAAACCTACGCCATCAACTGCTGCCGGGTTGCCTGAACCAGCAAGCGTGCTTACGATACCTGTCGGATCAATTTTACGTATTAAGTTATTGCTTAAGTCGGCGACATAAATATTACCCGGAATGTCTTTCGCAACACCGCACGGACCGGAAAAAGTTGCTACAGAAACAGGGCCATTTGATGATCCGCCAACAGGAGTTCCCGCAATAGTGCTTACAACACCGGCAGGGGTTACCATTCTTACATCATTATTTGCAGGATCGCTTACATATATGTTATTTGATGCATCTAACGAAACACAGTTAGGTGTATTAAAACTCGCCACATTGCCTGCTCCATTGGTGCTTCCTCCTGCACCGCTGCCTGCAAGTGTTGAAACAACACCGGCTGGACTTATTTTACGTATTTGGTGGTCGCCCCCGTCGGCAACGTATAAGTTTCCGGCAGCATCTATGGTAACATCATAAGGAGAACTAAATCCTGATGCAAAATTAGTAATTACACCTGCCGGGCTTGTCTTTTCTATAGAATTGCTTCCTGCATCGGCAACAAACACATTTCCAGCTGGGTCAACACATAAGCCATTGGGTTGGCTATAGCCTTGGGCAAGTGTAGTTACCGTGCCAGTTGGTGTAATTTTTCTTACTGATCCATTATCCCTGTCGGCAACAAATACATTACCATTTGCATCTTCTGCAACGCGTGTTGGGTTGTTAAAGGTAGCTGCGATGCCGTTGCCATCTGCACTGCCGTGGTTAGCACTGCCGGCAAAAGTTATTACCTGCCCGTAAATTGTGGCGGGCACTGCGCCGCCCGTATTAACTGGCGGCAAGGGGGTAATGGTGGCGTTTATAGTATAGGTTTGCGGTGTTTGGTATTTTATATTTGGCGCTTGAGCGCATGTTAGTTTGGCATTAAATATTAACGCGAATAATAAAATAACGCTATAGCCTTTAATAAATATCGGGTGATGATTAGTCGGTTTAGAGTTTAACATCAGGGTTTAATCGTAACCAAAAATAAACTAATTTGCTGAATAAATATAGCTGGGTATCAGGTGAGGTAATCTGGAATAGTGTAACTATTCAAATCCTTAAACAAATAATTATTTTAGCAGAAAACCTATTCATGAGACTTAAACTTATCATCGCGGCGCTAACTACTGGGTTATTGCTATCATTTACATTGGTAAAAGCTCAGCAGAGCGCAGCTATTAATTTAAATGGCACCTGGGTACTGGTATCGGGTACAACCATAACAAAAGGAGTGAGTGCCATTACTGATTATACCAAAGATCAGCAAATGATAAAAATTATAAATGATACCCATTTTGCCTTTTTAAAACATGATACAAATAGCAAAAAGGATTCAACCAATCATTTTGATGCAGGTGGTGGTCGTTATACTTTAAAAGGCGATCAATACACTGAGTATTTAGATTTTTACGCCGATAAGAATTGGGAAAACAAAGTGTTTAACTTTATCGTGCAAATTAAAGGTGATACCCTGATTCAAAAAGGAGTTGAGAAGGTTGAGAATGAAAACATCGATAGGGTGATAATTGAGAAATACATCAGACTAAAATAAAAGCGAATACTAATAATGAATGTCCCTATGAAATACCTTGCCGTTCTCCTTTTCTTAATTTCAGGTTTTACCGTTCAGGCGCAGCAAAAAATTACCTGGCCGCATCATAAAAAAGCAGTTATAGTACTAACCTATGATGATGCGCTCGAATCGCAACTAGATAATGCGGTTCCGCAATTAGAGGCGGCTCATTTTCCGGCTACGTTTTTTTTAACCGGCGATATTAACAGCCAAACTATCCCAAGGTGGCGTGCCTTGAGTAAAAAAGGTTTTGAATTGGGTAACCATACCATATACCACCCCTGTTTAAGCACTGATGATAATCCTACACATTCTGATGATTATACTCCATATGGCATAATTAAAGAAATAGATGTAATGAACCATTTTTTATTCGCTGTTGATGGTAAAAATACCCGTACCTATGCATACCCATGTACTGAAACCACTGTTGGCAACGGTAAGGATTATGTAGATACGCTTAGAAAATATGGCCTCGTTAAATATGCCCGTGTTGGTGGTGATGTGGATGCTGTTGTAACCGATTTTAAAAGACTTGATCCGCTGCAAATACCGTCTTATGGTTTGGATGATAATACCCCGGGCGATAAACTGATAGCTTTTGTAAAACTGGCAGAGAAAACCGGAGGGATGGGCGTTATTATGTTTCATGGCATTGGTGGCGATTACATTACCACCTCTGTTAAAGCGCACCAACAGTTGATAGACTACCTTAAAAAACATCGAAAAGACATCTGGGTGGCTACTTTTCAGCAGGCAATGGATTATGCAACGGCAGCGGCGAAAAACCCTCAGGTAAAGCATTAAGGAATAATAAGATTCGCGTTAACTATAATTATGTAACTAATCTGTTACAATTTTCGTTCAACTACTTGAAACGTTGGTTGAATTATTAATTACAGGTATGCTGTTAAGTCTCATTTTATTATATAAGTATATGTGCCACAGGATATTGAAATTTAGCAGTATCCAAAGAATCACCGGTAATTTTTAATCTTCCATAGAACATAGGTTATATTAACCTGCTTTATTGTAAAGGTTCATAGTAACGCAATGTTTATAAAACAGACTTGTCTGTTTGATCGATTTGTTTTATTTTTGAGCATGCGTAATGAGAGAAAGAATTCGATAAGGCAAATTATAATTGATACGGCATCCCGTTTATTTTATCAACAAGGGTATGTCAATACCGGGATCAATCAGATCATTGAGGAATCAGGTGTTGTAAAATCATCGCTATATACTGCTTTCAGAACAAAGGAAGAGATATTAATGGCTTATTTAGAAACAACTGGCGCAGCCACCGATGAAGCGTTAAAAGCCGCAACAGCCAAACATGATGAGGCCAAAGATAAAGTGTTGGGTGTGTTTGATTACCTCATCGAATTGGTGCAGCAAAAGGAATATTACGGATGTAATTTCTTAAACATCATTTCTGAAATACCACAAGATGCAGTAACAGTAAAGAAGCAGATCAAAAAGCAAAAAGATGGTGTGCGGAGGCTTTTTGCCGAAATTTTGAAGTCAGTACAGAAAGAAGATTTGGCAGACGAAATTTATATATTGTTTGAAGGAGCACTAATTGGCAATAAAATCCATAATGACACTTGGCCGATAATCACCGCGCGTAATATTGTCAATAAATTATTATAAATTCCTTATCCTAATTAGCTAAACATACTTCAGAAAAAAGCATGAAAATAAATTTAAAATAAAATTAAAACAGACTTGTCTGTTTTAATTTTATTTATATACCTTTGAATTATGAAACAAAGTTCAAACTAATAGGTAACAAAAAATTAATAAACCCTACAATGAAAACACAAATTGTTAATTATGGAAAGGTTAATATAGATGGCATTAACCTCTTTTACAGGGAAGCAGGCGATAAAGCCAAACAACAGATCATTTTACTTAACGGGGTGCCAAATGCTTCGAGCGCATTTCAGGAACTGATGAATGATCTTAAAGAGGATTATTATTTAATAGCGCCAGACTTTCCGGGATTTGGCAACAGTGATATTCCCGACAAACGGGACTATGAATACACCTTTCATAATATTTCCCTTACGATAGAAAAGTTCATGGCAACGATGAAACTGAAACAACCGACCGTATATGCGCTTGGTTATGGCGGTCCCGTCACTTTCCGTATCGCGACCCGCAGGCCAGACATTTTTAATAATTACATCCTGCAAAACTCTAATGCTTATGAAGAAGGATTGGGCCCTGCGATGCATAACGCAGCTCCTTTTCTTGAAAACAGGAACGAGGAAACCACAAAATTGGTAAGACCCTTGTTGACACTGGATGGTATTAAACTTTTCTTTTTAAACGGAGCCAAAGATCCCGGAAAAATTAATCCGGATAACTACACCAATGCGCTGCATTACCTGAACCGACCCGGCCAGGAAGAAATACAATTGGATTTGTTGTACAATTATGCATCCAATATCACCGAATATCCGAACTGGCAAAAATGGCTGAAAGAAATACAACCGCGTTTATTATTGGTTTGGGGTAAAAACGATGTGTTTTTCCCGGTTGCCGCAGCCGAGGCAATCAAGAGGGACGTTCCTTCAGCGGAACTCCATGTTTATGATACCAGCCATTTGGCGCTGGAAGAACATCATGCAGATATTGCAGCAAACATCAGATCCTTTTTAGGATAAAAAATTTAAATAAATAAAAACAGAGTGGTCTGTTTTACCATTAAATCAAATAAATAAACATTATGAAAACTACAAGAGTAAATTATCGCAACACTAAAGTAAACGGCCTGAATATCTTTTATCGCGAAGCAGGTTCAAATGACTCAACGGTAATATTGTTACTGCATGGTTATCCAACCTCGTCGCACATGTTCAGAAATCTGATCCCGTTATTGAGTGAAAATTATCATGTCATCGCACCAGATCTTCCAGGATTTGGTTATAGCGACAAACCGGATCATCAGGAGTTTGCTTATACTTTTGACAACCTGACCAAACATATCCAGGAATTTATAGATCAACTCGGCCTAAAAAGGTTTGCGATATATGTGTTTGATTACGGTGCGCCGGTAGGTTATCGTATTGCTGTAGCTAATCCTGAAAAAATAACAGGCATCATCTCTCAAAACGGTAATGCTTACCTTGAGGGTTTAAGCGAGGGTTGGAATCCTATTCAAAAATATTGGGCTGAACCAACAGCGGAAAATCGCAACGCCCTAAAAATGATGGTAGAAGAAGGCACTACAAAGTGGCAATATTTTACAGGAGTATCTGATGAAACTTTGATTGCACCAGAGTCTTATACCCTTGATCAGCATTTTCTTGATCAACCCGGCAATGTAGAAATACAGCTTGATCTTTTTAAAGACTATGCTAATAACGTGGCACTATACCCTGTGTTTCAGCAATACTTCCGCGATAAACAGCCCGCTCTGCTGGCTGCCTGGGGTGATAAGGACCCATTCTTTCTTCCACCGGGCGCCGAAGCATTTAAACGCGATATACCAGGAGCTACAGTGAAATTTTTTGATACCGGCCATTTTGCTTTAGAAACCCATGTGAATGAGATTGGAGCAGAAATTCTTAACTTTTTAGAGAAACTGCCAAAATAAACTTGATAACAAACAATGTTATGATTAATGAGTGCAATTAAAAACAATTATTAAACAATAAAATTACCATGGAAACAAAAATTGCAATAGTAACCGGTGCAAGCGCCGGGATTGGCCGGGCGACTGCTATTAGGCTGGCAAAAGACTTTTCGGGACTGGTACTGGTTGCCCGGCGGGAAGAGGAATTGGAAGAAACCGCTGCCGCCGTTAAAGTTGCCGGGGCAGAACCACTGATTATTGCAGCCGACCTAAGACAGGTAGCAGCTGCGGATAAAGTAATAGAAGAGACCGTTGATAAGTTTGGTAGAATTGATGCGCTTATTAATATTGCCGGTGCTGTACCGCAAATTCACCTGTTTGAAATGACAGATGAGCAGTGGAACGATGGTGCCGAGATGAAGCTTCATGGCGCACGCCGGTTAACTATTAAGGCCTGGCCCTATCTAAAAGAATCAAAAGGTTCTGTGATCCTGACCTCTGGTAATTCTGCCGAAGACCCCAAACCTGGTTTTGCAGCGGTAGCTACTATTAATGCTGCCATTGTTGCACTAGCTAAGGCATTTGCTGAACAGGGTATTATTGATGGTGTGCAGGTGAATAGTGTGTTACCCGGCCCTGTTATGAGCAATCGTCGTATCGGATTTTTAACTAAATGGTCGGCGGCCAATCATATGACTATGGAGGAGGCGAAATCGAAATTTCTGGTAGAGTCGCATATTGAACGATATGGAGAACCTGAAGAAATTGCCGGGCTAATGGCATTTTTAGTATCACCTGCTGCAAAATGGATGACAGGTAGTGCTATCAGAATGGATGGTGGTGAAGTGAAAGGCATTTAATACCTTAATATCTATATTATGAAAGGCATAACCACTTTTGGAATAGAGGTAGGTGGTTATGCCTTTTGCACTGTTGGCTGGAATCCCTTTGATTTTAATCTTTATGAGATTGGTCAGATAATACTAATACTTATTAGCATATAATAAGCCCGCTTTCACCCTAAAAAGACGGTCTTTTTATAGTAAATAGTGACATTATTTCAAGGATTAATCAAATTTATGGCAAGTGCCAAATGGATTTGAATAATATTTTCAACATTTTTTTTGTCTTTTATCACCAAACATCAATGCGTGCCTGATTTTAAGTTTCGGCTATAAATCAAGTATAAAAAGAGCATAAAAACTTGTATATGGGATGTGTATTTTGGGTATTTACAGGGGCATAAAAAAATATTATTTAAGTTAAATAATTATCGTGGGAAACTTTTGGGTTGTGATGCACGTAAAAAACGGACTAATTAATACCTGGTAGATAAATCAGGTAAATAATTGTGATCAACCAAAACATTAACATGAAAAAAATTTACTTACTAGCAATTTTATTATTAGCGATTTCTTTAACTATCTGTAAAGCAGATGGTTATCAATCAGGTTTCGTTGTTCTTAAAAATGGCAAACGTATTGGAGGCCAAATAAAGCTATATAAAAATGCTCCGTGGAAAAATCAACGGTATATTTGGTTTAAAGATTCTGCAGCCGTTGCTGCAAATCCCAATGCGAAGCCAAAAAAGCTTTATGCAGCTGATATGAAATTTTATCAGGCAGGTACACGTCAATTTGTTAAGGTTTCGTACTTTGATCAGGCGTTTATTAAATTAAGAAATCTTTATTCAAACTCATGGATGTTGGAAAGGGTGTCAAACGGCCGTTTTGTAGCCTATATGTTTTATTCATCTCCTCCTGAATTTTTTGATTACTTTTTTGCTGACCCACACGGTGACCAAACAGAGCCTGCCGGAAACGACAACGCGATGATAAAATACAGGATCATCTTTAAAAAGAATAATGCCAAGCATTTTGTTAATGCCTATAGCTATGGTTTAGCCAAATATTTTAAAGATACACCTCAAATATTACAAAAATATTCAACCGGCGCATATGGTAATCAACCAGACGTTGACGGTTCAATATTTACAAGAATGTCTGAAATTTGCAACAGGACAATATTTACCTCGCGTGCAGAAACAAATGGTATTATAGCGGCATTTAATGATTATAACCAAATATATGCTCCAAGAATTGAAGCTCCAACGCCACCTCCAACTCCGGCTCAAAGCACAGCGGATTTGTTTAAACCATACTTATTTAAAGGTACTATAATTGATAACGACACGCATAAAGGTGTAGTTGGCGCTACTGTAAGTTATGTTGATTCAGTAAGTCAACAAGTTGTTAAACAAACGTTAACAAGTGCAACCGGTAGCTATGAATTTAATGTGCTTGATAGGCGCCCATTTGGTATAAAAGTTGAAAAGAATGGTTTCTTTACACAAAACTTAACAGGAGAAGCAGCATCAGAAGGAAAAATATTTGCTGATAATTCATCATCTGCAAATAGCGGGTCATCAAACCTAGGTTTAACAACAGGCAGCTCTGCTAATGGTAATGGTGCAAATGGCTCTGCAAATAATGGAGCAACAACCGGAGCAGCAGCAACTGGTTCATTGGCTGCCACAGATGGCGCAATAACTGGTATAGGTGCAACAGGTAATCATTTATCAGCCAGGTATATGAGATACATACACTCGAGCCGTTACAAGCATTCAATATATTATAAACAGCATCTGCAGCATGAGCGTGAATTGGCTAAACAAAAAGCGGCTTCAGATGCAGCAGCTAAATCAGGATTGTTAGCAGGTAGCCCGGCAACAGGTTCATCAGGATCAGGAAATACAACCGGCGGCGGTTCTGCAACCAGGTCATTTGCGGGTGGTTCATCATCAGGTTTTGCACCATCCGGATCAAACGGTGACCCTTCTAATGCATCAACTAATGGCCCTTCATCACAGGCATTAGCCAAAAGCGGCAAAATAACAGACGGTGCATTTGTTAGTCCAGCTATACACTTACAAGCTTATGCTGTTAACAAGCCGATAGTAATTAATAACATATTATATGATTATGGTTATGCAACATTAAGGCCTGAATCAATCACAGTGCTTGATGGTTTGGTTAAAACAATGGTAGATAACCCGAAAATAGTGGTTGAATTAAGCGCGCATACAGATTCAGTAGGTAGCGATGCTTATAACCTGAAATTATCACAAGACAGGGCACAATCATGTGTTGATTATATGATAGGCAAAGGTATCAACGTGACACGAATTTCAGCGGTAGGTTACGGCAGAAGCAGGCCAATTGCACCTAACTCTTTACCTAACGGGCAAGATAACCCCGATGGAAGGCAGTTAAACAGGCGTATTGAGTTTGTTGTAAAAGGAAACGATAAACGAATGACAGATTTAACGCACAAATAATAAATAGTTAATAAAGCTGTTTTTAAAACTCCCGGTATTAATTGCCGGGAGTTTTTTGTTTGATAACATGCAACTTTTGTGTTACATTTGGTTAAGCCGCTGATTTGTTAGCACATTTGCATGGTTATTGCGTTATGTATTATTATAAATAACATATATTATTTATTGTGATGAATCTCAACAGTATAAAAAAAATAAATTGGAATATAATATTAGTCCTGTTTGTTTATGCTTTTATAACTGTAACACACATTACGCTGCTTCCATCTTATAGCAGCCAAAATTTCTCCATCAACCAATCACACAATTCTATTTTTAAACGTAAGGAAATTGCATCAGCGTCAACCAGTTTTATACTTCAGCGCATGGATAAGGTTATTATCAATGATAAAACGATAAGCTTTTATACCGTATTCTTTCCATTATGCATCTCCTTCCTTTTTTTAATTTCCTTCTTCGAAGCCTTAAGAAGAAAACGGAAATTAGTTTTTACTGATTCCTATTCTTTTTTTAGCCATCAATACGCGTATTTAACGCTTTGCACCTTCCGGATCTGATCAAAGTTCATTTGTGCAATAGCTGTTTTCACAGCGGGCTCAATCAATCATCATTAATGTTAATTCACTAATTGAGTGCAGTTAATTTATTGAACTTTTTTCTTTCAAATAGGTTATCTTTAAATAGAGGTAACTGATTGTAAATGAACTTATAAAATCATCATGTATATTATAAAACGATGCTTTAGTGCTGTTTTATTGTTAGGGTTTGCAATAACAGCAAATGCGCAACAATCAGCCATTACACTTAAGCAATTATTAAATAATGTTGATCAGAAAGCACCGCAATTGCTTACTGATTCATCCATCATCAAAATTAAACAGGATCAGGCTGCCGAAGTAAGAAATAACTGGCTACCCGATCTGAATTTAAACTATCAAGCCGATATTGGTACCAGCAACAATACTACCGGCCCGTATTTCGGTTTCGGGATTATTCCATCAAGTTCAGGTGGTATCCATACAACCAGTGTAACCAGTGCTGTGTCAGACAATCTGGGTATAGCGGCCCTTAACTGGGAGGTTTATAACTTTGGTAAATACCACGCCGAAAATAAAGTAGCTAATTCAGATATTACGGTTCAGCAAAATCAATATGCCCAATCAAAATATGATTTGCGGGCATATACCATCAGCAATTATCTGCAATTATTGCGTTTGCAGGATCTGTTGGGTATCCAATACCGTAATATTACCCGTACGCAGCAAATATTAACGTCCATTATGTCGCTGGCGAAAAGTGGAGTACGGGCCGGGGTTGATACCAGTATAGCCGAGGCTGAGTTATCAAAAGCAAGGTTAAACTACATCGAAGTCGGCAATCAGCTTAAGCAGGTGCAATTGCAGCTGTCGGCGGTTAGCGGGTTCCCATATCAGTCAATAGTGCCCGATACTACAGTGGAAATGACCTTAATCGATCAGCCAACTGCTTATTTATTTCCTGCGGATACCACGAATCACCCATTGATAAATTATTACCGTTCTGTTTATCAGAATAGTTTACAAAGGGAAGATCTGGTGAAAAAGCAATATAACCCGAAAATATCATTGGAAGCAGCAGCCTGGGATCGTGGCTCAAGTATCGATGGCGCGGGGCAGTATAATAGCCTTTCAACAGGATATGGCTTTCAACGCGGTAATTATTTGGTGGGGATAGGGATCTCCTATAACCTATTTGATCTGCGCAGGAAGCAATTAAAACTCCGCACACAAAAAGCCAGTACTGATTATTCGTTGAAAAAACTGCAGGAGCAACAACAATTGCTTGATATAAGCGCCAGCCAGGCCAATGTGGAAATGGAAACGGCTATAAACCGGTTAAAGGAAATTCCAAAACAGCTTAAAGCTGCAAACGATGGTTACAGGCAGAACCTGTCATTATATAAAAATGGTTTATCGGATATTATTACACTGGATGCATCCTTAAACATCCTTTATCGTGCCGAAACAGATTATATGCAGGCCAAATACGATTACTCGAATGCGCTTTTCCAGAAAGCGATTACCGAGAACCAGGTAAATACAGTTTTAAACTTATTAAAATAATTAATTATGTCAATGGTCACATCCGCACTGAAAAGGCCTATCACCATAGTGGTGATAACCATGAGCCTTTTGATTTTTGCAGTGCTCAGTGCAATCAATATACCGATAGATATTTTTCCGAAGCTTAATCTTCCTACAATTTATGTTATCGAATCTTACGGTGGTATGTCGCCGCAGCAAATGGAGGGCTTTTTTGCCACAGGTTTGCAAAACCAGTTTTTGTATGTTGATGGTGTAAAAAACATCAGCAGTAAAAGCATACAAGGCTTAACAATTGTTAAAATATCCTTTTACGAAAGCACCAACATGGCCGAGGCTTCTGCCGAAGTGGCATTGCAGGTAAACAGGGCACAAAGCTTTTTCCCGCCGGGGGCCTTGCCTCCGCAGGTAATCCGTTATGATGCCTCATCATTACCTGTAGGTGAATTGGTGCTGGATAGTAAAACAGAAAACCTGAAAGATATTTATGATTTAGCGGCTACCCGCATCAGGCCAATGTTTGCAACCATTCCGGGATTATCGGCTCCGCCACCGTTCGGTTCAAACGCGAGGTCAATTATCCTGAGCATCGACCCTGATAAATTACGGAGTTTTGATCTTACACCTGATCAGGTTGTTGATGCTTTGGCAAAATACAACGTAATGTCGCCATCAGGTAATATCAGGATAGATAATACTATGTTTTTAACTACGCTGAATTCGCAGATTAAAAACTCAGCCAACTTTGGTAACATCCCGGTGCTAACCAAAAATGGTGTGCCTATCTACATAAAAGATATAGCCCGCGTTAGTGATGCCGCCGATATTACGGTGGATTACGCGCTTATAAATGGTAAACGCTCGGTTTATATCCCGGTGGTAAAAACAGCATCAGCATCAACTTGGTCGGTGGTAAAGGATTTAAAAAGCAAGCTGCCCGAGATGCAGAATTTATTACCCAATGATGTGAAAATATCATACGAGTTTGATCAATCGGTTGCCGTAATAAACGCGGTGAAGAGTTTGATGACCGAGGGTGGTTTAGGCGCATTGCTTACCGGTTTAATGGTATTGTTATTTCTGCGTGATTGGCGAAGCAGCTTAATTGTGGTGATCACCATACCGGTATCTATATTAATTGGTGTTTTACTGCTGAGCTTGTTTGGGCAAACCATCAACATTATGACTTTGAGCGGGTTGGCGCTGGCTATCGGTATCCTCGTGGATCAGGCTACGGTAACTATCGAGAATATCCATCAGCATTTGGAGATGGGCAAGCCTAAGCGGTTAGCTATTTATGATGCGTGTGAGGAGATCTCGTTCCCATTGTTGCTAATCTTGTTGTGTATTCTCGCCGTATTCGCGCCATCATTTATGATGAATGGCGTACCGAAAGCGATGTTTTTACCGCTTTCCATGTCGATTGGTTTAACCATGATCGTGTCATACATCCTGGCGCAAACATTGGTGCCGATTTTAAGTAACTGGATGATTAAAGCCGAACGTTACCAGTATCACCACGGCAAACCACATGCCCATGCAGGCGAAGGTTTTGATGTATCGGAAGAACAACAAGTAAATGAGCATCTGCAAAAAGAAGAAGAAGAGCCAGAAAAGAACGACTTTTTTGAACGTGTGAAACTGCGCTTTATATTGATATTGGACAAATTGATGCCCAATAAAAAACTGATTATTTTAGTATATCTGGTAGTAGTTGTTGGCTTAGCGGGTGTTGGATTTGTGGTTATTGGTAAGGATATGATGCCAAAGCTCAATAACGGACAGTTCCAGATGAGGATTGATGAACCGCAGGGTACCAGGCTTGAAGTTACCGAGGATAAGTTTAAACAAGTGTTGCAAATTATCGATAAAACGGTAAATCATCACGTAGAGATCACTTCGGGCTATATTGGTTTGGTGCCAAGTAGCTTTGGTAGTAGTAACTTGTATGTGTTTAACACTGGTACACATGAAGCTGTTTTGCAGGTGAACCTTGATGAGAACTACCATGTTAATATGGATGACTTAAAGGATGCGTTGCGCAAAAATATCGCGGCCGAAATTCCGGAGATGACCATCAGCTTTGAGCCTATTGACATGACGGAAAAGATCATGAGCCAGGGTGCGAATACGCCAATTGAGGTTCAGGTTGCGGGTAAAGATCTGCAACAAATAAAAACTTACGGCGATAAGGTATTAGCCAAGCTGAAGCAAATTCCATACTTGCGCGATGTGCAGATCAACCAGCCATTGGATTACCCGGTAATTGCCATCACGCTGGATCGTTTGAAAGTTTCACAGTTGGGACTAAACGTGAGCGATGTTGCGAGATCAGTTACCGCGAGTACCTCATCAAGCCGTTTCACAACTAAAAACTTATGGCTGGATGTAAATAACTCCTATACCTACCAGGTACAGGCAGAAATACCGGAATATGTAATGAATTCGATGAGTGCGCTAGCGGAGATCCCGTTGGTAAAAGGCCAAAGCAGCCCAACCCTTGGGGATGTGGCTACCTTTAAACAAAGTTATACCCCTGCCGAGTATGACCGAACCGGGCCCCGCCGATTTATAACAATAAGTGCCAACATCAGCAAAATGGATTTGGGTACAGCAACCAGCGCTGTGCAAAAGGCGGTAAAATCATTAGGTACACCACCAAAAGGATTGGTGGCAACTATCGAGGGTATGTCGACTTTGTTAACGGATACATTAACCAGTTTGCAAAATGGCTTAGGCTTCGCGATATTAGTGATCTTCTTGTTGCTGGCGGCCAATTATCAGTCGTTCAAACTATCGCTTACCGTTTTGGTAACTATACCGGCAGTAATTTTGGGCTCCATTACAGCCTTGTTGCTTACAGGTTCAACGCTTAACCTGCAATCCTATATGGGGATGATCATGTCAACAGGTGTATCTGTTGCTAACGCGATATTAATTGTGACCAATGGCGAAAGTCTCAGGTTAGAGTTTAAGGATTCCACCCGTGCGGCAGTTACCAGTGCATCCATCAGGTTAAGGCCAATACTCATGACAAGTTTTGCCATGATAGCTGGTATGATCCCGATGGCATCAGGCATGGGCGAGGCCGGCGAGCAATCCGCACCATTAGGCCGCGCGGTTATAGGTGGTTTAGCAGCATCAACCCTTGCCGCCCTGTTTATTTTACCATTAATGTTTGCCTGGATACAGGAAAAAACCACTTACCTCGAGCCATCACTAATGCCCGGGGCAGCTAACGATACTGAAAACTTAAATACAACTATATCATGAAATACCTAATTTGTTTAATAACCATATGCTTGTTTTTTGCAGCCTGTAGCGGCAACCAAAAGCCGGTTGACCTTACGGCGCAATCAACCAAACAAGCCAGTAAATATCAATATGCAACAGTATCCGAAAAGGTGCTGTCAACCTCGGCACAATTACCTGGGCAGTTAATACCATTTAACGAGGTGAATATATTCCCTAAAGTTAATGGGTTTGTGAAACAACTATTTGTCGATCGTGGCTCGATAGTAAAAAAAGGTCAGCTATTAATGATTCTGGAAGCACCTGAAATGGAATCCGAATTGGCCGCTGCTACTTCCCAATATGATCAGGCTAAAGAAAACGCGGAAGCCAGTAAGGAAAAATATGAACGTTTGAAAGAAGCAGCTAAAGAACCTGGTTCCGTTTCGCCATTAGATCTGGATGATGCTCAATCCAAAATGAAAGCTGATCAGGCTATGGTGCAGGCCCAGGCATCAAATGTGCAATCTGTTAGAACCATGAATTCTTATTTGAGGATCTCGGCGCCTTTTGATGGCATGATCATCGATCGTAATGTTTCACCGGGCGCATTGGTTGCACCGGGAAAGGCAACCGATCAACCTATGTTAGTTTTACAGGATATTCATAAAATGAGGCTTACGGTAAATATTCCTGAAGATTATGTTGATAAGGTTGATCTTTCACAACCGGTATCATTTGTATTTAATGCCATGCCAGGGCAAACAGAAACGGCTAAGATCAGTCGTTCGGCAAATTCATTAGGCAGCATGCAGCAGGAAGCGATAGAAATTGACGTAGAAAACAAAAACGGACAATTAAAACCAGGTATGTATGCCGAGGTGAATATACCATTGCTTTCAGGCGCGAAATCTATGCTTGTGCCTAACGCGGCTATCATCCGTTCAACAGAACATGAGTATGTGATTCAGGATAGTTTAGGTAAAGCCAACCTGGTGAACATTAAAGAAGGATTGGTAGGTAATGATTCTACCGAAGTGTTCGGTGACCTAAAACCGAATGATAAAATACTGGTACACGCGTCTGATGAAATTAAGCAGGGTGACGCTGTTGAATAATCTTTAGTTTTTGTTGTTTTTACCGGGCGGCCCTTTACGGGCCGTTTTGGTTTTAATTGGTTTTGGATTGAATTAATGCAAATCAATTAGGATATTAGATGGCTGGTTTTTAATAAACCGGCCATTATATTTTACTACTTTTCATCTACCTAAAAAATAATATATGATCCGTTGGGGGATAATAGGTTGCGGGCGTATTGCACACCGGTTTATGCAGGGTTTAAACGTGTTGCCGGATTGCGTGTTGGTAGCCTCGTGGTCGAGGCGGCCGGAAACTGTGATCGCTTTTGTTGAGCAATATGGTGGCATAGCTTGTAAAAGTGTTGAGGAATTGCTTGCTGGCGATATTGATGCCGTTTATATAGCTACTTTACCTGATAGCCACGCCGAATACAGTATTGACGCATTAAATGCCGGTAAGCATGTGTTATGCGAGAAGCCCGCTGCTATCAACCTGCATATTTTGGAAACTATACTTAAAGTAGCCAAAGCAAAGAAACTATTATTTATGGAAGGCATGAAACCGCCATTCTTTCCTTTATATAGACGCTTAAAAGAATATCTTCTTACTGATTCTATCGGCAATGTGGGTTATGTGCGGGCAGGGTCATCGGTTGCAAATATCAGTCCGGATCACCCTAATTTTAGTTATGAGTTGGCAGGTGGCGCGACTATGGGCATCGGCATATACGAAGCATATCTGGCGGTTGAGTGGCTTGGCGATACTAAAAAAGTGCAGGCAATGGGTCGGTTTGGCGATGATAAGATCGATATGTTCTCCATCTTTCAAACTGAGCATGAACAAGGTTACGGACAGTTTTATTGCGGATTTGATTTACATGGTAAAGGGGATGCGTTGATTTGTGGTACATTGGGCCATATCACCATACACAAAAACTGGTGGAACCCGGCCCGCGCTACCATCAATTATTTAGATGGGCGAATTGTTGAGCTTGATGAGCCATTTACAGCAGGCGGACTTAACTATGAAACCGAACATTTTTGTGAATTGATAAAAGCAGGTTTAATAGAAAGCCCAATTATTACACATCAAATTTCAAGGCAAATGATAGCCATGTTGGATGATGTAAGAGAAACCATCGGCCTAAAATTTAAAGGAGAATAACATATATTGTAATAACGATTTATCCATAAAAGCATTTAATACATATGAAAATAGCTACCTACAATGTAAACAGCATTAATGCCCGGCTGCCGGTATTGCTGCGCTGGTTGGAAGAAACCCAGCCCGACGTGGCGTGCCTACAAGAACTTAAAGCACCGCAGGAAAAATTCCCGGAACAGGCTCTTAAGGATGCTGGCTATGATGCTATATGGCATGGACAAAAAAGCTGGAATGGCGTGGCTATATTGGCCCGCAATGCAGAGATTGAGGAAATAAGGCATGTTCTGCCCGGCGACCCTGAGGATGAGCATAGCCGTTATATTGAGGCGGTGGTTAATGGTATTACTGTTGCCTGCCTGTATCTGCCAAATGGCAATCCCGCACCGGGCCCAAAGTTTGATTATAAACTGCGTTGGCTTGAGCGATTGAAACTGCATGCTACTGATCTACTCGCATCAGGAAAGCCCGTTGTAATTACCGGGGATTATAATGTAATACCAACCGATCTGGATGTTTACAAACCGGAGCGTTGGCTTGAGGATGCACTATTCCGCCCGGAAACACGTGAGGCATTTCACTCCTTAGTTGGGCAGGGATGGACGGATGCTATCCGAAAACTTTACCCCGATCAGAAAATATATACTTTTTATGATTACTTCCGCAATGCCTATGGCCGCGATGCAGGTTTACGAATAGATCATTTTTTGCTAAGCCCGCAATTGGACAAGCGATTAACGGCAGGTGGTGTAGATAAAAATGTTAGAGGATGGGAAAAAACCAGCGACCATGCGCCGGTATGGATAGAATTGACGGAAGTATAAAATCCTTTAAAAAAACAAGACCCCCTCACACTCGCTGTTTGGGGGCCTAAACCTAAACCTTATCACAATAAGCAGATAAGAACATCTGCTGTATGAAGCTGCGAAGTTACATGATATTTTTGAAAAATGAAATTAGAAAAACATTAGAATTGTCATTTTTGTGTTTGTAATTAATTGTAAAAGAGAATGTTGTATTTACTTATAACGAAAATTTGCAAAATTTACACGATCGGTTTTTGTGCCTTGACTAGATAATTAGTCTATATTGAAAGGAAATCGTGGTTAAATTTTTTGTTTCCGCCTTTTTGATATTAAAATATACCATTTTGGTAGGATTTTATGAAAAAAATGCATCTGAAATGTTCGTTTAAGTGCTTTTTTTGGCTTGAATAGGATAGAAATACCATAAAAATAGACCGCTTTTGACCTTTTTTTATGATTTTTAGTGTGCTTATGACCTGCTAATTTTGGTTCTTTTTTTATTTGTAGTTGTCCGCCTTTACCTGGCAGGAGCCTGCAATTTTTTGCATGATTATCTCTGTTTTTTCTAATATATTTGAACAACAAAATTGTATTCTAAAATTAGTTTGTCAATTACACAGATTAAAGGAAATGTTTTCTCTTATGAGGTAAATCTTTTTGGAATAGAATTTCGATATATACCTACCTGTTTGAAATATAGCTTAATAGCAATATAAAAACAGGATAGTAGTATTTGCTGCTATTAACCTTATTATCATGAAAACTATATTTGTGAGTTTTCGTAAAAGCACATAGTGATTAACCACGAAACAACTAATAACGAATCATTTAAGTTTAAAGGTGTTGCCAGAAGGACAAGCCAGTTAAGCTTTATTGTGTTAATGCTAAGCCTGGGCATATCAGTATATTATTTTGCATTGGGGTTAAAAGTATCAGCCTTAATGGTTGGGTGCTTTAGCTTTTGCGTGCTGATAATTCTTTTATTGCAGTTATATCACATAATGGAAAATGTTCAGCCATTAATGTTGACATCCATATGTATCCTGCTTGTTGTTAGTTCTTTTGTAGAAGGTTCGGTAACGGGGCAGTACTTTTATTTCTTCCCGGTAATTGTGGTTATACCAATAGTAGTGAATTACAAGGAATCTTCCTTTATTGAATTAGGCACCTACTTTTTAATGGGAATAGTAGCATTTTTTGTCAATTTCTATGTGGGCCATAACATACCTCCTGTTGAAAATATAACACCAGATGTTGCGCACCGAATGATGTTTACCAATGCGAGTTGTGCTATTTTGTTAACGCTATGTTTTGCCCTGGCCTACATTTATTACGAAAGAAAATACATCAGGGCTTTAGTTGCAGAAAAAAATCGCGCTATTGCCGAGCGTACAAAGTTCCTTTCAACAATGGGGCATGAACTAAGGACACCATTAAACGGTATTATAGGCGCATTGAATATTTTTACCGATGAGCAGCCACAATTTACAACAAACGAGTATTTTCAGATACTTAAATACTGCTCAAACCATATGCAGCAGTTGGTTAATGACATACTTGACTTTAATAAGATAGAAGCCGGGAAATTAAATATCCATTTAGTCGAGGTAAATTTAAAAGAGTTGTTAGCAAATTCTACGCTGCCTTTTTACAACAATATCGAAAAGAAAAATTTACAATTAAAGGTTGAGCTCGATCCGCAGCTTGATGCCATTGTTTTGGCGGATGATGTAAGGATCATCCAGATTATTAATAACCTTCTTTCAAACGCGTTAAAGTTTACTGAGGAAGGATATATCCGCTTAAATGTTACCTGCGAGAATGTTACCTCAACTTTAGTTAAAGCCAATTTTATTGTAGAAGATAGCGGTATAGGCATTGACAAGGAAGATCAGGGACGGATATTTACCGGATTTGAACAGGTATATAGCGAAAGCACCCGCAAGCATACCGGTACCGGTTTAGGCTTAAATATTTGTTTAAGGTTATTAAACCTGATGGATAGTACACTGGTATTAACCAGCGAAAAGGGAAGAGGAACTACTTTTGCATTTTCACTAACCTTTAACAAGGCCGAAAAACGTACGCGCAAAGTTGAGCGCAGTTATAATGAGAATGAAGGTTTAGCTGGTTTAAATATATTGGTTATTGAAGACAACCAAATCAACATGACCATTGCGCGTAAAATGCTCACAGGCTATAAAGCCACCTGTATACCTGCCTATAATGGTAAGGAGGCGTTAGAGATACTCGGGAAAAATAAAGACTTCAATATTATACTGCTCGACCTTGAAATGCCTGTTATGAATGGTTATGAGGCTATAGCAGAAATAAAAAAGCTACATCCTCATATTCCGGTAGTGGCATTTACAGCTTCATTAATAGATGGGCAAATGCTGGCCAGGCTAATTGAAGTTGGTTTCGAGGATTGTATCTCCAAGCCATTTCATCCCAAGCAATTGTTTTCGCGGGTTAAAAAATATGCCATACAATCGCCCGGGACTAAAAAGTCTTCGCCAATAATCTCATTGTAACCTGCAACCAGTATTATACCTCTACTACAATTTTTCCTTTGGCCTGGTTACTTTCCATGTAGGTGTGCGCCGCAACAATGTCATCAAGATTAAAAACTTTATCTACCGTTACGTTTATACTTCCATCAGCAACAGCATCAATAAAATCCTGCAATAACGTTTTACTTAAATTTACTGCATCACCCATATAAACTGTTAATTTACCTAACGATGGAATATCACCCATTGGTGTAAACTCTCCCATTGTCCATTCACCGCCCAATATCCCTGTCATACAAACAATGCCCCTAAGCTTAATACATTTTAATGAGTCCTTTAAAGTTGAGATGCCTATTAATTCAAGCACCTTATCTACGCCATCAGGAAATAACTGCTTTATTTTTGAACTCAAGCCTTTTTATTTGCAATATAAGTGATGGCTCAATAGCTTCTATGTAAACCCGACTAGGCTTTTCGGAGTAGAAACTATCCAGTTCCATTATCCAATCGTTTTCAGCAATAAACTGCAGATTATGCTCTACACCTTTTTTATCAATATGGTAAAGCTTAAAACACCCTTCAACCACAAAAATATAATGGTTGCATAAATCGCCCTCCTGTAATATAAACTGACGACGCTTAATCCTTCGTTCGGTAACTCTTTTAGCCAGATCGTCCTGTTCCTGCTCATTAAGCGGAAGATAATTATTAAAACTTGCTATAAGTTTGTTTATGGACACAGGATATAATTACTTGCTTTGCCCGAATATATAAAAAATCAATATAAATGACCGATGTTTGAGCAATGATAAGCAATGAACTATATATTAGCAGGCAAACATTTAGCTGCTCTGCGAGTTTAACAAATGATTTATTACACCTAATATCATTTTAATTTGAACATTTATACCAAAGCAATACAGCACCGCTTGTTTTATAAAAGATTTCCTTTATTGAAATTTAGCCTTTTCGTACTGTTTGTAAGCACGCAGGGCTTGGCTTATAGCCAGGTTCGGGAATCAAGGGATTCAATCAAAGCCGACTCGGCTCATGCTAAGGGCATCAAGAAATTGCAGATAGCCAACAACATCAATAAGCAATATGATTTTGGCGACCTTACCCGGAACATCATTCATCCGCATAAAAAAGCTGATACCCTTAAAAAAAGCTCAGGTATTATAGTTGTGCCGAATGTCGCGGCTAATCCTACCATTGGTGAACAGCTTGGCATTAAAGCCGTAGCAGGCCGCAGGTTAGGTGGCGACCCTAATACTTACTTGTCTGTTGCTGCTACATCAGCTTCAATTACCAGTAAAGGCATCATTTATTTCTACGTAAATCACAACATATTTACCCCCGGCAATAAATGGAATTTTCAGGGTAACCTTGTCGTCGCAAAAACGGTAATACCTGATTATGGCTTAGGGATAGGCCGCGATATTACAGGCGGTAGTGCAGCAGATAATATACTTGCCGACCCGGAACGTAAAGCTTACTCTATACACTCCATGTATTACGATATTAGAGAAAAGGTATACAAGAATGTGGCAAAAAATTTATTTTTAGGCGCGGGACTTGATTTTGCTATCAGGCGTAACATCACTAATAAGGATACAGCAAATAATGCTACGCCATCCAGTGTATATAACAACCAGCATGGGTTTCCGCAAGATCATTACTCATCAAACGGGTTTTTGTTTGATGCAGAATACATCTCTCGTGATAACCCCAATCGTGCCTACAAAGGTATTTATGCCGATCTGGGCTTGCGCATTAACCAAACCTGGATAGGTAGTACCAAAAATGAAGTGCAATTAAACTCTGATTTCAGGAAATACTTTAGTCTTTCTGATAGTAACCCCGAGGAGGTGCTTGCTTTTTGGAACTGGGGCTCATACCTTATTAGCGGTGATATTCCTTACCTGGAATTGCCCGGAACCGCAAGGGATATAACTTTTAGAAGTGGAAGAGGATATACTACTCAATACTTTAAAGGCACACAGTTTAATGATACCGAATTAGAGTATCGCTTCCCTATTTTAGCGAACAAATTTATAAGTGGCGTTACCTTTGTTAGCGCGCAAACCGGTAACGATGAGCAAGGTACAAAAATTTTCCAGGTATTTCAACCGGGTTATGGTGCCGGTTTAAGGGTGTTGTTTAACAAAGCCACACGCACTAACCTGGCTCTTGATTATGCTTTCGGCAAATTTGGTAATAGAGGCTTTTTCCTGAATTTGAATGAGGCGTTTTAATTAATCCAATCGATATTAGTTTCAATAGATGCCTCTAATCTTTCAATTAAAGGCATCTATTACTTAAGCGGCTTTATTTTTTATTAAGCTTAGTTGAAGATAAGGCCGCATGAATCGTAGCCATTATTTAGCAGCACGTTTGAAAATGTAATGGTGCTGCCACTAACTACCCCTTGTATTGCAGCAAATGGTCCTTCCAGTACAATAGGTTGTTCAGGCATTGATCCGCCTGTTACATCTACTACTACCGTTGAGCCATTTGAAACAGGGTTAAAGTCGTATACATAAACAGGAGAGCCTGATATCACACTTTCAGTACCCGAAATACTTACACCATTCACAGATAAGGTAAACAGGGTTGTAGCCCAACGTTCAGCCGAAACCTCAAATGTATAAGTAATGGTGGGGCCAGTAAACGGGATATACCACAAAGGGTTATAAGCCGAGGCATCGGGTAGTTTAGCGGAAGTTAGTACTGTTTTACCTGCGATGCGATTGATCTTGCCTGATTTTAGGCTAACGTTTGCTGAACTAATATTGAATATCAATACAAACAGGGTAACTAATTAAGCGATGAATTTAATCTGGATTACTTTTTTGTTAGTTTTCATAATGAATTAATTTTAGGTTATGGTTTAATTGGTAGTAGCCGCTGGCTAATGATTAGTTTAGGTTGTTAATGTCAAATTAGGCATCTTAATATTGTTAATTGTCAAAATGATAAAAATCAATAAGTAAATGAAAATATAGTATAGATTAAATATTTACCATGTTGAAATATTTAAAGACGGTTTATCGAAATAAGTGGAATATATTTTCAATACCGTACCGCCATAAGCTTTGAACTTATATCTTTACGGCGGAGGATTACGCGAATGGGATTACCGTTAAGAATAACTTTTAAAGACAATGATTACGTTTACCAAATAATTGATAGTAAACACATAAATCATAATACTACCGAAATTGAGCTATTGCTCAACGGTGAAAAAATTGGTATTGTACGAGATATAAAATTGGTTTGGAAACAGAAAGATGGCGCTCAGGAACTAGATTCTGAGCTGATACAGGCTTTAGGCAGGTCAGTTTCTTTGCGTTTAAGGATGTAACAAAAAGCCTCTAATCTGTTGATTAAAGGCTTCTATGTATTGATAAACAATACTCATGGTAGATTATACTTGATCTATTATCTCAAATCTCTTTCCGGGTTGAAGTCAAAAGCGTATAAGGCTTTTTCGCCTTGTTTAATCAACTTCTTTAAAAAAACAACTTCTTATCAACTGCCACGAGGTGCTTTAAAAAGCGCTGGAACAACAGGGGCGACTTGACGATATAAAACAAAAAACCCAAAAGCCAACTCACTATTTAAGAAAAATAATGATTGACCTTTGAGCCTTTTAAAAACTAAAAATCACTAAAAAAAATTAATTATTTCTTCTTAGTGGTGTCTTTCTTTGCAGTATCAACTTTAGCGCTGTCAACTTTAGTGCTATCAGTTTTAAGTTTTGCTGAATCGGCAGATTTAGCTGAGTCAGCAGCTTTTAAAGAATCTGCAGCAGCAGTTGATGATTTGCTTTTGCAAGCTGCAAATGAACAAGCGATTGCGATAGCTAAAACGCTAACTTTGATTGAATTTTTCATGTTTTTTGTTTTTTTGTGTATATAAAATTGTGATTAATTATTTCTTATTTATCGCTGTTGCCAATTAAAAATCTTCATCGGCACTGCCTCTACTCCCACTTTTAATTGCCCAACTTTTGTAGTTAATACTATAAAATTAAAAAGGTAACCCATGTTTTCAAAAAATAAATATAAATTCTATGGAATTGGTAGTTTATTAATATATTTGCATCATAATAGTTCTTTAATACTTATCCAGAAAGACAGAGGGAAAGGCCCAATGACGTCTTAGCAACCTGTAACCTTACAAGGTGCTAAATCCTGCTTCGCTTGCGAAGAAAGATAAGATGATGATAGATTTAATATCCGGTAATGGGTATTTCTCCTGCTTCGCTGTGGTAAGTATTTTATTTAATTTAAAGCACAGCAACATGAAAATCTATCTCGACAACGCAGCAACTACACAACTCGACCCGGAAGTATTTAGCGCAATGACTCCATATTTATTAGAGCATTACGGCAACGCCTCCTCGCATCATGCGCATGGCCGTGAGGCTAAACGGGCTATTGAACAAGCGAGAAATACTATAGTAAGCCTGATTAATGCTGATCCTTCCGAAATTATTTTTACCGGGGGAGGTACCGAGGCCGATAATACCGCTTTACTATCAGCAGAAGGCAGAAGGGTTATCACCACACCTTTGGAACACCATGCGGTATTGCATGCGCTAAATAAACCACATTATCTATCTGTAAACAATAAGGGCGAAATAGATCTGGCCGAACTGGAGCTTTTATTGAGCGATGGTGTGTCGTCTTTCGTGTCCATCATGCATGCCAATAATGAAATTGGGGTTGTTAACGATATTGAGGCTATCGGTAAATTGTGTGAAAGCTACGGCGCGATCTTTCATAGCGATACAGTACAAACCATTGGCCATTACCGCCACAATTTGCAAAACTTAAAGGCTCATTATATTACCTGTTCGGCGCATAAATTTCATGGTCCAAAGGGAGTGGGATTTTTGTATTGTCGTAAGGGTACAAACCTGTCGCAATTATTACATGGTGGTTCGCAGGAGCGAAAACTGCGCGCCGGGACAGAAAATATTGCCGGCATCATCGGCCTTGCTAAAGCTTTTGAGATTGCCTGTCAGGGTATTGATGAGCACAAACAACACATCCAGGGCCTAAAAAACCGGCTTGTTGCTAAATTGGAAGTTCTACCCGGTATCACTTTTAACAGTACATCGGCAACTGAAGATAGCCTTTACACGGTATTGAGTGTTAATTTCCCTTCAATCGGTATTGATCTTTTGACTCTGCTTGATCAAAATAATATTTCCGTATCAGGTGGTAGTGCATGTTCAACAGGGTCTGCGTCGCATGTGCTTCAGGCTATTAAAAGCGATAGATCAAAAGATACTATCCGCTTTTCATTCAGCAAGTTTAATACCGTGGAAGAAATAGATTATACCGCTAGTATATTGTATAACCTATTTAAGGTGACTGATAATAAAATCAGAAAAGTTGAATATTCGGTCTAAAACAACACAAGCAATGCCAATCCCGATAACTACCGATAGTTCTATAGTTAATTTCCTGATCACGGCTTTATCCTTGATGCTTCGCCAAACAAGAGGGAGATTAATGACCGCGCTGGCCAAAGATGAAATAATAGCAACGTTCCCGGCGAGGGAAGCCGTGATCTTTCCGTGCATGGCCATGGTTGCCGCGGCTGCCGTAGTGCTGGCGCTACTTACCAACCCGCCAAATAAGCCGGTTGCGAGTAATCCATAGCTGCCAAAGAAGCGGTTAAGCAAAGTGCCACCTATGGCTATTAAAATAAACAGGCTACCGAAACCTAAAACCTTCTTAATGGATATAGGAGAATCTAAAGCTAAAGGAGCATCAGTACTGGTGGGTTTGCCTTCCAAAACCTTATCTCTAATAATAAAAAGAAAAGCGACCAATGACATGGCGGCCAATGGGATTAGTGTAGCGCTTAATGATGCCGGTGCGAAAATTGTAGCAATAATCAGGTTCCGTGCAAACATGGCTATTGTGGTAAGGAGGCATAAGGATGTCATTTTTGATGACAGATTGGATGATTGCGCCCTTGAACTAACCTCCGCAACGGTAGCGCTGCTATTCACCAATCCACCGAAAATAGCACCCAGATAAAGTCCACTGGTACTAAATATCCGCAGACAAACGTAGTTAACAAAGCCAATTCCGGCAATCGCGATGATACTGATCCAGGCGTCACTTGGGTTAAATAATTGCCATGGATCAATATACCTGTCAGGTAAAATGGGATAGATCACGAAACCGATCAACCCCAATAAAATAGCGCTTCTGATCTCTGAGGGTTGAAGCCCGCCTGCGAAACGGTTAAGCTCCGTTTTCCAGGCAAGTAGCATAGTCATGATGATTGCGCCAGCCACTGGGGTGAACATGTGCCCAAGCCCTACTAAAGCACCTAATATAAAATTTACAATTAGTGCTGCTGATGTGGTGATCTCAAGCGTTTCTTCGACAATTAAACTGCGGGTATTCATGCCTATTACCAGCAGAAAAACGCCTACCATCGCAGTAATAATAAACTCAGTGCCAATTAAGGCTGATAATGTGCCTAACAAAGCAACAATAGCAAACGTACGGATGCCGGCTTCTTTGTGCGACCATTTTCGCTCCATCCCAACAAGCATGCCTATACCAACTGATACAGCCATCTTTAACGCAACAGGAGCTGCCGGATAATGAAGAAAATCAGGGCTCATTTACAAATTTAAGCATTTTCAACTTAAATGAGGCGTGAGAACGGGTTCGAACCGTTGTAAGAAGTTTTGCAGACTTCCGCCTAACCACTCGGCCACTCCGCCTTATTGTTTAAAAGTTTAGGGTTTTATTAAAAAATAATTCAGAAAAATAGGGGAAGAGTTGTAAATGGCAGCGGCAATTATACTCCTCCCACTATTCTTACTGAATAACCAAACTAAAAAAAACTATAAATCAACTAATTATCTATTTCCACTTAGATAATTGAGGTCAGAAGCGGACTTGAACCGCTGTATCAGGTTTTGCAGACCTGTGCCTAACCGCTCGGCCATCTGACCTAATAAAATGCTTCAACGCTGAATCTAATATGATTGCTAAAACTATCCTGATATAAGGAATAGCTATCAATCGATTTTAGATCTATCAGCCATATCAGCAAATTTTTCATTATTCCGGTACGGATATTAATCTGCCGGTTTTAACATCATATATGTATCCGTACACAGGTATTTCCTTATTAACCAGCGGATGATTCTTTATCCTTTTTACATCTTCGGTAACACTGGCTTCCAGGGTTTTTATAGTTAAAAAATTTATGAATTTAGCCTCATCAGAGCCTCCTTCTTCCTCTAAATTGCGCCAGCCTTTCTCGTCCACTGTGGCTGTTTTTAAACTTTTAGTTAATAAGTCCGAAATAATATCATTGGTAAACAGTTCCATGCCACAATCAGTATGATGAACGACAAACCATTCTTTTGTGCCTAGTAATTTATGCGATATAATGAGTGATCTGATGGCGTCATCACTTGCGCGGCCACCGGCATTGCGTATAACATGGGCATCACCTTCGGCTAAACCAGCATATTTGGCGGGGTCGAGCCGCGCATCCATACAAGTTAATATGGCAAAGCCTCTTGCAGGAGGCAGCCCCAGTTTTGATTTATCGCCGAAATGTTTAACATACTCCGCATTGGCGCCGAGAACCTGTTGATGAATTGGAGTGGTTGACATAGGGGTTTTTATTAAGTATGTTTTAAAAAATAATGATACAAATTCTTGAAAAAGAAAGAATTGATTTTATTGTTTACAGCAATATGTTTATTAATTCTGCGTGAGAAATTCAGTAACAACAACAGCTACACATATCCTTCGGACTAAAGGACATTCGCATGGAGAGCGCGGTGTTTATTTTGCTTTGTTGGGTCATTTAATAAATGTCTACCAATTTTGTAGACATTGCAAATGTAGAGATTAAATCCTTAACTCAAAATTTATTTTACTTTTATTTTGATTTGATGATCAACAGAAAACTTATAATGGCAGGTTAATAATTTTGATGATTGATTGCCAGGGTAAATAACTATCCTCTCAATCTTACACTTTCATTCACCGCTTGTTCCACAATTTTACTTAGGGTTTCTTTATTGCCCGGGATGCTCACATCAACAGCGCCGTAATTATTTAGCACATCGGCAGCTTCCTGGGCTTCGCGAATGGATAAAGCATGAACAGTAAGAATAGTGCCATCTTGTGCAGCAGTAACGTGTGCTTTAGCCTCTGCTTTATCTTCAAAGAGATGTTTGAAGAAATCCGCCACCTTTTCGTCTTTACCGACCAGATGCAGATCTATATTTTGATCCTCAAAATCGTTGGCTAGGAGGTACAAACTCGCATCTTCGGCCAAATTGAAATCTTTAAATATTCCGATCACTGTTATCATTCCTAATCAATAGATATTGACGTTTAATTGTTTTTAAATAAATCGTTATGAGAGTTTTTAACCAATATTATTTTGCTATTAAACGCAGGCAAGCCCTCAATTTTTAAATCGAAGGCTTGCTAATTTTTCTATTCGTTCGAATGTAATAGCATAGCCTTGATATAGGCTGAACTATTAAAATTAATATATACCGTTTTTATGGTTGATAAGCGAATTTGCCTGCTCGAGCGTCATTCCAAAATGATCAGCTATTAATTGAGGTGGATTTGAAGTCATCCAGTCGTTCAACGATAGTTCCTGATAAATAGGACTGTTAAATAGTACGATCAATTTTAAAGTTTCTGTCCCGGTGTTTTCAATATAATGGCCATAGCCCTGCTTTATAAAGGCAACCATCCCTTTACTGTAAGGCATTGTTTTTACACGCCCGTGCGAACCAAAAATGCTTACCTCTCCTTTTCCTTCCATTACATATTGCCACTCGTCGGCATTAGGGTGCCAGTGCAGCTCCCGCATTGCTCCCGGTTCAATTTCCATTAACATAGAAGTTATGGTTTGCTGTATAGGGAATTCCAAAGAAGAAACTAGTTTTACCGATCCACCTTTGAATTGTTGGTAAACCCCGTCTTTAGCCATGCGGAACTTATGCGAAGAATTACTGTAAGGAATAGCCGGGTTAATGTTTTTGGGCCTTGGTTCTACAGCAATTTTGCCAACACCAATATACAATTCCTTTTTAGGCAGATTAGCAAAAAGGCTGGCCGGTAATCCGGTGTTGCGGGCCATAATATCCGGAGAAATATGGCTCACCCAGTCCGTAATACTAAAGGTGCCGAACTCAGAGAAGTGACCATTGTCAAAACCTAATAAGAAATGACAAGGTTTATCTCCCAGACACTGTAGCATATGTCCATGTCCTTTTGGGAAATACCAGATATCGCCTTTTTCAAAATCATCAGTTGAGGTGGTGCCGTCGGGGGTAATGACGGTCGTGCGTACCTGGCCGTCCAAAATATAAGCCCATTCAGCAGCGATAGAATGCCAGTGCATCTCACGAAACGCGCCCGGTTGTAAATACATCGATACACCCGCTATGCTCTGAGAAACCGGAAACTCTTCAACAGTAGCCTCTTTTGCTGAACCGCCCTCACTTTTATAGCCAGTGCTTCCATTCTCAATATCATAAACAAAATCTTCCAGTGGTTCCTGCACTTTCGCGATTGTTTTTTTAGCCAGAGCAGGAGATAAGCCCTTTGCTTTTAGATTTTCGGGTATGAAGGTGCCAATGCTGGCGGCTGCTGCAACCAAGCCTATTGAGGATAAGGATGCTGTTGTGAGAAACTTGCGTCTTGAGTTTTCCATGATTTTTTAATTTAATATAGGCAAACGTAGAGAACAAAAATTAAAAATCAAAACAAAACATCATATGTTTAATAAAATCATATGATGAAATGGTAAATTCTAATCCGGTTTTAATCTGAATGTTAAACTATGGTTAATAACAGGCTTTTAGAAGTGAAATTACAGAGTGGATGTGTTTTATTTCATGATGAAGTCAAAAATATTTCATACTATCTGTAATCGATAGAAATATTTTGGATTCAAACGTTTGTTCGTAAATGTAAAACATCGTATGTTTGGAATTGCACACATGTAAGCCAGCTTATGAAACTTTACGATAAAATAGTCAGCCGGATAAAAGAGGATATCAATACTGGGATATTCAAAGCAGGTGAAAAAATCCCTGCCGAACCTGAACTGATGAAATTATATGATGTTGGGCGTTCAACAGTAAGGGAGGCCGTAAAAACATTAGCTATGTCGGGTATTCTTCAGGTGCAGCAGGGCTCGGGCACATTTGTTAGCACCAATATTCAGGATGTCAGTATTGAACAGCGCTTACGCCGGGCGGATTTTGATGAAATAAACGCAGTACGGGCTTTGTTGGAAAAAGAGATTGTGAAACTGGCTACGCTGAATTATACCCAAGCTCAAATAAGTGAGATTGAAGCGGCGCTGGAGCAACGTAAAGTAGCTATACATGCGGAAAACCCCCAGGATACTGCGGATGCTGATATTGAATTTCACATGGCTATTGCCCGTGCTGCAGGCAACACAGTATTGTCTGAGCTTTATTATAGTTTTACACTTATCCTTCGCAGCTTTTTCTCTGCCAGAGAAGTGCAGGGGATTAGTCACTTCGCGATGAACCATCACCTTCACGAGCAATTGTACAAAACAATCAAAAGCGGAAAGGCTAACCAGTCGCAGGTTGCGCTTCAGAAGATCTTGGATAATAATTATTAAGTCGTGCAAACGGCCGGGTAATTGACTTCGGTTTAAGAAGTTGTTTAAAAATGATAAATTTTATCCCAAGCTATGTAAGTGTAAAACTATGTCATTGCGAGAAACGAAGCAATCGCGAACTTTGCATAGCTACTTTTCTACGTGCGATTGCTTCGTTCCTCGCAATGACACTTTGTTTATTTTCAATTTTTGCAATCGATTGCATTTCTAATATTTTTATTGATATTTGCGGGTATACCATTATAACCACAGTAGGTAACCGTCATAAATTGCTCTGAATGAAAATCGATGTTAAACAACTGTTTTTAATAGGCATAGTTTTATGCATTAACCAATTATCACTGGCGCAGGTGCGCTTGCCGCAATTGGTTAGTGATGGCATGGTTTTGCAGCGGGATACCAAATTAAACATCTGGGGATGGGCATCGTCGGGCGAAAAAATCAACATTAAATTTCATCATAAAAATTATAAGGTTACCGCGTTGCCCAATGGCAAATGGTCGGTATTTATTGGCGCGATGAAAAGTGGGGGGCCTTATACCATGGACATCAGCGCATCTAATCATATCATCATTCATGATATTCTGGTTGGCGATGTATGGTTTTGCAGTGGACAATCAAACATGGTGCTACCTATAGAACGGGTTAAAGAGAAATATCCGCAGGTAATAGCGAAAGCCAATTATCCTGAAATCAGGAACTTTTTTATTCCTACAATCTCCAATGTAAGTCAAGTCGCCGAGGATCTTCCTAAAAGCAAATGGATCGCTTGTGATTCCAACACGGTACTTCAATTTGGTGCCGCGAGTTATTTTTTCGCGAAGCGATTGTTTGATAAATACCACGTTCCAATCGGCATCATTAATTCCAGTGTTGGTGGTACCCCGATACAGGCGTGGGTAAGCGTAAATGGGTTTGACGATTTACCGACTTACCATAACCGTGTTATTCAATTACAGGATACCGCCTATCTGCACCAGCTTCAGCACCAACCCGCAGTAAACTATGCAGAAGAAAGCAAGCAGATAAATCTACATGATAAAGGACTAAACGGCGAAAAGCCCTGGTTTGATACCACTTATAAAGCCTTAGACTGGCATCATTTCTGGCTGCCAGGCTATTGGGCAGATCAGGGTGTAAAAGACCTGAACGGTATTGTGTGGTTCCGAAAAGAAATTAATCTGCCCGCATCCATGACCGGGAAACCGGCAAAGCTTTTTATGGGGCGTATTGTAGATGCGGATGATGCCTATATAAACGGTGTGTTAGTAGGCTCAACAACTTATCAATACCCTCCCCGCAGATACACTTTGCCTGCCGATATTTTAAAAGCAGGCAAAAACCTCATCGTTATAAAAATAAGTAACACCGCTGGCAAAGGCGGTTTTGTGCCGGATAAGCCCTATTTTTTAAGCGTTGGAAAAGATACCATTGATCTTCGTGGCGATTGGCAATACCAGGTGGGTGAGGTGTTTGAGCTACCTAAAAACCCATCAGCTCATGAGCCTTTTGTAGCGCAAAATGAGCCTGCGGGACTTTATAACACCATGGTTGCACCGGTTATTCCTTATAAAATAAAAGGCATAGTATGGTACCAGGGTGAATCAAATACCGACAAGCCTAATGATTACAAGAAATTATTACTTGCACTTATCGCCGACTGGCGCAAAAAATGGAATGAAGGTAATATTCCATTCATTTACGTGCAGCTGCCTAATTTTATGGAAGTGCAATACTCACCGTCGGAAAGTCATTGGGCCGAATTAAGGCAAGCTCAACTACACGCGTTATCAATGCCCAATACTGCAATGACAGTTAACATCGGGCTTGGCGAATGGAACGATATACATCCTTTAGATAAAAAAGATGTAGGCGATAGACTGGCATTAGCTGCGGAGCATTTAGCCTACGGCGATACGGCTATAGTGAGCTCAGGGCCCATTTATAAATCCGCTAAAATAGAGGACAATAAAATCATCATCAGTTATACCAGTGTGGGTCACGGGTTAAAAATAAATAACGGCAATGAGTTAACGCAATTTGCCATTGCGGGGGCCGACAAAAAATATGTTTGGGCGCACGCCATCATTAAAAACAACCAGGTAATTGTTTGGGGCGATGCCGTTAGTCACCCTTTGTATGTACGATACGCTTGGGCCGATAATCCCGAAGGCGCCAACTTATACAATGTTGATGGATTGCCAGCATCGCCATTCTCTACCGACCCAGATCAATAAGATAACCGGTATTAAGCAAATTAGTCGCCGTTCTTTTTTGTTGAGGAACGTATGATCAGTTTTGGTTTAATGCTGATGATCTTAGGCACAACCTCAATCTCCTCTTTGTTTTCCATCTCCTGAAAATAAAGATTGGCGATGGTTTTACCCATATAGCTACTGAATTGATCGATGGTGGTGATGGATGGGCTGGTTAACTCCGTAAATGCCTCGTTCGAGTAGCCGCAAATGCCTAATTGACTGGGTACTTTAAATCCCATTGCTGTAGCTACCTCCAAAACACCCAGCGCCGAGAAATCTGATGTTGACGCAAATATGGCATCCGGTGGTTCACTTATACTTAATACTTTTCTTGTTGCTTCAGCGCCCAATTCTTTGGTCCATGCATTTTCAACAATAAGTTCGTCAATTATTGGCAGATCATATTTTTTCAAAGCATTTAGATAACCGGTTTTACGTTGCCTGAAAATTTGCAGGTTTTGCGGCCCTTCCAACAAACTAATCCTTTTATAACCCTGCTCAATCATGTGCGAAACCGCCTCAAAGGATGCTTGCTCATTATCATTAATAACTTTCAGGGTTTCCAGTTCATCCGCTACACGGTCAAATTGTATCAACTGAATACCATGGTCCAGCACATTTTGCAAATGCTGATAATCAGTTCCGTCAACCGATACCGATATTACAATGCAATCCACATGTTGGTTAATCAGCGTGTTTACGCATTTAATTTCTTTACTCTGCGATTCGCTGGATTGGCAGATGATTAAATTGTAATCCTTTTGATATGTCGCTTCCTCAATCCCAGCTATTACATTCGAAAAGAAATTCTGGTTAATGCGTGGTACTACAATGCCAATAGTTTTTGAATGCCCCTTGCGCAAATTGGAGGCAAGTGTATTACGTTTATAGTTTAGTTCTTCAGCTGTTTTTAGGATGAGCTTTTTGGTGTTTTCATTTACATAATTGCTGTTATTCAACGCTCTTGAAACGGATGAGGCAGTAATATTAAGCTTTTCAGCTATGTCATAGATAGTGGTTCTCTTCTTGTTTTTCATCTATAGGTAAGATAATAAAAATAATTTCGACAATCGATTGCAGAATACAAAATTTTATATAATTTCGTTTTAGAAATCTTCACCAAGATATAAACTAAATTATTCATTTAATATAAACCGTTATATACAGCGTATATGTTATTATTAGGCATAGATATAGGCACGTCGTCAACAAAAGTAAGCGTTATTGACGCAACTACGCAAAAAACCGTAGCCTCTGCGCAATATCCCGATATTGAAGCGCCTATACTGGCCCTTAAATCTGGCTGGGCAGAGCAGTCACCCGAGATGTGGTGGGATCAGGCTCAGCAAGCCATGGCTATGTGCCATCAAACCGGTAAATACAACTCTGCGGATATCGGTGCAATAGGTATTGCCTACCAAATGCACGGCTTGGTTTTAGTTGATAAAAGTCAGAAAGCCCTAAGAAACAGTATTATTTGGTGTGACAGCCGCGCGGTTGAAATTGGCGATAAAGCGTTCCATTCCATCGGCGAAGAAAATTGCCTAAGTCATCTTTTAAACTCCCCGGGTAATTTTACCGCCTCAAAACTGGCTTGGGTTAAAGAAAATGAGCCGGAAATATATGCGCAAATAGATAAGATCATGCTTCCGGGCGACTTTATCTCAATGAAGCTTACCGGTGAAATCACCACATCCGTATCGGCATTATCCGAGGGCATTTTTTTTGACTTTATCGGCAATCGATTGTCTAAAGAAATTGTCGAGTATTTTGGCTTTGATGAATCCTTTTTTCCCACAATAAAACCGGTATTTTCTGTTCACGGAAATTTACAGGCATCTATCGCCCAAAAACTAAACTTGAAACCCGGCATTCCGGTAAGTTATAAAGCTGGCGATCAGCCCAATAACGCGCTATCATTAAACGTATTAAACCCGGGAGAAGTAGCCGCTACGGCAGGAACTTCAGGTGTTATATACGGTGTGAGCGATCAGCTAACTTATGATAAGCAATCGCGTGTAAACACCTTTGCGCATGTTAATTACACAGAGGAACAAAAGCGCTTAGGCGTTTTACTATGTATAAATGGCACCGGTAGTATGTATCGTTGGGCCAAAAATAGCTTTGGGGTAGGCTTAAGCTACATGCAAATGAATATCGATGCGGTTAATGCCCCGGCAGGTTCGGATGGTTTGCGAGTGCTGCCTTTTGGTAATGGCGCCGAACGTATGCTGAATAATAAACAAGTAGGCGCGCATTTGCATAATATCGATCTGAACCTACATACACAAGCTCATTTATTCAGGGCTGTGCAGGAGGGGATTGCCTTCGCATTCAGGTACGGGCTTGATATTATGCGCGAGAATGGAATGACGCCAACGGTCATCCGCGCAGGAAAAAATAACCTGTTTTTAAGCGAGCTCTTTACCGAAACATTTGTTAACGCGACAGGCGTACCCGTTGAGCTTTATAAAAATGATGGTAGTGTTGGCGCGGCGCTTGGCGCGGGTATTGGCGCGTCTGTTTTTTCATCTGCTGCCGAAGCATTTAAAAATATGCACCCTGTTCAGTTTATTGAACCATCAAAATTACAACACCTGGAACCTTTTTACCAGGAATGGCAGGCATTGCTTAAAACACAACTCTTAAATAATTAATAAATACAAATAAATATAATTGAAATGGCAAGTATAGTAACAGGTGACAAAGAGTTTTTTAAACAGATCGGACAGATCAAATACGAAGGGTTACAATCTGATAATCCTTTAGCGTTCAGGTGGTATGATGCAAATAAAATAGTTGGTGGCAAATCAATGAAAGATCATTTGCGCTTTGCCTGCGCTTATTGGCATTCATTTGTAGGTAACGGTGCCGATCCTTTTGGCGAACCTACTCACATTCATCCATGGGATGTAAAGGCTGATGCTGTTGAACGTGCTAAAGACAAAATGGATGCGGCATTTGAATTCATCACCAAAATGGGTATGGAATACTACTGTTTCCATGATGTTGATGTGGTGGATTATACCAATGACGTGAACGAAAACGACAGGCGCCTACAGGCTTTAGTTGACTATGCTAAACAAAAACAAGCAGCAAGCGGTGTAAAATTACTTTGGGGTACCGCTAATCTGTTCAGTAACAAAAGATACATGAACGGTGCTTCAACCAACCCTGATTTTCATGTATTAACCCATGCAGCAGCACAAGTAAAAGCGGCAATAGACGCTACCATTGTACTTGGTGGCGAGAATTATGTTTTTTGGGGTGGACGCGAAGGTTACATGACCTTGCTTAATACTGATATGAAACGTGAGCAGGAGCATTTTGCACGTTTTTTACATACTGCAAAAGATTACGCCCGCAAACAAGGCTTTAAAGGTAATTTCTTTATCGAACCAAAACCTTGTGAGCCAACCAAACACCAATATGACTATGATGCCGCTACAGTGCTTGGTTTTTTACAGAAATACGATTTGCTAAATGATTTTAAATTAAACCTGGAAGTTAACCACGCTACATTAGCAGGCCATACTTTTCAGCATGAATTACAGGTGGCGGTTGACTCCGGCTTGTTAGGATCGATAGATGCGAACCGTGGCGATAACCAAAATGGATGGGATACCGACCAGTTCCCTAACGATATCAATGAGGTTACCGAAGCCATGCTGATTATATTAGAAGCTGGTGGTTTTGCAGGTGGTGGTATTAATTTTGATGCCAAAATTCGCCGTAATTCAACAGACCTGGCAGATTTATTTTATGCGCACATTGGCGGTATGGATCTTTTCGCCCGTGCATTGATCACGGCTGATAACATCCTGAAAAAATCTGATTACAAAAAAGTACGCGCAGATCGTTACGCTTCATTTGATGCCGGTAAAGGAAAAGATTTTGAGAACGGTAAGCTAACGCTTGAAGACTTAAAAGCCTTCGCCATTGCCAATGGCGAACCAGCCACAATAAGTGGTAAACAGGAATTTATAGAAAATTTGATAAATAGATTTATATAGTTTATTATTGCATCTGCCAATAATAACCGTCAAAATAACATCTTTAAACGATTAAACCCTGATTATGACTAAAACACTAAGCTATGGTGACTGGGCCATATTTTTTATCTACTTTCTCATAGTTTCTTTTTATGGCTATTGGGTATACAAGCGTAAAAATAAAAGCGATGCAACATCCAAAGGCTATTTCTTAGCCGAAGGTTCATTAACATGGTGGGCAATAGGCGCATCACTAATTGCTTCGAATATCTCTGCCGAACAAATGGTTGGTATGAGCGGCTCCGGCTTTAAAATGGGCCTCGCCATCTCAACTTATGAGTGGATGGCATCGTTAACGCTAATCATTGTTGCTATATTTTTCATTCCTGTTTATCTGAAAAATAAAATAGCAACCATGCCACAATTCCTGCATCAACGCTACAACGGTACTGTAGCTATGATAATGGCTATATTTTGGCTAATGCTTTACATTGTTGTAAACTTAATGTCGATACTTTATTTGGGTGGGGTTGCAATAGCGGGCATTTCAGGGCTAAACCTTAATTTTGTTATTGTTGTAATCGCGGTTTTCTCTATAATCATCACCCTGGGTGGTATGAAGGTTATTGGTTATACCGATGTTGTACAAGTATTCTTCCTGATATTAGGAGGATTGGCAGCCAGTTACATCGCGTTGCATTTAATAAGCGAAAAATCGGGCACTACCGGCCTTTGGAATGGTTTTAAATTGCTCAAAGCGGATGCTAGTGATCACTTCCAGATGATATTTAAAAAAGATAACGCCAACTATCTGGATTTGCCGGGGCTAAGTGTGCTTATTGGCGGTATGTGGATTGTTAACCTTAACTACTGGGGTTGTAACCAATACATTACCCAACGGGCACTTGGAGCCGATTTACCAACCGCCAGGGGTGGTTTATTATTCGCGGCTTTTCTTAAATTGCTGATGCCTGTAATTGTAGTACTACCAGGTATAGCGGCATACGTGCTTTATCAAAAAGGAATGTTCCATCAGGAGATGCTGAGTACTAAAGGTGTTTTAGATGTAAATAAAGCGTACCCAGCGGTGCTTAATTTATTACCAAATTACCTGAAAGGGCTTTCATTCGCGGCATTAACAGCGGCTATTGTAGCATCACTGGCAGGTAAAGCCAATAGTATAGCAACCATATTTACGTTGGACATATACAAAAAAGCGATAAAGGTAGATGCAACAGAGAAGAACCTGGTAAATACAGGTAAGGTGGCCGTAGTGGTTGCCATGGTATTAGGCGTTTTGCTATCTTTTGTCATTGGCGATATGCTGATGGGTGAAGGCAAACAGGGCTTCCAATATATTCAAGAATACACTGGCTTTGTATCACCGGGTATATTTGCCATGTTCATTCTGGGTTTCTTCTGGAAAAAGGCAACTTCGAATGCTGCATTGTTCGCGACCGTAGGTGGATTGATATTCGCTATTGTATTTAAGTTCTTACCTTACTGGACTAACCTTTCCTTCCTGTCACCTTTTGGCTATTCAAAATTGAATGCCGATGGTGTATATGAAATTCCTTTTATGGATAGAATGGGTTTTGTATTTGTGATTTGTATTGTTGGTATGTATATCATATCAATGATTGAAAACGCGAGGGGCGTACGTACGAATGGTTTGGAAGTAGATGCCTCTATGTTCAAACCCAATAAGAGTTTTGCAATCGGCGCAATCATAATTTGCGTTATCCTGACAGTACTTTACACTATCTTCTGGTAGTAGAAAATAACGTTTAAATAAAAAAGCGATGGGTTTTTAAAACTCATCGCTTTTTTATTTAGATCGAAATGCAATTAAAACCCGATAGAGTTCCCCCCATCAACCGGTAAAATAACCCCAGTTACATATTTAGCAGCATCTGATGATAGGTAAACAATAGCTTCGGCAACATCCTCTGGCAATCCTAATTTGCCCATCGGTGTTCTTGATAAAACTTTTTGTTTACGCTGCGGGTCACTGTCCAATGCTTTTGCCGACATGTTGGTGGCAATAAATCCCGGTGCCACGCAGTTTACCCGTATGCCTTCCGGCGATAATTCAACCGCCATAGCTTTCGTCATGCCCTCAATCCCAGTTTTTGCGGCGGTATAAGCAATTACGTAAGGTATCCCATATTGTGCAGCCATGGAACTGATATTAATTATGCTCCCCGATTTTTCCTTCAGCATAGCCTTGGCTACCTCTCTGCTTAAAGCAAAAACCGACGTTAAGTTAGTTTTAATGACTAATTCAAATTCTTCATCAGTTACTTCGGTAAAGGCTTTTTTAAGGTTGATACCTGCATTGTTTACCAGTATATCAATCTTACCGTGCTCATTTACTATGTCTGCTACTAATTCAGGTATAGCTTTTAGGTTGCTCAAGTCGCAAGCTTTATAGTGGCATAGCCCGCCCAGATTTGCGGTAACTTCTTTTAAATTCTGTTCATTCCTTCCGACAATAATCGTTCTGATATTATTTTCTACCAATTTAATGGCAGTCGCCAGTCCCAACCCCGATGCGCCACCGGTTACAATGGCTATTTTTAATTCAGTATTCATTTAACTATTTAATATACTATCCTTTTTTCCTCGATGAATCACGGACAATTAGTTCCGAACGTAATATCAGGCTATGCGTTTGTTGCAGATCGTTATTACGATCGAGGTGGCCAATTAATACTTTGGCTGCCACTTCGCCCATTTCATATCCTTTATAATCTATGGTGGTTAAATTAGGTTCAATCACACAAGAGGTCGGGTCGTTATTAAAACCTGCGAAGGCGATATCCTCCGGTATTTTTATTCCTTCCGATTTTAAAACCTGCATACAACTGATGGCGCAAAGGTCATTTGCTGCAAATACTCCATCAGGCTTTACCGCCATTTGTAGTATTTGTTGGGCTGCCTGTGTGCCTGCCTGAGCGCTGAGGTCATTAACAATAAGCAGGTCATCGTCAAAAGCGATCTGATGATCTTCCAATGCCTTTTTATAACCATTAAACCTGTCACGGTAAACATTACGCAGTTGATTGCCGCTAATATGTACAATGCGCTTACAGCCTTGCTCAATTAAATGCGTGGTGATGTTATAGGCCGCCTTATAATTATCAATAAAGATACTCGGGCAATGCTCATGTTCCACCACACGGTCAAAGAATATTACTGGGATCTCTCGTTTTATAAATGCCTCAAAATGATCAATGTTATTGGTATCATAAGCTAGCGAAACCAGTAATCCGTCAACACGGTTATTAAACATGGCTTTGGCATTACTTACCTCTTTCTCCATGGTCTCCAGTGACTGGCTGATGAACAGATTATACCCCGACTCATTAACTACCTTTTCAACCCCCGCAATCACATCCGACATAAAATTACTGTTCAGCCGCGGTACAATAACACCGATGACATTGCCCCGCTTGGTGCGCAGGCTACTGGCGAATGAATTGGAGCGATAGCCCATCTCATCTGCCGCTGCCAGTATTTTCTTTTTGGTGTTCTTGTTTATTCCAGGATGATCCTTTAGCCCCCTGCTCACCGTAGCGGCAGATATATTCAGTTTTTGGGCAATATCATAGATGGTAACTTCTTTTTCGGGGTTACTCATTTTACAGTTGATTAAAATAATTACAATCGGTTACAGTGCGTATAATGCTCAATATGGAGTATTATAGGTTAAAAACTATTAAAATTAACATTAATTATCTGATTGAATAAGTTTCTTTTTAAATTTATGCAATCGATTGCTAAAGATATATTTTTTCTATCTATCTTCAATGAAGTAAAATATTAAAAAGTTAGATAAGCACGAAAAAGATCTTAAGAGCGATTAGCTGAAAAGGCTATTCCCGATGCGGGGAAATGGTGTTTATTTTATCAACCTGAAAAGAATATAATTTATAAAGTATATGTTTAATAATTTAGAACAAACCTTCCGTTGGTTTGGCCCGAATGACCCGGTAACCTTAGTCGCCATAAAACAGACAGGCGCAACCGGTATTGTAAATGCCCTGCATCATATCCCTTGCGGCGAGGTATGGAGTGTAGATGAAATTAAACAACGAGATGCCATTATTAAAGCGGCAGGTTTTAACTGGTCGGTTGTGGAGAGTGTTAATATTCATGAAAGTATTAAAACAGCCGGTAGCTTAAGAGATCATTATATAGAAAACTATATAGCCACCATTAACAATTTAGCCGCTGCAGGTATTAAGGTGATTTGCTACAACTTTATGCCGGTGCTCGATTGGACACGTACTAATCTTGATTTCAGGCTGCCAAATGATGCGTCTGCGTTGAGGTATCATGCACCGGCAGTAGCAGCCTTTGATTTGTATATTCTGGAGCGTGAAGGAGCTTATGCTGATTTTAGTGAACAACAGCAGCAAGCCGCGAAAGCTTTTCTGGATGGTATCAGCGCAGCAGAAAAAGAACTTTTAATCAATACCATAATGGCTGGTTTACCCGGTACCGATGAGGTATTCACAATTAATGAATTTAAAGAACACCTCAAAAAATATCAGGATACTGACGCTAATAAACTAAAAGAAAACCTGGCTTACTTTTTAAGGGCAATCATCCCTCACGCAGAAGAAGCAGGTATAAAAATGTGTATCCATCCAGATGATCCACCATTCCCGATACTGGGTTTGCCAAGGGTGGTTAGTACGGAAAAAGATTTAAAAGATGTGGTTGATTCCTACCCATCTTCCAACAATGGTATAACCTTTTGTACGGGATCATTAGGCGCAAGGGCGGATAATGATTTGCCTGGTATAATAAGTAGGTTAGGTGAGCACATCCATTTTCTACATTTGCGCAATGTGCAAAGGGAAGCGGATGGCAGTTTTTACGAAGCAGATCATTTAGGTGGAAATAATGATATGTACGCCATTATGAAAAACGTGATTTTGGAACAACAAAAGCGGGTTGTGAGTGGCAGAGAAGATATTGCTATCCCGATGCGCCCGGATCATGGGCATAAGATATTGGATGATTTTAATTACGATAATTATCCGGGCTACTCAGTAGCGGGGCGATTAAAAGGCCTAGCCGAATTGAGAGGATTGGAAATAGGGATTAAAAGGAGTATTATATAAAAGCGTCATTGTGAAGTACGAAGCAATCTCTATACTTTAAAGAGTAACCATTTGATCTCCCTGCTTATGTAGAGATTACTTCGTACCTCGAAATGACGATAGTTTTATTAGTTAAAATACCTGCTTGCGAAATCAATAAAGAAAGGCCAGTTAGGCACATCGGTATGCCCGCTGCTGTGTTGGCGAAAAGCAAGGTCGCCAGCAGTAAGCGAGGTTTCAACCGGTGGAAAATTTGTTGTGCCTAAATCTTTCTTGTCAAGCAGTTTGTAAACTGGCCCTGCGGCAACGGCTGCCATAAACATTCCCCTGGCATCAACCCAGCCATCACCTTTCTGTCCTCCGCTAATGAATACCGGCCTTGGCGCGCAAAGTGCTATCAATTCGTGCGCGTCAACCGGCATATCGTTCCAATGCAAAGGGCCTGCATATTTCAGAAAATTTCCTGCCATCCAATGATACTCGCCCGTACCCGCTACATTTTCTACCAACTCACCTGCGTTACGACGCGACAGTTTAGCACCGCCTTCGCCTGATGAACTTACATAGGCAATAGCAAACCGCTGATCGTAAGCCATCGTAACCAAAGTCGCTTTGCCAAAGCGCGAATGCCCTTCAAGTCCTACTTCCTTTGCATTTACCGCCTTATCGCTTTCAAAATAATCCAGGGCACGGCTGGCGCCCCATGCCCATGCTCTTAACGCGCCCCAATCATCCGGCTTGCGCGGCTGTCCCTTATTCATTAAGCCGATAATGCCTTTGGTTAATCCTGCGCCGTTATCGGCCTGCACACTGGTTGGATAAATAATGGCGCACCCCCATCCTTTAGCCAAAACCTGTTGTTGCCAGCTTGGTCCTGTAGGCATAGCCGGTGCTTTTCCATTAGATTGCTTTGGAAAATGGAATCCCGGAGGAAACACAAAACCAAACTGCATAATTACGGGTACCGGGCCAGTGGCGTTAGTTGGTGTTGATAGCGTTAACTGTATATTAATCGTATCCAAAGGATAGGACGAATTATCTACATGCCCAACCAGTTTTTTAGTAATAACGGGGATATCACCAATTTTTTCATGGGTAATGCTAATCATCTCCCAGTTAACTTTAGGTGTGTTTGCGGGCATCCTGCCATATATCTCCCAGTCAAAATCTTCCACAATTTCAGAGCGGCGCTTGTTCCACCATTGTTTAGCGTTAGTTACCGGTTTGCCATTGTTCATCACCAGCGGATCCGGCAAATTGGGATAAGGATTTGCTTTAGCCTCATCATAATTGGCAGCATTGGGTGCTGATGGATTGTTGCCATCTGCACCCGGACGTAGTGATTTAATATGCAATTGATCCATCATGTTTTGATGGTCTTGCTCTGCTGTAAAGTTTACCGGCGGCGCATAAGAAGGTACATTATTTTGACCAAAAACATTTGTAAAAGCAAACACTACCAGGAAAAAGGAAATTAAGTTTTTCATGCCGTTTTAAATTAATCAAAATAGCAAAGGGCCGTTATTGCGATCCTTTGCCAAAGTAAAATAATTACTAATTAACCATTATTAATAACCCGGGTTTTGGGGGAATTTTGGTCCTGTTGTTACCAAATCAATTTCTGTTTGTGGGATAGGCCTCAAATCTTCAAAAGATTGGATGTTTGGTCCGCCCTCAGCATTATATTGTTGTGTTCTGCGCACTATCGATTGTGTACGCACCAAATCGTACCAGCGCTGGCACTCGCCATAAAACTCCCTGCTGCGCTCATCTAATATAAAGTCGAGTGTAACTTGTGCCGGGGTTATTTGCATAGCAGCCACAGCTGCTGAATTTTGCGACCCACTATTAGTCGGTTGATAAGCAGCCCTGCTCCTGATCACATTGATCATGGCGGCCGCTGTTGTTAAGTCGCCTGTTTTAAATGCTGCTTCTGCCGCAACCATATAAACGTCTGCATATCTGAATAAAATAAATGGCCTGGTCGATGGGTCATTAACACCGGTTCTGTTAGGATCATCATATTTTTTCATAGATGGGAAAAATACAGTGGTATACGGGTTTGGCGCGTTATCTTCAGGTGGCGTTAATATTATGCCTTTAAAGGTAGCCCTTTTAGTGGCTCCAGGATCATAAGGAGGCATCCAGATTGCTGTGTCAGCACCAACGGTAAGTGTTCCTCTTGGAGTGGTTACACCTGCAGTGTTAGCGATCCATGTAGTTTGAAACGTTTTATAATAACGTGAATCATTTACCTTCTCAGCAAAAGCCTGTTCAATTACATAAGCAGGGTTTGGCCTGATACGGATGAAAGGGCGCCCGTTTGCAATGTCCCTCGTCATTACGCTTGATCCCCCGGATGCAGGATAATTGGCATTCACTGTAGGGTAGTTGGGCCTGAATAGGTTGCTGGTGATGTTATACGATCCACCTGCACCACCTGCAACATAGTTACCATATTTGGTGCTATTGCTTTCATCAACTACAAAAAGTGTTTCCTGTCCATATTCATTGCCCGGTGCGTTAGCTGATGCAAAATCGGGCCATAAACCCAGCTTGTAAGCAGATGCATTACTAATTAAGGCTTGAGCAGTACTAAGTGCCATGGCAAAATCAGTAGGCTGGGCAGCAGTTGACCATCCCCGTGTTAAATAAACTTTTGCCAGTAAGTATTGTGCCGTTGCCTTGGTAGCCGCTTTTCCTGCAAATGGAGAGGCGGCTCCGGTTGATGATATGGTTTCGCCGGGTATAGTTTGCAGTTCAGTTGATGCCTGGGTTAAATCTGTAATGATCTGGGCATATACATCTGCAATTGATGCGCGCGAATCAGAAGTAGTTGGTGTGCTGATAAATGTAGTGTGCAAAGGCACCGGACCAAAAGTTTGAACAAGATAGAAATAGTACAATGCGCGCAAAAATTTGGCTTGCGCCAGGTATTCTGTTCGGGTTTGTGCATCCGGGAACGCAGATGGACCATACTGTAATACACCGTTCGCGGTATTAATATCCTGATAAGCAACACCAAAAATGGATACCGCATTATAGGCGGTTACATTACCAACCAAATTGGTGTAGGTGAAAAATGGTATAGTAGATGATGTAGCACTACCACCGGCCAGATATTCATCGGTACCGGCAAGCGTAATGTTGGTAAAACCTTCGGTTCCCCATAAATTACGCATATCACCATATATACCAATAATACCACCCAAAACGCCACCCGGAGTAGTAAAAAACTGCGGGGTTATATTTGCTCTGGGGTTTTCAACCAGTAGCTTTTTACAGCTTACAGCACTAATTGATATAAGTGATATAGTTAGAATCGATATTTTTTTAAATAGTTTCATGTCAATTTCTTTAAAAATTTAAAACTTTACGTTTACGCCCAACTGGAATGTGCGTGTTAGCGGGTCATTCAAACCAACAGTAACAGCGCGGCCAATTGCATTAGTTGAATAACCTGATGCACCTACCAATGTACCGCCATAACCGTTTCCTTCAGGATCAATACCTAAACCGCTTTTAGTAAGCGGAGACCAAATAATAAATGGATTTGAGCAGGTTGCAAATACCCTTATGGAAGAGATCCCCGAGTGTTTAAGCGAGTTAGATGGTATGGTATAACCTATGTTAATACTACGCATTTTGATAAATGAACCATCACGGTATTGTAGTGTTGAAGCGTAAGGGAATGTACCACTTGCATCAGGGCTAGGGAAAGCATTAGTAGGGTTGGTTGGTGTCCAGTAATTAACTTTGTACTGATTAACACGGCCAACGTTAAAAAATGGATAACCTGATGCGCCACTATCGCTACCCAAATAAGGTACTGCCACCATTTGACCGATACGGGCAAACGCTACGAACGTAACATCAATACCCATGTAGGAAAACCGGTTAGTTATACCGCTTTCAAATTTTGGTTGATAGCTACCTAATATTTGTCTGTCGCTTGCATCTATTTTACCGTCATGGTTTACATCCTGAACTTCAATTTCACCCGGTTTTTCACCATATTTGGCGGCTTCTACAGCCTGGTTTGTTTGCCAGATACCTATCTTTTTGTAATCATAAATCACGTCAAACGGCTGCCCAACAAACCAGCCATTACCCGGGTCCTGCTGCAAGCCATCGTGCAATGCAACAATAGCATCGCGATAAAAGCTGATGTTAAAATCAGTATTCCAGGTAAAGCCGCTTGCTGTTTTAACGTTTATGCTGCTTAAGCTTATTTCCAAACCTTTGCCTTTGGTTTTGCCTGCATTTATTAAGGTTGACCCGGCCCCGTTACTTGGCGGTAAGCTAATGGTTTGTAAAATGTTGTTTGTTCTTTGATCATACACATCAACACTACCACTTATACGGTTGTGCAGGAAACCGAAATCTAAACCAAGGTTGTAATTTTGTGTTGTTTCAAATTTTAAGTTAGCAGGTACACTGGTAACTAAATAACCATTGTAACCATTGGTTGCAAAATTATAGGCATTAATGGTTAGGTTACCCAAGGTTGAGTAAGGGGCTACCGATTGGTTGGAAGTTACACCATAGCCTACCCTTAATTTTAAGTTTGATACCCATGAAACATCTTTTAGGAAATCCTCTCTGTCAGCATTCCATCCGAAAGCAAAAGCCGGGTAGGTTAAATATTGATGACCTGAGGTAAGTACAGATGATCCGTCGCGCCTAACAGTAGCTGTTAACAAGTATTTATCGTCAAATGAATAATTCGCACGGGCCATGTAAGAGATCAATCCTTTTTCAGAAAACGTTCCGTTGGACGCGTTTATTGAATTCGCAAGGTTAAGGTTATAGCTTTGGATATAATCCGCAGGTAGGCCAACGCCATTAAAAGTTGATCCATCGGTATGATCCTTCTCAATACTATACAAGCCTGTTAAAGTAAGGTGGTTTTTGCCATAGGTCTTGTCATAGGTTAGCAAGTTTTCAACCAGATAGCTATAATCCTGTGAATTAGCTACTGATTCAGTTGTTTGTGAAGTAGCAGTCGCGGTATTATAAAGGGTACTTACAGGGGTATATTGATTTCCCTGTGTTTGACCATAAGTTAAACCAACATTAGCACGATATTTTAACCCATCAATGATGTTAACCTCTCCATAAAGGCTATTAAATGTATTTAACCTTCTGTTAAGGTCCTGTATATTAGGGTTTCGAATAGTTAAAGGGTTAACTTTTGCCGCGTCAATAGATCCTGCCAATGGTAATAAATTTATAGACCCGTCCGCGTTGTATGGTGAGGTAAGCGGACTAAGACTAATTGTATTATATAAAGGATATAAATCCGCACCATTGGTGGTCGTTACGTTCTCAAGACTATTTAGACCAACCCTTATACGACTGTTTATCCTGTGGTCAATGGTCGTTCTTAAGGTATACCTTTCAAAATCCTGGCCATAAACCGTACCCTGATCCTTGTGGTAACCGGCACTTATGCCATATTGTGTATCTTCTGATCCGCCTGAAATTCCCAATAATTGATCGGTTGTATATCCTGGTCTGAATATAAAGCTTTGCCAATCGGTATTTGTTCCATTGGTAAGGCCGGTTTGTTCAGCTGTGGTAAGGCCATAAGCGGTTGTACCCGGATTAACTGTATTTCCGGCTGTTGCCTGGGCTTTGAAGGCCGCATACTCTGTACCATTAAATACAGGATATTCGCTGGTAATGTGGCTGATACCATAATATGCGTTATAAGTAGTTACTGCTTTTCCGGCTTTTCCTCTTTTAGTGGTGATTAAAATTACACCCCCAGATGCCCTTGAGCCATAGATCGCGGTTGCTGAGGCATCTTTTAAAACATCAAGGCTGGCAATATCATCCGGGTTCAAATCATTAATGCTGCCGCCAATAAATGGAACTCCATCTAAAATAATCAGGGGTTGGTTTTGCGCGTCATTTTGTGATTGCGATGCACCTAATGAACGGTCACCTCTAATCCTGATCTGATTACTGGCGCCTGGTTGGGTGCTGTTACTCACAATATCAACACCGGCCATGCGGCCTTTTAATTGGTCAACAACATTATCAGACGGTACCACTGCTAAAGATTCTTCGGTAATAGTTGAAATTGCACCGGTAACATCCCGCTTGCGTTGCGTGCCGTAGCCCACTACCACAACTTCGTTTAAGTTATTGTTATTTACAGTAAGCGCTATTCTAATGTTGATGCTTTTTGCGGTTACATGTACTTCTTGTTTGTTGTATCCAACAAAAGATACAACAATTGTATTTTCATTTGCAGGCACATTTATACTGAATTTGCCTTTTATATCGGTTGATGTAGCACCTTCATGCGACTTTAGTTTTACTGTCGCGCCAGGAATCGGTTCGCCTTTTTCATCAAACACTCTACCGGTAACGGTTGAGCTTTGCGCGAAAGCCGATACGGAAAGTATGCTTATGCTCAATAGTAAAAGCATGGTCTTCCAATATTTAATAGGTTTAAGTATTTCCATAATTTAATTAATTGGTGTAATGGTTTGTTTAATTGATGTTATTGCAATGGTTAGCTTATGCTAGTTTGGCCCGATAGAAATACAGGCAGGTAGTTAAGTTGAATTTTCATCATGATTTTCCATTTAAGTTTGATTGGTTTTATGTGTTTAAATTGATTGTAAGTTTTTTGCACTCAAAAAAAATCGTCTGAAAGTATTGGCAAAAACCAGTACGGCCAGGTAATTAATTTATTGGGCAGTTTATTGAAGTTATAATTGGTTATTAACTTGGAATAAAAGTAGAAACAAAAAATTAAAAATGCAATCGATTGCAATAATTTTTTAGTTTTTTCGAGAAAAATATTTTAGCTCATTTAACGGGTTGCATATTTTTTATTTATAGCGATGTTTTGATGTGTTATTTTTTAAAAAAGTATACAAATATTTGATAATATTGTATTTATAGCTATTGGCGTAATGATTGGCTTGTTATAAAATATAAATAATTTGTAGATGATTTGAATAAATAGTGGAGGTTTTGGGAATCTGAGAGAATGGTAAAATCACTGCTACACATCGATTTTATCAAAATATTTCAATAAATATTCTCATATATTTGTAATCGATTGCTGAAATAGTATTGTTCTATTTTGGCTGCCATTATAACACCGCTTGTTGTCAATTTATTTAAGTAGTAATATGTTAAAGAAACAATTATGTTTTTTTTTAATACTGCAGTTATGCAGTGTGATCCAGCTAAAGGCGCAATCAAAATCGGCTAGCGGCCTGAAAGATTATTATAAAAACTATTTCTCTATTGGTGTAGCAGTTTCGGCACGGGACATTAAAGATACCGCGGAAGCTAAACTTATATTACATGAGTTTAATAGCCTTACACCTGAAAATGCCATGAAGATGGCCTCAATACATCCTGAAGAAAATAGGTATTATTGGAAAGATGCCGATGCTATTGTGGCATTTGCCCAGGCAAACGGTTTGCGGGTAAGGGGGCATAACCTTTGCTGGCATGAACAAACACCGCCATGGTTATTTAAAGACGCTGACGGTAAGCTGGTGACCAAAGATGTTTTGTTGAAAAGATTGAAAGATCATATCACTACAGTAGTTAATAGATATAAAGGGAAAATATATGCATGGGATGTAGTAAACGAAGCTATTGACGACGACACTACCAAGTTTTTACGTAACTCGTTATGGTACCAGATATGCGGGGAGGATTTTATTGCCAAGGCATTTGAGTACGCGCACGAGGCCGACCCTAAAGCGATTTTATTTTATAACGATTATAATACCGAGCGCCCGGAAAAGCGGGAACGCGTTTATCGTTTACTAAAAAAACTGGTTGATGCCGGGGTGCCTATAAACGCGGTTGGAATCCAGGCGCATTGGTCAATAGATGAACCATCGCAACAGGATTTGATCGCTACAATAAAGAAATTCTCATCATTAGGTTTAAAGGTGCAAGTTACCGAACTGGATATATCTATCTACCCATGGGAAAAAAACAAAAGAGCTTTAAGGCCGGGAGAGAAAGATGCTTATACACCAGAGCTGGAGAAAAATCAAGATGAAAAGTATGCGGAGGTGTTTAAAATTTTCAGAGAGTATAAAAATGTAATATCGGGTGTTACGTTCTGGAATATATCCGACAAACATACCTGGCTTGATGATTACCCGGTTGCGGGCCGCAAAAATTATCCGTTATTATTCGATCAGCAACTTCAGCGTAAGAAAGCTTATTGGAGTGTTGTAGACTTTAAACAATAATATACAACTATATATGAATCGCAGTAATATAAAAGTTTCTTTCTGCCTGCTTGTGGCAACATTAGGTTTATTAATAACACCCCGTATGGGTTTTGCCCAGGCGCCGGGCGATAAAGCTTATATATCTCCAAATAATGGCAAGGGTTGTTTTCCGTTGGCAGTAAAAGGAAAGGTTGTACCTATATATACTGCCGGTACCGATTATCCCGGCGTGATGATCGCTTCGAAAAGTCTGCAAGCGGATATCAGGAAAGTTACTACTGATTCAGCTTTATTGTTAACGGGGAATATCGCTCAAACAAAAAATCTTATACTCATCGGTACTTTGGGTAAAAATGAATTGATCGATCGACTTGTTAGCGAAAAAAAGCTGAACGTTAGTAACATTCAGAGTAAATGGGAAGCGCATATCACGCAAGTGATAAACAACCCTTTCCCGGGAGTTAAACAAGCGCTTGTAATTGTGGGCAGCGATAAACGGGGTACAATTTATGGTATATATGATCTTTCGACACAAATAGGCGTATCGCCATGGAATTGGTGGGCCGATGTGCCGGTAAAACAACAGCAAAATTTGTATGTGATTCCCGGCAGATATGTGGATGGAGGGCCTGCGGTAAAGTATCGCGGTATTTTTATAAATGATGAGGCACCGTCATTTTCGGGTTGGGCTAAAGAAAAATTCGGTGGTGTTAATCATTTGGTATACACTAAGATGTTTGAGCTTATTTTACGGCTAAAAGGCAATTACTTGTGGCCCGCCATGTGGGGGAATGCTTTTAATGACGATGATAAGCTCGACCCAATACTGGCTGATGAATATGGCGTTGTGATGGGAACTTCGCACCACGAACCAATGGACAGGGCGCAACAGGAGTGGAAGCGATATGGTTCAGGCGCATGGAATTATGAAACTAATGCTGATACCCTGCGTAGCTTTTGGCGAAAAGGCATCGAACATATGGGGAACAAGGAAACCGTAGTAACCGTTGGCATGCGCGGCGATGGGGATAAACCCATGACCGAAGGTAGCAACATCACCCTGCTGGAAAAAATTGTAGCTGATCAGCGTTCGATTATTGCCGATGTAACCCATAAAGACGCCTCGCAAACACCACAAATGTGGGCTTTGTATAAAGAGGTGCAGGATTATTACGATAAGGGCATGCGTGTACCCGATGATGTAACTTTATTGCTTTGCGACGATAACTGGGGCAACATCCGCAAGCTACCCAAGCTAAATGAGCCTGCCCGAAAAGGCGGCTATGGAATTTATTATCACTTTGATTATGTTGGCGATCCGCGGAATTATAAATGGCTAAATACAAACCCCATTAGTAAAACATGGGAACAAATGCACCTTGCCTATGAGTATAACGCTAAACAAGTTTGGATAGTAAATGTAGGCGATTTGAAACCGATGGAGTTTCCGATTAGTTTCTTCCTGGATTATGCATGGTCGCCGGATAAATGGCCTGCAAACCGACTTGATGAATATACCCGCCAATGGGCAGCCCAGCAATTTGGAAATACCCATGCTGCTGAGATTGCAGATATTTTAACGACATATACCAAGTATAATGGTCGCCGTAAGCCCGAACAGCTTGATCAAAATACCTACAGTTTAACTAATTACCGGGAATTTGAGCGCGTTGTAAATGATTATAATCAATTGGAGGTAAAGGCAAAACGATTATATGATGCCATGCCGCAACAATATAAGGATGCTTATTACCAGTTGGTGCTTCATCCGGTTGAGGCATGTGCCAATTTGAATGAATTGTATTTTGATGCCGCAAAGAATAAATTATATGCTGCGCAGGGTAGGGCCGCAACCAATTTAATGGCGACGGGTGTAAAAGAATTGTTTAAAAAGGATTCGGCCATATCACATTATTATGATAAAATAATGGCGAATGGCAAATGGGATCATATGATGGATCAGACGCATATTGGTTATACCTACTGGCAGGAGCCTAGGGTTAATAAGATGCCGGCGGTGCAAAGTATTCAACTGCCTGCCCAGCCTCAAATGGGGGTAGCTATTGAGGGTTCTGAATCATGGTGGCCACAAGACCAATCTAAAGCCATTTTGCCAGGCTTTTATCCGGGCTGTGGCGGTCATTATATTGAAGTGTTTAACCGTGGACAAGGAGATTTTAATTTTACAGCGACAAGTACATCGCCATATATCTCTATCGCACCGCAAAAAGGAAATGTTAGCCTTCAGCAACGTATATGGGTAAATGTAAATTGGGCAAAAGTACCTAAAGGTGTTAAGGATGTACCCATCACCATTACCGAATCGGATAATAGTAAGATCATCATCCATGCGATCATCAATAATGTGATGCCATTTAATGTGATCGGGTTTAATGAAAACAATGGTTATGTAAGCATCGAAGCTGCTCATTATAGCAAAGCGGTTAACTCCGATAATATTAAATGGCAGGTAATTCCTGATTATGGTCGCACATTATCAGGCGTAATGCCTGCGCCCGTTACTGCAAAAGTTCAGATACCGGGTGCTAATAGTCCGCATTTGGAATATGTTGTTAATATGATTGATACAGGGTGGATTAACGTAAAAAATTATCTATCGCCAACGCTCGACTTTACGAATTCAAACGGGCTGCATTTTGCCATATCCATAGATAATGAAAAACCGCAAATAATTAACATTAATGCCGATGAATCAACAAAAGCGTGGAGCAAAGACGTTAGTGATAATATAAAGATTATGGAATCTAAATTCCATATCACCAAAAGCGGAGCGCATGTTTTGAAATACTGGATGGTTAATCCCGCGGTTGTTTTGCAAAAGATAGTGATTGATTCAGGTACGGAGCGCCCCTCATACCTTGGTCCACCGGAGAGTTATTATCATTAATCTTTTAGTAAGATGATTATGGTGTTATTTATTTTCTTTTAGAAAGTTCTTTTGGTATTCCAAGGGAGTTTTTCCCTTAATAATTTTGAAGTGTTTATGGAAACTGGAAAAATTATTAAAGCCAGACTCATAACAAATCTCTTTTATGTTTAAATTATTATCAATCAGAAGCTTACAGGCATGTCCAATTCGTATCTCTCTTACAAATTGCGTATAGGTTTTCCGGCTGCGCGACTTAAAGAATTTACAAAAGGAATTTGGGCTGATATTACCAACGGCAGCTATTTCCTTTAACGATATTTCTTTTTTGAAGTTTTCAATCAAATAATTATAAATTGTATTTATACGATCTTTCTCCGATGCATTAAAATCATTCCGAAAACCAAGTGAAGACAATAAATTATACTCCTGGCATTCATAGATGGATGTTAAAATTTCTAATAACAACATAATCCTGCGCGGTCCATCGGTATTAATGATTCTTTCTATCAAACAGCCGATGCTTGTACCTGATGTTTGTCTTATCTGTATGCCATGTTTTGATTTTTCAAGCAAGGTTTTGATGACTTGATTTTCTGGTAAGGCAAGAAATGACTCCCCCAAAAAACTTTCATTAAAATGAATAACATTAATATCTGCAGATATATCCTCCTGCCCGCTAAAATAACTATTGTCGAATTGCCAGAAATGGGGAAGATTAGCGCCCACTAATACAACATCTCCTGTCAGGAAAGGACTAATACTATCCCCAATAAACTGTGTACCACTACCATTTTTAAAATAGATCAATTCCACCTCTGGATGATAATGCCAACGATTATTTATATCGGGCATAACGTCCTTACGTGCGGAAAAGGAATTGACCTGGTCTTTCGATATTTTTAATAATTGCGGTTTCATGAGGAATATTGGCGATCCAATATAAACAAAAATGAACTAAAAAGTCTTCCGAATCAATAATTTAACCGTTTTTATCCAATATCGCTTAATGATCAACTAAAAGCGTTAAACTTTCAATATGTCCTGAACGCAAAAAAGCCTCTAATCTTTCGATTAAAGGCTAGTTGCCAGTACCTCATCTGACTTTGAAATAACTAATCTAACAAAGTCCAGGTTCTTTTGGCCTGTACAGTTTGAATTACTTGCTGCTCCGCCACAACAATATTTTCCTTCCGCTGGCCAATATATTCCAATGAGCTTAACTTGTTCCATAACGCATTAATTACTCTTAAAAATTCTTCAACAGTAAGCATTGATGAACGTATATCATGATGGTTGTAAACTATTTCAATTAACCGGGCTAAAAGTTCTTCAAAATTCCCTGGTGTTACGTCTTTCCATTCATAAAAATACTTTAGTAATTCCTCACGTTCGGCTCCCGGAATACTTTTTACAGCGCTAAAAAATATATGAGCCATTTCTGAAAAACAGCCAACAAGATGTATTGGCGGTTGCTGGTAAACAATATTTCTGTAAGAAAAGTATATCCTTGCTATATAATCGAGCAATTTTTCGCATAATACCTTTACGTTTTTTCCGATAGTTGAAACAGAATCCTTAGAGGTAATTTTGTCGATAATACGGAATGATAGCAATTGAAGGTTGTTTAGTTGATTACTAAAATCTTCATAATATTTAATAAGTTCGGGGTGACTTACGATTGCCGTACAAGGCGGGATATAGTTAATATCAGTTTGTAGAGAAGCGCCGTTACGTATAAACTTGCCCACTTCCATGAACTGTGAGTTCTTATTATTGATCTGCGAAGCAGGGGATATGGTTATTTGGTAATGCTTATCAACATTAGGGTGCCTTATTGGTGTTTCTTCGGGGTCAGGCATGCCTGATGTAACACGTTCAAACGGGTTAACAGTTAATAATACGTAATAGGTTTCTGAATTTTCTATAGCGGTATCCTGGGTAAAATAATGGTTAAATGTGATAGCCTGTTCCGCCTGGCTAATATCTATCCTTAACCCTTCTGCTGTAATAGCATTGCATTTGTTTATCTTCACTTCAACATAACTTGATGCCCTTTCGGTAATTTGTATATCAAGCGAAGTCGTTTCATTATAAGCAGGTGGAAGCAAGCCGAAATTATTATTATTTAATTGCAGCGAATTTCCATCCCTTACAATATCCTGTATGAAATTATCTGTGTTGATAAAATGGTCACTGGAAATTTTCATCCCATCAATCCAGTTTACCGGTTTATGTTTTAATGGATTAAGCATATCATTAAATTAGCAATGTTTTATAAATATACGGCATGGTCGGCGGAGTATTCGGGTTCGCTCACAATTTCAGAAACACGTTTAGCATATATAGTGTTTGCCTCAATAATATTATTCTCCTCGATACTTAAATCCGGGTCAATAAATTGCCTTTGTTTAAAAAAGGAAGATTTTATGTAAAATATCCACTGATAATTTTCAATATCATCAATTTTATACTGTATCGGCGAATTAGGGAATTTTAGGTTATAATCATCAATAAACTTTTGTACCCATAAGCCAAAGTTCATATTAGCAGGCGCCTTGGCTTTAACCTTTAAAGGTTCGCTATCCTTGGTGTTTTTGTAAAGGTCTATTTCCAATACTAAAAGCTTGTCAAAGTCTAAATGTTCCATGCTTATATCCTCTGCAATAGTGGCGTATTGCCACACTTTATATATTTCAACGGGTATGCTTAAAAATGCAACGTAGGCCCACCAAAAAAACATCGGCAATAAAAATATAAACATACTACTGGCTGCCCATAACCCATATTTAAGGTTGTTTAACCAATCAAACCCGAGTTTAAATAGATAAAACCCGAGTAAACAGGAGATCAAACTGCAAAACAAGAACATCGCTTTTTTATTAATAAGCTCATTCTCGTAATATTTACCGGCCAGCCAAACATACACTATACCTAAAATAAGGTATATGAACTGGCAAAACAGATACCCCCAGGGCATAAACTGGATGTCTAAAAACCCCAATAGCCCGGGTATGCCTAATGTTATGGCTGTTAAAAGTACAATAACTATAAGGCGGGCATTGCTTAAAAGTTTATTCTTCTTATTAATAATGCTCATTATTGCTGTGGCAATAACAAAAATTATAGGAAAAATTAGATAACGTATAAAAAACGATTTTACGTCCATGAGTCAAAAGTAAGTTCGGTTTTGGTAGTGTTCAAAATATATTTTGATATATCATAATCAATTACGAATAATTAGGGTTATTGTTTTATTATGGCAAGCAATTTACACGAATATGAAGAATAAAAGTCCTAACAAAATTGATACAGACTTTAAAGCAGTAACAATTGCTGCGGAATTAATTGAAAATGATTCGGTTGCGATTAACGAGTTATTAGTATTGCCCGTTGGCCCTCAAAAACGTGCTTATGACAAGGAAATTGCAGGTATTACTGTAAAACAATCGGATAGCAACGATAGTCTTATCACTTATATAAATGTAAACCGCGACGGCATATATGATATGCTTCCCGAAGGTTTATTCCATAAAGGGCCGGCTTCAAGTGTAATGATTACTGAAGAGGACATGATAAGGGATATTAAAGAAAGACGGGCCGAAGAAAAGCAGGCCAGGCGCTTTTTTGCCCCCTTTGAAGCTGAAATTAATTATTTAAAAACCACAATTGAACTTTACGAAAACAGGATTGATAAAAAGAATGAATATGACGAGTTGATAAACATATTTTTAAAGGAATGGAGCGAATTTGCATGTTTTACTAATAAGCAAATGCTCATCTTAATACATGTATTACCGATAATACATGAACAAAGAAATAACATTGATTTTGTAAGCAAAGTTTTAAGTATGATGTTTAAAATACCTGTAGAACTCACTTATAAAATTAGTTATGCTAAAGAAAAATCGAATAAAACTAAAACGGATATCCCGGCGGGAGGCAAAATATTAGGGGTGAACTTTATTGCAGGGAATTTAGCTGAGGCTGAAGAGAGTTTGCAGGTAAATATAGGGCCTGTTAGCGCAGCCGAAATGGTGAGCTTTTTACCGGGAAGCAATGCAGTTACTGCAATTGATGTTTTATTATCTTATTTTATACCTATGCAAATGGGTACAGAACTAAACCTGATTTCAAATACAGATTCACGAAAATTAGTGATTGGCAGTAAACAGGCAAACGCAATACTGGGTTATACAACTTTCCTGGGCAACTAATTACGACTCAATAAATAAGCGATAGTTGGCATTAATTATGCTTCTAGCCTGTAATTTTGTTTCCAAAAGCCCTAATAAAGTATCCCATTCGCTCACAGAAAGTTTATTGTCGGTATCGGGTTTAAAATAAATGTCGGTAGTTTTTCTAAAACCCTCCTTGGGGTCGGGTGAGATGGTAACACCTTTGCTTATCCGGATACTTTTCAATTTTGCCCCCAACTCATATTGGCAAAAACTAACCAGGTCGGCTTTGGTAACAATCCTGTCCTTAGTGGTCATCCCATACTTGTAAGCCTGTATACGTTCTGTAGCTCCGAGGCTGTTTCTGCCACCAACAGAAGTGGTAACCAGGCGTAAGCTATCTGCTTTTAATTTTACCATTTCAAATTGTTGTAACCTCGATCCCTTTCGTACATTATTGGCAGTATTTGAGAGTGTGGTCCAAAACTGCAAGTATAACATGCTTGCTTTGTTTTGGGGTTTTAAGATCAGATAGTTTATCAACTCATGGTTATGCTTTGTCAGGTTTGATTTTTTTTCAATAAGGGCGATATTTTGCTCAAGTGTTTTTAAGGTACTGGTTAAAAAATCATTACCAAAAGCAGCGAATGCTGCCTTTTCATCGCGTAGTAATTCAAACAGGTATTCAATTATTTGTTGCGCGTTACGTGAGTCGAATCGTTCGGCTCCACCATTTCTTATCGAATAACTACCTTCAAAATTTTGTCCGGCCTGGCTATAAGGTATTTCGTTATAGCTCATATTCAAATCATCGTGCAACTTATATACGGATAAGAAACTGTCTTGAGCGGCGGGTTTAATAGGAATAATATTATTTAATTCCTTGATTCTGAATTTTTGTTCATGCAATTTTCGGCTAATTACAGGGAAGCAATTTAAACTTAACTGCAGTTCGCGGATGACGTCAATAGAGATCATCGCCGGAAAAACAATTTTTATCCAAATACAAGGTTTCAGCTTTCCAAGGTCGGCTGGGTTAAACAAGTTTAGAAACTGATCAGGGTAATTTTTTCTAAAATCTGACAGATTTTCAAACTTATCATCAGTTAGTGAAATAAAACGGTTGTGGTAATAAGCCTTAATATCACGGGTGATAAGATTTATAATATCTTGATCGTAAAATATAGGTTTGTTTAAAAGGTTGTTATCTTCCTGATATACCAGGCCCTGAGTTATTTCTATTTCCTGTTCATCTAAATAATATTTAGCCACTTGCAAAAGGTTATAAAAATTATTGTTGGTAGTATAGCCCGGCCATTCAAAATAAATCCCTGCATCTTTAAGTGAGTTAAGTTTTGGTGAAGTTTCAATACCCACCCACAAAGTATTGTTCTCAATCATGACATTGGAAGCAATAGTATTAATTTGATTTTTTAATGTGGGCGAAGTGTGCTCAAAAAGTTGTCGTTCAATTAATGTATATTTAATCTCGGCATTAAAAACTTTATTTTCTCCGGCTGGGGTAAAAAAAATATCAATGGGTTCATCCGGTGTTTTAGCAGTATCAGGTGTAATATTCTTACGGTAATAAAAGTGATTTTTTACATTAAGTGTTTCTGTTATCTCAATCGGGGTACCCTTTAAAATAGCATGCGCGGGCAGTGGGGCTGTAAGATAATCGGAAGCAAGTATGCGCGATATTTTATTTAAGACCCTGTTTTCAAGATTTTTTACATCGTTTGACAGATTGAATAATTCTGTGCTAAGCGCTTCAACCAACAGCTTAACCATTGGGTCAATATCGTTAACATTAAGAGTACCCCAAAAGTCCATAGCATGCTTAAGCATCCTGCTTTTAATCTCTTCTTTTGAATTAGAAAATAAGTTGTTCATGTTTAGTGCTAAAATTATGAAGATAGAGGACTGAGAAATAATGCGGTAGAAAAAACATAGGTTTCGCCTGTTTTGTTCAATTTTCCCTTAATAACAATTTCCACCCGTTTTTTAATTTCATTTACATTCCTTAAAGGATAGAATTTGTTAATCTCACTGATATGGACATCAACATTAACATCATATATCCTTTTTTCAAAATTTATTATCGAGGTAATTAATGATTGCCGAAGCCTTTCCTCCCATATAGTTTCACTGCGTATTAGCTCAAAATCCATATCCCAAATCTCGCAGCCAAACTCCGGGTTATATCTATGCTCGCCATATCTTGTAAATATTATCAGTTCAATATATTGAGAAATTGACGCGCCCAGATCTTGAGTTTCCAGGTCATGCCCTTTGCCAATGTTCGAAAAATTTAAAGGTTTTGAATATAAGTGAGTAGGCATAAAACTCCAATCATTAAGTGCTATGTGAAAATTTGTATTTTTTTGTTAAACAATTTTTCTTCAAAATAGTTGTGGTAATGTTGCAAAGGTTTAATAATTAGCCACAAACGTTGTAAAAGCGCCAGTAGTTTCTTATTAGTTAAATAAAGTGCCTATTTTTTAAATAAATACTTATTTAACGTGTGGTTGGGGTTTATGCCTAACAATAAAATTAAATGAAGCCAGTAAATAGTAAAGATCTGAACCACTCTTATTTAATATTCTTACTATATTTTGTTATACTGCTTATTTTCAGCATCCTAACAATTCTGTTTTTCTTTTCCACTTCTGATAGAGAAGTAGTTCTGTTAAATGCCAAGGTTAAAGAAACAGACCAGTTGGTTACCGTTCGTAACGATATAAATAAAAACTTCCAGGTTATTCTGCTAAAGATGCAGCAGCTATCAGAATATTCAAAAATGAATTCAGATGAGTTGAACAATCAAACCATCCTTTTAAATGATATTCAAACTGATAACCAGCTCATACAGGAAAAACTACAAAACAATCCATATCCATTAAAAAGCTTTGAATTGTATAAAAAACTCAGCAACAATGTTGTAATCATCGCTACAATTAAGGACTCGTTGTTTACTACACGCTACCAAATTGAGAGCCTGCGGTCGCAGCTGGAATCATGCAACAAAATAAATTTAGCAGCAATGCATAAACTTAGCGGTCCCTTTTCACATTAAAACTCTATGATAAAGTTTAGCTTAAAAGAAAAAAGAGAGAAATTCCTGTTTTTTTTAGGAATGTTTTTGATTACCTCGGCTATATTATGCACAGCCATATTTTATAATTACGGGGATGAAGTAACTGTTTCAAAAACTGAATTTTCAAGAAAAGTTAATGAAGAAGAAGAATTTGAAAATTTGGTTGCCGAAGCATTGCCTACAGCCGATACAACATATGCCAAGATTGAAAAATTCAATCCGAATGTAGAGGCTCTGTTTCTTGAAAATGATATCAAAGGTTCAATAGGGGCCATTAAATCCTACTATTACCGCCGGCCTTATGATAGCCGCTATCAATCTTTTTTATATGCATCAAAACTATACGAAAATCTATTTTACGATAAACGCGAGTTAGCCGGCAACGGTAATGACATCGCAAGGATGACGAAACTGCTTGATGAATGTAAATTATCTACCAGGCAACTCCAACAAAGCTTAGGTGTAAATCATTAATTACAATATTTCAGCTACAATAAAAAATAACCTTAAATCCAATGAAAGAAGACTACAACAATGGCCGATCTGTTAACACGAACAGACAAACCTTTATTTTTTTATATATAGTGTTGGGCATACTATTAATAGCAGGGCTAATCATTTTACTAAGAAGCTCCCTGTTTGAAAAAAGAGTAGTTAATGCCAGAATATTAAAAGACGAAATTTTCTTAAACGAGAACCTTGTTTATTCCGATAACACCGCTAATGCAAAAAAATGGTTATGGGAGTTTGGCAATGGCGATAAATCCACCCGGCAAAATGGTAGTTACCGTTTTAACAAGGCCGGGGATTATATTATAAGGGTTACTGTTGATGGGAACCTGCAACAGCAATTTCCGGTAAATGTAAAGGATACTGTTGCAGCCGTAGTTGATACTTTGGTAACTATAAACGGCCCTACCCAGGCATTGGTTAATGAACAAGTTAGGCTTGATGCGCAAGGCAATGCCAGGATTTACGAATGGTCGTTCGGCGAAACAGGCAGGGTAGATATCAAAGGACCTACCGCGCTTTATACTTATCATAATCCCGGCATATACATTATTAGGCTTAGTACCGATAAAAGCAGCCGGCCAATATACCACAAAATGTATGTTACCAACCCCGATTCTACCGTAAACCAGATCGTAACTCCCGGAGAAGGTGAACGCAAGGAAATTGATGACATCCGGGCGCATCTTCAGGCCATTGCCAATGGGGCCGATTTTAACGCCAATTACTACTACCTGGTTAACAAGTACTTTTGCGGCGATGAAAAAGTTGCTGTAAACCTGGAAACCAACGGCGAAAGCAAACAGACGGATCTTTATTCGTACTGTATGAGGCTCACATTTGGTGGCGGCGTTAGTATTGATCAGGCGCAAGTAACCTTAAAACCTAAATCAAATTGCTCAAGCATGCTTGATGTGAAACAGCATTCATCAATTTCAAACCCGGCTACAAAAAAGGCCCAACAATAATATTATCATGATTCAATTATCTGCAAAAGCCATTATGAAAAATATATTAACCATATCTCTATTATGCATAGGTTTTGTTGTAAACGCCCAATCACCTGTTTCTGTAAGCAAAAAGGTGGTAACCCTGCCTGCTGCATTTGAAAAACCTAATGAACATACAAACAGTTACGATGAAGAGAAAAAAACATCCTTACCCTGGGTGGTTTTTTCAGATCGCGATGAAAACTACACCTATACATCGCCCGGCGGAATGTTGGTTATGAAAAAAATCCATTTTATGGAGCCGTTTTATGTAAGCGAAGAAAACAATGGCTATATCAAACTAATAAAATATGAGCAGGGTATGGTGCAGGGTCGCAAACTTGTTAACAGAAAGGCCAGCCAAAGCTACGGATGGATAAGTAAATCAAAAGTATTGCTTTGGCAGTCATCCTTTGTTGGCCAACGCGGTTATCCGGCAAAATATATTGCTATAATCAATGGCAAAAATCCGTTAACAATACCTGATTTTTATTATGATAAAACAGACTCGATGTACGTGTATACATCGCCGGACCTGGATCATAAAAAAGGTAAAATCGCTTTAAATAACATCGTATATGTTTATAAAAAATCTGATGATGGCAACAAGTTATTGGTGGGTTCAGACAATCAGCTCATTGCCGATAGCGCCGCGAAGAGTGTATACGGCTGGGTAGCTGCAGATGCTATTCATAACTGGGGAGACCGTTTATATATTGGTTCTGCAAAAACAGGCAGCGCTGAAACTGATGATTCTACCGCGGCAATTATAAATCAGGTTATACATACAGACAATGCCTCCCCAGGGTCTTTTGTATATGACCCGTTAATAGGCTATGACGAGCCATTACTGCGCAGTCTGCCCGTAATATCAGGCGGTTCTGACACTTCCGCCTCCGGGAATTTTAAAATTGGTTTGGCTACAGATGTTTATGATAAAACCAATAACACTATTATTAACATTAAAGGCGGCCATCTTAAATACGTTGATTACTTAAAGATCCGCAGAAACATACATCATATTAATGTTGTGTTTGTAATTGATGGCGGCAGCACAATGCATAACTATTTTTCAGGACTTACAAGCGCGATACAATCATTTGAAGAATCGTTTACCACGCACAACAAAGGTAATCAGTTAAAATATAGCGCTGTGGTATATCGCAACACAGCGGATTGTACCGCAGGCGAAATACAAAGTATGCCTTTTACAACAGATTACCGTAACCTGGTGCAATATCTGGATAAACAATCAGCATTAACCGCTGGCTGCTCAACAAATATCGCACCTCAGCCCGTACTTGATGGTATAAATGCCGGCTTAAATATGTTCAGAGGGCATGATAATGAAACCAATTTAGTTGTATTAATAGGCACAACTACTACGCCTGATTACACCACAGAAGACATTGCCGCGATTACTGATAATATAGCACGTGCTGATGCACGCATGCTGGCTATACAGTTATACAGCGATTACAATTCAATATATAATGATTTTGTAATACAGGCCAGGCAAATGGTTTCGCAGGCAGCTATAAAACTTGCGGATCGAAAAAAACAGCGCATGATAACAGGCGAAGGATTATCTAATGTTCAGCAATTTAGTACTTCACTTACAGATTCCGTTTCATTTTACCTGGATTATCCTAAAAATAGCCTGATACAAGGCGCGGTTGTTTTTCCGCCAAAGGGAGTGATAAAATCAAACCAGGATATGCGGTTGTCGATTGATAGGTTTATGCATGAAACAGATGCTGATATACATACACAAATACGTGGTTTGGATAGCGCTTTCAGACTTACCGGCCGCGAAAACCGGTATGTGCAACAGGTGGTGAGTTTGCAATTGAACCCGGCATCAAGTGAGTTGGGAAACAATATGCCGCATAACGCTTTTAAATATTATATAAGCGCCGAAGTACCTGCAAACATTGTAAGTGCACATCCCGGCCAGTTGCAATACCTGCTTATTTTAAACGAGCAGGAGTACAAACAGCTTAGTGATATACTGTCATTAATGATTGGAGAAAACCTGCAGCAGGACGCGTCTGATTATCGCAGTAAATTGTTTAAAAACTATTTGAATATTATTCGAAAGAATTTAAACCAGAAAAAGGCATCACGCAGCGATATTAAGAATATGACCCTGGGCGCATATTTTAAAAAGGTTACAGGGTTGCCTTTACCGGATGGGAAGGATTTTGCAAATCATAAGGTAATTGATATTAAGCACACCGATTCTATGCCACAACAAGCATTTGAAACCTATATCAGCTTTTTGCTACATAGCAATGAGCGGATTAAGCATGCTGTTATGGTTAATCAATACTTTACATCAAACGGAAAAACATTTGTTTATATAACTCAGGATAACCTGAAATAAGATGGAAGTAGTAAATTTAAGTGAGGCGGTTAAAACGGCGGTACGTGTAGCAAAGTCCTTAGCAAAAGAGTATCATCATAAGGAGTTTGGCCCGGCGCATCTTTTAAAAGGACTGATGTACCAGGAAGTGGGCCTAAAAAACTTGTTACTCGCGATAGGTAAGGATGCCACTTATGTTAGTGATTGGGCTGATGTGCGCATTGAAGACTATCAACCATCAATTACTGTTCCTGACGAAATGCTGGGCAATAGCCAGGTAAGATTAGTTTTTGAGGAAGCTGATAATATACGGATAAAATTGGGGCAGGACCTTATCACCCCGGTTTGTGTTTTGGTAGCCTTGGTAAAACCTAACATCGGATTTGATGTAAACCAGCTTAAGTCTTTCCCGGTAAAGGAAAAAGAATTGCTTGATGTGTATTTGCAGGAAGAGGAATTACAACAAGCGGTATTACCTCCTCCGGTCAATGGGGTTAATGGAATAGCTAAACAAACAGGCGCATTATTAAAATACTGTATCGATCGTGTTGAGCTTGCTCGTGAAGGTAAGTTAGACCCCATTATAGGGCGCGAGCGCGAAACTCGTATGGTAATGGAAATTCTTAGTAGGCGTACTAAGCCCAATGTTATGATTACGGGTGATGCCGGGGTTGGTAAAACCGCCCTGGTTGATGGATTTGCCCTTGATATTATAAACGGACAGGTGCCCGATTCATTAAAAAATGTACAATTATTTGAATTGGATCTGGGTTCATTAATAGCTGGCGCATCCTATAAAGGCGAGATTGAGGATCGGCTTAAAAATATTCTCCGCGAAATAAAGCAATTTGATAAGGCTATATTATTTATTGATGAGATACACACCCTACTGGATAATAAGGGACCGATTGGCGGCGGTGTAGGTAACCTGTTAAAACCTGAACTCGCTCGTGGCGAAATAACAGTTATTGGCGCAACCACCATTGATGAGTATCGTAAAATTATTGAACCTGACCAAGCTTTTAGCCGAAGGTTTGAAGTATTACAGGTGAATGAGCCCGATACCGCTTCCGCAATTAAAATGCTTAAAAGGTTGATTCCGCGGTATGAGGAGCATCATAATTTAAAAGTTGATGACAACGCTGCCGAAGAATGTGTGCGGTTAGCGCAAAGGTATCTTAAAGATAAGCGCCTGCCTGATGCCGCGTTTGACTTGCTGGACCGTACAATGGCTGCTATCCGCTTAATGAATGATACAACCGATGCATCCCTGGTGGAGCTGAGGTCTGAATTTGATGTGATCAAAGCTGCAGAAGATGATGCAGATACTATAACATCATACAAGTGGTTATATACATTATTGCGGAATAAAATTAGTGCAGTATTATTAGGCCGGCTTGAAGATGAAACACAAGTTGACAGCTTTGAGACCGCACAGGAGTACATCAGTTATTTTGAACGAAATTTATTAAGCCTGGAAACACTGGCCAAAAGTAAAACAGAAGTAATTGACAAATTTGATATCGCAGCAATTATTTCCTATAAAACCGGCATCCCCTTAGGTAAAATACAAGCGCACGAAAAAGAAAGGCTTTTGAACATGGAAGGTTTTTTGAAAAAACGCGTTGTAGGCCAGGATCAGGCGCTAAAAGCGGTATCAGATGCCATACTTGAATCAAGGAGTGGTCTAAATAAAAAAGGGCAGCCGATAGGTTCATTTTTCTTGTTGGGTCCCACAGGTACTGGTAAAACTGAACTGGCCAAATCAATTGCAGAGTTTTTATTTAACGATGAAAAAGCCATGATAAGGTTTGATATGTCGGAGTTTAAAGAAGAGCATTCGGCAGCTTTATTATACGGTGCCCCTCCGGGCTATGTGGGCTATGAAGAAGGCGGCCTTTTAGTTAATAAAATCAGGCAGCAGCCTTATTCTGTAGTATTGTTTGATGAGATAGAAAAAGCGCACCCATCGGTGTTTGATATCTTTTTGCAAATTTTGGATGAAGGGCAGATACATGACAGATTGGGAAAAGAAGGCGATTTCTCCAATTCGCTTATATTATTTACATCAAACATTGGCAGTGAATGGATTGCAGGGCAAATACAAGCTGGCTCAATGCCTACATCAAGTCAATTAATGGAAGTAATGGGCAAAAATTTCAGACCTGAGTTTTTAGCCCGCCTTTCGGAGATTGTACCATTTGCACCAATATCTGAACAAAATGTAGTCAGAATATTTGAGATACAATTAACGAGCCTGGTACAGGCGCTTGATAGGATGGGTATCGGGTTCAACATATCCCCCGAAGTTAAAAGCATGCTAGCTTTAGGCGGGTTTACACCAAAATATGGTGCGAGGCAATTAGCCGGTGTAATACGAAATAAATTACGACGCCCCATTTCACGTTACATTATATCTGGCGAATTAAAAAAAGGTAATACAATAGCTGTTAACATTAAAGAAAATAGTGAGGAATTGTTGTGGGTGATTAGTTAATTTTTAACTGAAACAGAGTAACTAAAACAATTTTCAATTAATTACATTATTAATATAAACTCCAAACTTATCCATTTTATATAGAAAATTATGTTTAACTACGAAATAGGAGGAAACGAAAAAAAGGTCGATACCTCAGAAGCATTTGGTGACATTGCTCCAAATAAAACACTGTTTATTCAAAAACTTACAGACAATGAACCGCTGAAGCCTGAAAAGGTTGAAGGGCTAAAAAATGTTGAAGAAGTTTTTAAGCACTATAAACCTAAAATTAGGGTTGCTATGGAAAAGCAGGATGGATCAAATGTGAGTGAAACCTTGCACTTTGAAACACTTGGTGATTTTAGCCCTAAAAAGCTGATAGTGCAAAGCGATTATCTGCGCAAGCTAAACTTGCAACGAGAAATGTATTCAAATATCATTAAGCAACTTAAAACAAACAAAACATTAAAGTCAACACTTGATAATGCCGAAACGAAAGAGGCATTTATTGATGTATTAAAAAGTATAGTTAAAGAGTTGCAATAACAGCGCTTTAATCACAATCCTAAACATTAAAAAAATAGACTATGGCAACAGCAAATGACCAGTCACTTAATGAAAATAGCAAAGACCAGGCCTATAAAGCTAAAGTCACCAGGGAAACATCGTTACAAGACAGTTTAGATAAACTTTCACGCGTGGGTGGTTTTGACCTGTTAGAAGCAACGATAGATGGACTGCAAAACCTTAACCCTGAGCGCAAAGCCCGTAAACAGATCTTTTTAACAGATGATGAAAAGAAAAGTGAACGCGAAGAGCTAAAACTAAAGCTTAACCAATGGATAAATGCCTTGGAAGAAGGTGCATCAGTAAGTGAAACTATTGAAAAAAGCACCGAGAGCTTGAAAAATGCTGAGGAAAATTTAAGTAAGAATTTATTTAACACTCTGCAGGCGACGCGCGAGCTTGAGCAGGCTTACCGTTCTGTGCATCTTTTTTATAAAAATACCGAAACTGATAAGCTAAAGAACCTGGTGGTTATGAATGCCTCGCTTGATCAGTTAAAGGAATTGGATAACCCAAGGTTTATTGAATACACCGCTAACGAGTTAAAGCAAAATTATGACAGGCTTGATCTGCGACAAAATTATTCAATCCTGGTAATACCCGGCTATCTGGGCTCAAACAAAGTGGTTGAACGCTGGTCGAAAATAGCATTTGATAATAAGGTAATGTTGGTTACCGATTTTGCTGATCTGGAACAACCTGATGATGTAATAGACCTTTTTACATCAGCCAATTTAACCGGTGGTGATGCTTTTAAATCTAATACGATAATGACCTGTAACTGGCTTGTAGGTCGTGGTAAGGTTGCAGAAGCGGGTGAGGAGGAAGACTTGTACGTGCCGGGTTCAGCAGCGCTTGCGGGTAAAATGTATTATACCTTAATGTCGCAGGTTACCGCGGGTAAAAAGCATGGTGCAGTGAACGAGGTTGATGGTGTTCGTTTTGACTTGAAAAAAAGTGAGATTTCACACCTTGAACGCATAGGCCTTGTACCAATGGTTAATGAATATGGCAAGGTAATGGCTTTCTCTGCCAAAACGTTGTTTAATGGCGATAATATTGGCTTACAAACCTACTCGGTAGTTCGGGTATTTGATTACATAACTAAAGTATTGTTTGATTTTTTAAACAGGCGGGCTTTTGAAAATTGGAATTCAAAAACCGAACAGGATCTGCGTTCGCAAATAGTAAAATTCTTAGATAATATTCAGGGTCCTGACAGGCTGATCGAACGTTTCAAAATTATTCGTTTTGAACGGGATGAACAACAAAAAGACCGGATACACCTGGATATTAATATTACCCCATATTTCCCGGCAAAAAGCTTTGTAGTGAAACTTGACGGCCAAAAAGGTGATGACGAAAGTACCACCTGGGATACAGAATACAAGCAACAATAATTGTTGTAAACAGATCAGCCATATTAACTATGCGGCTGATCTGTATTTGTGTTAATTTAACTTAATGCTCAACTTTATTTATTGTTAAATACTGCCTATGTTTGCAACAAATGGGCCAGCTATTAATTATCAATGCAGACATAGATAAAAGTGAAACTACCGCGGCATTAATTAACGCTTATAAAAGCGGCGCGACAACTTCACAGATTATGATAAAAGAACTTGTCATAGCCGATATGAAGTTTAACTCTAACAGGCAATTCTCATTACACGCTACTGAAAATGAGCCTGATCTGCAACATGCCATCAGTTTACTAAAATGGGCAACGCATATTGCTATTTTTTGCCCTGTTTATAAAGATTCGATAAACACAAAAATAAAAGGGTTTTTCGATCGCGTTTTTATGCCCGATCAGGTGTTTATTAGTAATGATAGAAGTACAGTAAATAATTTCAGCGGTAGATCCGCGAGAATAATATCCATATTAGATGGGCCTGCCTGGACTGACTGGCAAGCCAATAAACACCCCACCTATTTGGCTATTAAGAAAAATATGCTCGAGAAACGGCAGATCACCCCGGTACACACCAGTACCATTGGCCATTTATATTCCCTGGAAAATGAATATAGCAAAAAATGGCTTCAAAAATTAAATTCCTTCGGATTAAAACTTATCTAAAAAATAATAAACATTTCGTAAAACAAAAAAAAAGATCATTCGTTGTAATAAACAGATATTGAGAAGCAATATCCATTTATTTATTATTAACCTCAAAATTTATCGTTATGGCTTTCAAAGCAAGATTAAATTTTTCGGGCAAGGATTACGATGTTCTTACTTGCTCTTATGCACTTAACCGCGATGTTGATTCAAAAGGGCGCCCATCCTCAGGCGTTTATGGCGGTACAATCGATGTAGAAATAGAGTCGACCGCAGACACTTCTATCGTCGAAGCAATGGTGAATAACCAGTACAAGCCGATTGCCGGCACTTTACAAATTAAAAAATCTGATGAAGATGCTAAGATGAAAGAAGTATCTTTTGAAGATGGCTACATTGTAAGTTACCAGGAAGGTTTGGACATTACAGGTGAATCACCAATGAGCTTAAAATTTGTGATTTCGGCACGTAAAATCACATTAGGCAATGCACAGCATGTAAATGATTGGCCAGGAAAGGTTAATTAATTTATTTTGATCAATTGGGTCGGCCTGTACAGGTACGGCTATTATTTACTTTTAAATTTAAAAATCATGGCTTTCAAAGCAACAATTAGTTTAGGCGCAAAAACGTTTGATGTACTGCAATGCAGTTATGCATTAAACAGGGATGTTGACGCCAAAGGTCGTCCATCATCAGGTGTATATGGCGGTACAATTCAGGTAGAAGTTGAATCAACAGAAGATACGTCGGTTATTGAATCAATGGTTAATAACCAATACAAGCCTATCAATGGCACTATAACTTTCAAAAAATCTGACGAAGATGCAAAAATGAAAGAGCTTTCGTTTACAGAAGGATATATTATCCAGTATAATGAAGGTATTTCTATTACGGGTAATAATCCAATGACCTTAAGTTTCGTTATTTCCGCGCGCACCCTTAAAATTGGTAATGCGCAACATGAAAACGATTGGCCACAATAAGTTTCTGGATGACAATTAGATACGGAGAAAGTATTAATATGCTTTCTCCCTATCTTTCTTAAAGCTTTTTATTTCATTCTTTACTAAACCTATGAAGAAGAAAAAAAGAATAATAGGCCATGTTTTACCTACCGTTAAAAAAAAAGTAATAAAGTCGTCGATACCTACGGCTATGGAATATTTGTTGCTTTTTAACTCTTGCAAGATTAATAAGCACAAGCTAGCCCAGGTTGATAAAGCTATTGATGAGAATATTACTGTTAACCGCAGTCGGTATGAAAGTATTGCCAATCTGGTGCGCTTGGGCAACGGCAACCTTCCGTTAAACCAGGGACTATTCGCTTCGGGTTATACACCTTTTTTTGATCGTTATAATTCAGGTTCTTCTTTAACATCGGTTCAGTCAGGCCAGCAAACTGTAAGCATATTAAATACAGCACCGGTGCTTAGGGATACAGGTAATTATTTGAATAATACAGGTTTTTTTGACAGCAGTACCTTGCAAAACAGCAGTATACTGGGCATAAACAATTATTTTTCAAGTGGTTCAACTATCCCTTGGTATTTTATTGCTTGTGTGCATTACCTTGAATGTTCATTCAGTTTTAAAAAGCACCTTCATAACGGTGATCCGCTATCCGGTTACACAATACACGTACCGGTTCATCGCCCAAAAGTAGGTCATGGCGCTCCGTTTACATTTGAAGAGAGTGCTGTTGATGCTTTAAAGTTAATGAACTACGATAAAGTAACCAATTGGAGCCTGCCATTTATATTGCAAAAACTAGAAGGGTACAATGGTTTCGGTTACACCAATAGGGGGATTAACTCGCCTTATTTATGGAGTTATTCTAATCAATATGTAAAAGGTAAATATACAAAGGACAGAACCTTCAGTGCCAATGCCGTATCAGAACAAATGGGAGCTGCTGTGATACTTAAGCGAATGGAAGATAGAGCCCTCATCAGTATCCCGCGAAATTAAAATGAAAAGAAATGATACATATTTTTTTTCGGGCTTGCTTTTTTTCGGGCTGCTATTGTTAAACAATGGATGCAAGGGAAGCGCTTCAGTTAACAACGAAGCAAAGCCCGCGCAGGTTAAGCAACAAAAAAACACTGAAAACCAAACTGTAAACAATGATGAAAAGGAGTTCAGGCAATTTTTAAAGGCGTTTAAACAAGGAGTGAAAAACGGGGATAAGCAAAAACTAAGTACATTTCTAAACTTTCCATTACAAACACAGCCCCAGTGGAGTAATGAAGATTTAAAAGCAACCACTATAAGCCCTGCGGATGGCTTAATTACAAAGCAGGAATATCCGCAATATGCAGGGAATATTTTTACTAAGGATGCCATACGGTTAATACCTGCAAGCACCGAAGATAACCTGGTTCAAATTGATAATGATACGAATGAGAGTTATTATAAAACATTAAAAGCTGTAACTGATAAAGGCAGCACATTATATGAATTGCAGCAGCAATATGTGCAAGTCAACAATAAAGAAACCTCATATGGGTTTGTGTTTGGCAAAGTAAAAGGCCATTATAAAGTTATCAGTTATTTCTGCCCATGGCCTGTTAAAAGCTAATGGATTATATGCTGAATTATGGAAAAGAAACTGAATGTAGAAATAAATATTGAAGGTACCGCTATAACGCATTTTTCAAATTTTAACCTTGATCAGCGTTTTAACGAGCATCACACCTTTCAACTACGCTTTAACCATGATATGGTTGAGGAGTATAATGCGGTAACGCTGGAAAAATCTAAAAACTTTATAGGTAAAAATATAACGGTACAATTTGGAACTGCCGACGGCGGTGATAATGTATTTAGTGGAATTGTAACTAAAGTTGAACTATCGCAAAGCCATGGGTTTAATGGCGATATATTAGTTAGTGGTTTTAGCCCGGGTATATTGCTGGACAGGGGGCCGGATTTGGGATCGTACCTGAATAAAAATTTAAAAAGTATTGTACAATTAGCCACACAGGATGCCCCGCAAAACGATCTTCAGTTTAATATACAACCAACCAATGGCGCTGTTATTGATTACATAATCCAGTATCGCGAAAGTGATTATGATTTTATCAATCGCTTGTCGGCCGAGTATTATGAATGGTTTTATTACGATGGGGTTAAACTAAATTTTGGTAAGCCGGACAAGTTAGACGAAGTGAACCTTATTTATGGTCGCGATCTGCATAGTTTGCAATATGCTTTACAGATAGCGCCCCTTAAACAAAACAAATTTGCATACAGCCCGACACTGGACGAATTGCTTTATGCTGAACCGCAGGCAGCAATGGGCGGCAACCCCGACAGTTCACACGCGATTGATGCCTCAAATAAAGTTTTCAGTAAAATATATAACGAGCCTTTATCTGTTAGGGTAAATACTACTAAGGAGATAAATGATTTTGTAAATAACGAGCAAAAAGCGCTTGTGTCAGATTTGGTGAGCATTGTGGGCAATGGCGATAATCCGCAAGTTGGTTTGGGCAAAGTGCTTAACATTAGCATGAGCACACGAGCTGGTGTTAGTTTCCAGGTGCAGGAGTTCGGGAAGTTTTTGGTTACTGCCGTTTATCATCAAATAGATGGCGTAGGCCACTATCAAAACACATTTGAAGGTGTAACCTCAGATACAGAACGCTTGCCCGTTAAAGAGGTTGAAAAGCCACAACCAGACATGCAGATTGCTACCGTGGTTGACAATGACGACCCTGGTAAACAAGGCCGGATAAAGGTTAAATTTAAATGGCAATGTACCTCAAATGATGATACGGAATGGTTAAGAATTGTTACTCCAAGTGCCGGTAATAATAGCCAGGGACAAAATAACCGTGGATTTATAGCTATACCCGAATTAAACGATCAGGTGTTGGTTGGTTTTGAAGAAGGCAATATAGCGCGGCCCGTAGTTATGGGTAGCGTGTACCATAATAACAATGGCGATAGCGTTCAGCAGGTAAATAATCACCTTAAAAGCCTTAGCACGCGCAGCGGCTGTCTTATTCTTTTTAATGATACAGATAGCCAGGGTAGCATCACTATTTCAGACCCTTCAGGGAATATATGGTATATGGATGGCCAGGGAAACATCAGTGTTACCGCGCCTAAAAATTTCACGGTTATAGCAGGCGGCGACATTACATTAAATGCAGGCGCTAATATACTGTCGAACGCAGGAACAGCTATTAACAACAATGCCGGGCAAAACATAACCAGTAATGCGGGAGCGGATATTACAGATAACGCTGGCGCGATGATGCTGCATAATGCAGTACAGGATTATAGCCTGCAAGCAGCTAATATTAAAAAGGTGGCTACCGGCAACATAACCGTGCAGGGGAAATCAGTAAGTAAGCAGGCCGATCAGGATGTGCAGATTACCAGCACCAATGGTAATATTAATAAGCATGCGCAGGAGGAACTACAAAATAATAGCGGCCAAAATACTAAACATAATTAATTATGGAGCGTGGTAATTATTCGGAAATAGCGGGAGGCTCCATTACGGAAACTGTTGATGACGACTACAATATTTACGCAGGCCGGCATATTATAAATACTGCAGGCAATAGTGTACTTGAATCCGGAGCAAACAAAGGCGTTAAATTTGGTGCGCCATTAACACCACCTGAAGCTAATTTGCCTGTTTGTGATGAATGTGCTAAGGAGTTTACTTTAGCTCAAATAAAAGCTGCATACAATGATGATAAAGAATGGAATAAGAAGCCAGACCGCGAAACCCATATTAATAGCGTATTGCCCTTTTTAAATAAATACCGCGATACCTTTAAGCTAAATACCTGTATAAGGAAAGCCGAATTTATTGCACAGATTCTTGTTGAGTCAGAAGGGTTCCTGGCTGGTGTAGAATCGGGTAACAGGAGTTCAAAAAGTTTAAATGCATCGAGATTTCACGCAGATGCCAAGCTCGCGGATTATTTTATTAAACCGGTAACAGACCCTAAAGGCTGTTGGGGGAGATTTACATCAGATCAGCTAAATAGTGTGATACAGGTTGAATATAAAGTTGACCCTAAATTACCAAAAGAAAAATTACCAGTTCAGAAACCATTGGTACAACTATTAGCTGAGGATGCTTATAAAGATGTAAAGATAGATCAGCGAGAGCTTTATGGCAGGTTTGATGGTGTGCCGGACAAGATTTTAAAACATGGCAAAACAGATAGAGTGTTGTTTGAAGATGATACCCTTACCATTAAATTAAAAATTCATAAGTGTTTTGAAATGGAATTTTTCTCAAGAGAATATGCTATCCGTGTAGGCAAAAACGGTGATGAATTTTCAAGAGATGGCTATAAATTCAGAGGGCATGGTCTTATTCAGCTGACTGGGAAAAGTTTGTACATAGATTTTTCAAACTATCGTAAAGCACATCCTTTTCCTGATGATTCAACAGGTTACATTGATTTTACACATGAGGATGTGCATGATCCTATACCCAAAGGTGACTTTGATAAAATTGCCGATTATTCAAATGCCATGTATAATGTACAGTCGGCCTTATGGTATATAAATAATCGGAGTAAAAACCTAACCACTGCGATGGATAAAGATGATATAAAATTAGTTACTTACTATGTTAATGGTGGCTATAACGGTTTGACCGAGAGGAATAAATTTGTTAAAAATGCCCGTGGAGAAGATTCGTTTAAGGTGTTTAAGCACTATGAAAAAATTTATAACGATTCCACAGCTCTGGAAAAAAATGATAAAGCAGACCCTGTTGATAAAAGCAAAGCCAAGCAATTTAAGGATTTGATCGTCAGTAATTTAAGGCTACTAAATGCCAGTCGTACTGAAACTGATTCATCTACAAAAAAAGAGGTTCAATTAAAAGATAGTAATGCCAAAATAGTAATGACAGCTTTGGGCATATCAGACACGGATAAAGCAACAAAATAAATTAAACGATGAAAAAAATATTGATAGCTATCATATTTATTTACTGTAATACGCTTGTATACGCCCAGGTAAATAGCCATATCGTTCGAAATAATACTTATAAAAACAAGAAATACGGTTTTTCCTTTTTAATCCCTGGTTACTTAAAAATCGCAACGGGCGGTGATGAATCCTATTATAAATGTATAGCAATTACACCGATTGAAAAGAAAAAACACGCTGTTAATAGGGGAGCTGTTTTTATAATGGAAGTATCCACAACGCCTTTAGATTCAACATTATCTGTAGAAAATTATGAGAAACATGCAGATGGGGAGTACTACATCAATACCCCACTAAATGATAGTGTAAAAGCTAATAAAATAAAAGGCGTTGGTTGGACGGGCTTACAGGAAACACATGTTTGCAGGGGAGGCACAACCACACAAAGCAATGGGGATGTTACTTCTGAAATATTGGATGGGTGTGAAAATGTATATCTATCAAACGGTAAGATTACAATAAAAATTTACACGGATGGCAAAAAGTTGGATGATAAATTATATGCCGGGATATTAAAGTCGTTACGCTTTTAAAAGCCAACGTTATAATCAATAATAAAAAGAATGAAAAAGAAAATGTTCAAAGTGATTAAATTCTTTTTCGTTGCATGCTTCACCTTCCTGCTTATTGACTGTAATGGGTAGACAAAACAACAGGATGATAGGCACAGTCCAATGATTAGCATAAAAAACGTTAACCCCATTGAGAAATTTGATATTGAAACATTTAATAAACATCAACAAAACGATTCTTATGCATTTAATCTGAGAGATAGTCACGTATTGCAATTAGTTATGGAGATGGCTATGCGGAGAAAATAACTTATACAGATAAGTTATTTGAACTAACCAAAGATTTTTACAAGAACGGTAATATAAAACAAAAGGGGTTGACCTTTATAAAGAATGGCTTTATAAAAGGGGTATGGCAATTTTTTGAGCCTTCGGGAAAGCTATCACATGAAATTGATTACGATAGCTGGTATAAATTCACTTGGGAAGATGTGCAAGGGTTTTTGCGTGAAAATCATGTTAATATCCGGGACATCATCAATATTGACAGAACATGGAAAGAAGAAGAAAAAAGAGTATGGGTGATAACTTACAAAACAACACCTGATAAAAATGGAAATTATATTCGTACGATTACATTAAATGGCGATACCGGCAAGATCTAAAAAGAACAGTGGACAAGGCCGCAGCGAAATTGATATACGGAATAATTATGAACAATGCACTTATTGTGTTTTATAGAACAATTTTCGTATTTCTCTTGTGCGATGTAATCGTTACATTATGGTTCGTGTTTGTTTTTTATTCATCCGTCCCGCATATTACTTTCAATTCAATAGTACATATTTTTATACATTATGGAGCTGTACTAAGCATCCCTGTCACAATTTCATACCTGATAATATATGTGCTATATAAAAAAGTTAAAATACGTTGGATCTTATATCTGTCGGCAGTAATTATTCTGTGTTGTGCGTTTTTTTTAACGGCTTACATTTTCATCTGGTATATGACCGCAGGTCTTTTAACAAATGACCTTTTTGTACAATAACCAGTTGTAATTAATATGAAAGATTACAATGAAAATTTACGCGGATGTTGTGAAACTGGATGATAAATTATATAATGAAATATTAAAGCCGTTGCGCTTTTAAAAACCAATGTTACAGTAATAATCTAAAGGGATGAGAAAGATAGGTTTATGATTTATTCCTATATACTATTTAAATGACAGCTATAACAGATATAATACTTAATCCTGGTGAAAACCCCAATGAAAGGGGAGGAGGTCCTGTCGTACAGTGGCATTATTCGGATATGCAACGTACCTACGGTGTGCAGGTAAACTGGCAATCTGCCTCGGGTGAAAAAAGCATGTATTATGATATGCTGATGCACTGTAAGGGGATTAAAGATGATGCTGCTACCTGGGAAATATCTAAAAATAATATCTTTTTAGACAATAAAAAGTCAGAAGCCCCTCTTGAATTATTAGCTATAGCCTGTGCGGAACCTTGCTACCCTTTTGAGTTTACAGCAAGTAAGGATGGAATTATAAAAAGTTTGCTTAATACTGAAATAATAAAAAAACGCTTTGCAGAAGCTAAAGAGATTCTGTTTCGGGATTTTGATGGGGGTATAGCATTACAATATATTGATGCAACTGAACAGGCGTTAAACCAACCGCAGCAATTAAAAAAAATAGTAACAACAGATCTCTGGCTTTCATTATTCTTCAGCCCAATTATCGGTCAGTATAATATTGGAAAGGCTAAACCGCTATCAATTAATCTTCCGTTTTTTGGGTTTCAGGAACCGTTAGTTTTTAATGGAACAATAAAAATAGATAAGCCCAACTTTGATAATAAGTCACAGGCATTAATTGTTGAAGCTGCATTAGATGGCACAACTATAATTGAAGGCGAAACGCTTTTAAGCGGGAAATTTGAAGCTACTTATGATATAGATATACCTGGCCATACTATCAGAAACATTAGTTGCGATGCAACTGTTATTACCGATAAAGGCGAACATTATTTATGGTTAAATGGTTATCAAATTGAAACAAAGGAAACGCCACCGCCTGAAAAGGAAGATGCAAAATCTAAAAGTTGGTGGTCTGTTTTTTAGTGATTAATTAAAATAAGAACATGGGTAATAAAACAGGATTTATGATATGCGCCGGTGCAATGTGCCAGTGCAAATTTGGCAAATCACCTGCCAAGTTTAAAGTGCTCACTCAAAAGAAGCATTATATAAATGACCCACAGGGTGGCGAAAAATTATTAGCTACACATAAAGAATTAGGGCAACCCTTTGAGTCCCCATTTTTTGGTGATTGCAGTAAAATGAATAACAACGCATGTAAAGTAAATGTAACTGAGTGGAGTGATTTTTATGATAAAGTAACCATTGAAACCGGTGGTCATCCTTTGATTGATAGCAGCAAGGCTACTTGTCCTACAGGAGCAAAAGATTGCATAACTATTACCTGGCATGGACAAACCGCTTCGCCAAGTGGGCAGGATGTACAACAAGCCAATAGTAATACTACCGCTCAATTAAACCCTTTGGTAAATACTAAACAATTAAGTAAAGGCAATAATCCTCAAAATAATTAATTTATGGGTTTAGCAAAAATAGATTCAGGCACAGGCCAGCAAAAAACAAATCCAGTACCTGGCATAAATGTTACCATATCAATGTTTTTTGATGGTACGGGTAATAATAAAAATAATACGGACGCGCGTATTGCTGCCAGTAAAATTTCTGATAAAAGGCAGGAGAAACAAACTGTTTATGAGAAAAACACTGATCATCAAAGCAGCAGTTATGAGAACGACTATTCCAATGTAGCCCGGTTGTGGAAGAATTTTACTGAAAACCCGTCCCAAAATATATTCAAACATTATGTTGATGGTATGGGAACAGCCAGCCAGAAGGAAGATGATGGTAAAGGAACAGCAGTGGGCAGTGGTGATACCGGTATACCTAACAGAATTAAAACGACCTGTCAATGGATGGCCGTAACGCTAAATAATTTGGTTAGGAAACAGCGTACGCAAGTGGTAAATAATCTTACAGTAGATGTATTTGGCTTTAGCCGAGGGGCTGCCGCTGCCAGGCATTTTATATATGAAATAACCAAAGCCGCTTATAAAGCCGAAGTAGTGACTACATACGTGCCCGGTGGGGAATTTGGCGGGGGAGGGGAAACGCTAACCTCATACAAAGACGATATGCATAACCCAACAGATTTTACGGAGTTCCCAATGCGTGGATACCTTGGGGCATATAGTAAAAATTATCAGTTACAGATAAATAATGTAATCATCCGTTTTGTAGGGTTATTTGATTGTGTGGCTTCCTATAATCAAGGACTATTTTTGCCGGGTATGAACACCGATACGCCAAGTCAGTTTAAGAAAAATACTGTTGAATTGCATTTAAATGCAGTGGCGCTGGCACGTAAAACAATTCATTTTACAGCCGCGGATGAGCACCGTGGTAATTTTCCGCTTACAACAATTGCCAGTGCAGGCAACAAAGGCCAAAGCTTTAGTTTGCCAGGCGTGCATAGTGATGTAGGCGGCTGCTATATCGACAACATGAATGAAGTAGAAGGAGTTATTGATCACAGCACTGATGTTGCTGGTATTGAAGCCGAACGGGAGAGTATAATTGCACAGGGATGGTACAACAAAGATGAATTAACCATTAATTACGCTGATGATGGTACGTCGGTTAACGAACTATCAGGCCACCGTAAATCAGTCCGCAATAGTTATAGCTTTATTCCTTTGCACTTTATGTGCAGGCATGCCATCGAGTTTACTAAAAAAAATACGCCGGATAATATAATACCTTTTGACCAGGCAAAAATAGAAAGCACCCAAAACTTTACATCTATAGAGGGCGATAAATTATTAGAGGCAATAAGTGCAATTTTAGAAAAACAAGTATTTGAGAATGGCCCCCCGCTTGTGTTTAACCAGCAGCATAATTCAACCGTCAATAACCCTAAATCACCCGGTGTTGCTGCGGATGTAGCGAACCAGCAAAATTTGCGCTTATTGCGGCACGGTTATTTACATTGGAATGCCAATTATGATACTGTATATGGCGTTCTGCACCCCATGTTTCCGCGGTTGGTCAATAATCATGCAGAAAGACTTATTTTACCGGGATAACATGAGAAAAACATTTTTAATATGTTCAATATTGCTATCATGCTGTATTGCATCTTGCCAAAATTTTACGAAAAAAACGATGAGTGAAGAGAAATTTAACTGGAACCCGGGAGCGGCGGGTGTACCCAATTATCCAATGGAGTATTCCATGTTGTCATTTGTAAATGCAGATAGTACAAGCGTTTCATCGCCTGGTGCATCTGTTGGTTATAAAGGCGGTAAGTGGGGTGATAATGTAGCAAGTGTACAAGTAGGCGATGACCTGAAAGCAATCCCGGTAAGGTTAAATGTTACCTGGCTGTCATATACCGAAGACCAGTTTTATACTGGGAGTTTTGTGCTGCCACACGATAAAATACTAGCCTTGTTTAAAAAGGGATGGCCCGATATTAATCACACAACCAACCAGCCGGTAACCACAACTTATGATGAAATTATAGTAGGTATGGCACCTGGAGGTATGGTTGTAGTATGGCTTAAGGGAATAGGGCACCAGGTAGATGTAGCCAGTTTTAAAGCCCATAAAACTGATGTTGATATGAAAGAATTTTCGGACAGGTCTGATTATAAATTCACCCGTACCCAATATACCAAATTTCAATTAAAGGATACCGCTGTAGCTAATAATTTAGCTAAAAATGGTATCCCATATGGTTTATGGGATAAATATAGGGAACGCTTTAACATGCAACCTGTGATAACATATGATCAGCATGAGCCGGTTAAAACCGGAAAGATTGTAATGGATTTTTTGAATGGGGAGGAGGATGAGATAGATAGCACCGCTGTTAGCAAAATTACATACGATGCCAGGGCGAGGATAAAAAACTTCTATTTCGACTGGAGTTTACAATGGGGCGGGAAAGAACATGCGTTTCAATTAGAAATAAAATTCGACCCGGCGGAGATTGTTAAAGCCTATGAAGAAGTATATGGCAAGGATAATAAAGGTCAGGGCGAATTGTTAGTGCAGGTGAACAGGGGTAATGATCGGTACCAGGTGTTTTTACAAGGAAATAATAAAAAGATAGAACTACTTAAAACCCAGGGTGAAATTTATTTGGCGGAATAATTAATTCCCAAGCGTGTGTTTCCGAGGTTGGTAAATTATGCAGAGAGACTTATTTTACCGGGATAATATGAGAAATACATTTTTAATACTACTATCATGCTGTTTTGCATCTTGCCAAAATCTTAAAACAGTTGACGAAAAAAAAATTGACTGGAACCCGGGGGCAGCTGGTGTACCCAATTATCCAATGGAATATTCCATGTTGTCATTTGTTAATGCAGATAGTACAAGCGTTTCATCACCAACCGCATCTGTTGGTTATAAAGGCAGTCAGTGGGGTGACAATGTAGCAAGCGTACAAGTAGGTGATGACCTGAAAGCAATCCCGGTAAGGTTAAATGTTACCTGGCTGTCATACACCGAAGACCAGTTTTATACCGGTAGTTTTGTATTACCGCATGATAAAATATTAGCCCTTTTCAAAAAGGGGTGGCCTGATTTTGATTATGGAATCAACAAACCCGTTACTTCGACTTTTAAAGAAATTATAGTGGGTATGGCGCCGGGTGGTATGGTTGTAGTATGGCTTTCGGGTGCTGGGCACCAAGTAGATGTAGCCAGCTTTAAGGCACATAAAACTAATGTTGATATGAAAGAATTTTCGGACAGGTCTGATTACAAATTCACCCGTACATAATATACCAAATTTCAATTAAAGGATACCGCTATAGCTAATAATTTAGATCAAAATGGCATCCCTTATGGCTTGTGGGATAAATACAGGGAACATTTTACCATGCGTCCCAAAAGTGTATTTGACCAACACGAGCCGGTTAAAATCGGAACTATCGTAATGGATTTTTTGAATGGAGAACAAGAAGAAATAGATAGTGCGGGTGTTAATAAGATTGAATACACTGATAGGGCGAGGATAAGGAGTATTAATTTTAATTGGAGTTTGCAGTTGGGGGGCAAAAAACAGGGATTTCAATTAGGAATAACATTTGAACCTGCCGAAATTGTTAAAGCCTATGAAGAAATATATGGCAAGGATAATAAAGGTCAGGGAGAGTTATTAGTGCAGATAAACAGGGGTAATGATCATTACCAGGTATTTTTACAAGGGGATAATAAAAAGATAGAATTACATAAAATTCAGGGCGAAATTTATTCGCAGAATAATTAATTACAGAACTATAATTTAAGAACAAATAAAAAAGCCCTTGGTTTCACTAAAGGCTTTTTTTGTTTACTTAGGTAGCGGGAGTAGGGAGGGTTACTGATGTAAAATTTAAAACATTCATGTACACGAGCATCTATATTTATTAGATGTACCTACGTGCGACAAGGAGTAATCAAATTCCATGCAAAAGTAAAAGAGGCTGCCCTTTTGAGACAGCCTCTTTTATGTTTAGTGATTTCTTAAATTATGGATTTTGAAGCCCCCACCAAACGGGTACATTAATAAGAACAGTTCCCGGATAATTCAAATTTGAAGTTAATTCCGAGTTAGGATACAACATACGCAATGGAAATTCCCCGGCGGCAATTGTTGATCCTGCAGAAGTAACAAAGAAAGTAGGATAACCAGTTCTTCTCCATTCGGTCCATGCTTCAAAGCCTTGGAAACCACACATTGCATAATACTTTTGTGTAATAATAGCTTTCACCTTGTCGTTAACACTAACTGCAGCGGTTAAAGCCGGTAATGCATCTGGTGCTGTATTAATATACGTTGTAGCGTCTCCTGCGCCTGTGGCAGTAAAACTTGCTGTTATACCTGCTTCATATAAAGTTGTTAGACTACCTGTAGCCCAGCCCCTGGCAACGGCTTCAGCTTGTAAAAAATAACTTTCAGTGGCAGAAATTAGTTTAACCGGCGCAGTAGCAGAGGCTGGATTAATTGCTTGCCCGCCCACTAATGGAGACGGTGGAGAGACGATCTTTTGGTTGTAAGCCAAAAAGCTTCCCTGTGGAATAGACTCAAGAGAATCCTGTGCTGGATTATTATATATAACAAAAAACTTCTCTAAGCGAGGATCATTATTTCTGATAAAGTTGTTTACCACGGTTGAGCTTGCCACCACATTTTGAGTTTTACCCAAGGCTACCGCTTCATTGTAAAATGGATTTTCGTTACCACCGGTAGAGGTGTAGGTTATGGTTGCATCTGTTGTTAAGAAAGTAGGATTGGTTTTGTACAATGCAGCAATACCTGCCTGAGCAGTAGCTGGGTCTTTTATTGCCAATCGTAAATATGCCTTAAGCTCAAGCGTATTGGCAAAAGCTACCCACTGGGCCATATTACCTTGAAAAATCATATCCTGCGCTCCGGGAGCAACGCCACCCGTTGCATTAAGTAAAGGTATTGCTCTATTAATGTATACAAATATGCTATCATAAACTGCCTGTTGGGCGTCATATTTAGGGTATTGATATACAGTTGGTTGCAATGCCTGTGAAAGCGGCACATCACCAAAAGCATCAGTTGCTACCTGAAAACTATAAGCCTTTATCAGATAAGCAATACCTTTGATGTTTTCTAATCCTGCTTCTGGGCTTTTTATAATCAGGTCGGCGTTTATTAACGCGCCGCGGTATATATTAAGCCATGGGCCGTCAAAGTCGGTAGCTGCAGGGGCGTATTGATCCATGGTCTTATATTGTGACGCCAGCGGGCTTTGAGTCCAATATTGAGCCCATATATTGCCAAACACCTGGAAGGAATTACCTATTACCTGGCTAATAGCTGCCTGTGTGGTAGGCAAAAGCAACGTGGGATTGGCAGTATCCGGGTTATTTGGATTCTGATTTGTATCCAAATACTTTTTACAGCCCGAAAATCCAGCCGCAGCTACAAGTCCTATAAATAAGGCTTGCTTTAAATTTAATTTATATTTTCTGGTCATGATGTTTGTTATTAGAATGAAACTTTTAAATTAATACCATAGTTACGCACTGATGGATTTGCTGCAAAATCTAATCCTTGTTCGTTTCCTGCGCCACTTGAGTTTACTTCAGGATCTACGTATGCATTGGATTTTGGTGTCCATAAAAACAGGTTGTTACCAAATACCCCAATGGTTAACGCACCAAATGGTAGATTTTTCAATTGATCTTTGCTCAAAGTATAAGATATACTGGCGGAGCGCATCTTAATATACGATGCGTCAATAACGTTCATACCAACTGGTTGTACGCTTGTATAATAAGTGTATACTGAGTAGGGTATGGAGGTATTAGGAACACTTGTTCCTGCAGAATTCACGGTAACCGAATTAGGGAACGGCTGGCCATATCGAGGCCCGCCGGTTTCAATCCCGGTTCCTACAAAATCTACAAGAGATTTAGTGTCTGAATATAATACGCCACCGTGTTTAACATCAAACAATACACTTGCAGTAAATTTTTTGTATTTCACGCTTGTACCTAATGATGTCTGAAATTTAGGTTCATATGAACCTAAGTATTTGGCTGACGTTGTAGGTATCGGTTGCCCGGTAGCTGGATTTATAATAGTTCTTCCTTGTGCATCTGTTTGGTTTGTTACCCCGTAAAATTCTCCATACGGCATTCCTTTAGCTGCAACTATTCCCATACCGCCGAAACCACCTATTGATACCTGCGAAACGCCATTTGGCAAGGATAGTACATCACTGTTGTTTTTGGTAAATGTGCCAAATATATCCCATGTTACATTAGTGGTTTTAATTGGGGTTCCACTAATAGTTAACTCGATGCCTTTATTTTGAATCTCGCCTGCGTTTACCTCATTAAAGCCATATCCTGTTGAGTTAGGAATTGGGATGGATATGATTTGATTTTTTGAATCGTTAACATAATAGCTGAAATCGAAAGAAAGCCGGCTTTGCAAAAATGCTAACTCTGTACCAATTTCAAATGAGCTTGTTTGCTCTGGTTTAAGTGTGCTATTGCCAAGAACTGATCCAACCTGCACCGCAGGGACGTTTCCGAATGGAAATGTAGTATTGCCAAAGGAACCATTAATGGTAGTTTTTCCATAAGTGGTTAACAATTCATAAGGATTTGTATCGCTACCTACCTGCGCAAAACTTGCACGTAATTTACCGTAGCTTAAAAGGTTAGCAAGAGTGGAGTTTTTAAGTAATTCGCTAAATACAAATGAGCCGCTTACGCTTGGATAATAATAAGAGTAGTTATCTAAAGGTAAGGTGGAAGATCTGTCGTTTCTTAACGTACCCTCTAAAAACAGGTAATCTTTATACGAAAGATTTAAATCAGCATAAAAGCTTACCGATCTTTGTATATCAATATTATCTGTAATTACGTTTACCGGTCCATTGCTGTTTTCAAGGTTGTACCAGCCAGGAACTACCAAACCACCGCTGGTGTTAGTGCTTGTTTGATTAGAAGTGGTAGAGCGTTCTCTAATATTGTTACCTAATAATAATGATGTATGAAAATCTTTACCAAAATCATGGGTTGCAGTAACCATTAAATCATGCACAACCTCGTTTACATTAAATTGGTCTACCTCATAAGATCCATTACTAGTAACCGGTCCCCATAGGTTGCTTCCGGATTCGTCAGCAGGTTCAAATGTGTATTTAGGTGCAATAAGTTTCCTGCGGTCTGAGTAAGAATCCCCACCTACGCGTTCTACTATATTTAACCAGTTAAGGGGTTTCCAAGCCAGGCTAACGTCGCCGGTAACACGGTTAACATCATCAAGGTTACTAAAGTTTTGAAGAATATAATATGGGTTTGTAGTGAATGCACCATAAAAACCATACGTATTAGTAACAGAATTATACCCATTATACGGATTGTTCAGATTGCTCATCTCATTAATGGGGATATCCCTTGGTGTTTGCATCAGGTTATTCCATATACCGTTTCCACCTTGTCCACCCGAAGGCGTATTTGCCTGAATTTTATTATAGTTAAAATTAACAGTTGCGGTAAAATTGTTTGCGAGCGTAGCTTTACCATTAAACCTTACACCATATTTATCATAAGTGTCGTTACTCGGAAATACACCATTAGAGTTTAACGAGTTTAAGGCTAAATAAAAGCTGTTTTTATCATCGCCCGATGCAATACCCAGATTGTTGTCGGCGGCAAAACCGGTCTTAAAAAAATCTTTAATATTGTTTGGCAAGGCCGAATATGGCTTGGTTTGAGTAACGCCATTAATTTCCTGCCCCCATGGTTCTACTTTTCCGGTAAATGGTGCTCCCCAGCTAAAATTATCACTGGCGTCATCTATACCTGTAACGTAACCGGCGCTTGTAGCCGAACCTGACATGAAGCCCTGTCCATACTCATTTTGAAAAGTAGGCAATTTCAGAACTGATGAAAGTGTATTTGTAGAGTTAAGCGTTATCTCCAATTTTTTTCCATTTTTCGCACCTGATTTGGTAGTGATCATGAGCGCGCCATTGGATGCCCTGGAGCCGTAAAGAGCCGCCGCTGCAGGTCCCTTTAACACTGTGATAGATTGTATATCATTCGGGTCTATATCATTGCCCCTGTTTCCAAAGTCAACCGCTGTTAAGCTGCTTGCGCCACCTATGATGCTTGAATTATCAATAGGAACACCGTCAACAACCAATAAAGCCTGGTTGTTACCGGTAATAGACGACCCACCGCGAAGAACGATCCTGGTTGAACTACCAGGCGTATTTGACGTTGAGGTGATGTTAACACCTGCAACCAAGCCAGTTAATGAGGTAAGTGCGCTCGGGCTACCGCCTTCTGTTAGCTCCTTGTTACTTACGGTTGGTGCAGAATAACCAAGAGTTCTTTTTTCTCTCTTAATATCGTTAGCTGTTACTACAACCTCGTTAAGCTCATTACTTGTTGTTGTAAGCGTCGCATTCAATACATCTCCTTGTACGGTTAGCTGCGCCGTCAAATAACCAATAAAACTAAATTGCAATACAGTGCCATTGGGTGCACTTATAGTGTATTTGCCTGCACTATTGGTTTGTGTGCCAACTTGTGTGCCTTTTATAGTTACTGTTACTCCCGGAATGGGTAAGCCATCGTCCTGGGCTGTTACCGTACCAGTAACTGTACGATTTTGCGCAAAAGCCTGGCCGAAAACAACCAGGCATAAGCCTATAATTAAAAGTATTTTTTTGTTCATGTTAATCAATTTTAAAAAGATTTATTTTTGAAAATGTTGCTTCCCTCGTAATGACGTCTTGAGTTGTATACGCCAAAAAGGAAAATTGGAGTGTAGATAGTCCGGAGATTGTAAAGGAATTTCTTCCTTTTGGGTACGGCGCAATCCTGTTGTTTGACCCCTTAATTTTCACTGATATACGTGGAATCGGAAGATTGTCTTTATTCACAGTACCCAAGCCGGTAATTGTTCCGTCTTGTGCTCGCACATTTTCGAAACAAAACATCAGTATACAAAAGCTTATGAGTAACTGTTTTTTCATACTATATTTAATAAGGTAAATTGTAAATAAGACTATTCAAATTAGTTAACGCCTGTCAGCCATCATCAAATCCTTCAAAACTGTTGCTGATATAGCAAAGGTGAAATGACATACAGATTTTCATAGTCAAAAGAGAGGTTTGAGTTAATAGATTTTGTTAATCTTATCGACTGTAAGTATCGATACAATTAACAATTGTAATTTTAAAGGAAAATGATAGTACTAAATATTCCGAAATGACCAAGTTCGACGTGCGATGATAAGGGGGAATTGCTTGTAGTTTAATAAATAAAAAAAGGATTGCTCACCTCGCGCGGCAATCCTTTAATTAACTATTAACTGATCGCTTTAACAAAACGACTCGTTATGGGCAAACTTAGCTACTTGCTAAGAAGTAAAATATTCGAAAAAAGCCAATATTAGCACTTTAATTAATCGAATTATGCGAAGTCCTGTATTTTAAGGGAGTAATCTTATAGCGTATTTTGAACAACTTAATAAATGTACTTGGAGAATCGAGCCCAACAGTGTTTACAATTTTATTTATCGGATAAGAAGTGTTTTTAAGCAAAAATTTGGCTTGCTCTAACCTTATGTTTATCAGAAACTGGTGAGGTGTTGTATGATATGCCTGCCTGAATGAGCGAATTAGATGCGTTGTAGACATACATGAATATTTTGATAATTCATATATATTGATTTTTTGATCAAAATTTGAATATAAATATTCTTTGGCGAGGCTAAGTCGCCTATAGATTTCTTTTCGGGTTACAAATTGAAGGTTTTTAAGACTTTCTTCTACAAAAAGAATATCCTTTTGGTAAAGGGTATAATAATTTAGTAAAATATGATAGAGGAATTCATTTAATAATAATTCATCTTGACAGTTTGATCTTATCAAAACTTTTAAATGCTCTATATTATATTTTAGATCCCCAAGTAGGGGGGAAATAGTTTCATTGAGTGTTAAATTTTGTGCAGGTAGATGGTTCCCATAATTATCTGGCAAAGAATTATCATTTTTAAGAAAGGATGTCTTAAAATCATCGATAAATCCTTTGCCAAAACTGATTGAAAGTTTTTGAACAGGGCTATCAGAGTCAATTATATCAGAATAAAGCGTTCCTGGATTAATCGCCAGGAAAGTGTGTGGAAACAAACGCAAGTTCTTTTTATTTAAAACGAACTTTTCATTCCCGTTGAAATTGACATGTAAACTAAAGTTACTATTCACCTCGGTTATGTTTTTATAAGTTAGTTTACTTGAATAAATACGATTCTCGTTACTTAATTTTAACATATTTTCCATGCTTCCTAGTCTTCTATGTATGATCTTTCTTCTAATAAAATAAATTGATTTCCTTCCTTATCCGTAAAATCAGCTATCATTCCTGCTGAAACGTAGTAAGGTTTATGATTAAAAACGACCCCGTTTTTAGTAATTTCATGATATTGTTTGAGGCAATTTTCAGTGTTAAAAATGATAATAGCTTTTTGGTTTAAGGTATATCTGTTTGGTATGATCGCTATATTTATGTCACTATCGCTATTGCTTAATAACTTGCAACTTACGTTTGGCCATAATTCTAGCTCTCCTTTACGCTTAAACCCTAAAAATTTCACAAAAAAAGTTTCTTCTTCAGCGATATTTCCTGAAGGAATTGTAACGTATTTTATTCTCATTAGGTAAAAAATTAATTTTTTCCCCCAGATGGGGATATTTTTATAATACATCAATTAGATCTCCCTAATTATTGTTTCATTGCTTTGCTTTTATTTTTATAACTTATAATAGGTCAGTATGCCGCAAACTCTTTGTGAAATAGCCCCCGCGTTTATCTCCACGGTGGTCAACCCGTTTCGATTATCATCAACTCCCCGGTTTGGGGAGTATCCGAACAGCCCGATCAGTCAGCCATAAGTAAGTTCTTCACCTGTGTCTACGCCATTCGGCTTTAAGGTTTGATCCGTATTACCAAAAAACTCACCCATTTTCAGTTGTCTCGTAACCATAAGACAAGCTTTACCTCGAATTAGTTACAAAAAGTGAATATTTGAGGGTAAAAACCTCATATCCATTTTATGATTTGCTTATTTTATCCTGCTGGCCGGGTTCATTTGATCCGGATATGTCCCGGGACGTTCTGCAGAAGTGCACCGAAGAACCACTTCAGCTTATGCTGAAAAACCGGAATATCTTTCGATTAAAGACTTTCTCATTTACTTGGGGAGCTGGACTCGAAGCTACGAACTTTTTACGCCAGCAAAAGTATTCTAAGAATATACATGAACCATAAATGCTTGGTAATAATTTGATTACAATGATGTTTTGCTCTAATATTCAGTTTATTGTATAAATTAATACAACAATTAAAAGTGCAACACAATGAAAAAATTATTATTCCTGCTGCGTTTTGCAGCACCAGCGTTTTCAAGGGTGCAGACTGATACCTCAGCTCATAAACAAAAAGTGGCCTATTGTATTGCGGAGATAGCTTCCGATGGTTCAAAATAAGATATGGTTTGATGACGGATCAACGCTAAAAAGAAATTGTGTAAAGGTAAAAAACGCTAATGGCAAAAATAATGGTATTTAATTCTAGGGTTAGCGTATTGGACTATGTATCTCAGCTTGGATGGAGATTGGTTTCCTCCTATATTATACCGGGTATTTTGTACGATGTTGCGTTCGTTTTGAACGCGCAGTGGCTCAATAGCATTGCTTTTCAGATAATTATAAAATGAAAGTAGTGTGCCGATTAAGTTTCTAACAGTGTGACGAATTGTGTATCTTTTTATTGCTAAAAACGATATGTCGCTAAACCAAAAAAGCCTCTAATCTTTCGATAAAAGGCTTTCTCATTTACTTGGGTAGCGGGAGCAGGACTCGAACCTACGACCATTCTTACCTGTGTATCAGTCTATTTAAGCCTTTAAAACTACTGGTGTACCGATTTGTGTACCGATATCTGTGATTAATTACTCTAAGTTAATAAAAATGGATGTTGTTTAATGCTGTTGCCTCATAAGAAATCTGTTTAAGTGAATGAATAATTATAAAGCTCACTCAGGTTTGTTGCGATCAAGTGCAAGAAGCAAACGAATAAATAGACTGTGGGTGGCTCGTGGGTTTATGCGGGACAGTTCTTGCACGCTTCAGAAGCAACAGTCCTAACTTTGCGTGCTAATTATTGATTACTCCTTCCATACCTCTTTCCAAAATATTCTTAATCCCTGTAATTCATATAGAGCGTTACAAACTTTTACTAATTAATGGAACTTGTGGAATTGAAATGCCCGTCTATCCCTATCTTTTATAAGCCTAAACTGGTAAAAGACTTTGATGTCCAGCCTTGGCCATTTTTATTTCAATTGGTATATTGTATACCATCCATTCAGAAAATGTGCACAGTGGGCTTATTGGACGCGTCTTTAGAAAGTCTGGGCTTATAAATGGTAAGGTCAAGAATTATCGGAAAGTCAATTCAAAAAATCAGATATTTCACTGTTTTAAGAGGCTGTCAAAACCCTAAATTGAATATCCAAAAATGATTCAGAAAATCTTTTATAACAGGGTGAACATGTTTTTGGATATGAATTAGTTTGCTACACTTCTTCTTGAAAATGGGTTCTTAACACCCCTTTTTGCAACTGTAGCAAAATGAATTGCTTGTGAGAATGAGAATATGGTTTTGCTCCTGACTATACTTCCTATAAGCCTAGAATTCTAATTAACCTCTGTGAATCTAACCGATTCAAGAATATGTTTTCACGTCTAAGTTTGCAGCCTCACTTCTTATAAACCTACATTGCTGTACGAACTATTAAAATACTGCACATTTATTTTTTAAAAGGTATAGTATATACCCATTCAATAAAAAATGTTCCCTTATAAATAGGTGAAGCAGGATTACTATCCAACTTCGCATTACATTCTAAAAGGGCGTATTCTATCCCTCAATAGCTTCAATTTACTAAACACTACTTTGCTACACTTTTAGTAAAAAATGGGTTCTATATCCCCTATCTAATCAACTGTAGCAAAATATTAATCCAAGAAAAGCAAAAACTTACATTTATAGAGGGAGTTAATTCTTTGGATTAGTTAGAAGATAGTGAACACATCCTCCACTCCATAGATGGTTTAATTCAACATGCTAAAACTAGATTGGCTTATAAGCCTATAAGGTGTAAACAATAAAGCCCAGCACTCATGACCAGGCGATAGTAAAGTTAAGCTGAAAGCTAATTACATTTTAGGTCGAAGTTATAAGCTTCGACTAGTGGGAGGACTTAATTATTATAATTAGGCCGTTAATTCGTTTATTAAATTATCCCATTTTTCAGGTTCTTCCATGTCTTCTTTTTTTGCAATTCCTAATACATTGCTCTCCTTTTTACAGTTAAAAATTATTTGATTATTTTCTACAACCAAATCGAACTCTTTGTTTCTTAAGCTAAGTGAGTTTATTTTATTGAACGCAAAATCAATCTCAATTTTATTTATATCAACTCTGATTTCTTTAATTCGTATTTTGCTTTTCTTATTAGAATACAAAGTGTTTATTAATGAAGCAATAGAAGAAAATAAAAAAATAATAACGATAAGCCAGCCGTGTTTTATAAGTAATAACACAGCTGCCGCAATCGGAGCAACTGAAATTATTTGACTCGACAAACTGCTCTTTATTTTAGTGTGAAATTTATATGACATAATCATTTTAAGTTAATCGTTGTACTAAGTTTTGTTAATAGCTACTTTAAAAGCATTGGAGTTACGTATCGAGTGTGATCAATCTGCATAATACCGTTATTTGGATTTGTTGTACCGATGCCGGGATTTAACATATTATGAATCGAATTGAAAAGTAAGAGTATATCTAAAGTGGTTTTAGGGCTTCCTCCGGACAAAACGTCTATAGTTTCTCCGAGAGTCCCATTAATTATCACTATAAAGAAGAAATTGCTTGGATTACGCTAGTATCACATCTTTTCTCAATTAGAAATTTCTTCAGATCATTAAAAAGTTGAGGCTTAAGCTTTGAATATATCTGAAATGTTTTTCCATTATAAATTACATGGTAACTTTGGGCACCCGGTCGATCAACTTGATTAATTTTGTTTACAGAGAATTTATCATTATCATTAGGAAATTGAACTATAGAAGAGAGGGTCAAATCATCCGTAATAATTCTTGTATATTTAATGTTAAGGTAGGTCTCCTTTTCTTGTTCAGTAATTTCTGCCTTTCTTGTCATATTCCTTATTTCATCTGAATCATCTTTATGGATTGGAATATTATTTTTTTGTAAGCTAATCACCAGTGTTTTTAAAATAGACATTGTAGATCCAGTATGCTCAAATACTATAACACTTTTAGGATTGATTTTTTTTTGCGTGCAAGAACTGAACAAAGCTATTAAGATCAAAAAAAAGATAGATTTCATATTTGATTTATTAGTAGGTAGTTGATCTATCTATAAATTTTACAGCGTTCGATACATACTCGGCACCTTCACTAGCGTAATTTTCTAAGGTATTAATTAAATTACTTCCCCCTGATTAACATTACCTATTTATCATCTTAAATAACTGATTTTGGTTTAATTGCTTGTTTCCATTATTTAATGTCATTAAAACTACATACAAGAAACTACCCCTTTTTACAAATGTAATAGCAGCGGGAGATTGTGCTTCTTTTGTTTCAGCTATTAAGTATGGTTGTGTCTTATTTATTGTTAAAGCAAATATTTTAAAGTCAAAGTAGTAAGAAGCTTGATTTTGGGATGTGTCAATAACTCTTGAATCTTTCCCATCGAATTTTATTTAGATATTTTCCACTAAAGGTATCAGACCAGATTTTAAATTAATATCACTATTAAAACTTCGTATTGGAAAATAAACTTCATCTTTTTTAATATCAGGAATAACATTTTTTACCACAATTGCTTTTTTCAGATCAAGGGAATCTGATATATGCACTTTTGTTATAAATAAATTATAATTGCCCTCATAAATATATTGAGATTCCGGCTCTCTTAATTTACTTTGTATCGTATTAAATAGTTGCAAATCTTTTTGCGTTTGTTTATTAAATAAATTCTTATAGTCGCTAAAGTCTTTTTTTGACAAACTTTCCCTATTAGTGATAACTGTATAAATTGGCTTGCCTAATGCTACTATTAGTATTAAAAAAAACAAACCTCGTATTATCCATCTGATCTTATTTTGATTTTTCATATTATTAAAATTATATTCTATTTGACACCTGTGGCTAATTTGTAAATTAATGGAGCTTCAGGAAAAAAAACTGTGCTTATTATTGATAAACCTAACCCGTTTGGTCTATACGAAGAATCAAATCCATTTCCGTTTACAGCAGCCCCGTAAGAAAATCCTTTTTTTCCATAATTTATATTCCAAGAATCAGTTCCGAGTTCTATCTCAAAACCTATGTCACTTGTTATTTTAAAATGATAGAGAAATAAATTAATGTTAGAGTCTTTTGTTGTGCTTGCCCCTTTTTGTGAAAGGAAAGTGGTGACATTCGCATTAAGTAAATGTTCTCCTCCAGAATGTGAGATGGAACCATAAGTTGAAAGATTAAATGTTCCTATCGGGGTTAAAAGTGGGGAATATTCTATTCCAGATTTGCCTGTTTGAGTACTTCCAAAAAGCGCATTTCCCCCTGAACTTGCACTATTCTAAATCCTTATAATTGATTGTAAACTGAATTGATTGTATGTTCAACTCTATTTGTTTTTGTTTAAACTGATTTAATGTTAGAGGTCCCATTAATCCGTTATTATCTTTCCAGTTAAATCCATGTTTAACAGGCAAGATAAAATAATTAGTAATACGCTTATCTCCCTTTGGATGTTGTTTAGCTATTATATAGGTTTTATTATAGCCAACGGCAAAAACGGTTGCTTTTATAACATCTCCATATGCTAATCCATCTGACGGGTCGTGGTATGATAGCGAAGTTTGTTCATCAATGTCAGGTGCTACTAGGTAATAATTACCCAAAAAATTTTGTCTAATTCCATTATTACAACTTAATAAAAGGAATAGAATAAAAAATAAAGAAATCCTTCTCATAAAAATTATTTTTTAATAGGTTCAGTGAAAATATAATATTGAGTCATGTTACTACCTATTCCTACGACGGGATTCCAGCTATTAGGGGTGGCATCAAGTAATAGTGAGTGCATACTGGTAACATTTGTAATAAAAAATTGCAAATTATCACCAACAACGCTAATGTTATAGCTAAATCCTCCAACAAATTGTGCAATGGGATTATTACCACTATTATAATAGCCGGCAGCCCCAAAAGAAAAAAATCCACTTGTTTTACCATTTTTATAATAAAGGTCTCTTGCAGACGCCACACCTGGCGAGTTTTGTAAAGCTGCTGTTACTCTATCATTTTTAAAAACATGTGGTTGATTCGCACCTGCAGCCCATTCAAGCGTCATAGCTGCCGCTGTTCCAACATTACCCCAATAATCTTTAACACCTTGCCACCAGCTCGGCCCTGGCCCCCCCGAATTGGCATTCTTATAGGCTACTCCAATTTTTACCGCCTTTTATTTCCGTTCTGCTCCGGTAACCGGCTTACCGTCTCGCACGATAAGGTACTTTTAACAAGTACGTTTAAAGCACTAATGTACACAACTGATTTTTATTTTTTCAATTGAGCTTCTTATTCAGTTGAAAGAAAAAAGTACCTGGTTAAGCCGATCATCTGTTACCGCAAAGGTAGCCTCCGAAGCCAGGGCAGTAAAGGGACTTTCGCGGCATAAACCCACAAGCCATTCACGCACAACCCATTTATTCCACGTTCCCTTGACAGCCCCGTCTTCTCCCGCTTTTGGTTGCTTAACAAAAGATCACCTAAACATCTATGCCCATATTGCAACTTAAAAAACAAACGCAGTAACAGATATACAGATAGTCATATATACAGATATACCAGCAAACATTAAGGCACAAAAAAGCCCAGCTGGTGTGGCGGGGCTTGATGTTCTCAAACTTATTCTAAAGGAGTTATTTTAATGTTTTGAGTGTTTCCTAAAGGCGTTATAAAGTTAATATCAAAGTTATTTACCAACGGTTTAATACCTTTAGCTTCTTTATTATATCCGCCCGTATTGTGTGTTTTATCATAAGCCTCAACGAGGCTTATTGTAGTCTTGGTTAATTTTCCAGAGTTACTTTCTTCGCATTCAATAGAATACTCAATATCACTCGGGTTGCCTTTTATATCAATACTTACATAGGTGGCATATCCGTTTTTTTTCGTACCTACTTTATCAGTGATCTTAACGCTTAAATTAGAATCAATAGAAGTATAATTACGAATATTGGACATTAACTGTTTAAAGCTTCCTGAATATTCATATTTTTTGATAGCCGGATATGTTGCACTTACGCCTGAGACAAAATGAACAAAACAGCTAATTATAATAACCAGTCCCAACACAGATCCTATGATGATTATCAATTTAGTTTTCATTACATTTTATTTTAAATAAACATTGGATTATCGTCCCATCAAATTACCAATTTCTTTTAATCCCCCTAAAAGGCCAAAACCGATTGTAACCCTTTGCGCCCAGATCTCTTCAGCAGCGCTGATTGGTTGGTGAGTAATTGGATCAGGCATATGCTGATTAAATAATACCTGGACATCAAATGCAGCGCCTGCAAGCGCTCTATCCGCAGCGCCAACTGCATCATCAAATAATGCTCCCTTAACACCACCAGTATGAGCCAGATAGTAAGCGTAGTCATGTCGTTGCGCAGCCGCATCCATCATATCTATCGGTTTCAGAATTTTACCGTCGTAGCCCCTTAAATTATAAGGATTACCATTTGGCCCCGGCCCTAAGAAATTACCATACCAAGGAACTGGCCCATTTACGGCACCCATCGGATATTGCTGTCCCCCCTGATTGGCATCCCCAATTATGTGGTATAATTATAGTCAGTTAAGATTAGTTGCGTTTATTATCTCAGATTTCAATTCCGGATGTTTTTTAATCTGAATATTTAATTCTTTCTTTCCAGCAATTTTGCCATAGGCAGTGGCTTTAAACGTAATATAATCTATAATTAATAATACATTGTCTGGTTCTTTTTTCATTTTGGACTGACATAATGAATCCACAGACGTATATTCTTTGTTCGCTGAATTCACATCATTTAATTTTTGATAAGCAAGCCCTTTACGAGTTAATGTCCACCAGCTATTCTTAATGTAAATCATTTTATTAAGTGTCCGGATCTCATTCTTATAACCTCGCATAGCATCGTATGTATTAGCCATATTTGAGTATGCAACAAAATATCCCGTATCACAAAGAGTAGCCTGCTTTAATAAAAACAAAGCTGTATCTAAATCCTTAGATGAATGTTTAAAATTATATCGTGTAATATATTTAAAAGCACTATCATTCAACAAAACACAATCGCGAGGGGTTATGTTTTGCATATGGACTTGCTTTGCTCGACTTTTATTATTGTTTGTGCAACCGATAATTAATAATAAAATTAATAATGATCTAATACCTAATATTTTCATATTCATTGTTATATAATTTAGTGAAACGCTCCAGCATTTCCGTTTTGATTTGAAATTTGTACTGTGTGATTAAAGCCTGAAGGACTTAATACGGTAGGAACCCACCAACCAGAACCATTATTAATAGCCCAGCCACCACCAATACTTAATGTTACATTTCCCCCCTGTAATATTACCTAAAGGATAAGTGGATGAACCAACGTAGTTCCACTCTGCATCTGAAAAATAAGAGCCACTTGGCAAGGCTGCTGATTGTGCTGATATTTGTTGACCATTTACCATTAAGGAACTAAATCCGGTAATTGACCATTTACCATCAAAGTCAGGTTGCTGTGTCATCATAGAAACTGTTAAAAACCAAGCACCTCCACTTCTATATACAGATACAGATGCCCTGTATGTAAATCTACCAACGTCGGCTGCGGATCCTCCTTTGTAATTTTTCTCTTCATCTGCATCCTCATGTTCAGGCATCGTTCCAAAATAACTATCTTCATAGGTCTTATTAAAAGGATTAAATAATCCCCCCGCATTGGCATCATTCTTTTGGCTGTTTTAATACTTCATTTTGTGCTTCAATCATTAAATTATATATTTTATTATTGATCAATTTTATCTTTTGCAATTGTTCAGGTATCTGCTTCTTCGGATGCACACCATCAAAATAGAAGTACCAAAAGCTTTTTATTTTATCGTAAGGCATGTCCTTAAGTATAAAAACTACAAGCCTTGGATTAGTTAACACCCTACTTCTTAAACCATCTTGAAAAGCATTAACAGCATCTGCATCCCAATGCCCTCCTATGCCAATTGACACAATCTTTTTATAATATGAAGTGTCATTAATGTCATTTAATTTATTAAATAATCCAATTATGTGTTCATAATATAAACTTTCTAAAGGAGCGGCGGTGCTTGTCTTGTAATCATACCCGTAAAGTTCATTTAGTTGTTCGTAGGTACTTGGAAACTGGTCAAAAAACTGCTGCTTATAAACATCGTTTAATCCGGCGGATGACGCGGTTGATAATGTATATAATTGTTTTAATTTTTTAGCCCTGAAGATTGTACTATCAGCAACCTGCCCCTTACCTGTTTTTATATATTGGGCATTTGCTTGATATATATTTAGAATAACCACAGTAAGAATTAAACCTAAGATTTTCATATTATTTAATTATGGGTGTGTAAAAAATGGCACATAGGGTTTAACAGGGTCATAGATATTAATAGTTACGTTACCATTGAATGAATTTATATAATTATTTAATTGATTTAAAACTGGCAAACTAGGACCCACGTAATCAGTCTTCATAGTTAAGCCAGGAATTAAACATCCTTCGGTATCACCCGGCCCATTACCAATATGCAACAGTATCGCTCTTGAAAGAGGAACATCGTCATTATACAATGCCCATTCACTATGTAATATGGAATTAACATGTGGAGCTAAATTATATGCGCCTGCTGGTATTCTTTGATCTTGATTAGCCGTTGCTGTTGACGGACCTGCTGGTTCTAAAATGTAACCTTTCACACTTCCGTCACCAGTACTAAATGCACTAATGGTCGAATTATTAGTTTCCCAAGTGCGATAAATATTTATTACACCCCCCCTGATCAGCAGTCTTATAGGCTACTCCAATTTTACCGATCTGTTTTTATTCTTCCTCTGGTAGGCAGGTTACCCTCTCGCAATAAGATTACGTTTATATATAATCTCCATTAATATAACACAGTAACACATTTTGATAATGTGCTACTGTGTAATTGCTTTTCCTCTTATGAATTCAGGTTGTTTATAATAGGCAGGTATTGTAATAACATCGTTATAGTATTGCTTTTCGTAATATTCATTTAACTTAAAGTAATCTTCAATTTTTTTTCCTTCATCTTGAATTAATGCCATTGCTATCTTTGTACCAACTAATTGAGAGCCTGTAGCACCTATGGTTTCTAAATGTTTTACATTTTCATATTGTGATTCCATTTTTTTAGAAATATTTGCCTCTATTAAATAATACCATTGCTTTGCATTAATCTCATCTGGTTCTCCTTTTTTATAATGTGGTATAAGCTTGCTTTCTGCTTCTAAAGGCAAGTTTCCTACAATTTTCCAAATTTCTTTAGATATTACAGGTAAAATACCCGCAATTAAAAGAGGACATAATATAAGTTCTTTCTTAATGAAATTCTCTATTGGTTCTTCCAAAGAAGTCGACCTATAATTATAAATTCTAATTAAGGTGGGATATCTTGCATTAGGATCAATTTCTAGAAGCTTTATTCCCTGAGCATATGCAAACCCCAATCCATTTGGCAAAGGAATTTGAAGAATATCGCCATTTTTAAATCTTTTTTTCGCCATTTTTTTATTTACTTAAATATCTAATCGCTTCTTGGTAATATTCCATTAATTTAGGATTATTTATACCGATACTATTAATTGAATTTTCCAAGTTCTCTATGCCATCACTTGCATCTATCATTAATTGTTCCAGTCCTCTTGCAGCCCCCTTTGATCCTATATCTATAAATTGCTCTGTTATTGATGTAAATCTCTCTCCATGTTCAGCAGCTCGCCTTACTAAATCTTTTGTTAATCCCCAATAAATGCCCCCGCTTTCAGTTACCCCTTTATATACTGTATATGCTTCCTTAACTTCCCCAGATACTCCTATATCCGGAAAGCTAAGTTCAATAGGTTTACCTATAGGTCCATTTGCAATAGACGTCATAAAATCTTGACCAGTCATTCCCCCTTGACTAGCATCACTCCATTGATTAATACTGGAATAACTATAACTTATATTGTCGATAGACCATGCATACCCAATACCATCTTCGGCGGGCAGCCCATCACCGTCCAAGCCAGTATGCAACGTTTCAAAATCATGATTGACTGTTCCATATGTATCTATCGCCAAGCCATTTGGAGTTACTTCAGTATTTCCTGTTAAGGGGTCATGCATATATTGATTTCCGGTACTACCTGCAAAGGCAAGTTGATATGTAGATGCAAAATCACCAAAAGATTGGGAGCTGCTGCTACTATTCCAATGTCCCACTACGTCTGAGCCGGTCGCAGTCATAACGTCTAAATAATACTGCAATCCTGCAGGGCCACCAAGCCCACTCCCACCACTTCCATCACCAACACCACCGTCTCCACCATCGTCATCGTCCCAGCCACCATCATCCCAGTCATCACCGCCACTGCGATGTCCAAATCCAGACGGACCTATCGCGATGGGGGTGGGCTTTGGTAGCCGCGACGGGTCAAGCAGGTCCCCGTTCGGGTCATTATTCATCACCGGGTTATTACCCGCGTACTGGTAACTGGTCATGCTTTCGGCACTTTCGGCTACCGGGTCAACACCCACAAAGCGGGCTATCGCCGCGTCATAGTTGCGGTTAAAGGTCTGGTAGTAATCCGGCAGGTTGGTGTAATCGCTCTGCCACTCGCTGCCGCCGTTGTATAACTGCTTGTTTACTGGTTGGCCAGGTGTGCCAACCGGGCTGTTCGGTAAAATCAGCCCGCTGCCATAATAACTATTCTCCTGCGTTACCACGGCAGTGCCCGGATTGGTAGTGCTATTAGTAAAACTTACACGGGCATTGCCCTGCTGATCCTTGATAACGAATTCCTGCACCAGCGTACCGGCAGCGTTTATTACCCTGCCCTCCGGCATCGGAAAATAACTCAGCGTACTATTCACATACACAAAACCGTCCACATAATCAGTCGTGTTAAGTATCGCACTATTATTATACTGCCGCTTGCGGATCAGGTTGCCCGAGGCATCATAGGTGTAATCTATCCATTGCCCCGAACCCGTGGTTACCGTTATCTTATCCGTACGGTTAAGATAATTGTAGCCAATGCTCAAGCCCTTGTTGGGGTCGGTTTTCAGGTTGCCGTTCACATCGTAAATATAACTACCTCCGGCCGTATTTCCCGGGGCAACGTAAAATCCGCCGGCATTATTTGTAGCATCATTAACCGTATGCAATTGGTTCGGGTTAGCCGGGTCATAAGCATAGCTCAGGTTATCTATTTGGGTATGGCTGTTGGTTCCCTGGGTCGAGCTGTTGCGGGTTAATGAAAGTATATTACCACTGTTATCGGAATTGTAGGTAATCGCTTCGTCAAAGCCACTAGCATTATTACTAAAGCTGCCCGATCCTGGCGTAACCCTTTCCCCATAGTTTTCCGAAGTGTAACGCTTTAGCAGGTCGTAGTTGAATTTATAGGAACGCTCGGCAGTAGCGTTGCCGCTGCCATCCTTGCTCATCCATTTCACCGCTGAAATAGAACCGTCATAAGAAGGGTTATTACCGATGCTCGCATCGGGTTGATCATAAATAAACTGCATACCAAATACATCATTATTGTCCGCATTGGTTATCCCTCCGTCATTAGCCAGCTGGCTGTTGTTTATCGATAGTAGTTGCCCGCGGATGTTATACCGATAATCCAATGTTTGCAGGTAGCCGTTTGAGATAAAGGCATTCAGCGTTGACCCAGGTGGCACTGTAAAACCATTTGTGAATGTAATACTATTGGTGGCCGTTAAAGTAGTCGCGCCATAGGTGCCGGTACTGATGTTGGCAGGCAAACTACCAGATACAATCTGGCCTAAATTCTTTTTGACAACTTGTCCCAATTCATTGTAACTATACACCGCGACCACCTGGCTGGTCCCCGCATTATACCGCTGGCTAACACTAAGTAGCCTATACATTTGATCATAGCTAAAAGATGTTTGTACCGTGACGGTGGTGCTGGCTGCCGTTTGTTTGGAAACCTGTGTAATTTGCGGCACACCCATAAAGTCAGGCACAGTAGTTTTAAAATCGGTCAATATATCGGTGGTATTATAAACATGGTTATTGCTGCGCACCTGTATAACATTTCCGCGCTTATCATAAAACATCACTTTCAGCAGCCAGGTACCTGCCGCGACTCCGGCGCCCACCGTAGTGCTCCTGATCATGGTTGGTATGCCCCTTAACGCCGCCGTGGTTTGTGTTTCTTCCACAATTG